>Ga0180434_10000275_pt1 | contig 77447 bp, 70 predicted proteins | sample SS_ome_7_FD_132453 | JGI IMG/M metagenome (GOLD analysis project Ga0180434, IMG submission 132453) | Hypersaline lake sediment archaeal communities from the Salton Sea, California, USA - SS_1_D_2 metaG | ecosystem: Environmental > Aquatic > Non-marine Saline and Alkaline > Hypersaline >...
ACCGCCCTCTCACTGCCTCTTTGTACTCTTCTATACTGCCTCTCGTCATGCTCCCCCTTCTGGGTAACATTCTTTCTGAGGCAACTATACCACCTTCGGTAACATTTATTATCAGTCAATTCGAGGGCTTGACAGCCGTGATATGTTTCGTTAGCATACAGTCCTCCGGTCGATAGTCGCATAAGACCTGCTAATACATCGCATAAGGGAGGGTGAGGCCATGAGGGCGGAGGCACTGGAGAAGGAGGCGAGGCTCTTCCAGACCCTGAAGGCGGCTCTCGCGAAGGGCAAGGAGGTATCCAGGAGCTGCCTTGCCTGAAAGTCGTGAAAGGGTAAGTGAGTTGCCGGTTCGGCAACTGAAGTCGGTGAATGTGGGCTGGGCCACTTGACTTCTTCGTGCAGTTGCATGTCACGGAGAGGTGTAATCTGCGTTGTCGCCACTGCTACCAGTCGGCGAAAACGCTGGAGATGAGCTTCGAGGAAGTCACGGCGGCCATAGACAACGTTAAGGATGCCATAAGGGGCTGGGCGATGGACCACGAGATGGTGGTATCGCCCAGCCTTCATATTACCGGCGGCGAGCCTGTGGTGAGAAAAGATCTCTTCGATGTCGTTTCGTACGGTCGGGAATGTGGATTCAGCGTATCGCTGATGAGCAACGGGACAATGATAGACTCAGAGGCCGCCCGTCGGGTAGCGGACTGCGGCGTAGCGGACGTTCAGATAAGCATCGACGGCCTGGAGGAGACCCACGACGCCGTCAGGGGGCCGGGCTCGTTCCGGCGGGCGCTGGTGGGAGTCGAGAGCCTGGTCACGGGGGGTGTCGAGACCAACCTGAATGTGACCGTGTCCAGGCTCAATGCCGGGGAGGTGGCCGGACTGGCGCGGCTGGGGTGCGACCTCGGCGCGAGTGCCGTAGCCTTCTCTCGGCTGGTTCCCACCGGCACAGGTGCCGGGCTGGAGTCGGCGTTGCTTAGCCGCGAAGAGGTGGCGGCCCTATATGAAGAGATCCGCGAGCTCGGTGACGGTGGAGGGATTGCCGTCACATCCCGCGACCCGCTGGCCGTTGTGGCTGGTATGAGTGACGATGTGCCGGAGGTCGACGTCCCGATAGGCGGCTGCGCCGCGGGCATGTTCGGCGTCACGATCGCCTCGGACGGGACGATAATGCCGTGCCGGCGAATGGACATGCCGGTCGGCAACATCCTGGAGCATTCCTTCCGCGAGCTGTGGGTGGAGTCGCCGGTGCTGTCAGCCCTCAGGACGAGGGACGCGTACCACGGCGGCTGTGAAACATGCGCCTACTGGGCCGTGTGCCGGGGGTGCCGTGCAATTGCGCTCGCGCACGCCCGCGCGGGTGGGGCAGACGACTGCCTCGGCCCTGACCCCCAGTGTCCCTACTGGCGGCCCATGGGTGGGGCTGACTAGCCCTCACCCTCAGGCTTGCCTCTCCATCCCTTCCCCACAGCCTCCTCGAAGCTCTTGCCCAACTTCGCCCAGAACTCTTGGGCCGCGGCGCGTATCTCGTCCCAGGGGAAGTCCTCATAGGTGCCACGGTCTTGCACCCATTCGATGTGCTTCCGGCCCTTCTTGTTGTACTCCGAGTCCTTGAAGTCGTTGACTCCATCGAACTCTACCGGCACGAAGCCGTTCTGTCTGCATGCTTCTGCGTCCACAGCCGGGCTGGCGTGCACCCACCTTCCGTCAATGCGCAGTTCGGCGTAGCCGTGGTAGATGAGCAGGTTCCCGCCGCCGATGATCTTGCGGAACTTGTACGAGAGCAGGTGGTCCCGGATGTCAGCGAAGCCGATGCGGCCAGGGATGCCCGCAGCCCTGGCCAGGGCCACCAGGAGGATCGACTTGTGGGTGCAGAACCCGCACCCCTTCTGCAGCGTCCCGCTGGCCTTGTAGTCCTCCAGTTCGAAGCCCGTGGCGTATGGCTCGTGTCTGACGCTGTCCCTGACGAAGTAATACAAGACTATTGCCTTCTCCCGGTCTGATTCCTTCCCCTGTGTCAGCGAAAGGGCCTTCTCTCTGATCGACGGTGTGTCGGAGTCGATGACGTCGGTGGCCTGCAAGTACTCTTCCATGACTCCATGATAGTGTGGGGTGTATTCATCGTCAAACAGGGCGAGGTATCTGTGGAACGGGCGTTGGGTGGCCCCACCCGCCCGCCCACGGGAGCTGCGCTCCCGGACTCTCGCTTCTCCCCCTCCCCCAGACGAACTGGGGTTATGTGTGCATTGCATGAGTCATGGTTGATCGGGGGACGCGGGAACGGGGCCTTGGGGGCGAAGCCCCCGAAGAGGTATGTGGGAGGGTGGGAGGGAATGACGACGCTGGTTGGCAGGGGTTCGTGGGAGGAGGGGCTATCGTAGGGGCGCATGGCCATGCGCCCTCGAAATTGTCTTTGTGCCAACGTCAATTGTTCGCTGCCGTCTGCCATCAAGCGCGGGTGATGTCATGTAAGGCCGCTGGCTTATCGAGCTAGTACCACATCTCGACCCTGTGAAAGGCCTCGGCCAGCTCGAAGTCCTGTCCCCGCGCAGCCTCCTTGCAGCGGTCTCTGGCCCATTTCTCCAGCAGCTCTGCCGGGATGCTGCCTACCTGGCTCTCGTGACAGCGCAGGGCACGCATCTTGATGTCCCAGGTGTCCGTTATATCTATGCAGTGGTTGGGGTCTTCGGAGGCCCAGAACAGCATCTCCTTGACCTTATGGGGCTCAAGGCCGTCCATGAGCAGTTCGGGGTAGGCCAGATGGTCCCTGGCGTAGGGGAAAACGGCATCCAGAGTCACCTGACCGGCTATCCTGTGGTCTCTGTGCCAGAAGTAGCGCCGGTAGGGGTCGGAGGTCACAACGGTCTCCGGCCTGTACATGCGGATCAGGCGTACGATCTGCTTGCGGAACTCGGCCGTGTCTTCGAGGCACTGATCGGAGTGCCGCAGGAATGTGACCTCTCGGACGCCGAGTACCTCGGCGGCGGCCAGCTGCTCCCGCTCCCGTCTCCTGGCCAGGACCTCCGGCTTCATGTTCCTGTCCGAGGTGCCCTTGTCGCCGTTGGTGCACACTATGTATATGACCTCTCGCCCCTCGCGGACCCAGCGTGCTACCGAGCCAGCAACCCCGAACTCGGCATCGTCCGGATGGGGGGTGACGACCATCACGTTTGCCGGTTTGACGTCAATTGGCATGCAGGACACTCTCCTGGAGTCGACGTCAATTGTATATCATCTGCGAAAGCGCTACAATTACAGATTGGCCCTATCGGGCCTGCGAAAGACCATGAACGCGCGTTGGAGCGTCAGGCCGTACGGGGAAACCGATTTCGACGGCTGTCTTCACCTGAACGAGGAAGCGGCGCGAGCCTGGCGCAGGCATCATTGTACTTCGGCTGAGAGCTTGGCGGAACGCCACCGCCATCCCAACTTCTGCCCCGAGACCGACCTGTTTGTGGCGACACAGGGCGACGGAATGGTCGCCGCATATGTGGAAGTGCGCCCTGAGCTGGACATAGGCCGTGCTGTCTTGTGGTATCTCGTGCACCACGAATGCCTGGATGAGGATCTGGTGAGCTGCCTGCTCGATCGGGCGTGCGACCGCGCTGCCGGGATGGGTGCTTCTTCTGCTCATGTCAACGTACCCGAGGACGACGACTGGATGAGGACTGCACTTGCCTCCCATGAGTTCGTGCCGATTCGTCGTTTCCTTGAGCTGAGGCTGAAGATGCGTCCTGCGCGGCGATCCGAGGCCCTCCGGGACAGGGGCCTTACCTGTCGCTGCCTGCAGCGGGGTGAGGAGGCGGAGTTGGTCGAGCTTCAGAACCGATGCTTCTCAGGTACCTGGGGGTACAACCCCACTACCACTGAGGAGGTGACCTACCGGCTCAACCTGGGAGATTGCAGCCATGATGGTGTTTTCGTGCTGCGCGAGCGTGGCGAGCCGGTTGCGTACTGCTGGACGACGGCGGAGGTAGGGCCGAGTGAGGGGCTGGGTTTCGGGCGTGTCTACATGATCGGGGTTGACCCTGCCCGGCGCGGTCACCGGTTGGGGACGCGCGTGTTGCGGGTGGGGCTCTCGTATCTGGCGGAGAAAGGGGCGAGGTCGGTGGAGCTTACGGTGGACGCCGAGAACCTGGAGGCGCGACGCCTCTACGAGTCAGCGGGGTTCAGGCCCTGTACGGCCGGCCTGTGGTACGAGAGACGGATTACGTGAGCGCCGGTTGCCGGCTGGTGCCGAGCACCGACCTGTACCGATCGATGATCCTGTCGGCCACGACGGCCCAGCCCATTTCTGCAACTGTGTTGCGTACGGCCTGCCTGCTGCCGTTACCGTTGGCGAGCGCCGAGGCTATACCGGCGGCAAGCTCGTCGGGAGCGTTGCTTTCGACGATGTAGCCATTCTTTCCGGAGCAGACCACGTTCTCGATCCCCCCGACCCTCGTCGCGACGACGGGCGTGCCGCAGGCCAGGGATTCCAGCGCCGCCAGCCCGAAGCTCTCGTAGTAGGACGGCACAACACTTAGATCCGCTGCGCTGTAGTAGTAGGGAAGGTCTTCGTGCTTCACCACCCCGGCGAATATGACTGAGTCCTGGATTCGCAGCTCGCGGCATAGGCCTTGGAGCCGGGCAAGTTCACCTGCGCTTTCCTCCCCGCCCCCGGCCACGACGAGATCGGGCCTGGCCGTGCTCCCCAGCCTCTGGAGGGCACCGAGAAGCTTGTCCAGACCCTTCAGCGGGTCGACACGCCCTACGAAAAGGACGATGTTGCCGCCGTTCAAGCCGAGATGCCTTCGAGCGTGCTCCCTGTCAACCGGACGGAACAGCGACAGGTTCACGCCGCAGGGCACGACGCTGATGGTATCTGGGCTGGCGTCGTAGTACCTGATGAGCTCGGCCCTCTCCCTCTCCGTGGGGGCGATGACGAGGTCACAGTCTCGGACCAGCTCCAGCTCGGTTGCGATGCGGAGGTCGGGCTCTTCCTCTCCGACGCCCGTAGCGTTCTTCGCCGCAGCGAGGGTGTGGAACATGGTGATGTGGGGCACCCCCCACCACCCGCTGATGCGCCTGCCCGCCCAGCCTGACAGCCAGTAGTGGCTGTGGACCAGATCATATCGGGCCCCGTCCCGCTTGCGAAAGCCTTCAACGGAGCACGCTGCCTCCTCCAGGTGGGCGTAGAGCACGAGCTTGGGTACGTCTTCGATCTCTCCGACCCGCGAGTGAATGAGCCGCACGTTGTCACCGATCACGATGACCTCTTCTTCCTCAGGATCGTGCGCCCTCGTGTATATGTCTACCAGGTGACCCCGCCTTCCTATCTCCGCAGAAAGCTCACGGATGTACGCGCTCATGCCGCCGGTATCCCTGGTGCCCAGCCTGCCCACGGGACAGCTGTGGATGCTGACCATGGCTACCCGCAGCCTGCCGTCACTTGCCAAGAGCCACCTCTGTTCTCAGTCTGGTTATGTCCTGGGGCAAGGGGAGTCACTAGAGGATGATGCGGCAGCTGTAGATGGGGATCTCAGACCCTCCGAGCCGGTACTTGTAGTCCTCAGCCCCCTTGAGGAAGTCGTACCGCCTCTTGCCCCGTTCTATGCTGTCTTTTAGGGAGAGCACCTTGGACATGAGTCCCGCGCTCAGGTCTCGGTACCGGATGTCATAGCCGCTGTTGTAGAGGTAGACACTTTCATTGTAGTCGAAGCACATGACCGCAGCAACGGGTTCCGAGTCGATCTGGAGTATGCCGAGCCTGAGATAGCCGGCGGCGGCCATCCGCCGGGCGATGCTTCGGAAGAAGGATTCCATCCCGGCATTCATGAAGGTTGCCTTGTCCTCCCTGCTTTCTCGCAGCAGCTTCAGAAAGACGTCCATCGTGCTTGGGACGTCCTCGGGGCGCTCGAAGGAGTTGAACCGCACATCGCCAGCCTCGTGTAGCCTCCTCAGCTTGCGGCGCACCTCGCGGCCCTGCTTCGCTGAGGGTATCAGGAAGTATCCGTCCCAGGTCGCTGGGAGCTCTATGTCCAGGGAGACGTTCTGCGGCTCGCACGTCACGGCCAAGCCCCGGCGGGATGCGATGTCGGCGAGATGGGTCATGACCGTCGAGTCATGTCGCAACGAGTCCAGTTGAAGCTCTGTGATTCCGCCCTGCGGGAGACTGTCAAGGATGGCGTTGAAGAAGGAGGTCTCCTTGCCCGGAGCCGCGACGAAGTCCATGTAGTCGCAGACATCGGCGCTGCCTATTAAGGATGCCGTGCCATCCCTGACCCTGAGAGGGGCGATACCGATAGCATCGCCGTCCTCCTTGACCTCCAGAATATGCGATTGAGAGCCTTCCCCGAACTCGCACCACCAGGCATCGAGCCACGCGGGCAGCATGAAGAGCGGCTCCCACCTCATGCGCCGGCGCAGTTCCGGCCAACGCGACCGAAGCATGTCCAGGTCCAGCGGGGTTGTCTCGTAGTCCATCGTTTGACAGTCTATCATCCGGTTGCGATCACCGGCAAACCTTCTAGCAGGGGTGATGACCCTCTTCTCACATCACCAACGGTACTATTTTCCCATTTGCATCAGTCCCAAATGACTATTGTAGGTCGTTTGTGAGGTCTGCTAAGGTCTGTGCAGGATAGGCTGTTCTATCCACCTCGCTAGCGCGCATAGTGCGGGAAAAGACCGTATGAAGGAATCGTTCGAAGCATCCGAGAACGAGGATGCGACACGTCGCGACGAACCTGTTGCCGATGCCGATATCGGTATCGAGGACTTCGCGAACTGGTCCACCGACGGATTCCTCCTGTTCGATGAGGGTCTGAACTGCGTTGGCATGAACCCTGTCGGCGAGAGGCTGTTTGGGACATCAGAGGAGTCCGCCGCCGGCAAGAGCCTCATGGAGATCGTGCCGGTGGCACCCGATGACGATGACCACGAGAGCTACGCCAATGTGATCAGAAGCGGTGGCCACTTCTTCACCGAGGCAATGAGGGGGGAGCTGTGCCTTGGCATCAAGGCGTTCAAGGTCGGGGACGGCCTCGGCCTGATAGCCAGCGACATCACGGAGCTGAAGCACACGGAGGTGGAGCTGGACAAGGAGCGCAATCGCCAGGAAGAGCGTGAGGACGAGCACACGCTCGAGCTGAAGTACATTGATGAGCGGCTCCAGCAGGAGACGGACCGGCGCAAGCGTCTGGAGAAGGAGAACAAGAAGCTGCGCAGGCAGCTCAAGGAGCTTTCGAAGAACCCGCCTTCGGAGAAGGAGGAGCCGGTCAGAGCGGTGTCGGCAGGGCCGGAGGTGCTCGGGGAGGCTGAGAGGGAAGCGAGGATCAAGGACCTGGCGGTCGAGCTGTCGATCAATGCCGTGACGCTGACGAACCTTGAGGGCAAGGTTGTCTATGCCAACCCGTCGTGCCTGAGGGTGTGGGGCCGGGGCGAAGAGGGGATCTTGGGAACGCCCTTCTCGCAGTTCTGGCAGGCTGAGGAGGAGGCGTCCGAGGCCGTGGACATGGTGCTGGGTGGGGGAAGCTGGACCGGGGAGCTCATTGCGAAGGGCAAGGGCGAATCCGGCATCGAGGTAGAGATGTCGGCGCATCCGATCATAGTCGAGGGGGACGTGCCCGCACTGCTGTTCTTCTCGTTCGTTGACATCACGCAGCGCAGGAGGCTGGAGGACAAGCTCAGGCACTACGAAGGCAAGTTCGAGGCCCTCTCGGCCAAGTCGATCCAGTGGATCGAGCGCTTGAACGCGGTCCTCGACAACACCGAGCAACTGGCGGCGCAGGTACCGGAGGATTCGGCCGAGGCGGATGCCGATACTCTGGATGAGACGTCCGATGGGGCCCCTATCGAGGCTTCTGATGAAGAGGCTGGGCTTCCTGAAGACGAGGAATCAGCGGAGGACGTCGATTCCGACGGCAGTGAGGCTTTCGGTGAGAGCGAGTCAGCCGTCACAGAGGACGGCGAGCCCACAGGCATGGTGGACGTTCTGCAGACCCCGGAGCCGGATGGCGGGCAGGAGGCTGAGGACACGGCCGGACCGGTTGTGGAGGTGGAGGACCCGAGTGCTGACGATGCGCTCGCTGTGGAGGCTGTTGCCGGAGAAGAAGAGACGCCTGTTGACGAGGAAGAGATAGCCGAACCGGTCGGGCAAGAGGGGTCAGCCGAAGACACTGTCCCCGATCTTGCGGAGGCCGCTGCGCAAACCGATTCGTCGGCCACCGTCGATGGTGGACCAATCGGATTGGTGAACGTCCTGGAAGCGCCGAATTCAGGGGAAGAACAGGAGACCGGTTCGGAAGAGCCGACGGCTGAACTAGTCCCGGAGGCGCAGGTGCTAGGCGGTCAGACTGTGGAAGAGGAGGTCGGGGCTGTCCGGCAGGAGGAATCGGCCGCCGGTGACCCTCCGGCAATGGGGGCAGCCGCCGAGGGAGATGACCTCACCTCCGCCGGGCAGACCATGATAGAGACGTTCGATACGGAGGAAGCATCGTCCACCAGGACAACCGGCCTGATCGACATCCTGCAGGCGAGAATGCGAAGGCGAAGGAAACGCGCCTCCGAATCAGCCGCGCAGGAGCAGGACGAACAGGCCGACGTTGAGATGGAGCTTCAGACCGGAGCGGCAGGCCTGAACAGTATTGCAGAATCACCCTCTACTCGGGAAGGGGAGACCCCTGCACGCCCCTCAGAGGTCGAGCCGGAGGGTGGCTGGCTGGCCTGAACCGGGCGACCTTCAGAAGAGACCCGATGGTGCCCCGCGACCCCTCCTGGGTCCCACGATAGCCCAAGCCAAGACCCCTATCAGGACCACCGCCGATCCGATCAGGAACCACAGGGTCTTGTATTGCAGGCCGGAGTTGAAGGCGTCAACCGAGTTCAGGATTATCCTGTTGCCTTGCTCAGCGAGGTCCTGCTCCAGGCCCTCGTAATCACCCGCGTCCATTAGGGCTTCCTGCAGCTCCGGCTCGCCGTAGGAGCTGTAAGCGGTTGCGAACCCCACGAAGAGGATGATCGACGATATGAGAAGTACAGCGACCGCCCACGCGAGGCGGCTCTTCCAGTTGCGTCCGCCGAGGAACCCGATGCTGACAAGACACAGGGTCGGCAGGACCCACAGCGCCCACCACCAGGTTCTCGCGGTGTGCACGTGCTCTCGCGCGTCGTCGAACGGCTCCAGGTCTACGTCGTTGTCCTCCGCCAGCTCCCGCAGGTCCTCGTGAGTGAACGTGTAGCCGTTCGCTATCCAGTCACGTACGTCCTCCAGCGTGTCGCGCCCGTCCCGGTCCAACTCGTCCAGCAAGTCAGCGTCGGTGTACTCCCAGCCGTCGGCGACGGCATCGCGCGCCTCGTCGAGGAAATCCTCGTTGTCCGCCCCCATCGCCGACCTCAGGTCTGCCTCGGTGAAGACCCATTGATCGGGGATATCGTCGCCAATCATCTCCTGTACACTGGCTTCGACGTCCACCCCGGCCAGGGTCTTGAACTCCTCGTAGGAAACGGTCGCCGGGCGGCAGTTCGGGATCTCCCCGGCTTGCAGGCCTTGTAGCTGCATTATGAACTGCGCCATGCTGCAGGTGGGCAGGCTGTAGAACAGCGCCTCGAGTTCCTGATCGGCCATATGCGCCAGCGCAGCTACGGCGTCGTCCTTTACCTCGGTTATGTCGATGATCACCGATATGCTTGCTGTCTCCCCTTTCAGATAGGCCGCGATTGCGTCGACTATGCTCTCGAACTGTGCCTGCACCCACGACTGGGGAAGCGAGTCCTTGAGGGCCGTGGCGATCTCATCCTGCAACAGCGTCACGCTGAATGGCAGGTTCACAGCCTGCTCGATGTTCTCGGTGACCATCGGCGTGATGATCTGCTCGATAACGTAATCGTAGGTCTCTTCGCCTGCCAGCAGGTCGACCAATGCATCGGCCACGGCGTCGACTCTGTCCTCCAGCCGGAGCGTCACCGTGAAGTGGTCGGAGTCCCTGGTGAAATAGGGTAGCGCCGAGTCAATGGCTGCGCTTGCCTGCGGCTTGATCCAGTCCAGCGGGGCGGCCTCCTTCAAGGCGCTTTCGACATCCGCCTCCGCCAGATCGAGTGAGAATGGCAGGTTGTCCTGGTTCTCGACGAGCTGCTCAGCCAGGTAGGACATACCGTCGTCATATAAGCTTGCAACTGCGTCGCTTTCGAGCGTTTCGTTCTTGATCACGTCAGTGGCATGCTCGACCCTTTCCCTGGTGTCCAGCGTGAAGCTGAATTCGTCCTTGTCTCCGAGGATGTAGGGCAGCACGGCCCCCAGGGCTGATCTGAACGTCTCGTCGAGCCACTCAGGTGGGAGTATGGCCTCGGCTGTGGCCACGGCCTCCTGCTTGAGAGCATCGACGTCTATGGGGAAGTCGGATGCCTGCTCCTCCTCGATCTCGTCCAGCGCCGAGGGCACCACCGTATCGTAGAGGAACTCGTACGTCTCTGTGTCCTCGAGCCGGTCGGCATAGAACGTGGCGCTGCCCAGACCGCAGTTCACTTGGGTTACCAGCAGCAAGGCGGCGAACAGGACGAAGAATACCAGGATGAACGGAATGGTGAATACCCGCCTAACCCACATCATCATGTACCCCCTAAGGTGGCTCTTTCGTCATTATCCTGCTCAGACCTTACCAGAGTGACCATAACCTACACAATGGTCACTTCCGGTGATATTAGTGGGTAAATCGTACCACTGCTGGTGGGAATAGGCTAGGCTGTTCTTGACAAACGCGTGTGATCGGGCTAGCATGTTCGCGATTCTGGGCTCGCGGACGACGATATGAACTTGGATAGCTACCCCGAACACTACCCCAAGCCGCCGGTGGTGAAGTGGAAGGCCAGGGCGAAGGCTTTCGCCCTGTTCTCTCAGGGCAAGCGCCCGCGCGACATCTCGCCCCGCGCGGTCAACGGCATCAGGCGTAAGAAGCTTCACGAATACTATGGGCAGTGGCGCAAACTGGAGGAACTGAAAGGTAGCCGGACGGAAGTCGCCCCGCCCTCTATCCAGACCCGGTACGTGATCGAGGATAAAGTGCTGGCTACGACAGTGCCGGTTGACAAGGCTGTGCCTCTATCACTGAGCCCGGCTGAGGAGGCTACTGCGCTGCCCTCGTCCGGTGAGATGCAGCTTGTGGTGTTCGAGCTTGCGGGCCAGGCATACGGCCTGGATATCAGCACAGTCCAGGAGATAATTCAGGTCCCCGGAATCACACGGGTACCAGGAACACCGCCTTTCGTAAAGGGCGTGATCAGTCTCAGGGGAAGAGTTGTCGTGATAGTGGACCTGCACACGTGGTTCGAACTGCCGGTGCCTGAGAATACCACGACATCGCGGGTACTGATAGCGGACGCCGGGGACGAAGACGTCGGGGTCGTCGTCGACGTGGCGACTGAGGTATTGCGCGTGCCCGCCGATTCTATTGAGCCTCCGTCACCTGTAGTGACCGGTGTGAACTCCGCCTACCTGGCTGGGGTAGCGAAGGTCGGCGAGAGGCTGATCCTGCTGCTGGACTTCAAACGACTGTTCGCCGAGATGCACCGGGGCTAGGGCCTGCTTCTCCGCAGACGCGGGTACTCCTGTTCCGTTTCAGCCACACTTGGTATAATGATGCCCCGAGATGGAGGTGCCATGATGAGCAAACCCCAGGGGGGTATCCGGTTCGTTCTCATTGCGCTGGTGCTGCTCATTACCACCAGCCCTTTCTCCAGCCTTCCGATCGTTGCTTACGCTGACGATGTGCCGCAGTTCAGCAGGTCGGACTGCGACTGCCCCGAGCTCGGTATCCCCCTGGAGGATGATGACGACCCCCGCTATTCAACCGACGAAGTGGTCGGGCTGCATTGCCGCTACGACGCGGGCCTGGCAAGCAGGCGGGTGGATTTGAAGATCATGTACTTCCACGACCCGCAGGACGTGCCTGGGATGATGGAGTCCCTGGAGGACAAGCATATCAACTACGGCGACTACGATACCATGCTCGGCGAAATCCAGGACGATGACTACTACGTGTTGATTGAGGCATCACGGGACAGCCGACGTATGTCACTCCTGTACACCTACAGGGAGATGGCCCTCATGAAGGGTAGCCGATTCTTCCGTCACGGAGATCACTACGTCGTCTCGATCGTGGGCGAAGGCAGGGACTTCCCCTGTGTTGCAGCGTTCGAGCAGGCTTTCGATCTACTGGAGCAGCACGCGGTCGAGGTCATTGAAGGCAACAAGGAGGAGCACTTCACATTCCACTACTACGACGCCTTCAGCAAGGAAGACCCGCCGGCAGGCAAGTCACCGGGAGATTTGGTCGCGACCCTCAAGGACAGTGAGGGAAGGGGAATCCCCGGCGAGGAGATATACCTTTTCAGGAGGTGGCGCTCTGCGGAAGACGACACTTTCGCGGAATGCGTGAGGTTACCGGACACCGACCCGCTGTACGTGGATGATGAATCCCTGGAGGCTAATGGCCTGTCATACATAGACCGGCGTGAGTACCTGTGCGATTCCACGGACCTCAGCCTGTTGGGTGGCTTGGGGGAGGCCCAGTTGTACATATCGGACGCCGTTGACTTCACGGCTCTGTTGGAGAACCTGCGGCAGTACGGTGAGGTATCCGGGACGGTCTACGCCGTCGTGTTCGACAAGTCGCCCAAGCAGGAGTACGGCGAGGGCTCGGGAGCGCGCGTTGAACATGTGCTGTCCGTCCCGATCACGATCAAGGGCACGGCGGCAATCATCGGGCTCGGGGCTACCGACAAGGCCAAGGATGCGAAGGTCAAGCTTGTGGTGGATGGTAAAGACGTCTTCGTGAAAGATGGCAATCTCCCGTTTTTTCTGCTGGAGGACAGGGTCTACTTCGACAACAATGCCATCGTCACCATCAGGTGGTTGAACGGCATGACGATGACCGTATCGGTCAGGGAAAACTTCCTTGAGGACAACGACTGGGAGTGGCTGGAGATCAATTACAAGGACGCGGGCTGGTATCATTGGTTCGACCAGACATTCGGCAACTGGTTTGTAGAGTGCACCTTGAGCCTCGCGCCCACCGCCATCGGCCTGGCTATCGGCGGCCCGGCGGGGGCGCTGGCCGGTGGCCCCATCAGCCTCCTAGTGGGCGGGATCATTCTGGTGTATGAGGGGTTGCAGTGGGCGTACGATCCCCTCATCGTGCGGGCGCATTCCGTGATCCTGGTCGAACTGGGTGAAGAGAGCAGCGTGTACATGGCCGAGGGTAAGGCCACCCTGTACGATCCGGACGATGGCAGCTCAATCGACATCGAGGCCGGGCATATGGCCACTGTCTCGCGCGAAGGCGAGTTCGGCGAGGTCGTGGCGTTCGACGAGAGCGACCTGGACCCGGACATGGCTCGCGTATACACCGCGGTAAGCGACGAGGAGCCGACCTCTCCGGAAGCCACGCCCTCGTCCGTATTCGAAGATGACGACGATGATGGGGGCACGAACGTGGCTGCTATCGTGGTCCCGATAGTGATCGTGGTGGCCCTGGTAGTTCTCTTCATTGCCGCCAGGCGCAAGCGTAAAGCCTAGCAGCAAACCATTGCAGCAACTCCCTCCCCGTTGCGATGGCCTGGTGCCGGGTCTGGCTACTCCGCCCTGCGCCGGAACATCATCGTACCGAAGCCGATTCCGACGGCGGCCCATGCTGCCAGCACGACCAGCGCCAGCCACAGGTCGGACCACACGTACCCCTCCAACACCAGGCCCCGCACCGCCACTATGGCGTAGTCCACCGGGTTGAACTGTCGCACCGTGTCCAGCCAGCTGGGCAGGAAGTCCGGCGGCATCATCATCGAGGACATGAACATGGCGGGCATGGCGATGAAGTTTATGATGCCCATCATGGGCTCGGGCCGCTTGAACAGCAGCGCCAGCCCGTTGGAGAAGGCTGCGAACCCGAGGCCGAGCAGGATGACGAAGACCAGAGCCAGGAGAACGCCGGGTGCTCCTGTGGCGATATCTACGCCCATGATCACCGCGATTATGAAGATGATGATCGCCTGAATCACGAGTATGGCCATGGACGCCAGGACACGGCTCGTTATGATCGAGAGCCGGATCACGGGCGTGGCCAGCATCTTGGACAGGATGCCCATGTCGATGTCGTGCAGCATGCCCATGCCCGCCCAGGCGGAGCCGAAGAGGACCGTCATGACCACGACGCCGGGGGCGAAGAAGTCGAGATAGGTTATGTCCTCGAACCCTGGCATGCTGCTTATCATTGCCCCCAGGGAGTCGAACACCTGGGTGAACAGCAGCAGCCACAGTATCGGCTGAATGAGGTTCATGAATATCCAGACCTTCATGCGGACCTGCGTCCTGATATGCCTCCCGAACTGGAACCATATGTCGGAAAGGAAGTTCATGGCTATCTCCTGCTGCGCTTTCGCATCATCTCGCCGAAGGTCGTGGCCTTGCCCTCTTGTGACCTGATCGAGCGGCCTGTGTACTTGAGAAAGACGTCGTCGAGGGAGGGCCGCGAGACCGACAGCGTGTCCACCTCGATGCCTGCATTCGCCAGCAGCCTCATGATGTTGGGCGCTGCTGACTCGCCCTTGTTCACATATACCGCGAGGTCGCCATCGGTTGCCTGAATCCTGCTGACGAACGGCTGGCCAGACAAGATCGCCTCGGTCCGCTTCATGAACTCCTGGCACTCGGCCTCGCCCTTGTCGCACGGAGAGAGCGTGACTACATCGCCGCCTATCGACTGCTTCAGGTCGGACGGCGTGCCCGTGGCCATTATATTGCCGAGGTCGATGATGGCGATGCGGTCCGCCAGCTGGTCGGCCTCCTCCATGTAGTGCGTGGTCAGGAAAATGGTGATGCCCATCTGCCTGGCCAGATTGCGGATGTAGTCCCACATGTGCGCTCTGGTCTGGGGATCGAGGCCGGTCGTCGGCTCGTCCAGGAATATGATCTTCGGCTGGTGGATCAGGCCCATCGCGATATCGAGCCGCTTGCGCATTCCGCCCGAGTAAGTGGAGACCATCTTGTCCTCGTAACCCGTGAGGTCGACCAGATCGAACAGCTCCTTGATGCGCTGCTTGATGGTCTTGCCGTCCAGTCTGTAGAAATGGCCGTAGAGGGACAGATTCTCCTTTCCGGTACCGTGCTCGTCGACGCCGATATCCTGCGCGACATAGCCGATGTTCAGGCGCACCTCAGCGGGGTTCTTCAGGATGTCGTAGCCTGCTACGGTTGCGGCGCCAGAGGTGGGGCTCAACAGGGTGTTCAGTATCTTGATCGTAGTCGTCTTCCCGGCCCCGTTCGGCCCGAGGAAGCCGAAGATCTCACCCTCCTTGACCTCGAAGTCGATGCCATCGACCGCCCTAATCTCGCCCGGAAACACCTTGACCAGCTCGTGGGTCTCTATCATGTTCATCTCTGCCCTCCGCTACTGCGTCCGTGAAAGCACGTCTCTCAGTCTCTCCAGCGTGTTCGATAGCTCCTGAAGCTCCGAGTCGCTGATACTGCCAAGCCTCGCGCTCATAGCCTCAATCAGGAGCGCGTCAAACCTCTCCACCGTTTTCCTGCCCTTCGCCGTCAGCCTCACGTTGACCCTTCTCCTGTCGACTTCGTTGGACTGCCTTTCCACCATGCCGAGGTCGACCATCTCATCTATCAGGCGGGTCATCTGTGGTCTGGAAATCAGCAAGTCGTCCGCTATCTCGGTCATGTGGAGTGTACCTGAATCGTGCAGCTTCTTCATGACCTCGAAGTGGTGACGGGAGATGTCTTCTCCCAGGCCCTCCCACGCCGTCCGGAATATGCTCTTGCCGAGGGTCCGGTGAATGACGGGGACCAGGTGGGCCAAGTTGCCCAGCACACGTTCCAGAGGGGTGACTTCCATTAGAGAACTCGCACCTGCCGCCTTGAGCGAACTCCTCATACTTCACGATGACAAAAGTTCACATCATGAAACATTATGCTGGCCTTGGGGCATCCTGTCAATACCTTGTTGCCGCTGCGAACTCGTTGCACGTGGACTTCCGCTGTGCTCATGGGCTACAATTGAGGGCGCGATACTTGAGGCCAGCATGGCCTCGATAACATGACATGGACCCTCCCACTAGGCTGTTCCAGCCCATCCGAATCGGCGGTATCGAACTGCCCAACCGCGTCAAGATGCCCGCGTTGGTGATCGCACGGCTGTCACAGCCTGACAGTGGGTTGGCGGAGATGCTGGCGTCTCTGTTGCCCGTCGCGGTCTGGTCTGCGTCGGGCTACCTGGCGGGTCAGGCTGTGTAGAAGACGGAAGCGGGAGGTTGAAGCGATGGCAGGTAATACGGTCCTTTACGAGAAGTCCGGTGGGGTCGGCACCATCAGCCTCAACAGGCCGGAGAAGCTGAATGCCATCAACTGGGAGATGCTGGACGACCTGTCGGCAGCGCTCAAAGAAATTCTGGTTGACGATGAGGTGAGCGTGGTCGTCCTGAAGGGGGAGGGGAGGTACTTCTGTTCCGGCGCCGACCTCGAGATCGTAGGCACGCTGGAGCCGACGACTTTCCGATCGCGGCAGCGGTTGTACTGGAACAGGGTCTTCGGCCAGATCGAGGATATCGAGAAGCTGACCATTTGCGCCCTCAACGGGCCGGCCATCGGCGGGGGGGTCGAGCTTGCGCTGTGCTGCGACCTCCGGTATGCGGCCGAGAACGCCCATTTCTCGCTGCCCCAGCTCCGCTACGGCATAGTCCCCGATGCCGGGGCTACGGTCCGCCTGCCATCTCTGATCGGGGCGGCGCGGGCGAAGGAGCTCATCATCGGCGGCGAGAGCGTGGATGCCCGCAGGGCGGAGCAGCTGGGCCTGGTCAACGCCGTCCTGCCCCAGGATACCTTCGATGAGGAAGTGCGCAAGATCGCGCTCGGCTTCGCTCAGAAAGCGCCGCTCGCGGTGGGGATGGTCAAGCTCCTGGTCAACAGGAGCGCTCAGCACAATGATGTCAGGCGGGGGCTGGAGGAGGTGATGGATGTCCAGTCCTACCTGATAACCACCGAGGACTACAAGGAGGCGGTGAGCGCATTCAAGGAGAAGAGGCCCCCGAAGTTCAAACGGAGGTAGGTTGGATATGGCCGTTGCGGTGATCCACGACGGTCTTCTCGAAATATGAATTCGATAGACGATATCAGGCTGTTTCTCGATCCGAAGTCCGTAGCCGTGATCGGGGCCAACCCCAATACGGGCGAGTTGGCCTTCAACCTCGTGGAGAATCTCGCCAGGTGGGGGTACGAAGGGCAGGTCTATCCCGTCAACCCCGCCCACTCCGAGGTGCTGGGCTGGAAGTGCTACGCTGAGGTCGGTGACATACCCGCCGGGGTCGATCTGGCCGTGTTGGTCACGCCCCGCACCACCATCCCCGACGTCATCCGGCAGTGCGGCGAGAAGGGCGTGCGTGCGGCGGTCGTGGTCGGGCAGGGTTTCGCCGACGCCGCTGACGAGGAGGGCCGGAGACTGCAGGACGAGCTCGTGGAGGCCGGGCGCAGGTCCGGCGTGCGGGTCCTCGGCCCCAACACGATGGGGTCCCTGAATCCCTTCGCCGACTTCAGCACTTCGTTCCTGGGGCTGTTCGACGTCCAGAGGCGTCCGATCGGCGTGGTCTCGCAGTCGGGCCTGTTCTTCACCAACGTGGGCAGGATGAGGCTGCTGGGCAAGGCGATCGACGTCGGCAACGCGTGCGATGTCGACATAACGGAGGCGCTGGACTACTTCGCGCAGGACCCGGAGGTCAAGGTCGTCGTGCTCCACATCGAGGGGGTGCGCGACGGCAGGCGATTCATGGAGGTGGCGAGGCGGGCCACCCGGCGCAAGCCGGTGCTGGCCCTCAAGACCGGTCGCAGCGAGCCGTCGGCCCGCGCGGCGGTGTCACACACCGGCTCTCTGGTGGGCAACGACGATGTGTGGAACGCGCTCTTCAAGCAGTGCGGCGTCGTTCGTGCGGACAACCTCGACGAGCTGGGTGACCTGGCGAAGGCCTTCCTCCGTTTGCCGTTGATGAAGGGCCGGAGGGTTGCCGCCGTCAGCGGGAGCGGGGGCGCCGGGATCATGAGTATTGATGCCTGCGTCGAGCACGGCCTGCAGGTCGCCGACCTCTCTCCGGCGACGCGCTCCAGACTCCAGGAGATGAGCCCTCGGTGGCACAGGGTGGGGAACCCCCTGGACCTGTGGCCACTCGTCATGGGTTCTCCTGCGGACGTCACGAAGTCGCTGAGAACGGCGCTGTCCTTGCTGCTCAGCGACAGACAGGTCGATGGTGTGGCGTTCTTCGGTAGCGCGTGGTTCGATGGGCTGTCGCCCTCGCTCGCCGAAGTGATCGCTGACACAGCCGACGCCTTCCCTGACAAGCCTATTGCCCTGAGCCTGTGCGAAGGCGTGATCTATGATATCGGGGCTGAGGAGGTAGCACGGAAGCTGGACGAAGCGGGGAAGGCTTGTGTCTTCTCGAACCCCGATGATGCGCTGAGGGCCCTGTCCAGGCTGGCCGCCTACGCCGAGTTCCTGCGAGGGGCATAGCCGGAGTCCCCTCCGCCTCCCCACTGCTGCCATCGAGCGTTGTTCTTTCCCACCCGCCCTCCCACATGCGTTTCGGGGGCGAAGCCCCAGGAGGCCCCTCGTGAAGTTCACCGTTGCCCTCCCCCTAGGCCTTCACACACTACGCAATCTCTGATAGACCTGTACGTAGATCGCGTCACTTGACAGCGAATTGCAGTGCGCCTAACATGTTGTGGTACTTGGAACGGAACTGCCCGCTTTGCCCCACTAGACCGCGGGTAGGATGCGAAGCCAATCGGTACTCTATTTGGAGGCCGCGATGATATCCATTGCGATGTTCAACAACAAAGGTGGTGTTGGCAAGACGACTCTCACGTGCAATCTGGCTTCTTACTTGGCAATGGAGAGAGAGAAGCGCGTCCTGGTAGTAGACTGTGACCCACAGTGCAACTCAACCCAGCTTATTATGGGGGAGGAGCGTACGACCGATTTCTACTGGAATCCGGGCGAACAACTTGAACTCACGACTATACGCGACATACTAAAGCCAATAGAGGAAGGAGACTCCAATATCCGCAGCCAGGTCCTGCCACTCAGCGGCGATAACAACAGGTTCGGAGTAGACCTCATACCCGGGCACCCAGGTTTCTCGGTGATAGAAGACATACTGGGTGCAGCGTGGCACGATTTGAGAGCAAGCCAGCTAGGAGGCTTCAGAAAGACTAACTGGAACACGCAACTGTGCTGTGCAATCGAACAAGACTATGACATCGCGTTCTATGACTTGGGTCCTAGCCTAGGCTCGATCAATAGGACCGTTCTGATTGGTTGTGACAAGTTTATGACTCCGATGGCCTCCGACATATTCAGTATCCTCGGGCTGAGGAACATCGCCATATGGTTGGATCAATGGGTGAGGGTGTACAAGGAGGCAGTGCACCACTACTCAATGAGCGAGTCGGCAAAGTCTCTAAGCAAGTATCCTGTGAAGAGGGCCTTGGACATCACCAGAGGTTACTGCGGATACACTATGCAGCAGTACATAACGAAGTCGATGAAAGGGAAACGCCGCCCGACGCGGGCGTACGACAAGATAATCAACAAGGTCCCTCAGGAACTGGAGGAGTCACTCGGCAAGTACTTCACATCGGGTTTGACCCTGCGCAACGCCAACATGGGCGATCTTCCCCATCTATACAGTCTGATACCGCTGGCTCAATCGGTCGCATCACCAGTCCTCCGACTCAAGGCTGCGGACGGACTGGTGGGAGCCCAGTTCAGGCAGCGCGAACAATACAGCACGATGATATCCACAATAGCTACTAACCTGCTCAAGAACCTGTACTTGGAGTAGTACCACTGTGGAATGGCCCGAAGCACTTGTTGCCGAACTCGCGTCTAGGCGCTGCATAGTATTCCTCGGTTCTGGCGCATCGGCTCAGTCTTTGTCGCGGGACGGCAAGCGACGGCCTCCCACGTGGAAGCAGTTGCTCCAGAAGCTATGCAATCGGGTGCCTGGCAGCGAAGCCAAAAAGGTTGCACAAAGCATGATCAACAAGGGGGCATTCCTTGACGCTGCCGAGGTCATAGTGTCCCAGATTCCTCGCGGCGATCTGACCAAGATCCTTAGGGATGAGTTCAAGAAGCCTCGATTCGGGCCGTCTCCCATACACCAAGCGGTATTGCAGATCGACCCCAAAGTTGTGATAACCACCAACTTCGATCAGGTTTATGAGAACTACTGCAGCCACGGAGATGCAGCGGAAGGATACAACGTGTGTCGCTACGATGAAACCCACTTGGTGACCGACCTCAGGTCGCCAATACGGTTGATCGTGAAGGCACATGGTTGCATAAGCGACGTCTCCAACATCATTCTAACGAAGTCCGGGTATTTCGGGGCTCGGCAGAAGCATAGTGACTTCTATAAAGTGCTTGACTCATTATTCCTTACACACACCCTGTTCTTCGTCGGATACAGCCTCAAGGACCCGGACATCCAGCTCGTGCTTGAGAACGCAAACATAGCTGCACCAAGCGACCACCCCCACTACGCGTTGGTACCCCGCTTCCCGCACGACTCCATCCGGGTAGCCTGCAGCATGTCCTACAATATCGAGTTTATCGAATACAGCTCCGGGAGCCATCGGTTCGTGACTCAAGTTCTCGGCGAGCTAGCCGACCAAGTGACTGCTTTCAGGCAGGACAACCCCTCCACCTAGCGGGTCATGGCTATGGCTATTCGGCACTTCCTAGCTGCGCCAAGCTATGGACGCGTTGCGTGTCCGCTTGTTCTCCATCGGCGCGAGATCACTTCCTTACGGGCAACACATGCGCTATACTCTTGTGGAACATGGCTTTGCACAGGATGTCAAGGGGGCAGGTGTGAGTGCCAAGAGGAAGCACAACGAAAGGCCTGATCTGCTGACTCTTCCCTGCAGGCACCGGGCACACGTGGTTAGCCAGGTGCAACCCACGATCGACCTGCTTGACAATATGCACGAGTGGCATCCTGATGTGCTCCTGCAGCACAGCATACAACCCTCTGACTACAAGGACGGCCTCGTGTTTAGATCAGCGGTCGAGAGCATCCGTGGCACTTTCATTGCTTCCTCGAAGACCGACCGCGAGGCCTTCGTTGGACGTATCTTGGATGCCATGAAGCGGGCCGGGTCCATTGTCGATTACAGAGACACGACCGCCGCGATGAACCGGTGTGACTTTGAGGTTGTCGTCGAGCGTCAGCCGGATTTCTTCGCGGCCGTCGAGGTTAAGGGTGGCGAGGGAAACAGCATAAATATCTCCAACCGCCCACTGTGGGCGAGCGAGTTCGCCGTGTGGTGTCACCTTGACGGGGCTATCGTGAATCAACCGGCAAACGGTGCCCACTCGATAATCAATCGACTCACTAACGAACTGGCCAGAAGAGGCAAAGTCGTCGATGTGCTTGTGTTCAAGGACGTGCTGTGCGGAACGCACGCCAGGCCCTGCCCCAAGTATCCAGGGCAGGAGGACTCCATCGGACCCAAGGCAGCACCTGACATCTTTCTGCTCCCCGGCCGGCTTGCTGCCAAGGACGACCCGCGCCCGCCAGCACATGACATCTCCGAGCTTCGGCTGCCCCGCCTTATTTTCGACATATTCGGCGTGCCTCCCGATGAATACCATCGGCATGTCTGGGAGGTCGATATGGCTATCGAGGAGCTCCCTGATGGCCGCTTGAGAAGACACGTGCGAGTGTTCCACGAAGGTGGCCAGGTAGATGAGACACGATCTAAAGCGTGGCGACCCGAAAGTTGATGAGCCGATGCAATCAAGTGTAGCTAGGGAAGGGAGGCAGCTCTACCTCATCGGAGACTCGGATTTGGGTCTGCAGCTGGACGCGCGCCTCTGGCATGGCTCCTTCAATGCACGAGAGAGCACCTTGCAACAACTCTCACCCTACGTCGGCAAACTGAAGTCTGGGATGGTGCGCGTACTGTTGTCCTTATACTCCCAACCTGGCGATGTGGTCTTCGATCCGTTTTCCGGTTCGGGCGTGGTGCCGCTTGAGGCGGTACTGGCGGGTCGTCAGGCATGGGCAAACGACCTTAGTGTCTACGCGTACGTCCTGACGAGGGGTAAGCTGGAGGCCCCAGGCACTTCGAAAGAGGCGATTTGCAGGGCGGAGCAACTGGTTCAGGAAGTGGAACACGTGGTCCCTCAAGAGGATGTCTCCCGCATCCCAGAATGGGTCGCCCAGTTCTTCCATCCCGACACACTCCCCGAAGTCGTGGCTGCCTTCAGGATACTGAGACAACAGGAGGATTACTTCCTTCTGTCTTGTCTTCTCGGCATTCTGCATCACGTGCGCCCTGGGTTTCTATCCTACCCTGCCAGCCATCTCGTTCCCTACCTGCGCAAGACGATATACCCTCCTGATCAGTTCCCCCATATGTACGCCTATCGCGACCTGCGCTCGAGGCTGCTTGCCAAAGTCAAGCGAGCCTACCGCCGTCCGATGCTGCCGCCTGCATGGGAGCAACGCCGCTATCTTGTGTGGCAGACGAACTCAGTGCGGTTACCTGTCGTTGACGATAGCGTAGATGCCATAATATCGAGCCCACCTTACTTCGGTGCCTTGGACTACGCTCGGGACAACCGGCTGAGACTGTGGTTCTTGGGCTGCGGGGATTGGAAGGAGTTAGACGCAAGTCTCACCGCGAGCAACCGCGTGTATGTACCTCAGATGGCTGCCTGTCTTCGGGAGATGAATCGTGTGCTCCGGCCAGGCAAGTACTGTGTGCTCGTCCTCGGCGACTACGAGAGAGATGGTGAAACCCTGCGTACAGCCGAACTCCTGTCCGATCTCGGAGCTGATGTATCGGCTGGTCGTCTCATCACCGAGACTATCTACGACGATCGCATTCCAGACGAACGTCGCTCTCGGCGGCGCACCCGTACCACCAAGTTCGAACGCATCCTCGTAATGCGCAAGAACCCTGACTCCTAGTCCTTACCGCGAAGCGCCGGCAACTCACTTCCAGGGCCGTTTCACGCCCAACCCAGCGCCTGCCGGCATGGCCGTTCCTCGCCAACCTCCGCAGGTTATGTTTGTGCTGCGCGCTCGTGCCCTGCTGGACGCGTCACGCTCGCCCCGCTACAATGAGCGGTGCGAGTCGCCTCAGTTTCACTATCTGGGGAGTCGCGTTTGTGATGCGAGGGGGTGCTGCCAATGAGCGTGATAGACCTGTTCAGGCTTGATGGAAAGGTGGCAATCGTTACCGGCAGCTCGAGGGGCCTGGGATTCTGGATGGCCGAGGGGCTCGCCGAGGCGGGGGCGGACGTGGTCCTGTGCGCGAGGAAGATCGGGCCTTGTGAGGAGGCGGCCAAGGCCGTCGCGGAGATCGGGGTGCGCACCCTGGCCGTAGCCTGCGACGTGACCGACCCTGATGCGGTGAAGGACCTCGTCGAGAGAGCGGTGGCCGAGTTCGGGAGGATCGACATTCTGATCAACAACGCAGGATTCATCTGGGAGGAGCCGCCGGAGAGCGCGTCGCTCGAGACCTGGAACAAGACCCTGGCCATCAACGCCACCGGCACCTTCCTCTGCAGCCAGGCCGCGGGCCGGCAGATGATCCAGCAGAAGCAAGGCAAGATCATCAACATCACGTCGATCTCAGGCCTGACCTCGATCGACCCTGAGCTGTCCAATACGGTCCCGTACAGCGCCGCCAAGGGGGCCGTTGTAGCCTTCACGCGCGACCTCGCGCGCAAGTGGTGCCCGCACAACATCACGGTGAACGCCATCGCGCCGGGCTACTTCGCCACCAAGATGTCCAAGTACCTGGTCGAGCACCGCCAGCCCCAGCTGATGAGCGCCATTCACATGAAGAGGCTGGGCACGAAGGAAGAGATACAGGGGGTCGCGGTGTTCCTTGCGTCTTCGGCATCGAACTACATCACCGGCCAGGTCCTGGCGGTGGACGGCGGCGTGGTGGCTTGATGCCCAGGCGCGCAAGTTTCTCGGCCTCATCCTGCCCTTCTCCCGTCAAGGGAGAAGGGACTCCTGCCCAGGACGGGGCACTGAGAGTCTTCGCCAAGGCTCAGAATGACAGGAGTGAGGCTAGGCTGCGGATGATAGCATACACAGCGAGCGACGGGAGATGACACCCGCAGAGGGCTACGGCGCCATTGTCACGGGACACGGCGATCTGTTCGAATCTCCTCTCCCCAGCGGGGGGAGAGGACTAAGGTGAGGGGGGGTCAAATAACCTTCTTGCCCCTTAGATGTTGCCAATCGCTATCAGCGCCGTGGACGGGACACAGAAGCAGAATCCGGAGAGCGACGGGTTGTAGGCAAGGGCCGTCGTAGGCGGGAGAGTGCGCGACTGCTGTCCTGCGATACCGCCTTTGCTGGGTACTACGCTGATCTCCGCAATCCTGCTGCTCAGGCTGGGGCTGTTCCTCAGGGCGTCCTCGAGGTACTCCCTCACTCCCTGCTGAGTGAGGTTCTGGCCCGCTGCTTCGTTCAGCTCGACCTTGACCTCGAATATCATACTCGATGCCATCTTGCTGGTCTCCTCCCACGCGTATGCCGAGGGCGCTAGCCCTCCTGTTCATGCTAGCTCATGCTGGTGCATATTCGTACCCTACGATAGTCCTGCCAATTGGCCGCAATAGTCCTATGGCCGATCGACGTGTGGTTCTCGCGCTCGGGGTATGTAGTCCGTGGCAAAGGGGGCGTGGATGATGTGGTGCGGCTATGCCGCGACTGCCTCGGCCATGACCCTTGCAGGCTCCGGCCGTGTGGGGAGGGGGTAGCTTCTGATCTCGTCGATGTACATATCGAGGAACTCCCGGGCCTTCTCGCCGGAGAACATGCCGGTGCGGTAGGACAGGGATATGCACATGCGGCCGTTGTATGTGGAGGCCCCGAGACAGAGCCCCATCGGGGTCACAGCCGGCATGATCAGGCGGACGTCGACGATCCGGCAGTCACCCATTCGGAGCTCGCCACGGGCGTCGCGCCAGACGACGCCGAGATTGCTGAGAATAGTCGTGTCGACGTACACGCGGGTTACCATGATCGCCTTGGCCCACACATTGACGACTGATTGGGGCAGGAGCGTCGCCCCGCGGAGTATGTAGATAGCTGAGAAGGCTGCGCCGTTCTTGATCATGCGGGACATGTCCCCTCGTACCTTCGACAGCAGCTTGGCGGGGTTGGCCCTGTCTTCGGGCCCGGTCCGCAGGGACACGTATGAGACCTGGTTCGAGATTGCATTCCTGAGCCAGTCGGGGCCCAGGTCGGTCGGCACCATTATCGAGAGCCGATTGGCCTTCTTGCCGTGCATGCGATTCCAGCGCTCCATGAGACGGAAGCCGGATGCCAAGAGGATGTCGTTCACAGTTGAGCCGAAGAACTTCAGGCCGGAACGGATGTGTTTCATTTCCTCCGACTCCAGCACCGCGAAGCAGTACCCGATACCGTCAGCCCCGTCCGCGCGGTCGTGGAACAGCCTGGCGGCGGGCCGCAGAGGTGAGATGAACAGGCGGTGAAACGCGCTCAGGCAGACCTTTGCGTAGAACATCCGTATCGTGCTCCCTTTCCTCTTGGCGCTCCTCGCAATCTCATCCATCCCGGAAGCACGTATGCCCAATAGAGGTGAGGACTCTGCGTCCGGCTCGCCGTTGTACTCGGCAACCACCTTACGAATGAAGCGGAGAGATCGAATGCCGTCGAGGGACGAGTGATCGATAGCGAACACCAGCCGCGATTCCCCTCGACCTCTCACCACGAGCAGCCTGACAGGGGAATGGCTTTCATGGTCGATGGGGGCGTTCACCCACTCGTAGAGGGATCGATGGTAGCGGGGGTCGTCCTCGAGGTCGAAGTGTGTGCCTGTGGGACTGTGTGGACGCAGGTCCAGTACCGTGATGATGTTCTCGTGGGTGGCTGAGTGGTGAAAGCGAAAGGCGCGGGTTCGACACCTGCGTACGGTGGTTGTCAGATTGGGGTGAGCGTGCAGGACCGAGAGGACAGACTGACCGAGATCGGCGGGATCGACTTCCCCGACGACGTTCAGTATCCAGTGGAAGTGGGGATACTCGCGTATGGAGCTGAGCGCGAGGAGACCCCTGTCCACACAGTTGAGCCGAATCCGAGTGGCGGCACCATCCATATCGTCACCAGGCTGACTTCCTCGCAGGAGAGGCACCCAGGTTTCCCATCCCCTCGCCCCTGTGTCGTCAGAGTGTATCCACGAGTAGGGGGGCTGTCAATTGCATTAAGCTGACTTCTCCCCCCGATTTCGGTACTTTCGTAACATGACGAATGGATGCGCGATGCGCCCGATCGTACTGTGGCAAGTCCGCGAGATGCCAGGATAGTGTGACAGGCTTCCCGCAGCGCGGTGCAAGCCCGCTGCCTGGCGGCGCTGTGGCATGCCGGGTGGTTCAGCTCCGCCTTCTGCGAAGCCTCAATCGCGTGAAGACTGAGGCCAGAATCAGTAAGGCTGAGCCCAGTATAGCCACACGTCTTACCAGTGACCCTCTTGTAGACACCGTCTCCCGCCTCTCCGATGCCAGCGTCCGGTTTGGTGTGGCCCGTCAGCCCCCTCTCAGGGCGTCAGAAGCGTCTCGAACCTCTCCTTCTTGGCCTTGCAGATGGGGCATGTATCCGGTGGCTCGTTCCTGGCGCAGACGTATCCGCAGACGCGACAGCGCCAGACAGGCATGGCAATGGATAGTGATGCACCTGTGTCCAGGAACCTCTCGAATCTCTCCTTGCCAGCCTTGCACACCGGGCAGAGATCGGGCGGGCCATCTCGCGCGCACAGATAGCCGCACACCTTGCATCGCCACAATGGGAAGGACAGGGCTGCCGCCTTCCCCGCTGCCTTGGGCTTGATCTTCCTGTCGCGTTGCCTCTGCCTTTCGTCTTCTGTCGGCCTGCGCTCCGGTATCGATCCGGCCTGCCTTTTCCCTTCCAGGACGTCGGAGGATACGTAGAGCGCGCAGTAGCAGGAGCCGTATTCGCTGAGGTCCGGGTCGCGGTAGTCGCATGGACAGATGATATCGAGGTCGTCTTCTTTGTCTCCAGACGCGAGGCGACAGGGGCATGCCCAGTATCCGTACCGCTGCTCGTTGACCAGCAAGCTTCGCACGAGGTCTTTGGTGAAGCCGGCATCCGGGTTCAGATGGTAACCGCCGGCCTCCGCCTCGGCATTGAGCCTCCGGTACAGGGCGACGACGGCGTCGTCGCTGACGTCATTGGCTGCCACTACCGAGTACCTCCCGTGTCTTATCCTCCTGGTATCCCACTATGCACTTTGAATCGCCCAAGACCAGTGTCGGAAAAGACCTGCGCTCATTCCAGCGTGCCACCTCGTCCATCACCTGCTTCTTCGTGTCGCTGTCAAGCAAGTCGACGTCGATATACCGGTATTCCACTCCCAGCTCGTCGAGCAGCGCCTTGGTCTTCCTGCACCAGCCGCAGGTACTCAGCGCGTATAGCATCACGCTTCCCTTGTCCTCGCCCGGCACTACCTTGACGTGATCCTGAAGACTCATCGGGTATACCTCCCTCCTTCATGCGGAACGTCGCTCTGTCCGGGCTCGCGACGGAAGAGCGGACACACATTATACTAAAGGCCCCGGCATAAGGGAACACATGCTTGTTTCTCGCTCGAAGAAGGAGTTAGACTTGTCGTGGGCATGGAAAACCTGAGAAGGTATGGTCGCGCGCCATTCAAGGTAGCCGTCATCCATGGCGGCCCCGGTGCGCCGGGCGAGATGGCGCCGGTTGCCCGAGAGCTCTCCCAGGTCACGGGCATCCTGGAGCCCCTCCAGATGGCGACGACAGTCGCTGGACAGATCGAGGAGCTGCACGTGCTATTGCAGGAGAACGCTGGGTTGCCGGTCACGTTGATTGGCTTCTCATGGGGTGCAATGCTCAGCTTCATCTTCGCTGCTCAACACCCCCGGCTCGTGAAGAAGCTCGTGCTGGTCAGCAGCGGGCCCTACGAGGAGAAATACGCGCTGGGTATAACGCAGACTCGCTTGAGTCGGCTTGAGGGGGAGGACAGGAAGGGAGCCATTCGCCTGTCGGAGGCCCTGGACGGGCCTGCTACCGCGGGCAAGAACGCAATCATGTCTCGACTGGGCGAACTGATAGCCAAAGCTGACTCGTATGATCCTATGCCCACCGACAGCGGGCCTGTTGAATGCCAGTATGAGGTATACCAAGGCGTATGGGAGCAGGCCAGCGAGCTCAGAAGAAGCCGGAGGCTCTTGGGGCTTGGGAAGGGGGTCCGTTGTGCCGTGGTCGCTATCCATGGCGACTACGATCCCCATCCCGCAGAAGGGGTCAGGGAGCCCCTATCGCGCATCCTAGAGGACTTCCGGTTCATCCTGCTGGAGCGGTGCGGTCACCGTCCGTGGATCGAACGCAACGCGAGAGATGAGTTCTATCGCATCCTTGTGCAAGAGATGCGGGACTGAGTGGGGGGCTGGTAGCGGTGGGGTGGGCCGGGCCGGGTTGGTTGGGGGCTCATCAGGCAGACTTCGCGCAGGGTTCGCATACACTAGCGGGTGGGGGTTGGGAGGGTGGCCCCCGCTCCCCGGCCCAGGCCATTCTTCGATCGGCCCTGACCTGTTGGAAGTTCGTGCACGGCCGCTTTGGATTCGTTGGGACAATTGACACCCACTCGCTCATGACTGTCGACCCTCCTCGTTCATGAGCTGTTAATGGGGAGACTGCTCCACGGCCTGATGTACGGTGTAATGCTGCGGTGTGCTCCTGTTGCTGTGCGGCTGAGCTGGGCCGTCCGCAGGCATCAGCTCGCTATCGAGACCAGCTCTACAACCTGATCCCGTCTCGACTCGTTCCTGGTGAGTGAATAGAAGGTCTCCCCGTTCACGAGATGGGTATCTATCAGCCCGAATGCAACCATTGTTTGAAGGGCCTTGGTCGCATCCAGCTTCCTGCAGTCCAGCGCCCGCGATACTGCGCAGGCGGTGAACCGCGCGTCTGGATACCTGCTCCAGAAGGCCAGCAGCTCGACCCTGAGCCGTCGCCCGCCTCGTTTGTTTGGGAAGGGCTCCAGCAGTTCCTCGGTTAGTGAGCCGGACCCTACCATGTGACACCTCCGAGTACCGCCGCACGCTTGTGCGAAGTATAGATCGCAACCTGTAATATCGAAGGGAGAGATCAGTCCGTATCAACCTTCGGACTTACCGCTCTTTCTACGTTCACATTGTGCGGTGTAGACAGTCCGTCGGCTGGACGGACTAGATTATGGGACACAAAACCTGCTGTTGTCAAGATGTTTTCCGGGGTTTCTGTGTATTTGCCGGCACTTTTCGTAACAGCGGTTAACGGTGTTGTAACATCCTGTCAGTCCGCGGAAACGGCACGGGGAGGGCCCTGTTACAGGTGTGGAAAGCTGCAGCGTCCGGGCTAGCGGGCCTTCTCTACCTCCACCAACGCGGTGTTGGTGGCGCACGCTCCGCCCGGCGAGTAGGCGTCGTTGGTGAGCACGTTGGCGCAGCCGCCCCGGTCCACACCGTTCTCGTCGGGGTCGAACCAGGCCCCCTGCGGCACGTCGACGACGCCGGGCATCATCCGCTCGCTTACCTTAGCCGGAATGATCATCTGGCCGCGCTCGTTGAACACGCGAACGGGGTCGCCGTCCCGGATTCCGCGAGCCCCGGCGTCCGACGCGTTGATCAGAGCTGTTTGGGGCATCAGCTCCTCTATCCACGGAACCTTGTGGAACTGGGAGTGGGCCCGGCCCTTGAAGTGCGTGGTTATGAGCTGCAGCGGATACTTGGCCGCGAGCGGGTCGTTGAGGTCTTCCCAGTTGGGCAGGTACTTGGGGATAGGCGGCAGCTCGGGGTTGTCCATCTGTTCGATGGACTGCGAGTAGATCTCGATCTTGCCCGATGGGGTGGGGAACGGGTTGTTCTCCGGGTCCTCGATCTGCTCACGGAAGGCGACGTGCGGCTGGTCGGGGTGCATCTTGTGCAGCCCCTTCGTCCTGAACTCGTCGAAGTCCGAGATATCGGCGCAGCCGTCTACCATCGCCCTCAGGGCTTCCTCCTCGGTCTGGTCGAAGTAGTGTAGTATATCCAGCCGTTTCGCAAGCTCGCGGCATATCTCCAACTGGGACTTCGACTCTCCCAGCGGCTCGATCACCTTGTTCTGGAACCCGTAGAACCATGTAGAGCTCCACTGGGCGATGTCGTTGCGCTCCAGGAAGGTGCTGCAGGGGAGAACGATGTCGGCGAGCTTGGCACCCGGCGTCATGAACTGCTCGTGCATCACGATGAATTCCAGAGAAGGGGACTTCATAGCCCGGACGTGCTTGTTGACATTCAGGTACTGGTTGGGGTAGCTCGTGCTCGCTATGTAGAGCAGCTTGTAGTCGGCGGGGTAGCCACCCGACCTGCCCTCGAGTAGGGCGTCCGCCATCTGCGCGACGTGAACACCCCCCATGCCCCATGGCCAGAAGCGTCGTAGCGGCAGCATGTCCTTGGCGGCCGGCTGCTGTGCCTCCCACGGATTCTGCAGCATCTCGGGGATGCCCATCATCATGAAGGGAAAGGGAAGCAATCCGGCAGGCCACGATCTCTGGGCTGCGCTCCCGCCTGGAATACCGATGTTGCCGGTCATGGCGGAGAGCGTTATCGCTGCCCTGTGATACTGTTCACCCCTCGCGGAGCGGCCGGGGCCGATGCCGGCTATGAGGGCTGCGGGCTTGGTGATGGCGTACTCCCGCGCCAAGTTCTCGATCACCGGGGCTGCGACTCCGGTTATCGGCTCGGCCCACTGGGGCGTCTTGGGAACCCCGTCCTCCTCGCCTGTGACATACGCCTTGAACCTGTCGAACCCGTAGGTGTACCTGTCGAGGAACGCCTGGTCCTGGAGACCGTCCTGAATCATTACATGGGCCATGGCGAGCATCATGGCGGTGTCCGTGCCGGGCCTGATGGGTATCCACTGGTGGGCGAAGGTGGCGGTCGAGTCCGTGTGGCGCGGGTCGACGGAGACGATCCTGCATCCCGCCTCCCGCGCCTGCGCGAGGAACCACGTCGTGTTCGTGTCCTGTACAGTCGACGCCGGATTCCAGCCCCACATGATGATCATGCGTGAGTTGGGGAAATCGTGGCGCGAGCTTTGCGTCGACAACGTGCCGTACGTAGTGAGTTCGGCGAATGTGCCGCCCTCGTAGGAGAAGTAGCCCCAGGTCGAGGAGTAGCCTCCGGCCATGCACAGCAGCTTGTCGGCGACCATGGCCCCTGTGTGGAGGAAGTTCATATCACCGACGGACATCTTGAGCAGGATGGCCTGCGGGCCGTAGGTGTCCCGAACGCGCCTGATCTCGCCGGCAACAGTGTCAAGCGCCTCGTCCCAGGAGATGCGCTCGAACTTGCCCTCTCCCCTCTCTCCTACCCTCTTGAGAGGATGAAGAAGCCGCCCGGGGTGATAGACGCGCTGTCGGTAGGCCCTCCCCTTCAGACAGGCCCTGGCCTGGGGCTCGTCGGCATCATCGGTCTCGATCCGGGTGATCACGCCGTCTTTGACGTATACCTTCAGACCACACGCGCCGCCACAGTGGCTGCAGCAGGTGGTCATTATCGCCCGTTCGCCGGATTCCTGTGCGCTCATGCGGTCACCTCGGCCTGCTCGGCCATCTTTGCCTTGAACACCACCGCAGGCCGCAGGTTCGCCGAGTAGGCGAAGCCCTCGGCCTCGGTTCGCCCGCCGTACTTGGCCCTCAGCTCGTCGATCGGCCCCGCGTCCAGTGCCCTCGTCGGGCAGGCGGCGACGCAGATCGGCTGTTTGCCCTGCGCCAGCCTGTCCAGGCAGAGGTCGCACTTCTGCATCCTGGCGTTCGGTTCGGCGCCGAACTGCGGAGCATTGTAGGGGCAGGCCTGCAGGCAGAGGTCGCAGTTGTCTCTGCCCTGGCACTTATCCCCGTCGACAACCACGATGCCGTCCTGCTCTCTCTTTGTGATAGCGCTAACGGGGCAGGCGGCCACGCAGGCAGGGTTCTCGCAGTGATAGCACGACGTGGCCAGGTATGCCACGAAGACATCGGGGAACTTGCCGCGCTCGATGGTGACAACACGCTGCCAGCTTGCGGGCCCGGCCGGGACGTCGTGCCAGTCCTTGCAGGCGACCACGCACGCGTAGCAGCCGGTGCACCTGGTCTGATCGAAGAAGAATCCTAGTTGCATGGTGAGGACCCCTTGCTTATGGACTCAGCGGGTGCGGTGGGGTTCGTAGTTTCGCCGCTCGGTGGGCACTATGCTATCAGCGGGAACGTGTGATGTCAAAGAGAGCCATCGGGCGTTGGGTGGTGCCCACCCGCCCGCCCACAGGAGCTGCGCTCCCGGACTCTTTGCCCTACGGGTAGCCAGGGAGCATCTGCTCCCGGTGACCGCACGTAACAGAACGGCGAAGCGTCCGAAGGCGGGGGGAGGGTGGGGAGAACAACGTTGGCTGTGATGGTGAGGGGCCATTAGGGGGTTATGCCTGGCAACCTCGTTGCCCTACCGCAGGCAACTCCAGTAGTCCTTGAGATTGGCCCTCACGTCCTCGATCATGCTCTCGGTCTTGGAGAAGAAGTGGGCCTCCATCTCCTTCTGCGGGCTCGCCGCAGGCTCCTCTATCTCGGTCTGCCAGCCCGCCAGCCCCGCGATCAGGGCCAGCCACGCGTACGGCAGGACCTCTCGATTGTAGCCCGACGCGATGAGGTCGATCACCTTGCCGGCGCAGAGCTCGGACAGCTTCCGGACACGGTCCCCGATCATCTTCAGGCCCTCGACCGTCAGGCCGAGGTTGGTGAGCATGTCCGCGTAGTGAGGGTCTGAGCCTCCGTTCCTGATGATGAGTTGCGGCTGGAACTCACGGACAATCGGCTCGACGAGCTGGTCGAACACGAGGCTGTACGATTTGTGCCCGGCGTGGAGGGGCATCGGGATGTTCACCGTGAACCCTTTCCCCTCCTCCGCGCCGATCTGGTGCGGGAAGCCGGTCCCCGGATAGAGCATTCTCGGATCCTGGTGGATGTCGATCAGCAGAACGTGCGGGTCATTGTAGAAGTACTCGGCGGTGCCATTGCCGGCGTGGGCATCTGTATCCAGCACCAGCACGCGCTCCAGGTCGTGGACCGCAATCAGGTGCCGGGCACAGAAGGCTACGTCGTTGTAGATACAGAAACCCTCTCCGTAGCTCGGCTTGGCGTGGTGCAGCCCGCCGCCGATGCACACGGCCTTCTGGAAATCGCCGTTCTGGAGCATATCCGCGGCCCTCTTGGCTTGGCCCACGACGTACCTCGCTGCCTCTTCGATCTTGCCCGGCGGCCCGATGGGGACATTGTCGCCGCTGTGGAAATGGTGGAAGTTGCCGTAGAATTCCTGGCCTAGATTCGCGGCCCTGAAGTACTCTCTGGTGAACGTAATGTAGTCGTCACGGCAGATCAGGCCGAGGTCCTGGTCGGTCGCCCGGTTGGCCTTGATGACCCTGTAGCTGTCGTCCTCGGGCACGTGCTCGCGGAGGAAATGGTAGAACATGGGGTAGCGGTCTCCCCGGAAGGGGTGTCCGGGGCCGAAATCGTACTCCTTGAGCTCTTCGCGATAGAGAACGGCGATAGCCATGGCTTCCTCCCGGGGGTGTGTGGGTGGCGGCTTCGAACGTCCCCCAGTATAACACTTCGGCCTGGGGCGTTGTAGAATCCGATCGACCGATGTGTTATGCTGAACCTCGGGTGGGCAGGTATGAGTAGGAGAGTGAATGTTGATATGGGCAAGTTGACGCCGGCCTGGATTCTGGCTGTGTCTCTACTGTTGGCAAGCTTCGTGGTCTGTGGCTGCAACGGTGGCGAGACCCCGACGCCAACCGAGAATGCACTGAGGCAGGAGCTTGACCGGATAGCTGCCGAGGTCGAGGAGATACGCGAGCTCGGCCCCGCTGCCGATGTCGAGTACAGGTTCGTAACCAGGGACGAGCTCGGGGAGTTCCTGCTCGAGGACATGGACGAGGAGTATCCACCGGAAGAAGCTCTCGTTGACCAAGAGATCTACGTCCTGCTCGATCTGCTGGGTGAGGATCGGGAGCTGAGGACGATCATAGTCGGCGTGCTGGAGGAGCAGATCATTGGCTTCTACGACGATGACACGAAGCAGCTCAACGTAGTCAGTGAGAGCGCCGAATTGAGCCCTCTGGATAGAGTCACCTTCGCCCATGAGTACACTCATGCCCTCCAGGACTATCATTTCGGTCTTGACAAGCTGCCGCTCGAAGACGGGAACAACTCGGATGCCACCATGGCAGCCCTATGCTTGGTCGAGGGCGACGCCGTCATGTCGCAGACTTACTACATGCTCAATAGTCTGACCGCCGATGACTGGATGTTGGTGTTGGAAGAGGCCGAGCAGGCGGAGTCGGGGCAGTTCGATAGCGCTCCCAGGTTCATCCAGGTGGACCTGCTTTTCCCGTACGGCCGTGAGTACGGCGAGGATGAAATCGAGGGTGGTCTGCAGTTCGTCGCGGCGTTGTATAACGAGAACGAGTGGGAGGCCGTTAACCAGGCGTTCGCCGATCCCCCCAGGTCGACCGAGCAGATTCTGCATCCGGAGAAGTACCTGGTGGAGAGGGATGATCCGGTGGAGATCACGTTGCCGGCCCTGTCGGGCGCTCTCGGCGGGACTTGGGCCCGGTATGACACGGATGTCTTGGGAGAGCTGTACGTGAGGACGTACCTGGAGACGTACGTGGCTCTTGGGATGGCCAAGGAAGCTGCCGGGGGATGGGACGGAGACCGCTTCGTCTATCTGAAGAACGATGCCGGCGACAAGCTGCTCGTCTGGCGCTTGACCTGGGACACGGCGGAGGATGCCGACGAGTTCTTCGAGGCCTACAGCGCCTTTGTATACGACAAGTACGATGCCCAGTGGGAGTCCATGTCGGAGATGGGGACGTCGCGGCAGTGGACGATGGCTGACTCGGACGTCTACCTGGGCCAGGACGGCGTGGACATACTGGTTGTGCTCGCCCCCGATGCAGCCGTGACTGACAACGTGCTGGCGGAGTTCCCGGAGTTCCGGGTCTCACAGCCGTGCCCCTGAGGCGGCTAGCAGGGCTTCCCGTCGGGGGCCCGCGAGATAGGGTGACTGACTCTTCCGACTCCAGCCTGCGGCAAAGAGCCTGGGAGCTCCTGGACAACAACGCCAAGAAGGGCCCGGGCTACTTCTACATCGCGCCCTCAAACGGGAAGTACCCTCACCAATGGTCGTGGGACTCGTCGTTCCACGCCATCGTCAACTGCCACCTGGGCAGGCCGCAGCTCGCCAGAGACGAGATCCTGACGCTTCTCTCGAACACCCTGCCCGACGGCAGGCTGCCGCATCTCATCTTCCACGACGAGAACCTGGCCTCCTTCTTTGAACGCCTCCTCAGACGCTACTGGCGCCAACCCGGCCGCTCTCCGCTGGTGCAACCTCCGGTGGTCGCGATGGCTGCGAAGGAGGTCTGGGACGCGACCGAGGACGCTGGTTTTCTCAAGGAGGCTCTTCCCTTCCTCGAAAGGCATTTCGAGTGGCTTCACCGCACCCGGCGCTCGGACGAGTCGGCTCTCGTCTCGATTATCTCGCCTTGGGAATGCGGCCTGGACCACAAGCCTGCCTTCGATCCGCTGATGGGCTGGCTGGCGCGGGTACCGTTTGGTCTCTACATCGCCCTATACACGTCGGAGATGCGCTTGGCCAGGCTCGGCTATGACCTGGGCGAGGTGGCTCGCAGGGGCCTGTTCAACGTGAGGGAGGTGCTGTTCAACACGGTGTATGCCGTCGGGTTGGAGGCTCTGGCCTCCATGCTCGCCGCGACCGGTGACTCGGAGAGGTCCGAGCGCTTCGCGGCACGGGGGGTGGAGGTCGAAAGGGCGATACTGAGCGAGTGCTATGACCCGAACTCGGGCCTGTACTTCGACGTCGATGCCAATACCGGGCAGCAGCTTCGGGAGCCGAGCGTATCCTGCCTGCTGCCGGTCGCACTCCACACCGTTCCAAAGCAGAGATGTGAACGATTGCTCAGGCACCTGACCAATCCCGGCGAGTACTGGCTGGACTACCCTGTCCCGTCTGTCCCGAAGAACACCCCCCACTTCCGGCCCCGGTCGCGGACATACCTTTGGCGCGGGCCGACGTGGATCAACACGAACTGGCTGGTCACCGGCGGCCTGCGCAGGCACGGCTACAGCGAGGAGGCGGACAGAATAGCAGAGAGCAGCAGGGGGCTGGTCAGGAAGTCGGGGTTCCGAGAATACTACAACCCCTTCACTGGCGAGGGTGGTGGTGCCGTGGACTTCGGCTGGTCGACCCTTGCTGCGATCATGTGATTGGGTCTGGCGCGTGCTCCGGGGAAACCGGGTCTACTTCCATCGGGCGTTGTTGGTCCCGCCTACCCGCTCCCGGGGTTCTTCGCAATAACTTGGCACCCCGGCCTTTGCTACGCCGACCTGTTTCTCGGCAATGCCGCTGTATACCTAGGATCCCTCCATGCCAACGTAGGGGCACGGCATGCCGTGCCCCTACAGCGAAACCCGCCACCGTCCTGTCTGCCATCTGACGTTGAATGGCCCCACTGCGCTCCCGGACTCTGGTTCTGCCCCTCCGCTTCCCTCGACGCACCGGTGTTGGCGTGTGCAAGGGGCGTAGGGCGGATGTAGCGAAGCGAAATCCGCCATCTTGTCTGCCATCGGGTGCTGGGTGGGAATGACAACGCCAGTCCGGGTGCCCGGCGGGGCGACCAAAGTCACAGACGGGCGCCGGGCTGGTGTGCCAATATCGGTTCAGCAGGAGGGAATCCTGGAGCGGGAACTAATCTGGGGCATTGTGGACGTGTTGAAAAATAGGACTGAAGCCACGGCGGAGTTACCGCCTATAGATGGCGAACTGCCGGCGGTATTGGAGACGGCTACCTTCGCCATGGGCTGATTCTGGGGGCCTGACTCCCGGTTCGGGAGTATGGAAGGAGTGGTACGGACGCGCGTAGGGTACGCCGGAGGCAAGAAGAGAGGCCCGACTTACTACGACCTGGGTGACCACTCGGAGACCGTGGAGATCGACTACGACCCCAATCGCGTGTCGTACGGTGAGCTGCTGCAGGTGTTCTGGGAGGGCCACGATCCCGCGACGCGCCCGTGGTCGCGACAGTACGCCTCGATCATTTTCTATCATAACGACGAGCAGAAGCGGCTCGCCGTCGAATCGAAGAACGGTGTGGAAACCCGCCTAGGCAAGAAGGTGCACACGGAGATCAGGCCTTTTGCTGGGTTCTATCTCGCTGAGGACTACCACCAGAAGTACTTCTTGAGGCACGTTGCCCCGTTGATACTGGAGTATGCCCGAATCTATCCTGATGCGATGGACTTCGTGAACTCCACGGCGGCAGCCCGAGTCAACGGATACCTTGGCGGCTATGGCGAGTCGGGGGATCTGCGGGCCAACCTGGACCGGCTCGGCCTCTCCGAAGAGGGGAAGAGCCTGCTCGCCAGGGTCGGGGAGAGACTGGCTCGCTAGCGGCCCGATCCTCGCAAGCGCTACTTCATGGGAAAGAACACCCTCCCCAAGAGGGTGTTCTGCACGTCTATCGCTCCCTCGGGACACACCTCTCCGCAGCAGAAGCACCGTATGCAGCGCCCGTACTTGTGAGTTGGCTGCTTCGACTTGTCCCCTGTGTGCCAGTCGACGGCCTTCGGGTCCACGGGGCACATCCTGACACAGGTGCCGCAGTTGGTGCAGAGCGAGCCGTTGATGACCGGCCTGGGACAGATGCGGTTCTTGATGAAGTTGGCCATCCGGTTCTTGCCCGCCGGCACCGGAGGTTGCCGCACAACCTCGAAGCTCTTGTCGACGAAGGTCTCGATGTCGTCACCGACGAGCTCTATACTCTCCCGATGATACGTGCCGAGGCCGGCCTGCTCGCCTGGTTTCGATGATGGCACGTACTCGGGGTCGAGGTCGATAATCCTGCAGGCTACCGAGTCGATGGCGATCGGGTCTTCGGAGAACAGGAGTACGTTCAGCTTCTTGGGCGTCCCGCTCCGGGGCCCGTTACCCTCCATGGCCATGATGCCGTCCATGATGTAGAGCCTGGGCCTGACCAGAGTGTTAAGGTCGACGAGCATTGTGCCAAAGAGGTAAGGGTCCGGCGTCCTGGCGTGGTGCTGTGCCTTGAAGGTGCCGGGAATGCAGCCGAAGGTGTTCTTGACTGCGCCGGTGAACCTTGTTAGTCCGTGGGTCTTCAGCTTGCACAGGCTGATCACTCCGTCCGACTCCAGGACGCCGTTAGCGATGACGAAGCTCTTGACCAGGAGTGCGTCGCTGTGGTTGACGCTCCTGCCGTGATCGAAGTCCGCGAGTGTGAGACCGACCTCGTCCGCTGCTTGCTTCAGCCTGGCTCTCTTGAGGTTTCGCTCGGCGCCGCCGATGGCCGGGGAGTCACCGTAGTAGGCGCTGACGCCTGCCTCCAGGAGTATCCTGCCGGCGGCCTTCAGGATGGAGGGATGCGTAACCACGCATTTGTCGGGGTCGGTGCCGATGAGTACGTTGGGCTTCAGGACTATCCGCTCTCCGGCTCTGGCGAATCGGGGGAGCCCGCCGAGCAGGTCGATGCCGGCCTCAATGGCCCTGCGTACTGCGTCCTCGTCGTAGGACTCGCACCTCACCAGGGCGACCTTCGACTTGCCCGCTACCTTCGGCGCACGATCTCGTTCTTCAATCATCGGTACTTAACCATTTTGACCCCTTATGCCATCCACCTCAAGCCGCTTGCCGTGCCGCGTGTCTCGGGTTGTTGCGTTGCGGGCCGCTAGCTATACTATCACAGGACGCCTGTGGCGCGACAGTACAACCACAGAGCGCTTTCGGGAGGAACTCATCGATGGATATCCTGTCCTACCTGAAGACCGAGGGGATAAGCCCGTTTCGCGAGATGGTCGGGATCAAGTACACACATGCCGAGAACGGCCACAGCCAATGCGTGATGGATGTCGACGAGCGGCTGTTCAATCCGGGGCGGTTCGTGCATGGAGGGGCCACCTTCGCGATGGTGGACTCCGGCATGGGTGCGGCGCTCCTGTCCTGCCTGGACGAAGGCGAGGTATGCTCGACGATAGACAGCAAGATAGCCTATCTGAAGGCGGTCAGGTCGGGCAAACTGACCTGTGACAGCCGCGTCGTCCGTCGGAGCAAGAGACTTGCGGTGATCGAGGCGGAGGTCAGGAACGACGAGGAGCTTGCCGCCAAGGCCCTTGCGACGTTCTCCGTATTCAGGGCCGACATGGACGTAGTCGCTGGATTCGGTGGCGACTAGACCCAATACGAAGTGTCGGTCAGGTATCAGCGGTGTGCGGCCACGTGCTGGTCGGACGCCTGCAGCGGCGGAATGGAGATGCTCAGCACCAGGGCATCCCCTGTGCCCTGGAGGCTGTGGACGGCGTCTACCGGAGCCCTCAGGATCTGATGAGGGCCGATTATAGACGTCTCCTCGCCGACCGTCACCTGCACGGTGCCCTCGAGGACAAAGTAGGTCTGTGTGGTCTTGTGATGATGGTGGGGGCGCACGGCAGCGTCCTTGGTGAACCGCAGCAGCCTGAGACTGCACTCGGGAGTCTCCTGGTGGGATAGGACCTCATAGTCTCCCAGCTGTCGCGAACTCATTCTGTCCTCCTTGAATCGGCGTCCTTGTTGCTCCCTCTCGAAGGAGAGAACGGTACCACAAACGCAGTCCCCTGTCAACACGGCCTCGGGACAACCCCCAACTGGTGGTGGCGCGTTCCAGAGACCGGCGAGAACATGGTATTGACAAAATCAATATTCGACGGTATTATTATGCCATAAAGTTAAGTATACACTTGATTTTATTAATAAGAGGCAATGACAGATGCTCTACAGTAACGGCGGTGAGTTAGAAGGGAAATCCGGCAAGATTGCAGGTGGCGAAGCGGGTCTTGAGGGTCCTATTGAGAGGAGGTGTGGCCTATGACACGAGAGTGGCTGGAGCTGACGCGTATCACCCAGGGGGCTCCCCTGATCATCGAGCGCGTCCGGCTCGGCGGCACGGACATAGCCATCGAGGGAGCGTTCGAGTTGCCCCCGCTGGCACGTCTTTCCGCCGAGGACCAGGTCTTCATCATGGCGTTCGTTCGCTCGGATGGGTCGATCAAGGAGATGGAGAAGGTATTCGGCATCAGCTATCCCACCGTGAAAAACCGGCTTCGCCGCATATCCGAGCAGCTCGAGTTCGTCGAGACCAGCCCTCCGCCGTCGCTGAGCGAGGTCATGGCACAGCTTGAGCGGGGCGAGATAAGCGCGGCCGAGGCCATAGAGAGGTTGTCGAAATGATGCGTCCACCAATGATTTTGTGCCTGCGTCACAGTGGCAGCCTAATGGGTCTGCCCTTGTGGTTACCGCTATTCCTGCTACTTGCCCCCGTGTTCCTGTTGGGGGTGCTCTTCTCGCCGCTGGTGCTCATTGCCGCTCTGCTGCTGTGGCCTGTCGGGTTGGGCAAGCCGATCCTGCTGCTCGGACCGGCGCTGTACCGGATCATCGCCAGCCTGCGAGGTCTGGAAGTCGACGTCAAGAATGAGAAAGAGCACGTGCATATAGCATTCGTGTGATCTAAGAGGGAGGTGTGAGATGAGTGACAACCAGAGACGAATCCTGGAAATGGTGGCGGAGAAGAGACTGACCGTCGATGAGGCTGCAAAGCTGCTGGAACTGACGGGCAACCCTGCGGGAGCCGAGACAGGCGGTACAGAGACAACGCGGGCGACGAAGCCGGTGCCCAAATACATACGCGTAGTCGTCAAGCCCAACGCCGAGAGCGGGGATCAAGCGGGGCACGAGCATGTCAACATACGTGTGCCGCTAGCCCTCATTCGTGCCGGGATCAAGCTGACGGGCCTGATCCCGGCAGTAGCCAGCGACCGAATGAACGAGGCCATGAGGGAGAAGGGAATCGATCTGGACCTGAGCAAGCTGAATCCCGACGATCTCGAACAACTCGTCGACGCGCTGAGCGAACTCGAGGTTGACGTGAAGGACCAGAAGGAGAGCGTGCGCGTCTACCTCGAGTAGCCGTGCGCCCCTTCGCACAGAGAGCAGCCTCTCGTTCGGGTGGGGTGTGGGTGGAGGTGGAAAGGGCCTCCGGCCAGCGGCCGGGGGCCCTTCGCGTTCGAGCGGTCTGGGTCTCTGAGGCGTTACTCCTCAGCGGGCGGGGTGCCCTTCGCCTTGAATATCGACCAGGTGCCGATAGCCTTGGCTACCAGCTCACCGTCCCTGCTGATCTCGGACTCCAGGGTGGCTATCCTGTTGCCCTTGTGCAGGAGTCTCGTGTCGCAGACCAGTCTGCCCGATGGCACAGCTTTGAAGTATACGATCTTGATCTCTATCGTGGCACACAGCTCATCGTCTTCCATTACGGAGTACATGGTGGCACCCATACCGGAGTCGGCCATCGTGTAGGTTGCGCCGCCATGAAGCGTCCTGTGGGGGTTGAGGAGCTTATCTTCCACCTCCATCACACACTGGCTATGGCCGTGCTCCCACTTGGTGAAGGTGAGGCCCACCAGCTCTCCGAACGGGTCGAAGCCCGCGAGGTTGCGGGGCATCTTCTTAGGCATTGGCCCCCTCCGATCCACGTGGTAACGTCGTGTTCCGTTGCATATGTGCTCTCGTGGTATTATAGGGTCGACACCGGATGGCGGCAAGCTGTGCATGGGGTCGAGCAGGTGGTCTCATACTTCGAACAGGGGCTCAACCATGGGCCGGACCGCCGCCCAGTCCTGAAGCTGGGGCTTGTGGAATGGCTCCGGGCGAGTGAGATGATGCAGTGACCGAAGCCGGGGGCCGGGAAAGCGAGTGCACCTACGAGTGGGCTTCTAGAGACAAGCTTCTCTACCTCGTGAGTCTGGTGCCGCTGCTGGGAGCGTTAGCGACCGCCATCTACGTGCTGGCCGCCGCCGCCGTCTATCTCGTAGTGATATTCGTGGTGCTCTACCTTGCCGTCAACATTTTCCAGGCCGGGTGCTGCGTCGGGTGTCCCTATCGAGGCAGGTACTGCCCGGCGCTGTTCGGCATATACCTCTCCAATGTGATCTCGGCCCGTCTCTACAGGAACCGGAGCTATGACCCGCGTTTCTTCAAGCTGAATGAGACACTGGCGGAGATCGCTCTTTTCCTGGTGCTCGCGGTCCCCGTGTACTGGTTGGCGCTGGAGGGATGGTACTACGTTGTGGGTTTCTTCGGGCTGGTGGTGCTTCACGAGGCGCTGTTCTTCCCTACCCAGTGCACGAAGTGCAGCTACCACGATACTTGCCCGGGCGGACGGTCAACGCTGAGAGTCCTGGGGCGAAGGCGTTGCTCGGCCTAGCTTCTCATGGCTGAGATGGAATGTGACATGAGCGGAAAGACAGCGGCGGCCTGCTCGCGAGAGACCTGCGACGGATGCGAGATCGAGGGTAAGCTTCTGTGCGTACATACGCCGCGAGACCTCTTGGATTTCTTCGTGCTCGTCGTAGCTTGGGCCATTCCGTTCTTCGCCGGGATGGCCATTGGGAAGCACTGGGTTGCTCTGGGCGTGTGGTTCGCGCTGGCTGTCCTGTTCTTCACCTACGTCGAGGCGCTCGTCCTCTGCCGCCACTGCCCCCACTACGCCGAGGAAGGATCGACGCTGAGGTGCCACGCCAACTGGGGGCTGCCCAAGATACCGAGGTTCGACCCCCGCCCGCTGAGCAGGATCGAGAGGGTCGTCTGGATAGCCTATGGGGCAGTCCTGTTCCTGTACCACGTCCCGTTCTTCATCATCGGCGGCCAGTGGCTGCTGCTGGGGATCACGACTTGGATGGTGATCGCGGCGGCCTGGACGGTGTGGTGGACCAAGTGCATGCGGTGCTACAACCTGTCGTGTCCGGCGAACCGCGTGCCGGAGGACGTTCGCAGGGTCTTCTTCCGCCTCTACCCCGACTTCGACGAGGCGTGGAAGCGCCCCTATTCTTGAGGGGGTCGGTCAGCGCCAGATGACCGGCGGCGTCCGCTTCAGCGGAATGCGGGCGTATTTGAACTTGGGGTGTCCGATCATCATTGCGCCGTAGCTCCGGTGCCCTTCGGGCAGCCTGAGGGCTTCCTGCATGGGCGGGTGCATCATGGCACCAAGCTGGAACCACCCCGCCCAGCACGCCCCCAGCCCCAGCGCGTGTGCTGCGAGCTCGAGGTAGGTCAGGCCGATGGGCGCGTCGAGCTGGGCCATGGGGCTGTTGGTGGGCGCGTGGCAGACGATGGCGTGCGGTGCGCCGTACATGACGCGATCCTCGCCTCCCTCCCAGGCGGTGACTATGGTGTCAAAGCGGAACGCCTTGGCCATCTGGGGCTTCGCCTCAATGGCACCGCGCATCCAGTCCACAACCATTCCGGCGAGCCGGTTGACCTCTTTCGGGTCCTGGATCACGAGCCAATGGAGCGGCTGGCCGTTCTGACCTGATGCGGCGTACCGTGCGATGTCGATCAGCTTCTCGATCTTGTCTCTCGGGACCAGCTCGTCCTTGTAGACGCGGATCGAGCGCCGTGACCTGAGGAAGAGCTCCGCCTGCTCGGGCGTTGGCAGGGCGTCCTTCATCAGGGGTGCGCAGTCTTCCGGCTTCATCGTGTCTATAGCGATGGCGGCCAGCGGGCACACCGCCACGCAGTGGCCGCAGGCTATGCACCTCTCCGGTGCGTCATTAACCCATCTGGGAAACGAATCGCCGCTGGCGATCTCTATTATGGCCGTGGGGCACGTCTCTACGCAGATGCCGCATGAGTTGCACTTCTCCTTGTCCACTATGAGAGCGCTCACTTGTCCTCCTTGAAGGCGTGATTCAACGCATAACAATCGTGCGGACTGGGAACGTTAGAGTTGCCTTGGCGAGGCCCCGCCGCGCCCGGCGGGTACGGGTACACTCTAGGTGGTGCGTCTGGCTTTGTCAAGGTAAGCTGCGGATTGTCGTGCCGTACACCGGCAGCCGCCATCGAGCGTTGGATGGTCCCGCCCGCCCGCCCACTGGAGCTCCGCTCCCGAGCCCTCGTTCTTTGGGAAGGTAGGGCGTTCGCCCTCGAATGCCCATGGGTAATAGTTCGACTCGGGTGTTGGAACGTCTTGTGACTGCCATCGAGCGTTGGATGGTCCCGCCCACCCGCCCACGGGAGCTGTGCTCCCGGACTCTCGCTTCTCCCTCCTCCCCCAGGCACGCTGGGGTTATGTGTGCGTTGCATGAGTCCTGGGCGATTGGGGGGATGTGGGAACGGGGGCAGCGGGGGCGAAGCCCCCGAAGAGGTATGTGGGAGGGAGGGTGGGAAATGCGACGTTCGTCCTCCGGTCTGGACGAGGGTGGGGAGGCACCTGCCATCGAGCGTTGGATGGTCCCACCCACCCGCCCACGGTAGCTCCGCTCCCGGACTCTTGCTTCCTACCGCCTCCCCGGAGCATACTGACGTCCGGTTTCGGTTTGTTCTGGCAACTCGTAATACCGATCAGAAGGTAGAAGGTAGGGAGGGTGGAGCAAAGCGGAACCCGCCATTGGGATTGGGGGGATGTCATCGAGCGCTGGGTGGGCACCACAACGTTCGTCTCAGCCGTCTCTCAGCATGCTACCGCCTCTCCCTTTGACCGCGCGCTCTCAGTGTTGGTACACTAGTAAACCGTGGCTGGCGGAGTCCGAATGGTGGAGGGTGACATGGTCCGCAAGATCGTCGAGCACGTTCCGGATGATGTGCTGGAGGCCGACCTGGAGAGGTACCGTCTGAGGGCAATCGAGCTGGGCGCAGCGGATGCCAGGATCGTAGCGAGCGCAGATGTACTGGTTGACGAGAGGGTGCGCGCCAAGTGCATGTACCCCAGGTGCGAGTACTACGGCGCATGTGCGACCTGCCCGCCCCAGGTGGGCACTGTTGACGACACCAGGAAGCTCGTGAGTGCGTTTCGCTGTGCCGTCTTCATCAAGCTGGAAGCGCCGCTGGACCAAGAGCTGGAAGCATGGCAAGATGCCTCGTGGAAGACCCACGAGATAGTCTCCCGGATCGAGGCCGAGGCGTACTACAATGGCTACTATCTGGCCGTGGGCTTCGCGGGCCAATCCTGCAAGGATGCGCTCTGTGGTGAGAGGGAATGCGCCGCGCTTGAGCCGGGCGTGTCGTGCACGCATCCCCTCAGAGCCAGGCCGAATATGCACGCCATGGGAATGGATGCCTTCATGATGGCCACTCGACAGGGCTGGGACGTCTATCCGGTGGGCGAGTCCACGAAACCCGGCGAGGTACCGTGTCTCAGCAGCCTCGGGATCGTGCTCGTCTACTGAGTCGCTTCTACCTGGTATAGAAAGTAGGGCTTGACGTTGGTTTGGCTGAAGCTGCTGGTGTGCGTGGCGATCATACTGTTCGCCGGCACCAAGCTGGCCTTCTACGGCGACGCAATCGCCGAGAAGACACGCCTCGGCAGGCTCTGGATTGGCCTCGTTCTCATCTCAATCGTGACCACCATGCCGGAGCTGGTCACGAGCGTCAGCTCGGCGGCCCTGGTTGACTCACCGGATCAGGCGCTCGGCAATCTCTTCGGCAGCTGCATGTTCAACCTGACCACGCTGGCCGTCATCGACGTCATTTGCGTAGCGGGGCCTGTGCTGAGTCAGGTCAGCCCGAGACACGCGTTGTCCGGCGGTGTTGGCATTGTATTGCTCGGGGTCGCCATCGCCGGCATACTCGCGGCGGACACTGTGTTCGGGGAGGCCGTGGGGTGGGTGGGCATACCGAGTTTCGTCATCCTGGTCCTCTACCTCGGGGCCACCTGGCTGATATTCCGCAGGGAGAGAAGGCTGCACAAGCATCCGGCAGCGCCTTCCCCCGGCGAGCAGTACGAGCACATCTCCACGAGGACCGCCTGGGTCAGGGCCTCCCTGGCCTCGATTGCGATCGTGGGTGCTGGAATCTGGCTGGCGTTCATCGGCGACGAAATCGCGGCTGCGACGGGTTGGGGCAGCAGCTTTGTCGGCAGCCTGTTCCTTGCGATCACCACTTCACTTCCGGAGCTGACGCTGGTAGTCGCCGCCGTGCGCCTGGGGGCCGTTGACATGGCGGTCGCGAACATACTCGGGGCCAACATGCTCGATATCCTGGTGATCACCTGGACGGACGTAGCCTATACGGAAGACCCGCTGCTGTCAGTGGTGTCATCGTCCCAAGTGATAACGGCGGCTGTAGCGATCGCGATGACTCTGCTGGCTATTGTCGCTATACGACAGCGGCCCGAGCGGAAGACGCTGAAGGTCATGAACTGGTATGCGCCTGTTCTCGTGGCGCTCTACATATTCGGTGCCTGGGCGTCTTTCGCGCAACCGTGGACGTGAGTATCCTGGAGTTGCTCCGGGATCATTCCTGCACGTGATCGAGGACCCATGTCTCCACTATCGCGAGCACGCGCTCGTCTACGGGCTCGTCCACGTGGCGGTACTCCATGTTGGGTTCCTCGGGATGGTATCGAACCAGGTGGTTCATGTCAGGCAGGATGTATAGGGCGACGTCGTCGTTCCCCGCTTCGTCCAGGGCCTCCGCAAGCAGCTCGGCCTCCGTATATGGGACTTGCAGGTCCTTCTCCCCCTGGATGATCAGGACGGGCACCTGCACGCTCTTGGTGGTCTCCAGCGGATCGTGGAGGAAATGCTCCCTCCACCAGCTCAGGGCCATGCCCATTCTGTAGCTTTCGAATCCTTGCTCCGTCAGCTCCGGAATATATTCCTTCACGTCTTCGTACTCGATGTCTGCCCACTCTCCCTGCGACTGCTTGACGAAGTCTATGAATCCCTGCGTCTGGTCGATCTGCTCTTCGAGCAGGTCGGGAGGGAGACCGCTCGCCTCCCAAATGAGCCTGGTCTGCTCGATCAGTATCCAGTCCAGCGGGTGAGCAGGCCCGGCGATGGTGACGACGCCGGAGACGAGACCCTCCGAGGCCAGGATTGGGCCCAGTATGCCGCCCTCGCTGTGACCTATGACGAACAGTTGGCCGCCGTCGATCTCCTCCCTTGCCTTGAGGAAGTCGATCGCCGCGCGGGCGTCGTTCAGCAGGTCGGTCATCGACGCCTCGGAGAAGATGCCCTCGCTCTCACCCACGCCTCGCTTGTCGTAGCGCAGGCTGCCGATTCCGGCCTGGGCCAGGCGGTGCGCTATCGCCCTGAAGACGTCGATCTCGAGACCGGGTACGTTCTCGTTCCGGTCGACCGGCCCCGAGCCATGCACGAACACGACCGCCGGCACCGACCCCTGTGTCTCCTCGGGGAGCGCCAGCGTGCCTGCAAGCTTCAGGCCGTCGCTTGTGAACGTAATGTCGACTTCCTGCACTCCCTCCGGCGGCGGCTCCGGCTCCTCTGTGGTGAGGATCTGCAGGCCGTCGGGGTACAGATCGGCACGGTAGACCAATATCTGCTGGGTCGGGTAGTTGACGGCCACGACTGTGTCGCCGTATGTGTAGTAGGCAATCTGCAGGTCTCCGAGCCGGAAGGGGTACTCGACGAGTGTCAGCGTGGTGTTGCCTGTCTTTGCCACGGCTGGTTTGCGCGGGTGGACCTTCGTCGGGTATGTAGAAATCGCCTGAGGGACGACTGCAGTCATGGTCACTTCCTCGGTGGAGGGGGCGCGCTGCACCAGTCTGTGAATCACCGTGAATTGGCCGACGAGGTTGTTGTCCAGGACGACGAGAGGCGGTTCCCCTGTGAGAGCGAAATCGTATGTCTCGTTTCCTACTGCGATGTGGACGTCGGCACTGGTCTCGGTGAACTGCGCTTCGACCCGCTGCTCGCCGGTCGGTGTCTGTGCCACCAGCTCGTACTCGCTCGGCGCGAGTTCGTTGTCGACATCGAGCCGTGCGTGTAGTCCCACGGAACTCCCCATGATCTCGGCCCCGAACGTCGAGATCAATCGCAGGCCCGTTTCGGTCTGCCACAGCTCGAAGTCCTCGGTGCCCAGTGACTGGTTGCCCTGCTGCATCGTGAACCGGCCGCTCTCCAGCAGTTCGATGGCCGCCGGCGTCGGTGTGGGGGTGGGGGTTGCGGTCGGTTCCTCCTCCCCGCACCCTACCAGCGCCAGGATCATGAGCAGGCATGCGAGCAATACCGGAAGCAGCTTGCTGTAAGTCATGATGAGACCTCCGCGCGCGAACTCATTGCCGAACCAGTATAGGGATTATCGCTGAGAGTGGCAACAAAAGGTTTGTGCGTTCTTCCCGTACTGCCATCGGTGTGACGCGGAAGTGCAGGATACATCCTGCCGGGGGTCTGGGGGTGTCCCCCAGGTCTCAAAATCCCCCAAGATTGGGGGATTAGGGGGTTGACTGTTACTGAGAAGCACCAAGGTGCTCTGCGACCGGACGAAGGAGTTGCCATCGGGCGTAGGGTGGTCCCACCCTCCCGCCCACGGGAGTTGCACTCCCGAGCCCTCGGATGCATGTGGGTAGCCAGGGAGCATCCGCTCCCGGCGACCGCACGTAGGGGTCAGGTTGCCTGACCCCTACAGCCGCAACGTGCCTCACACCGCGTATTGCCGCCTCCTGGTTATCAACACTCCGAGCAGAACTACGAAGAGTACGTCCAGCCCGATGAGGATGATCATATTCAGCATGATGTCGGACAGATCCCCACCCTGCTGGCTTATTTCAACTATCGGCTCGAAAATGTAATAGGTGGGGAAGATCCTGCTCACCCAGGAGGGGATGCCCGGGAACATATACACGATCGCCGGAGCGTAGAGAAGTATCCCTGTCAGCTTCATGGTTGCGAAGAAGGCGGGAACATCGCTCAGCAGGGATGCCAGTATCAGTCCCACCGTAGCCGCCATGACCGCGCCGAGGAAGAGCAGCAGTACCAGCAGGGCGGGCTGCGAGCCCAACGCTTGGTTCATGGCCAGTATGATCAGGCCCATGACCACGGCGATGATGATTCCCGTGAGCCCTTTGGAGCAGAACACCTCACCTATCGTCGTGGGAGTGACCATCAAGGCGTCGATAGTCTTCTTCTCCTTCTCGTCAAGCAGGGATGCGCCGGTCAGCATGAAGCCGGCGATGAAGACCGTCACTAGCACGATCATGGGAAACAGGCGATCGCTCCACGGTATCGCCTCCATGTCGCCTACACCGACCACATCGACATTGATTGGCGCTTCCCGGCCGGAGACCTCCCGCACTAGGTCGGCTACGGTCGCGGTGAGTATCGCCCGGTCCTTGGCGAGGCTCTCCCCCCAGATGTAGATCGGGATTTCGATTCTATCCTGCTGGAGGACGGTCTCATCGAAGTCCCCGGTGATCACTATTCCGCCGTCGACGGCTCCCTCTTCGACCGCGCGCTTCAGCGCCACGGCATTGTCGTAACGCTTGCTGTCAATCGATGTTTGCTCCTCGATCAGGATGGCTAGTTGGGAGGCCCCTTCGTCGGTGAAACCCAGGGTGGGCTCATGCGCGAACAGGCTGCCGAACACGAGCGTGATCACCAGTGAAAGGGCCACGGGCCCTACTATGGCGAGGAGAAACAGGAAGCCCTTCGACCCGAGGGTGAACTCCTTGCCCAGGAGCACAGCGACTTGTCTGGGGTTCATCGGAGCTTCCTCCTGAAGGCGAGTATACCGACGGCAAAGAGGGCTGCACTGAAGCCAAGCAGTATCAGGAGATTCTGCCAGACGTTACCCCACCCCGCCCCGAAGTTGGAGGCCTGACTGACTGTGTCCACGAGGTAGTAGGAGGGTATCACCTTGATCCAACCCGAGACCACGCCCGGCGTCATGACGGCGATCCCGGGCACACTGAGCAGTATCATGATGAGCGCTCCCCACATAGCGACCGACAGGAAGTCCTTGCCCAGCGATGCCGCGAGGAATCCAATGGCCGCGGCCAATGTGCTGCCCAGCAGGAGCCCCACGAGAATCACGCCGGGCTGGTTGTCCAGGCCTCTGACCACCGCGAGGAAGAACGCGGCCTGGCCGAAGGCGAGGACTGTTCCGAATATGCCCTTGGCCGCAAAGAGGTCCCTGACCGTCATAGGCGTGGCAAGCAGGGCGATCGCCGTCCGGTTCTCGGCCTCTTCGCTCATCAGGCTGGCCAGGCCGAAGACCTCCGCCATCAGCAGCACAACAACGAGGAGCGAGCGGATGCGGTCCCGCAGGGGGATCTGGGCCCCCGCCATGTCGCGCCCCAGCACCTCCTGCTGCCAATCGACCTCGATCGATTGGCCCCCCAGCTTCTGCGTTAGCTCCGCGATGAGCACGCCGACTATCGCCTCCATGTCGCCGACCTGGTCCGAGGCGATATATACTTTGATGTCCGGTGCTTCACCCTGCGACAGCTTCTCTACGAGGTCCGGCGGCAGCACTAGCCCGGCGGAGTATTCCCCTTCGAGGATGTTCTCTCTTAGCGCCTCCTCCGACTCGGCGGCCAGCAGTTGAATGCCGATCTCACCCTCGTACAGTTCCTCGAAGCCGGGGGGCAGGGACGGGCTGTAGACACCCAGTTCGAGGGTCTCCTCCAGAGTGCTGGGCATGATGAAGTAGACCACTATTCCCATGACCAGCCCGAGGACCGTTATGACCGCGAAGAAGCGGTTTCGGAAGAACAGGGTGGCGTCCTTCTGAACGATGGCGGCGATAGAGCGCCAGTTCATTCCTCGAGTCCCCGGCCGGTGATCTTGATGAAGATGTCTTCCAGCGTGGCTTCCTCACTGTGGACAGTGACTACCTTCTTTCTGGAGAAGAGGTTGTGCACCTCATCGGGCGTCTTATCCGTATCCATCGGTATCTCGACGTACTCCAGGCTCTCGCCTTCGCCCACCTCCGCCTTCAGCGCCCGCTTGCCGTAGTCCTGCTTGAGGTCGTGCGGGGTGTCGAGGGCCACGATCTTGCCCTGGTTGATGAAAGCCACCCGATGGCACAGCTTGTCAGCCTCCCACATATCGTGGGTGGTCAGGAAGACGGTGGCCCCGCGCTGCTTCTCCTCCAATACGATGGACCGTATTGACTCGGCGGAAACCGGGTCGAGCCCTGAGGTCGGCTCGTCCAGGAACAGTATCCTCGGCTTGTTCACCAGGCTGCGTGCCATCATCAGGCGCTGCTTCATTCCCTTGGAGAACTCGCCGACCTTCTTCTTCTCCAGGCCGGACAGGCCGACGCGCTCCAGCAGTGGCCCGGGCTTGAAACCGCTGATGCCGAACAGGCGTGCAAAGAGCGTCAGGTTCTCACCGGCCGTCATCTGCTCATAGAGGTTGGTGTACTCGAAGCAGACGCCGATTTCCCCTTTCACCTTCAGGGAATCCCTGGCTATGTCCCGGCCCAGCACCGTGGCCTTGCCCCCCTTGGGCTTGAACTGCCCCGTGAGCATCTTCCACGTGGTGGTCTTGCCGGCACCATTGGGGCCCAGGAAGCCGAGTATTTCCCCTTCATCGACGTGGAAGCTGATGTGATCGACGGCCAGCAAGTCCCCGTACCAGTAGGTCAGGTCCTCGACCTCAATCGCATGGTTGGCCATACGGTCTTACCTCCATTCCCGCTGCCGACTTGGGCCCTCTACTTGGGAACGCGGCGCAGCTCGATTACAACATTGAACGCGTAGGAGTACATGTTGATCGGGGTCACGTCGCCGATGGTGAACTCGTCGCCGACCTTATGGCCCGCAACGCATGTGCCCTTCCGGCTGACCACTTTGGCGAGAACCTGGTACTGCTGGGACATAGTGCCCTCCTCTATTCCTCGAAAGGTTCGACTTCGCCCGGCTTGATGATCTCCCTGGCCTTATCGGCCAGCTCCTTCGGAACGAGGATCTTGACCTCGCCGAGGCCGTCGATCGTAAATCCGTATACTCTTCCCACGCTCTCGTACTTCAGGAGCACGGGTATCCCCTCGCTCTCCAGGTGCGATTTGAGCACCGACGCTATCATGTCCCCCTGGACTACTTCGATGACCTCGAGCTCCGGCTCGTCTGCCATCTCGTCACCTCCAGCGCACATCTTAGCATCTTTGGCGCGTTCTATTCCATGGTGTAGAATAGCTATGGCGGCCTTCCTCAGAGAAACGCGACGCGAGGGCTGCAGGAGACCAGCATGGCATGGAACGATGTCAACTCGAACGGCGCGACGATAACCATGTTCTCGGGCAAGGGTGGTGTGGGCAAGACGACCTGCGCGGCGGCGACGGCGCTCCACCACGCCTCACTGGGGAGCGAGACCTTGGCCATCTCCACAGACGCGACGCCCTCGCTCTCCCACATCTTCGAGCTGAAAGCCGGTGACAAGCCGGCCAGGGTTCAAGACTCGCTGTACATCAGCGAGCTGGGGGAAAGGGAGGTGGAGGACATGTGGAATCAGAGGTTCGGCAAGGATGTCTACAACGTCTTCTCCTCTTTCGTGTCCGTGGGCTACGATGAGTTCGTCGAGTTCACGACCTCAATGCTGCCGGGGCTGCGGGATGAGTTCATGGTCGACTACATCAAGGAACTCAGCCACAATGGCTCCTACAACACGGTGGTGTGGGACACAGCCCCGCTGGGCCAGACCTTGGCCCTGCTTCAGACGCCGGCCATGCTGGTGGAGCACCTTCGTATGGCGCCGCGCATCTACGCCAAGCTGAAGCTGAGCAACGTGAGCAGGGAGCCGATACTGGACATAATCACGAGATGGCAGAAGCTGTCCGCCGAGGACATGGACTTTCTCCGCAACAGGGTCAGGTTCGTGATCGTGACGATACCGGAGGCGCTGGCGGTGGAGCAGCTCGAGGGCGTGTTCCGCGAGCTGGACAGGCATGGCCTGAAGGTCGGCCAGTTGGTGGTGAACAATGTCATCAAGGCCGACGGCTCCGAGTTCCTGGCGATGAAGGCGAGCCAGCAGAGGGGCTACCTCGATCACATACACGATACGTATTCCGACCTCGATATAGTCGAGATACCGATGTTTCCCTACGAGCTGAAGGGGCTGGACAGGTTGAGGGAGGTGGAGCGGGTGCTGTTCCCTGTTTGCTGACCTGGACTGAATGATGAGTCTCGGGTGGCCCGAGGGAGGGATGGCCATGCGCGAGATCGTCTCGAACCCGGACCTGGTGGCCTACTGCGGCCTGTATTGCGGGGCCTGCAAGTCGTACTTGAAGGGCAGATGTCCCGGCTGCCATGACAACGTCAAGGCCAAGTGGTGTAAGGTACGCACCTGCTGCGTCGACAACCAGTATCTCTCATGTGCCGACTGCAAGGACTACCAGGACCCGAAAGACTGCAAGATGTACAATAACTTTCTTGCCAAGATATTCGGCCTGGTGTTCCGGTCGAACAGGGCTGCCTGTATCCAGCAGGTTCGCGAGCTGGGGCTCCAGGGTCACGCCGACGCCATGACTGCGCAGGGGCGACAGAGTATCAAGAGATAGTGACCGGGATGACCATTCGTCCGATCAGCCCTCTTTGGATGTCGGTTGGAGCAACGCGAAGCCGCTCTCGTCGTCATGCAGTCTCGCCACATTTGCGCCCACTATCTCGTAGATAATCGCCTCGCCGACCAGCCAGGTCTTCACGCCGGGTCTGAGGCAGCCCGTGGTCGTCTTGCCTGACCTGCCGAGCGCCGCATGGATGTGGAGAACGGGCTTGCCATCCTCGCCCGGCGCGAGCACCCCGACACCTGCCACCTCATGTGCCCCGTCAACGGGCAACAGCATGGGCTCCGGCGGCCTCTCTGCAGAGCGCCTCGGCCCGACAACAACCTCACCATCGTCGAGTCCTCCCACCAGGATAACGTGTCCCACGGATATGCTGTTCTCCTCTGCGAACCGCTCGATTACACGCGGCACGACATCACCGTGTTCAAGTCTCAGCACGAAGACCCGGCCCATACGTCCCTCGGCAGCCTTCATGGCAAACGACCTCGCTTTCAAATGACTTCAGCGCAGCCCCGTTTGCCATTATACGCTTGTTGTGGGGACGACAGTAGACTGCGTTGGTGTAGTTGGGCGTAAGGTGGGTTAGGTTGGCAGACGCGAAGCGTGGCCGGTGAGGCCGCTCAAGCGGCCTCACCGGCCACGAATGACACTCGATCGGAAACCGGCTAGTAGTATTTCGCCAGGGCGAGGGCGAGCAGTAGCACGAATGCAACGAAGATGATGGGCCCGACTACCACCCACGTGTTGAGGCCCGGCGCTGACTCGGTGCCCAGCACCGCGAATATCGTGAAGTGGCTGGCATCAGCCGTGACCTTGAGGGCACCGGTATGAACCTCCGATTGTAGATCGACCCATTCCTTCTCAACGGTGGCGTAGTAGGCCAATCTGATCTCCTCCTCGACGACGCCCTCGGGGACGGCCTCGGGATCATACCTGATCATAATCTCGATCGACGGGTCGAATTGGGCACCGTCGGGGCTGAAGTCGTAGGGTCCGGCAATGAGATGGGTCCTCTCGGGCAGCTCAGGAAGCGTTCCCTCATAGGGGGCCATCTGTACTTCCTCGAGCGGCTCCTCGTCTTCCGTAAGGACGATTGTGCCCTCGATGACCTCGAGGGTGGCCTGCTCGTCCTCGGCCACGAAATCGATATCCTGCAGCACTACACCCGCCTCATCGACGTACGGCGTGATGTCAATGGGCTCCGAGGTCGGTTCGCCGGGTGGGGTGGGGGTAGGCGTCGGCACTGGTGTCGGCGAGGGAGTAGGGGTTGGCGACGGTGTCTCGGTCGGCGTGGGGGTTGGTGTCGGCGTTGGCGTAGCTGACGTGCTCACAGAGAGGTTCAGGACCCTGTTGCCGCCTGTTTCCCAGGAACCCACCTGCTGGGCCTGGATGCCGTTGACCGTGAAAGTGATTGACTCGCCCTCATCGTATGGGTCGGTGGACGAATTCTCAATACGCAGGGAGTAGGTCGATGCTCCGTAGGCGGAGGGCGTGGAAGTCGTATGGCTGCTTCCTCGTATCACGGCGATGACCTGCGTGCCATTGGGTGCCAGTTGCCCGTCGATTCGCACCTCGCCGTGAAACTGACATGGCAGCGAGCCCTGCGCGTTTGCGACGCCTGCAAAGACGAACACCGTCAGCATCAACGCGGCTATAACCCATTGAAGCCTCTTCATCTTAATCACTCCAATCCGCCGGGCAGGTAACACAAGCCCGGCGAGTACCTGCATCGGCCGCTCGAATTCGTCACAGCCGGTGTCTCTAATGGCCGGAAAGTGGCCGATCTCTATTCGCAATGCTAGTAGTACCTGGCAAGTACAAGTGTGAACAGGCCAATGAACACAATGAACAGAATCGGCCCAAGAACCGCCCACGTATTCAACTCGGGTGCGGGTGCCGTACCCAGGATGGCGAACGCGGTGAAGTGCGCGAGCTGCGCCTCGACTTTGTGGGCTCCGGTATGGACAATAGATTCAAGCGCGACCCATTCACCGGACACCCTATCATAGTAGGTCAACTCCAGTTCATCCGCCGCGACATCCTCGGGGATCAACTCGGGGTCATATAGGACCTTGACCGTGGCAGACGGGTCGAATGTAGCTCCGTCCGGGCTCAGATCGTAGATCTTTCCGATCACGCTGGCTCTCTCGGGCAACTCAGGCGTGTTGCCCGAGAACTCCGCGATTCGAATCTCTCCCAGAGGCTCGCTATCCTCAGTCAGCACTATTGTCTCCACTTGGATTGCAAGACTGACGCCTTCGTCTTCGCTGGCGAACTCTAGCTCCTCTTGGACCACGCCGTCCTCGTCTACATACGGAGTGATGTCTATTGGGTTGGAAGTCGGGACGCCGGGTGGGGTTGGTGTGGGTGTAGGCACCGGCGTTGGTGTCGGTGTCGGCGTGGGCTCCGGAGTTGCCGTTGGGGTTGGTGTGGGCGTTGGCACCGGCGTCGGGCTCGGCGTAGGTGTCGGACTGGGTGTTGGCGTGGGTGTAGCTGCGGTCCACACATACAGGTCAACGATGACGACTTGACCGGGCTGATACGTCATCTCCGCTGTCTGCTGGGCAGGGTAGCCGTTAACCTCGAAGGATACTGGTGTGCCCGGCATGTACGCGGTACCGTAATCGTCCGGTGATATCTTGACCCTGTATGGGTACCCTTGGAAGCCGTAGAGTGCGCTATAGCTGTCTCCCTGAACTGTAGCCGTGACGGTGATGCCTGTTCCCCAGGGCACATTGTCGATATACACGTTACCCTGCAAGTAGCATGGTGTTGTGCTCTGGGCCGCGGCGCTGCCCAAGGGTAGGCACAATGCGATCAGCACCAGTGTCGTTACCAGAATTGCTCTTCCCATCTTCACACTCCTACGTTCTAAGGACTATGTGTGCCAATGCGAGCTTCGGCGGTGTTTCCGCGAACTGTCTGGCTTCTATCGTCATATATTATATGACCACGTGCAAGTACTGCAACAATACCATGCAGAACCTACCACAAATGTAGAGGCCAGCGCAATGGTAATAAAGTACTAGTCGATGACCCTCTGCGAATACTGAAGTGCGATTTGCTCAGCCATACGCTTTGGGGTGCTCTAAACTCCAGCCTTCGATGTCGCGGAGCCTGTCGCGCAGCGTCAGGGCGTTTCTCACCGCGAAGGCCTCGGCGTCATTGTTGAAGTAGATGTATACCGCACCCAGCCCCCGGCCCAACTCCGCAATTCGATGTGCCCAATCATTCAACTCCTCGTCCGAGTAGCAGCTTCCGTACAGGGCCGCGCTGCCGTGGAAACGGATGTAGGCGAAGTCGGCTGTCGCTTCGAGGGGCGTGGTGAGGTCGGGCATGTCGAACGCGCAGAAGCCGACATTGTGACGCCGCATGATGGCGAAAACATCTTGACATAACCATGACGCGTGGCGAAACTCGACGGCATGGGCGAGATCGCTTGGCAGCGTTGAGAGAAAGGAGTCCAGGAGTTCATCCTTGCGATGCAGATTCGGGGGAAGCTGGTATAGCAGCGGGCCAAGCTTGTCACCCAGTATTCTAACCCTCTCCAGGAAGTTAGCCAGCGGCTCGTCGACGTTCCTGAGCTTCTTCATGTGCGTAATGAAGCGGCTCACTTTGACCGCGTAGGCGAAGCCGTCGGGCGAGGAGTCCCGCCATTTCTCGAACGCTTTCACCGAGGGCAGGTTGTAGAAGCTGTTGTTCAACTCGACCGTGGAGAAGCTCCGGGCGTAGTGCTGCAGCCACTTGGACTTGGGCAAGCCCTCGGGATAGAATCTCTCGCGCCAGTGGTCGTAGTGCCAGCCGCTCGTTCCGACGTAGTATTCGGCGCTCATCTCTTGCCTGCCTTTGCCTTGTCGAGCACCCTCTCCAGGATGGTGACGGCGGCGCGCTTGTCGAGCGGCTCGTTGTTGTTGCCGCACTTCGGCGAGTGGATGCAGCTCGGGCAGCCCTCCTGGCAGGGGCACTCCGAGATGTTTTTCAATGTCGCCTGCCACAGCTCGGCGATCAATTCATACCCCTTCTCTGCGATGCCGATGCCGCCGGGATGCCCGTCGTAAATGAATATCTGCGGCTGGCCCGTGTCCGGGTGCAGCGGCGTGGACACGCCCCCGATGTCGTTCCTGTCGCAGAGCGCGAACAGGGGCAGCAGGGCGATCGACCCGTGCTCGGCGGCGTGCAAGCCGCCGGCGAAGTCACGGCCCGTCTCCGCCATCTCGTCCTCGATCGCACGAGGGATGTCGAACCAGACAGCTACCGTGTCGAACGATTTCGGTGGGAGGTTCAGCGGTTCCTCGCCGATCACCTCGTCCGTCATGATCCGCTTCTTCCTGAAGCCCAGGACCGTCGTGGTCACCTCCACCTCGCCGAGGTAGACGCCGATGTCGTTTACCCTCTTCTCCTCGAAGGTCTCGATCACACGAATCTCGGTGATGTCCTTGGTCTGCGTGTAGTAAGGCGCATCGCTCGCCGCCGCGTAGGCGGTCCGGCTGGCCAGATCGAGCGCCGTGACGAGGTAGGATTCCCCCTGGTGGAGGTACATCGCGCCGGGGTGCACCTGGAAGAAGGCGTTGGCGTCCTCGATCTCCTCCAGGAGACGGCCGGTGGGCGCTTCCACCAGCGCGTAGTTCTTCGAAGAAGTCGAGCGGATGTTGATATCCTGCGCAGGGTAGTCCACGGTAGGAGCGAGGTACCAGTGCCCTCGGCGCATCCGCAGGAGGCCCTGCTCCTCCAGCTCTGATCTGGCCCCGACGTAGGTGTCGCCGAACAGGACCCCGTCCCGGTTGCTCAGCGGCATCTCCCATGCGGCACAGAGGAGGTGAGGCTCCAGGATGTGGAGGTTCTCCGGGTCGGTGAGGGCGTTCTCGTGGCTCCTGCCGAAGAAGAACTCAGGGTGGCGCATGAGATACTGGTCCAACGGATTGTCCATGCCGATGAGGAAGCTGAGCGAGCGCTGGTTGCTGCGGCCGCTCCGTCCTGCCTGCTGCCACGTGCTGGCGATGCTGCCCGGATAGCCGGTGAGCACGGTCGCATCCAGGTCGCCTATGTCCACACCTAGCTCCAGGGCGTTGGTGGCCACGACCGCCGTCAGGCGTCCCTCGAAGAGGTCGCGCTCTATTCGCCGCCGGTCCTCGGCCAGGTACCCGGCTCGATAAGGCATGATCGCACTTGCCAGCCTGGGGTCTTTCTCCTGTAACTGCTCGCGGACGTACAGGTAGATGAGTTCGGTCAGCCTGCGGCTCTTGGCGAACCCCAGGCTGCGGATTTCATGCCGGACCAACTCGGTTAAGATCGCGGTGGCCTCGCTGTTGGCGCTGCGGCGCGCCGACTTCTCTTCGTCGACGAGCGGCGGGTTCCAGAATATGAAGTCCTTGCCGCCGTACGGAGCGCCGTCCTCCGAGACGACCTCGAAGGGCAGGCCGGTCAGCCGCTCTACGTGCTCCTTCGGGTTGGCGATGGTGGCGGAGCAGCATATGAACAGGGGGTTGGCACCGTAATGGTTGCACAGCCGCCTCAGCCTGCGCAGGACGTTGGCGACGTGCGACCCGAAGACGCCCCGGTAGACGTGCGCTTCGTCGATGACGACGTAGTGCAGGCGGGAGAGGAAGCCGGCCCAGGAGCGGTGGTTCGGCAGTATGCCGATGTGCACCATGTCCGGGTTGGACAGCATGATGTCCGTCGACTTCTTGATGTCGGCACGTTCCCACTGGGGCGTGTCACCATCGAAGGTATCGTACCGCAGCTTGATGCCTTGGGCCGATGTAAGCTCACGCAGGCTGCGCAGCTGGTCCTGCGCGAGCGCCTTCGTGGGGAACAGGTAGAGGGCGCGGCCGCCTTTCTCGGCCAACGCCGTGTCGACGACGGGGACGTTGTAGCACAGCGTCTTGCCACTGGCGGCCGGCGTCACGACGACCACGTTGGCACCGGAGCGGACCGCGTTGATCGCGGCAGCCTGGTGACTGTACAGCGGCAGCAGGCCGTTGGCTTCGAGCGAGGCCTGCAACGCGGCGTGGACGGGCTGGCTCAGATCGCCGAATCTCGCGTCTCGCGGGTGAATATGCTGGATATGGACGACCTGGTCCTCGTAGGCGGGAAGTCCCATCAGATAGGGAAGGAAGGCGGAGATGTCCATTGCTTCCCCTCGCCTCTACAGCGCGTGGAGGATCTCGATTTCGTAGTCCACGAGCTCGGCGTCGCCCCTCGCTCTCTCTATGAGGTTCACGACGTTGGAGAGCACTTCGTTGACGTAGCGCCCGTCGTTGCTTACGCAGCTCACACCCAGCGTTGCCACCTGCCAGGTGTCGTGGTCGTCGATCTCGGCGATTGACACGTTGAACTTGCTTCGAACCTGGGCCGTGATGGACTTCACAACCCTTCTCTTCCCCTTGAGGGAGTGGTTCTCCGGCAGGCGGAGCGTGACGACTAACGCGCCGATTGTCATCGGGTGACCTGTGTGGCCTTCCTGGTGAACGGGCCGGGCTAACCCAGCTCGGCTGCTCTCTCTCGCAGCTTCGCCAGCCGCTCGCTGCGCTCGTCCAGCTTCTGGCGCTGCTTCTCTACGACGTGGGACGGGGCCTTGGACACGAAAGCGTCGTCGGCCAGGAGTCGTTCCGCCCGCTCGATCTCTTCGAGAGTCGCGTCGATGTCCCCTTGCACACGGCTCTTCTCGGCATCAATGTCGACCATGCCCTCCAGTGGCAGAACGACCTCTGCTACCTTCAGGACGAGGACCTTGGCCTTACTGTCGGACGCTATCGGGTCCGTACTCCTGTCCACGACTCTCAGGGGCCGGACGCGGGCGAGCGTAGATATGGCTGCTGATTGGGCCTCGATAGCGGGCCTGGCGTCGGTCGCGGAGACAGTCGCTTCGATGAACCTGCCGGGATCGACCTTGGCCTCGGCACGCGCATTTCTTATCGAGCGCACTATTTCGATGACAGTGCCCATGTCACGTTCCGCGTCATCGTCGAGCGCGCTGGCATTGGGTGCCGGATAGGGAGCAATCATGATCGAGTCCGGCTTACCCTCCGGCTGCTGCTCCTTGAGCCTTTGCCATATCTCCTCGGTGATAAACGGCATGAACGGGTGGAGCAACCTCAGCGCCGCCTCCAGCACGTGCACGAGGACCGGGAGTGGGCTGGGCGAAGCCCCGCCGTCCTTCATCCTGATCTTGGCGATCTCGATGTACCAGTCGCAATACTCCGACCACAGGAAGTCGTGAACCTTTCGCAGGGCTTCGCCGAGCTGGAACTGCTCAAGTGAGTCGACCGTCTCGGCTATGGTGCGGTTCAGGCGGCTCAGAATCCACCTGTCCTCCATTGGCAAGCTGGCGGCTATCGGCCCGAGTGACTTGCCGTCCATGGTCGTGATGACGAATCTGGCAGCGTTCCAGAGCTTGTTGGCGAAGTTGCGGCTGCCCTCCAGTTTGTGCGCGCCGAGCCTCATATCGTTGCCGGGCGAGTTGCCCGTCGAGAGCGCGAATCTCACAGCATCCGTGCCGTACTGCTCTATCGCCAGGACAGGGTCTACCACGTTGCCCCGGGACTTGCTCATCTTCTCGCCCTTCTCGTCCCTGATCAGCCCGTGGAGATAGACCTGTCTGAAGGGCACCTTACCTGTGTTCTCCAGGCCCATCATTATCATCCTGGCCACCCAGAAGAACAGGATGTCGTACCCCGTCTCCATTACGGTCGTGGGATAGAAGTAGCGCAGGTCGTCTGTGTCATCGGGCCAGCCGAGCGTGGAGTGGGGCCAGAGGGCCGAGCTGAACCAGGTGTCCAGGACGTCCGGGTCCTGCATCAGGTCTGTGCTTCCACAGGTTGGGCATCTCTCGGGGGCCTCCAGGGCCACGATAGGCCTGGCCTCGAGTTGCACTACTACCCAGTCTATGTTGTTGAGGATGTCTTCGTGTGATATGCCCTGCCATCTCAGTTTCCTGTACTGATACCACGCTCCACCCATTCCATGCGCTTGGGTGAAGGCGTCATTGAGGTACATATAGATATTGTCATCATCACAAGAGCAGCAGTACCAGGCAGGTATTCTGTGACCCCACCAGAGCTGGCGGCTTATGCACCAGTCGCGTATGTTCTCCATCCAGTTCAGGTACACCTTGGTGAAACGCTCGGGAATGATGACGATCTCACGGTCCACGACGGCCTTGATGGCGGGCCTTGCGAGCGGCGGTGTCTCAACGAACCACTGCTTGGAGAGCAGGGGTTCGACCATGGTACGGCAGCGCTGGCAATGTCCCACGGAATGCACGTGGGGATCGATCTTGACCAGCAGGCCGTCCCTCTCCAGGTCCTCGAGCAGCTGGCGGCGGCACTCCAATCTGTCCATCCCGGCGTATGGCCCCGCGTTCTCGTTCATTGTGGCGTCGAGGTTCATGATGTTGATGGAGGGCAGGTTCTGCCGCTGCGAGACCTCGAAGTCCACTGGGTCGTGGGCGGGAGTGATCTTGACTGCGCCTGTTCCGAAGGCCGGATCGACCGCCTCGTCGGCGATTATGGGTATCGACCGGTTGACTGCGGGCAGTACTGCCTTCTTGCCCAGTATGCTCCGGTGGCGCTCGTCGTCGGGATTCACTGCTACGGCGGTATCGCCCAGGATGGTCTCCGGTCGCGTCGTAGCCACGGTTACATAGCCATCCGTTCCCTCCAACCGGTACCGGACGTAGTAGAGATGGCTTGACAGCTCCTTGTGGTCCACCTCGAGGTCGGACAGGGCGGTGGCACAGCGAGGACACCAGTTGATGATGCGCTCGCCTCTGTAGATAAGGCCCTTCTCGAATAGCCGGACGAAGGTGGTGCGAACGGCTTTGCTGGGGCCGGGGTCCATGGTGAAGCGCTCACGCGTGGGGTCGCAGGAGGCACCGAGCTTCTTGTGCTGCTCGGAGATGATCTCGCGGTACTTGCCCATCCACTCCCACATGCGCTCCAGGAACTTCTCGCGTCCCAGCACATGCCTGGACAGCCCTTCCTCAGCCAGCAGCTGTTCCACGACGTTCTGCCCGGCGATTCCCGCATGGTCGCTTCCCGGCAGCCACAGGGTCGGCTCGCCCTTCATGCGGTGCCAGCGGACGAGTGTGTCCTCGATGATGGCGGTGAAGGCTGTACCCAGGTGCAGTTCACCGGTCACGTTCGGCGGCGGCATTATTATGACGAAGGGCTGTCGCGCGTTATCGCCTTCCGGTGTGAAGTAGCCCTTCTCGATCCAGGACTCGTACCATTTGGACTCGACCTGCGTCGGGTCATACGTCTTCGGCAGGTTGCTCTTCGCCTGTGCAGTCATCAGTGATTGCCCTCGGATTCGGGTGATTTCCAGCCCATTTTACAGTGCGCGGAATGGCGGGTCAAAGCACATAGCACAACTCACCCCTCATGATGGTCATGCCAGGGTGCCACAAAGAGACGAGCCAGCCCGTTTGTCTGGACTGGCTCGTCGAAGCGCCGTTTGATTTCTCAGTTGGCACTCGGGTTCACCGGGGACGGTTGGGTGTCCTAGGCTTCCCGTGTGTCCATATCGTCATCGGCCTCTTCGGCCTCGATCTCCTGGTCTGCCACCTCCTCCAGCGAGACCTCCATCTCGTCTTCGGACGTGCCTATTGCGGCCGACTCCAACGAGAGCTCGACCTCGGTTGCCGGCGCGGCGTCCTCACCGTCGTCCGATTCCTCAGATACAATCATCTCTTGATCGGGTGCTTCTACAATGGTCGACTCCAACGAGAGCTCGACCTCGGTTGCCGGCGCGGCGTCCTCACCGTCGTCCGATTCCTCAGATACAACCATCTCTTGATCGGGTGCTTCCACAATGGTCGACTCCAGCGAGAGCTCAACCTCGTTCTCAGCGGACGAGTCCTCGCTGATCTCTGACTCCTCGCCCTCGCCTGTCTCCTCCAGGCTCATCTCCACGCCCTCGCCAACGCCGGTCTTGGGCTCGCTCTCCTCCGGCAACTCCTCGTCCTCTTCTGCAGACGGCAGTTGCTGGCGTCGTGCGGCAAGCATCGACACTTCGCTCCTGGCCGGAATGAGTTTACCGATGATGACATTCTCCTTGAGCCCGGTCAGCCTGTCCACTGCCCCGCTGACGGCGGCCTCGGTCAGCACCCTGGTCGTCTCCTGGAACGAGGCCTTGGCCAGGAAGCTATCCGTGGCCAGGGAAGCCCTGGTGATGCCGAGCAGGACGGGCTGGGCGGTTGCCGGTTCGCCTCCCTCTGCCAGAACCTTCGCGTTTGTGTCTTCATACACCAGGCTGTCGACCAGCTCGCCAGGCAGGAGTTCTGTGTCACCGGGTGAGTCGACCCGCACCTTACGCAGCATCTGCCTCACGATCACTTCGATGTGCTTGTCATTGATGTTCACACCCTGGGAGCGATAGACTTTCTGGACCTCGTCGACAAGGTACTGCTGCAGGGCTTCGCGGCCTCTGATACGCAGTACGTCCTGGGGATGGACAAGACCCTCCGTGAGCTGTTCCCCGGCCTTCACCCAAGCACCGTCCTGGACGATAACCGGCGTCATGGCCGAGACGACGTACTCGCGGACCTCTTTCTCTTCGTACACTATGGAGATTCGGCCATCGCGGATCTCTACGTTCCCCCCGACACGTGCCAAGAGCGGTGGCGTGACAGATGTCTCGCCCTCCTCGGCAGCCGCGGGCGGCTCCGCCAGCATGGTGGCAGCGTCTACCCACTGGCCGTCCTCAACCTTCGCCGTGTAACCCTCGGGCAGGTTGTACTCGTCCCGGTAGAACTCCGAGCTGATCACCTTTATCTTCCTGCCCTCGTCGGTACGCCCTATCTCGACCGTGCCCTCGATGTCTGAGATGATGGCCTGTCCTTTGGGGGCCCTCGCTTCGAAGAGCTCCTCCACACGTGGCAGACCACTTGTGATATCGAGGCCGGCCACGCCGCCGGTATGGAACGTGCGCATGGTGAGCTGTGTACCGGGTTCGCCGATGCTCTGTGCTGCGACTATTCCGACCGCCTCGCCGGTGGACACCACTTTCCCTCTGGCGAGGCTACGGCCGTAGCACATCTGGCATATGCCGCGCCTGGACTGGCAAGTAAGGGGCGAACGTACATGGACTCGCTTCACGTCCGCCTTGACTATTTCCTCCGCCTTCCTCTCATCGATCTCCTCGTTGCGCCCGACGATAATCTCTCCTGTCTCCGGGTGAGCCACCGGGCTGGTCGTCACGCGGCCGAGTATCCTCTCGGTGAGAGGTATGATCAGGCTCTTGTCCGAGGGCTCGGATACCCCGATCCCTGACATCGTGCCGCAGTCCTCTTCAGTTACTATCACTTCCTGCGCGACGTCGATGAGCCTTCTGGTCAGATAGCCGCTGTCCGATGTTCGGAGTGCCGTGTCAGCGAGGCCCTTTCTGGCTCCATGGGTCGATATGAAGTACTCCAGGACCGCCAGGCCTTCACGGAAGCTGGCCTTGATTGGCAAATCAATGATCCTGCCCGAGGGGTCTGTCATCAGCCCCCGCATGCCTGCCATCTGTCGAATCTGGGAGATGTTACCCTTGGCCCCGGAGTTGGCCATCATGTATATGGATCCCTGCTTGTCGAGGGACTTGTCCAGTGCGTCTGACAGGTCTTCGGTAGCCTGTGTCCAGACGGCCACGGCGTTGGTATACCGTTCGTCATCCGTGATCAAGCCCCGCTGGTACTGTTTCTCGATCTCGGCAATCCTCTGGTCTGCTTCCTCGAGAAGCCTCTGCTTGGCCTGGGGCACCTCGATGTCATTGATTGCTATGGTTATTCCCGATCTGGTCACGTATTCGAAGCCCAGTCGCTTGATCTCGTCAACCATGGTAGCTGTTATCTCGTTGCCATGACGGCGGTAGCACTCGGCCACCACCTCCTTGAGGCTCTTCTTGTTCATCACCTCGTTGCGGAACCTGAGGTCTTCGGGCAAGATCTCGTTGAATATGATCCGTCCCACGCTCGTCTTCAGGTGGTCCGAGCCGTTGCTCCTGTCCCTGACTTCGATCTCGGCAGCGAGGTCGACCATGCCCAGCTCGTAGGCAAGGCGCGCCTCGTCAAAGCTGCTGAAGAGCATGCCCTCGCCCTTCTTGCCGGACTTGATCAAGGTCAGGTAATAGCAGCCGAGCACGATGTCCAGTGTCGGCGCTACCACCGGGTCCCCCGAGCTCGGGAGCAGCATGTTGAACGTGCTCAACATGACCTTGTTGGCTTCTTCCACCGCTGCTCTGGACAGCGGGACGTGGACAGCCATCTGGTCTCCGTCAAAGTCGGCGTTGAAGGCGACACAGACGAGAGGATGGACCTGGATGGCGCTGCCCTCGATGAGGACTGGGTGGAAGGCCTGGATTCCCAATCGGTGGAGCGTCGGCGCGCGATTGAGCAATATGGGGCGTTCCTTCACAACCTCCTCGAGTATGTCCCAGACCTCCGGCTTGGCCCGCTCGACAATCCGCTTTGCGCTCTTGATGTTCAGCGCCAGGCCGCGGGCTACCAGTCGCCGCATGATGAACGGCTTGAAAAGCTCGAGAGCCATCCGCCGGGGAAGGCCGCACTGGTGAAGCTTCAACTCAGGGCCGGCGACAATGACCGACCTCCCGCTGTAGTCCACACGCTTGCCGAGCAGGTTCTGGCGGAATCTGCCCTGCTTGCCGCGCAGCATGTCCGATAGCGACTTCAGTTTGTGGTTGTTGCCAGTGACGACTGCTCTGCCGCGCCTTCCGTTGTCGATCAGAGAGTCAACGGCCTCCTGGAGCATTCGCTTCTCGTTGCGAATGATTATCTCCGGGGCTCCTATCTCTAGAAGCCTCTTCAGCCGGTTGTTGCGATTGATGACGCGACGATACAGGTCGTTCAGGTCGCTGGTGGCGAACCGACCGCCGTCGAGTTGGACCATTGGGCGCAGCTCGGGCGGCAGAACAGGAAGGACCGTTTGAATCATCCATTGCGGCTTGTTGCCGCTCTTGCGGAAGGCCTCGACGACTTTGAGCCGCTTGATGGCCTTCTTGCGTCTCTGCCCGGAGCTGAGAGCTGTCTCCTGGTGGAGTTCCTGGGACAAGGTCTCCGGGTCGAGCGTGCTCAGGATTTCGAGCATTGCCTCGGCCCCCATGCCGGCCTGGAAGACCCCTTCCCATTCCTGCCTCAACTCGCGGTACTTGCTCGCACTCAGGAGCGCGAGAGGCTTGAGCGACTCGAGGTCATCGATCTTCGCCCTCTGTTCGCCCTCGAACTGCCTCTTCGCCTCCTCATGCTGCAGCCTGAGCTTGTTTGTCTCCTCGGGGAGCTTGTCACGGAGTTGCTGTGCCTTCTCCTCATCCTCGGCCTTCTCTATCTCGGCGTCGAACTGCCCGCGCAACTCCTCTATCTTGTCCGTGGACGCCTTGCCCATCTCCGAGAGTTCCTCGGAGCCCGCCTCCCGCAACTGGTTGACAGCCTGCCTCTTCTTCTCCTCGTTCACGCTCGTAACGATGAACTTGGCAAAGTAGATCACCTGCTCCAGATTGCGGGGTGAGATGTCGAGCAGCAGCCCCAGGCGGCTGGGCGAACCCTTCACGAACCAGATGTGGCTGACCGGAGCCGCGAGTTTGATGTGCCCCATGCGTTCGCGTCTCACCTTGGAGCGTGCTATCTCGACGCCGCACTTGTCACAGATAATGCCCTTGTACCGTGCCTTCTTGTACTTGCCGCAGTAGCACTCGAAGTCCTTCGTCGGCCCGAAGATCTTCTCGCAGAATAACCCGTCCTTCTCCGGCTTCAAGGTACGGTAGTTCAAAGTCTCGGGTTTGGTGACCTCCCCGTACGACCAACTCTTGATCTGCTCGGGCGATGCGAGGGATATGCGGACAGTCGTGAAGTCATTTACCTCAAGCATCAATCGCCCTCCTCAAACCCGGACAGGTTGATTCCCAGCCTCGGGGCCTCGGGTGTGGTTTCCAGCAGGTAGGGCACTCTTTCGTCCTCTTCGTTCAGTACTTCGATCGCCAATCCAAGGCTCTGTAGCTCCTTGACGAGGACCTTGAATGACTCGGGCACACCGGTCTCGAGTATGTCCTCGCCGTTGACTATGGCCTCATAGGTTTTCACACGGCCGACGACGTCGTCAGACTTCACGGTAAGCATCTCCTGCAGGTTATGGGCCGCTCCGTAGGCCTCGAGCGCCCACACCTCCATCTCCCCGAATCGCTGGCCGCCGAACTGGGCTTTACCGCCCAGCGGTTGCTGCGTTATCAGCGAGTATGGGCCTGTCGACCGCGCGTGTATCTTGTCTTCAACAAGGTGGATCAGCTTGAGCATGTAGATGTAACCCACGGTGACAGGCTGGTCGAAGGCCTCCCCCGTTCTGCCGTCACAGAGAGTCGTCTTGCCGAAAATGGGTGGTGAAAGTCCTTCGTCATGCTGTACCTTCTGCATCATTGCGTCGAGTTGCTCGTCGGTGAAGGCAGAGGCATCGATCCCCGCTTCATCCATCAGCCATAGCTTGAGGCAGACCTTGCGCGCCTCGCCGGGGTGCTCGTCGCTGAGCACCTTGTCGGCATCATACCCCTGTTCTGCAAGCCAATCCCTTACCCTGTCCATGTGCGTGGTATCACCGTTGTGGTCCCACTTGAGTGCGCCCGACCTGCGCACGATCCAAGCTCGCCCCAGCGTGTCCTCGATGGAACTGTCATCTGCTCCATCGAAGACGGGGGATAGAGCGTGCATGCCCAGCGCATGAGCGGCCCAACCCAGGTGGGTTTCCAGCAGCTGTCCGATATTCATCCTGGAAGGTACCCCGAGGGGACTGAGAAGGATCTCCACCGGTCTTCCGTCCGGCAGGAACGGCATGTCCTCGTCCGGCAGTATCCGGGCTATCACGCCCTTGTTGCCATGGCGGCCTGCCATCTTGTCTCCCGCGCATATCTTGCGCATCTGCGCCACGTAGACCCGCACCATCTGGTTTATGCCTGGTGGAAGGTCGTGGTTGCCGTCTCGGGACATGACATGTACATCGATTACCTTGCCGTACTCACCGTGCGGCACTCTGAGCGAAGTGTCCTTGACCTCGCGGGCCTTCTCACCGAATATGGCCCTCAGAAGCTTCTCCTCCGCTGTAAGCCCGCGTTCGCCTTTGGGTGTAATCTTGCCAACGAGTATGTCGCCCGACGTGACCTCGGCACCGACACGCACGATGCCACGCTCGTCGAGGTTGCGCAGGCTCTCTTCACCGATGTTGGGAATATCTCTGGTGATCTCCTCCGGTCCGAGCTTGGTATCCCTGGCCTCTACCTCGTATTTCTCGATATGAACGGATGTGAACAGGTCCTTCTTCACGAGACCCTCGGAGATCACGATCGCGTCCTCGAAGTTGTAGCCGCCCCAACTGAGGAAAGCGCACAGCACGTTCTGGCCCAGGGCGAGTTCACCACCCTCGGTCGATGAGCCGTCGGCAAGGACCTGGCCCCTTCGCACCGTGTCCCCTTTACTCACCACAGGCCTTTGATTGATGCAGGTACCCTGGTTAGACCTGGCGAACTTGCTGAGCTTGTATTCGAACTCGCGGCCGTCCTTGTCCCGGACGACTACCCTATTGGCTGACACCGAGGTGACTTCCCCATCGCAAGGAGAGAACAGGACTTGACCACTGTCGCGAGCTGCCTCCCGCTCCATTCCAGTGGCGATCAGCGGTGAGCGAGGCCGTATAAGCGGCACAGCCTGACGCTGCATGTTTGATCCCATGAGAGCGCGGTTGGCATCATCGTGTTCCAGGAAGGGTATGAGAGAAGTCGTCACGCTTACGATCTGTCGCGGCGACACGTCAACGAAGTCCACCTTGTCGGGGGCTTGCATGGAGAACTTCTCGCCCTGCCTCACTTCGATCTTCGGCTCGACGAAATACCCGGCCTCGTCGAGCAATGTGTTTGCCTGGGCTATTATGTACTTGTCCTCTTCGTCAGCGGTGAGGTACTGCACTTCGGTGGTGACGAATGGCACAATCCTTATGTCACGCTTGGACAGTCTGACCATTCTCTTGGCCAGTTCCAGGGTAACTGCTGTCCCTGACTCGGCCACCATCTTGCCCTTGCTGTCGGTGACATCCTCGGCCAGTGCATTACCGACGAGCTCACGAGAGTTGCTCGGAAGCGCCTTCACGACTTTGCGGTATGGGGTCTCGATGAAACCATATTCGTTCACACGTGCGTATGTAGCCATGGAACCGATGAGGCCGATGTTGGGGCCTTCCGGGGTCTCGATGGGGCAGATGCGCCCGTAGTGTGAGTGATGGACGTCCCTGACGTCGAAGCCAGCCCTCTCGCGGGAAAGACCACCGGGACCCAGCGCCGACAGGCGGCGCTTGTGCGTCAACTCCGCCAGAGGGTTAGTCTGGTCCATGAACTGCGAGAGCTGTGAGCTGCCGAAGAACTCGCGGATAGCCGCAATCACCGGCCGGCTGTTGATCAGGGCGCTCGGTGTCGCCGTATCTAGTGGCAGCAAGCTCATGCGCTCCCGGACGACGCGTTCCATTCGCAGCAGCCCCACGCGTATCTGATTCTGCAACAACTCCCCGACGGCACGTACGCGTCGATTACCGAGATGGTCGATGTCGTCCACGCCATCCAGGCCGTTATTGATTATGATCATCCGGCTGACGATCGCTACCAGGTCTTCCTGGGTGAGGACTCTCTGACTCGGGTCCAGGCCCTGGCCGAGGCGCTTGTTCAGCTTGTAGCGTCCCACCTTACCCAGGTCGTACCTGCGTGGGTTGAAGAACAGGGACTGCACCAGGGCACGAGCGTTCTCCAGCGTCGGCGGGTCCCCAGGCCTCAGCCTCTTGTAGAAGTCGATGAGTGCGTCGTTCTCATTCTTCACCGAAGGGTCGCGGTCTATCGTTGTCTGGATGTACTTGATGTCGGGGTGGTCGTCAACCTGCGCGAAGAGGGCGAGCAACTGCTCGTCTTCACCGTAGGGGTGGTCCTCGTCGCTGATTGCCCGGATGAGGGTCGTGACGGGGATCTTCCTCTTGCGGTCGACCTTGACGGCTATGACACCGTGGCTGCTTGTTTCGAACTCGAGCCAGGCACCTCTGGTCGGTATGAGTTTCGCGGAACAGAGCCTTCGCCCTGTGGCCGCATCCTCCTCGATGGAGAAATACGCGCCGGGGGAACGAACGAGCTGACTGACGACAACCCGCTCGGCACCATTGACGATGAACGTCCCCCGCTGCGTCATTAGCGGGAAGTCGCCCATGAAAATATCCTGTTCCTTGATCTCGCCCGTATCCTTCACTATGAGCTGGACCTTGACCTTGAGAGGTAGTGCATAGGTCAGGTCCCTCTCGTAGCACTCGCGCTCCGTGTACTTGCCTGCTGACCACATGTACTCCCAGAACTCCCGGCCGTCGTCGAAATGGGGCATCTCGGCGCTCGCCCCGAAGCCGTAGCTGGGAAAATGCAGCTCGTACCGGTTGCCGGTGAAGTCCTTGATCGGCGAGATCTCGGAGAACAGCTCCTTGAGGCCGCCATCGAGTGCCGGGTCGCAGACCCAGCGGTAAGACTCCTGCTGGATCTGGATCAGGTTGGGCGTCTCCAGGACATCCGGAATGCGGGCATAGGATTTCCGTTCTCCCGGAAAACGGGATGAAGCCAGAGTCATAGTACTACACCTCTCAACGTGGGAAAGTGGACGTAGCGGATTGCGTGGTTAGCCTTGGAGTAAAGTACATAGGAGAAAAAATCGCGCGGGGCAACCAAGCCATAAGCACAGTACGGCTTCACCCAGCAAATGCTAAACGTAACACATCCGAGGTCGTTTGTCAATACTCCTGCTCGCGGTGTATTGTCGGCTTCCGCCGTAAGACCTACTGTGTTGTCGGCCCGGTACAGGGCCTGAACTCACGAAGAGTGTCGTGAGGTTGGTGCCGTGCTAATCTCCAGCATGATCCGCCTGATGGGTGGGTGCTCGCCCTTCCGAGATGGAACAGTCTCTCGGTGCTCTGGATCCTCATCGGCGGCTCGCTGCACTTCAGGCTGCTCCCTCAATACCTGCATGAGAGCAGTGGGTTGCTCGAGGAGCAGCCGAATCGTGATGCCTCTCTTGGCAGATCCCCCTATGTTAGAGACGTTTATTCCGCGGGTATTGTTCAATTGTTCGTACAAATCGACCATCTTGTGGAGATCGACCGGCGGCAGAATCGCCAGCTCTATGATACCTCGATAAAGCACGCGACTCTGATCGTCTGTGGTTCCCCGGTACTTGGTTTCTCCACCAGACCCAGGTTCTTGCTCGCTTCTGGGCTCCGCTTCCGGTACCCAGAGCGACTCTTCCTGGGCATCCGAAGGACCCAGTTCTTCCAGGTTGACCAGACTGGTGAGCCTTTTCGCGAATGACCTTACCAAGTTCGACGCCATGTTCGTATCCATGGCGCTGGTCTTGTCGGCATCGCCCTCTTTACGATCGGAGGCGCGCAGGGCGTTCAGTTCCTCCAGGATCGACTCCTCGCGGGACAGCGCCTCGATCGCTTCCTGGTAGTACTGCTGCATCTGGCCAACCTGCCGCTCGACCTTCTGCTGTAGGTGAAGCTGGTACTCTCTGTTCTCCAATACCAGCCGCCTTCTCTCCAGTGATCTCTGGACGCGCATAACGAGGTCTTCCAGGTTGAACGGCTTGGTCACGTAGTCGTAGGCCCCGATCTTCATGGCCTCGACTGCCGTGTGTGTCTCTGCCACAGCTGTGAGCATGACAACGCTGGTGTCCGGGTGATCGCTTATGACCTGGGAGAGAACCTCCATTCCTGACATCCCTGGCATCTTGATGTCTGTCAGAACGAGGTCGAAATCCTGCATGAAGGACTTCCATAGCGCTTCCTTGCCACTCGCAGCCGTCTCGCAGGTATAGCCCTCCTCCTGCAACCTTCGAGACAGGATGTCTCTGATGGACTCCTCGTCGTCAACAACCAGGATTGTCGCTCTCGGCTCTTCCATCATTGTGTCTTCTGGCTGAGTGCTCATCCGACCATCCGTAGACTGATAAGGTTCGTCTTGCCTCTGTATGACAGGGGGACGGCGATGCGAACGTGTGCGGGAATGCATATGGGTTCCGTGTCTCTATCGGCCTGATTGCGCGGTGGGATGTGGGGTGTCAGGCATGCCAGTAGCCGAGAAGACAAGCTCGACTTGTGGTTAGCCTTTGCCGCCATATGCATGGAGCACTCGCCGTGTTTCACCAGATGCATATACTGTCGCTATCCTTCTGGAACCTTAGCATACTGATATTGAACTGCACAATGGTAATTCGGGGGGGTAGGACATAGGAAAATAGTACGGGGGCGGGTGGCCTAGGCGATTCCGGCGTCAGCCGGTCTCCTCTGTCAACCGTTGTCCGGGCTGCGTGGCGAGCGCAGAGTCGCGTACCCCATCAGCTTGTACGCCAACTTGGCGGCCAGGTAGGCGCACGATTCCGTCCCCTGTGAGGGGGAGAGCTCCACCAGATCAAAACCGACTATACGCTTTGTCTGTGCCACTGCCTTGAGCAGGGATGTTAGCTGCTGCCAGGTCAGCCCTCCGGGCTCGGGCGTTCCGACCGCAGCCATAATGGATGGATCGAGGACGTCAAGATCGATCGAGATGTAGATGTCTTCGTGGAGATGAGAAGCCAGCGACTCGCCGAAGCCGGTTTGGGCGGCAGCTTCCGCATCATAGGACAACAGCCCTTGTGCTCTGATGAAGTCGTGTTCGTCTTTGCTCAGGCTTCTGACACCGGCCTGGACAATATGACATGTTTCCCAGACTCTGCGGGCTACGCATGCGTGGCTGTACCTTGTGCCCATGTAGTCGTCACGCAGGTCGGCATGGGCATCGAGATGGAGCACGGAGAGCCCCGGATACCTCTCTGCGAAAGCGCGTACTGCCCCTGCCGTAAGAGAGTGCTCGCCGCCCAGCATCGCCACCAACTTGTCCTTTTCCAGCAGGTCTCCGACGACGCGCTGTACGCGCTCGATCATGTTCTGGGGGTCGCCCACGAGCGGTTGGACTTCGGGGAGGGTGTATATACCTATCGCGCCGGTTTCCTGTCCCAGCTCGGCGTCGTAGAGCTCCAGGTATTGGGAGGCGTCTACTATAGCACGCGGCCCTTCGCGCGCACCGCCCTTGTACTCAGTCGTGCTGTCGTAGGGAACCGGCAGGACTACTATGCGCGCCGATTCGAGCGTGTTGGAATCGGAGTACGGCTCGCCGAACGTCCACGGCGGACGGAAGAGTGCGTCACTCACAAGACCGATCCTGACGCCAATAGCTGTGCCTAGCTGCCCGCTGAGTCCACTACGAACGAGGGCTTCTGGTAGTTGTAGTACTCCAGGCCGCGGCTCAGGATATAGGTTCTGACCTCCTTGAGGTCGAACCTCTCCTGCAGGTCCTTGACAGCCTTCTCCGCGTCGAACTCTCTACAGGAGAAGATGTCGATGTTGATGTATGACCGCTCCGGGAAGGTGTGAACGCTGATGTGACTCTCGGCGATCAGAACGAAACCGGATACGCCCCAGTCCTCTGGCTTGGAACCGATGTACTTGGAGACCTGCGGAAGGGAGATCTTCGTCATCCCTATTTGTGAGGGGTATACGTTGAGGAGCCGATCGATGAACTCGACGTCCATCATCTTCTGGGGGTCGCCCCCATAGCCGTCGATGATCAGGTGCATTGGTCCCACCCCCTTCTCAAGATTCGCTGGGCAACGCCACGCGCCAGCCGGACGATGGCCGTGCGCTGCCCCGAACCAGAGGTCGGGAGTGACCGTCTAATCTATCGTTCGGCCGACACTCGCTCCCGGAGCTTTCCCTCGAACCAGTCGTCGAGGTCTTCTCTCCTGATCCTATATTCCTTGCCTATCTTCGCTGCCGGGAGCCTTCGATCTCGGCACCACCTTTGTGCGGTGCCCTTGCTGATCCTCAGTATTCTTGTTACATCGTCTACGGACAACAACTCGCCTTCCATAATGTGCCGTGCACACCACCCCCCTCGCTAACCTAGGCAGATCAGCGCACCGAGGATAGCATATTTCAGCTGACGATGCAATACTATAACAGTGGATTCCTGTTGCAGACCGCGTTATGGTGACGATTCGGCGTTTTCTTATGCGGACTTGCCGATATCCGCCAGGGGGACCTCTACGACAGCTTCGCTTTCGAGTTGAATGGCCACTGACTCCTTGATGGGATTTCCGGCAAGGACTTTCCCCTTTCCCAAGGGCGTGGCAACGGTGGTGCCCGCTTTGGGCAGCTTTTGTTTCATCTCGCGGTATTGCTCGTTCTCGAAGTTCAGGCAGCAGAGCAGCCTGCCGCACACTCCGGAGATGTTGGCAGGGTTCAGGGGCAGGTCCTGGTCCCTTGCCATTCTCATCGAAATGGGCTCGAACTTGTACAGATGACTGGCGCAGCACAATGGGAGGCCACACATTCCCACACCACCTACGAGCTTCGCCGCATCGCGCGCGCCGACCTGCCTCAGTTCCACGCGGCACTTTAAAGCAGAGGATAGCTCGCGAAGCAAGGCCCGGAAGTCGACCCTCTTCTCGGCCCTGAAGTAGACCGTGAGGTGGCTGCCCTCCAGGTTGTACTCCGCGGCCAGAAGCTTCATCGTCAGATGGAAGCGCTCCACGAGCTCTGCGCACTTCGCAAGGGCTTGTGCTTCCTTCTCGTTCAGCTCTAACACTCTGTCGACGTCGTCGGGCTCGGCCCGGCGCACGACGGGTTTGAGTGGCTCGCTGACTTCGCTGTCGTCGACCTCTTTGGCTGGCAAGGCAACCGTGCCTATGGAGTGTCCACGGGCGGTCTCCACCACAACCACGGCTCCCGCCTCGAGCTCCATATCGGCCGGGTCGAAGTAGTACACCGGCCCTGCCTTCTTGAATCGAACTCCCACTACTACAGGCATAGTCAACCTACGCGCCCGGCGGCACTACCCGTTGGCTGGGCCACCGGGATGCTGAGCATGAGCACTTCGAGAGCCAGGCGCGGGTTCGCGTTCTGCGCCAGGTGGCTCAGTGCGGTCAGTATTGCCTCAATGAAATCCCGGGTCTCCCGAAGATCGTATCGCTCTGACTGCTGTCTCAGCGTATCCTCACTGTCCACGTTTGTGATCAGGTGCGCGCATCCGGTCTTCACCAGAAGCAGATCGCGCCACCATTCCAGCCAGAGCCGCAGAACCTCCTCCACGGAGTCGCGGCTACGGGCGAACAGCGTCGCCAGCTTGGCCGCATAGGCGAACTGGTCTGCTCTGCTGGCATTCGCCAGATCGACCAACTCGCGGAGCCTGCCGAGACGTTCCCGCAGCATGCCTTCGTCTTGACATGCTGACATCGCCCACCCCACTCGACCCCGGGAGAGCCTGCTCAGGGCCCTGGCGCTGACCGCGGAGGCCTGGCACCGCTCGACGAGGGCCTGCTCTATCTGCGTCGCCGGAACCGGACGGAGGTCCACCCGGTGACAGCGGGATACAATGGTGGGCAACAACTCCGCCTCGTCTTCAGTCAACAGGACTATCGTCACATTCGGCGGCGGCTCTTCCAGGGTCTTGAGGAGACAGTTGGATGACTCCTCGTTGAGATGCCCGGCGTCTTCGATGATGAAGACCCTGTGCCTGCCCTCGTATGGCTGCAGCGCGGCAGACTGCTGCAGATCCCTTATCTGACCGATTCCTATGTCGCGCTTGAGCCCCGATTCACCGTCAGCGAGCCTGGATATAATTTGGACATCAGAGTGATTGGCATTGGCTATCCGCTGGCAGGGCCGGCACTGCCCGCAGGGTACGGGCTCGCCCTCGCAGTTCAAGGCCTGCGCCAGTGCGATGGCCATCGTCATCTTGCCGACATGTTCCGGCCCAACGAAGAGATAGGCATGGCTGATGCGCCTGGAGTCCAGGCAGTGTCTCAGAAAGGCGGTTGCCTTCGTATGACCGATTATCTGCTGCATGGCGACTATGTGTTGGTGGACCAGTTCCGGCTCGCCCCAAAGGGCCTATCCATGCCGTCTCTGCCACCGTGTCTTCTTCAAGAGCTTTCTGTGCTTATGCTTTGCCATCTTCTTGCGTCGCTTCTTGACTACTGAGCTCATACTGCTACCTCTTGAGGAAGATGTGTTGTTAGCCGGTTGCGCATTGATCAGCTTTCGTCGTACTTGCCACGGAAGACGATCTCCGCGAGTTCCTTGCGGGGAGTCGGCGTTGGCGATTCCGCCGGATAGCCCAGCGGGGTCATCTCGACGACTACAATCCCCTCGGGGACGCCGATTATCCTGCCTGCTTCCTTGGCGTCGAAGAGTCCTGTATGCACCGTGCCCAGTCCCTTCGCGTGGGCGGCCAGGGCCAGGTTCTGCATGGCGAGGGCAACATCGAACATGAACCAGTCACCTTTGTCGGTTCTCTGCTCACCCTTGTAGAACCCGGACTTACCCAACTCGGCGCATGCCACTATCACGACCGGGGCTTCTGTCATAGCCCCAGCAGCCTTGTTAGTTTCCGGTGTCAGCGTTGCCGCCAGTCTCTCCCTGACCTCCTTGTCCTTCACGATGACGAACCGCCAGCACTGCGAGTTCCTCCAAGAAGGCGCCCATCTGGCGGCTTCGAGTATCTCATTGACGAGTTCGTCACTTACTGGGTCGGGCCTGTACTTGCGAACGCTTCTTCGCTGCAGTATGGCCTCCATCACGTCCATGGCCACCTCCCTCTCACGGCTGCGATTGGGAAGTCTGCCCCGAGAATGCCGCACCCGCAAAGTAGTATTGTGCCTGACACCCTGGTAGGTGTCAAGGACGCCTGATCGAGTAGTACCTGATCGAGTAGTACCTGATCGAGTCCTCTAGGCCCCGGCGCTGTTGGGGCAGGGTTCGCAAAAGAGGTCCGTGTCAACTCAAGTGAAAATGTTACCGAAGAGGGTTGTTCACTCATTTAGAAATGTTACCAGGGGAGTGCCGCCTCCTCTCTTTTGGCTGCATTGGCGGAGTTCGGGTGTTGCCACAACCA
>Ga0180434_10000276_pt1 | contig 77299 bp, 80 predicted proteins | sample SS_ome_7_FD_132453 | JGI IMG/M metagenome (GOLD analysis project Ga0180434, IMG submission 132453) | Hypersaline lake sediment archaeal communities from the Salton Sea, California, USA - SS_1_D_2 metaG | ecosystem: Environmental > Aquatic > Non-marine Saline and Alkaline > Hypersaline >...
CCTTTCACGGCGGTAACACGGGTTCGAATCCCGTACGGGTCACCATGGAGGATTAGCTCAGCTGGGAGAGCACTTGCCTTACAAGCAAGGGGTCGGCGGTTCGATCCCGTCATCCTCCACCATTACATAACGCCGGTGTAGCTCAATTGGCAGAGCACGATGAAAAAACATCGGTGAAATAACATCAGCGTACCGATTGAGCTGCTTCTTGAGTAAGCTTTCTGAAATCGGGACGACAGATTACAACGCAATATTGTTGTAAATTACTTTTGGATTGTGCCGGTGTAGCTCAATTGGCAGAGCAACTGACTTGTAATCAGTAGGTTGGGGGTTCGATTCCTCTCGCCGGCATTGTTTCTTGAATAATATGGAGGGGTAGCGAAGTGGCTAAACGCGGCGGACTGTAAATCCGCTCCCTCAGGGTTCGGCGGTTCGAATCCGTCCCCCTCCACCATGATTTATAAATCACATGTAACAACGATAGTTGTGAAAGTGATTTTTTTATTGGGTTAGCATAATTTTTTAATTCCACAATTCAGAGAAAATTTATATAAGTTATGTCGGATTGTTTTCCTGTAGATGTTTTTCAATGAAGTTATTTCATATCACGAAAACAATCCTGTGATGTTAAATCACGAAGCAGTTTCACTGAAGTATTTTCATGATGTTAATTCAATGGGCTATAGCCAAGCGGTAAGGCAACGGACTTTGACTCCGTGATGCGCTGGTTCGAATCCAGCTAGCCCAGCCAATTAAGAGCCATTAGCTCAGTTGGTAGAGCATCTGACTTTTAATCAGAGGGTCGGAGGTTCGAGTCCTCCATGGCTCACTTTTGCGGAAGTAGTTCAGTGGTAGAACACCACCTTGCCAAGGTGGGGGTCGCGGGTTCGAATCCCGTCTTCCGCTCCAGACAAATATGGTCTTTTTTTTTATTATGGGGCCTTAGCTCAGCTGGGAGAGCGCCTGCTTTGCACGCAGGAGGTCAGCGGTTCGATCCCGCTAGGCTCCATTTTTGACTCCTTCATCTGTAAAAGATGGAGGAGTTTTTATTTAAAGAAAATATATAAAAAAACACAGCACTGAAGCTGTGTCTTTTCTTGTTTAGGAAATGATAAATTTACATTTTGTGAACTACGTTGTTCATAGGTGGTTTTCGTCTAGATTCAGTCCAACCTGTTTAAAAGCGAAGAGTGAATATTTTTCACTAGAAAATTGCTATAAAGCGAAATTTTCTGTATATTTATTCGAAATCTTGTCAAGTTGAGTCATCTTTCTTTTCATAGGTAAAATAATGAATGTGAGGCAAAGGAGGATGACGAGATGAAAAAAAATAAAATTTCGATTATCGGTGTTCCTATGGATCTGGGGCAATTAAGACGTGGAGTCGATATGGGGCCTAGTGCCATTCGTTATGCTGGAGTTATTGAGAGGCTAGAAAAATTACATTATGAATTTGAAGATCTAGGTGATATTGAAATCGGTCGAGCAGAGAGATTTGACGCTCAAAGTGTCGAAAAATTAAGGAATTTGAAAGCGGTAGCAGAAGCGAATGAGAAATTAGCTAAAAAAGTTGATGAAGTCATTCAGACCGACTCTTTCCCTTTAGTGCTTGGAGGGGACCATAGTATAGCAATTGGAACGTTAGCAGGAGTTGCTAAACATTATGAAAATTTAGGTGTCATTTGGTATGATGCACATGGAGATTTAAACACTGCTGAAACATCTCCATCAGGAAATATACATGGTATGCCATTAGCCGTTAGTTTAGGTATCGGACATCCAGCTTTAACAAATATTTATAACTATGCTCCGAAAATTAAGCCAGAAAACATTGTCATTATTGGAGCTAGGTCTTTAGATGAGGGTGAAAGAGAGCTTATTAAGGAAAAAGGAATTAAAGTTTATACGATGCACGAAATTGATCGTCTAGGCATGACAAAAGTAATGGAAGAAACGATTTCTTATTTACAAGAGCGAAAAACAGATGGAGTCCATTTATCCCTTGACTTAGACGGACTTGATCCTCATGATGCACCAGGTGTAGGAACACCGGTAATTGGTGGAATTAGTTATCGAGAAAGTCATTTAGCAATGGAAATGTTAGCAGAATCTAAAATTATTACGTCAGCAGAGTTTGTAGAAGTAAATCCAATTTTAGATGAACGAAATAAAACAGCTTCTGTGGCTGTTGCTTTAATGGGTTCTCTGTTAGGTGAAAAGCTTCTGTAACTAATTTGGTTGTCTCCGAGGAGGCAACCTTTTTGTTTTCAAAGAAATAAATTATTTTACCCGAAATAGCTAATATTTGTTAAAATAATTTTGTATGTCAAAAATGAAACCTTTCTATAGATTTTTCGTATAATAGGTAGCCCGCAAATGCGGAGGTTGGAGAAATGGATATATTAGTAAAAAAGAGAATAAAACAAATTAAAAAAGGTGACCAAGATGCATTTGCTGACATTGTGAATCTTTACAAAGATAAAATTTATCAGCTATGTTATCGGATGTTAGGAAATGCACATGAGGCTGAAGATATAGCACAAGAGGCTTTTATTCGTGCCTATGTTAATATTCATTCTTTTGATGTAAACAAAAAATTTTCAACTTGGCTTTATAGAATTGCAACGAATTTATCCATAGATCGAATTCGGAAAAAGAAGCCAGATTATTATTTAGATGCAAATATTTCTGGTACTGATGGACTGGATATGTATTCTCAATTAGCTTCCGATAATCCAAAGCCAGAAGAAGAATTAGAAGCCTTAGAGCTACAAGATACGATTCAAAAAGAAATATTAAAGCTTCCTGAGAAATATCGATCGGTTATTGTTTTAAAATATATTGAGGAATTGTCCTTGCAAGAGATTTCTGAGATATTAGAAATTCCTATTGGCACAGTGAAAACAAGAATCCATCGCGGAAGAGAAGCATTGAGAAAACAATTAAGACACTTATGATGATTGGGGTGATAAGAATGAAGTGTCCTGCCGATATTGTGGAAAAAATTCATGAATACATGGATGGAGAGCTAGGTCATCAGGAAGAAAAAAAATTAAAAGAGCATTTACATGTATGTAGTGAGTGTATGAAGCATTACCAAGAGCTTGAGAAGGCTGTAGCATTCGTGAAAAGTACATCTCATATTCAGGCGCCTGATGATTTTACGGAAAAAGTAATGAAGAACCTGCCGAGGGAAAAACGGACCGTAAGTTTTAATCGCTGGTTGAGAAACCATCCATTTTTAGTAGCAGCATCATTATTTATTCTATTAATGACAGGTAGTTTGTTTTCTTCTTTTCAGGAAGATAACAAATTTAGCGTAACGAAGCATGAAAATGTCATTGTTGAAAATCATACTGTTATTGTTCCAGAAGGTGAAACTGTTAAAGGTGACATTGTTGTACGAAATGGAGATATTAAAATTGAAGGTACGGTTGAAGGAAATGTTACAGTGATAAATGGTAATCAATATTTAGCTTCTGCCGGACAAGTTACAGGTGAGATAGAAGAGGTTAATCAAGCATTTGAATGGTTATGGTATGAAATCAAATCTATTGTAAAAGAAGTTGTAAATGTTATCAATGAAGATTAGGGTCATCGATTAGGATGACCTTTTTGCTCTCTAAAAGAAGAGTGTATAGTTTGATTTTAAACTTGTTTCTTTTAATGTATGGGAATAATCTAAGGAAGTTTTAGATGATGTTCTATAGGAGAGAATTTAAAGAAAGGTATGGTATAATAAGATAGTTACGGATGGATTGAATATTGGAGGAAAAGGAAATGGTCTTAGGGGACTTTGAAGTATTACAATACCTCGGCGATATTATTGACATTCTCCTCGTTTGGTTCGTTATATACAAATTAATTATGGTGATTCGCGGGACAAAAGCGGTTCAGCTTTTAAAAGGAATCACTGTTATTATCGTTGTTCGAGTATTGAGTCAATATTTAGGATTAAGCACACTTCAATGGTTAATGGACCAAGCACTTACATGGGGTTTTTTAGCAATTATTATTATTTTTCAGCCCGAATTACGGAGAGCACTTGAACAGCTTGGTCGAGGAAAGTTTTTTACAAGGACAGCTATCCAAGAAGACGAAGAACAGTCTAAAGTAATTGAATCAATTGTAAAGGCAACTGAATATATGGCAAAGCGGAGAATTGGTGCTTTGCTTACTATAGAACGAGAAACAGGAATGGGAGATTACATTGAGACTGGAATTTCATTAAGGGCTAATGTTTCTTCAGAACTTTTGATCAATATATTTATTCCAAATACTCCATTACATGATGGAGCTGTCATAATTCAAAAAAATCAAGTCGCTGCAGCTGCCTGCTACTTGCCACTATCGGAAAGCCCGTTTATTTCTAAAGAATTAGGTACTCGTCACCGCGCTGCAGTAGGTATTAGTGAAGTAACAGATAGTATTACGGTTGTGGTTTCAGAAGAAACAGGAAGCATTTCGTTAGCAAAAAACGGAGAATTACACCGCAATCTATCAATTGAAAAATTAAAGGATATGTTAGAATCTGAATTTAAACGAGCGAAAACTGCTTCCTCAAGCCGTTGGCACTGGAGGGGAAGAAAGCATGGATAAATTAATGAACAATAGTTGGTTTATGCGTATTATTGCATTATTGTTTGCATTAATGTTATATGCATCCGTGAACATTGAGTCACCTGCATCCAATAATAAACCGGGGAATTCGATTTTTCCAGCTGCTACGGCAACAGATTCAGCAACATTAACAGATATCCCAGTAAATGCATACTATGATGAAAATGAATATGTCGTTAGAGGAATTCCGCAAACAGTAACAGTAACTTTAGAGGGACCAACTAGTGCTTTAACGACCACAAAACAAGTAAAAGATTTCGAAATATATGTTGATTTAAGAAATTTACCAACGGGAACACATCGAGTGCAACTAAAGCAAAGAAATATATCCGATCGGTTAAAAGTAACTATTAACCCATCGGTTATTACGGTTACCATTCACCAAAAAGTCACTAAAGATTTTTCGGTTGAAGTTGATTATATCAACCAAAGTAAAATGAAAGAGGGCTACACAGTTGAAGAAGCCATTGCAAAACCAAATACAGTAAAAGTAACGGGTGCACAGGAAGATATTGATCGTATTGCTTTTGTGTTAACAAGAGTGAACTTGGAAAATGTGAGTGAAACCTTTGAGCAGGAGTCAACGGTAACGGTGTACGACGAAAACGGGAATATCCTCCCTGTAGAAGTCGACCCATCCATCGTGACCGTTACCGTCCCAGTTAATAGTCCAAGTAAGACTTTACCGGTTAATGTGAAAAAAATTGGAAGCTTAAAAGATGGCTTTAGTATTTCAAGCATCACAACAACTCCTACAGAATTCACAGTATTTGGGCCAAAGGATGTGTTGGATAAATTAGAATTTCTTGACGGAATAACAATCGATTTGACTAAAATAACAGATGATACAACGCTAGAAATGGAAATTCCAAAACCAAAAGGTGTAACGAAAATTGTACCTGAAAAAGTCCAGATTAAAGTTGAAATCGATAAACAGCAGGAAAAGTCATTTGAGAATATCCCAATTAAAACGATTGGATTAAGTGAAACCCAGACCATTACATTTCTTGACCCAAAGTCTGAAAAGCTTAATGTTCAAATAAAAGGTACTGAAGAGGTTTTGAAAAATATTAAAGAAGACGATATTGAACTGTATATCAACGTTGCAGATTTAGGTGAAGGGGTACATAATGTCGAAGTTCAAGTCAATGGTCCACAAAATATTGATTGGACATTATCAAAAGAAGAAATAACAGTCCAAATATCATCAAATATAGATCTGGAAGATAACACTTCACAATCGTCATAAAGTTTTTGTAAAAGGAGCGATATTTCCATGGGTAAATATTTTGGTACTGACGGTGTAAGAGGAGTTGCAAATAGTGAGCTGACGCCAGAATTGGCTTTTAAGCTAGGGCGTTTTGGAGGATATGTTCTAACAAAAGATAAAGAAAGGCCAAAAGTTATAATTGGCCGAGATACACGTATATCTGGTCATATGTTAGAAGGAGCATTAGTTGCAGGACTTTTATCCATTGGGGCTGAAGTCATGAGACTAGGTGTTATTTCAACTCCTGGAGTAGCCTATTTAACAAGAGCGTTAGGTGCTGAAGCGGGTGTTATGATTTCAGCTTCGCATAACCCAGTTCAAGATAATGGAATTAAGTTTTTCGGTCCTGACGGATTTAAATTATCAGATGAACAAGAAGAGCAAATTGAACAATTAATGGACCAAGAGGAAGATACATTACCACGCCCAATCGGTGCAAACCTTGGTCAGGTTAGCGACTATTTTGAAGGTGGTCAAAAATACTTACAATTTTTAAAGCAAACAGTGGATGAAGAGTTTACGGGATTACATATAGCTCTTGATTGTGCTCACGGTGCTACGTCTTCCTTAGCGACTCATCTATTTGCTGATTTAGATGCGGATGTGTCAACAATTGGTACATCACCAAATGGTTTAAATATTAACGATGGTGTCGGTTCAACACACCCTGAGACACTTGCTGCATTTGTGAAAGAAAAAGGCGCAGATGTTGGTTTAGCATTTGACGGAGATGGTGACCGTTTAATTGCCATTGATGAAAATGGTGAAATTGTTGACGGTGACCAAATAATGTATATTTGTGCGAAACATTTAAAAGAACAAGGATTATTAAAAAATGATACGGTTGTCTCCACGGTTATGAGTAACTTAGGCTTTTATAAGGCATTAGAAGCAGAAGGCTTAAAAAGTATCCAAACAAAAGTTGGAGACCGTTACGTTGTGGAAGAGATGAAGAAAAATGATTACAAACTAGGTGGAGAACAATCTGGTCATATTATTTTCCTTGACTATAATACGACTGGAGATGGATTACTAACAGCTATCCAGCTTGTCAATATCATGAAAATAACTGGGAAAAAATTATCGGAGCTCGCTAGTGAAGTGGAGAAGTATCCACAATTACTAGTGAACGTTAAAGTAACGGATAAATATCAAGTAATGGAAAATGACAAAGTAAAAGCGATTATCGAAGAAGTTGAAAATGAAATGGCTGGAAATGGCCGCATTCTCGTTCGTCCATCTGGAACAGAACCATTAGTACGTGTAATGGCAGAAGCTCCAACAGAGGAAGCTTGCCAAGAGTATGTTGAAAAGATTGCAGAAGTGATTCGTACCGAAATGGGGGCAGAGTAAGCACCACTAAAAAGACTGGGGATTAGCTCTTTTTATAACTTGGGCTTATCTCCAGTCTTTTACCTATAATACATTCAATAAAAAAGCAAACATTTCTAGAATTGTTACATATACTAGAAATGTATTGAAAAAGGATTGACGAAATCTTTTTTCTTAGTGTAAAATTTTTATTGTTTTAGTCAAGATATGGAAAGGAGGATAGTGGAATCCATTTCACAAGTAAGCGCCTGGACTAAGCACGATCGGAAGTTGCTTAGTTGACGAGGAGGAGGTTAATCGATTGCTCGGCGGATGCCTCCCGGTTGTTTTCTAGTTACAGCCGTAAAGTCTATTCTTAAAACAGAGAGGCAACTCTTTGGACAAAGGAATAGACGTAACTAGCAAAAAGAAAGAGAAAACATGAGTGAGGGGACATTAGAAAGCTGACCTTCGGATCAATGTCCCCGAGTGATCATCTTTCTGTGTCCCCTCAGACAAATGGGAGGAAGAATGATCATATGTGTGGAATAGTAGGATATATTGGACAACAAGATTGTAAAGAAATTTTACTGCGCGGTTTAGAAAAATTAGAATATCGAGGCTATGATTCAGCTGGTATTGCTGTATTAAATGGTGACGATGTACACGTTTTTAAAGAAAAAGGTAGAATTGCAAAGCTACGTGAAACTGTAGATGAGTCTGTTGTCTCAACAATTGGTATCGGTCATACTCGTTGGGCAACACACGGTGTACCAAGTAAAACAAATGCACATCCACACCAAAGTGCAACAGGTCGCTTTACTCTTGTTCATAATGGTGTTATCGAAAACTATTTACATTTAAAACGTGAGTACTTAAAAGATGTTGAATTAAAGAGTGAAACAGATACGGAAGTCATCGTTCAAGTAATCGAACAATTTGTGAATCAACAAAATTTAGATATTGAAGAAGCTTTCCGTCAAACTTTAGTTCAATTAAAAGGATCTTATGCGATTGCTTTATTAGATAAAGAAAATCCAGAGGTTATTTATGTAGCGAAAAATAAAAGCCCTCTTCTTGTTGGGGTTGGAGAAGATGGCTTTAATGTTGTAGCATCTGATGCTATGGCTATGCTTCAAGTAACGGATCAATTTGTTGAACTAATGGATAAAGAAATGGTTATTGTCAAACGTGAACGTGTAACGATTAAAAAATTAAACGGTGAAATTGTTGAACGTAATCCTTACACAGCTGAGCTAGATGCTAGTGATATTGAAAAAGGAACGTACCCTCACTACATGTTAAAAGAAATTGACGAGCAACCGCTTGTCATGAGAAAAATCATCCAAAAATATCAGGATGAAAACGGGAACCTAAATGTGGATCCTGAAATTGTTCGTGCTGTTAATGAAGCGGATCGCATCTATATTGTAGCGTGCGGAACGAGCTATCATGCAGGTCTTGTTGGGAAACAATTTATAGAAAAATGGGCAAACGTCCCTGTAGAAGTGCATGTGGCAAGTGAGTTTTCTTATAATATGCCATTACTTTCTAACAGACCTTTATTCATCTTTATTTCTCAGAGTGGTGAAACAGCAGATAGCCGTGCGGTCCTTGTACAAGTAAAAGAACTCGGATATAAAGCTTTAACGATTACAAACGTTCCAGGTTCTACTCTTTCTCGTGAAGCTGACTATACATTACTTTTACATGCTGGTCCGGAAATTGCTGTTGCTTCAACAAAAGCTTATACCGCACAAATTGCCGTTTTAGCAATTTTAGCGGCCGTAGCAGCGGAGGTAAACGGTAAATCCTTATCATTTGATTTAATGCAAGAGCTTGGAATCATTGCAAATGCGATGGAAACATTATGCGATCAAAAAGAAGAAATGGAAGCTATTGCGCGAGAATACTTATCTACGACACGTAACTGCTTCTTCATTGGCCGTACACTAGACTATTATGTAGGACTAGAAGGAGCATTGAAACTAAAAGAAATATCATACATTCAAGCGGAAGGCTTTGCTGGCGGTGAATTAAAACACGGTACCATCGCTTTAATTGAACACGGTACTCCAGTTATTGCGCTCTCAACTCAAGAGCATGTCAACTTAAGTATTCGTGGTAATGTCAAGGAAGTGGTTGCTCGTGGAGCAAATCCATGTATCATCTCCATGAAAGGCTTAGAGGAAGACGATGATCGTTTCGTATTACCTCAAGTACATGAGGACTTAACACCATTAATCTCCGTCATTCCGCTTCAGTTGATCGCATACTACGCAGCGCTACATCGCGGCTGTGATGTTGACAAACCTCGTAACCTAGCAAAATCAGTTACGGTTGAGTAATAGGAAGAAAGATTTTGTTGAAGAAGAAATACAAAAAAGTAGGGAACCGGACACTAAAAATTATGTACCGAACAAAAAGTATGAAACTAAAAGCCTGTTGGTGAATCCAACAGGCTTTTGTTTATAGATGAAAAAGCTCAAGACTCTTCCACTACTCATTGTTTTTCCTCTATTTTATTTCTTCAAGCGATGGTGCTAACATAAAGTAAACAGCTAGAAGATGATGATGCATTTATCGGTAATTATAAGAATGAAATTAAAGAAATAATTATTTAACGATGATAAAGGAAGCCTCCAATTAAGTAATTGATAATTTTTTAATGACAGGAAAAAGGGGATAAATTTAGAATTAACATTTTAATTGGTAGCTAATTATTAAAATTGAAGAGGGGGTCCCAAAATGACAAATAAGAATCGTAAAGTTGATGGATTTATTAAAAAGGCCAAAAAGTGGAAGGAAGAATATGAGAAGTTGAGAAATATCGTCCTTGATTGTGAGCTGACTGAAGAAATTAAGTAGATGCATCCTTGTTACACATTTGAGGGAAAAAACATTGTTACATTACATGGGTTTAAAGATTATTGTGCGCTTCTGTTTTATAAAGGGGTCTTGTTAAAGGATCCCCATGGTATTCTAATCCAACAAACGGAGAATGTACAGGCAGCGCGACAGATTCGGTTCACTAATGTTCAAGAAATAAATGAGATGGAACCAATTTTGAAAGCCTATATTACTGAAGCCATTGAAGTAGAAAAAGCTGGATTAGAAGTGAATTATAAAAAAACTTCGGATTACAAAATTCCTGAAGAGCTCCAAAATAAATTTAAGGAATTGCCTGAATTGAAAACTGCTTTTAAAGCATTGACTCCTGGTCGTCAAAGAGCATATATTCTTTATTTTTCTAATGCAAAAAAATCGAAAACTCGAGAGTCACGGATTGAAAAATATATTCAGCATATTCTCGATGGTAAGGGATTAAATGATTAAGTATATTTGATGAGAAATTAAATTAATTTGACCTTTAATTTACTGTTTTTTGCATATATCTAAATACCTTTTAGATTGTGGGTAGCATCCAATCATATAAATTTTAGATAAGTTTTCTTCAAAAAGGTAGCTTTAATAAGAGTAACTTAGATAGAAAATGATTAAGCTTTTTTATAATCCTAATTATAGGAGGGAACAACATGGGAGTTTTTACAGAATATTTAGCACAAATTGATAACCCAGAGCATCGGTTTCGAATGGAAGAAATTTTAACTTGGGTTACTAAAAAATTTCCCAACCTGGAGCCACAAATAAAGTGGAATACGCCAATGTTTTCCGATCACGGTACATTTATCATCGGTTTTTCAACAGCGAAGAATCATATAAGCGTTGCCCCCGAAGAAAAGACAATGACTCATTTTTCTAATGAGATTGCTCAAGCAGGTTACAGTGCTACTAAAGGCCTGTTTCGAATTCCTTGGAATGAACCGGTCAAATACGAATTAATAGAGAAGATAATTGAATTTAATATCAAAGATAAGGAAGACTGTTCAACTTTTTGGAGGAAATAGAAAATAGAAGTTCTGTTTCTTAGGGATTCTAATTGCCTTTAAGAAATGAAAGTTGTTTAAATGATATAAAATTCATTTTAAAAAAATGTTTTATTGATCATGTTTAAAATACTCTTCTTCTTCAAATTTTTGTTGTTTAAATATTTTTCAGTCCAAACACTATGATGATATTCATGTGCACAACATTTAATTTTCAACATGTTTGGGGTGCTAATTTGAAAAATACAGTTTTCTGAAAAACTACTATTATGTAGAAAAAGGTAGATTATTTTTTTCTCTATCCCCTAAATGAGGAACGAGTCAAGTATAACTTTTCATAAGTTGTATAGGTGAAAAAATTCTGTTTGGAGGGAATAGAGAATGAACAATATGTATCAACATGGAATGAATTCACAGGGTACCTCAAATGGTCCTATGCAAGTAGTGGTTGTAGAGCCTTTTGTTTATGCAGCACTTCATAGTCTGATTGGAAAAAGGGTGGTTATTGATACATCAAGGGGTTCGATTAATGGAGTTTTAGAGGATGCTAAGCCAGATCATGTTGTCATTCAAGAGTATGATTCCACCTTTTTTATTCGAACATGTGAAATTATTTGGATCATGCCTGAATCTTAAGTTCATTAAGAAACTCTGACACTAGTTAGAGTTTCTTTTTTTTAGGTTGAAAAAAGAAGCGAAGCCCTCAACTTAAAAAACAGAAGAAGGCAATAGATAATGAAATCATTTTTCTTGTTCCAGTTTAGGTGTAGAGGGCACCGACTTATCTTCTTGAACTTTTAAGCTTTTTTTCAATTCCTCGTTTTCTTTCGATAACTGCTTTACTTGTCGTTGTAACTTGAAAATGCGAATTAAACCAAACGAACTCGCGATAATACCACCCATTAAAGTGGATCCAAGTATGACAAGAATGAGGGGTATTTCAGTTGTATTAATAATAAAATCAACAGCTACAGACTCTACATTAACAACGGCAAAAATCGCAACAATTAATGCAAAAATAAGGGCAAGAATAAAATTCCATTGTATTTTCACTAGGATCATCCCCTTACTAAAAAATCAGAAAATTATAATTATATGATACCAAATATGTTATGATTTTACGGCTTTTTTTCCTTTTATAAACAAAAGTTTAGGAAAAGAAGTCTTCTCATAATTGGTAAGTTTATACTACTAATGTAACCGACATAAAAAATAGGTTCACCCTCGAAAGATTTATTGAAACAAAAGATAGGGGGAAGACATATATATGGATAAGAAAAAACTCAAAAAACTAGTAGCAAGTAGTGTTTTAACTTCAGCTCTAACTTTTTCATTTGGAACAGGTGCTGTTTTTGCTAATGAAGATACCGCAGAAACGACTGAAGTAACAGAACAAACAGAGACTACAACTGAGCAAGAAACACAAATGACGGAAGAAACAAATGTAACTCCTGAAGAGGAAACAACGGAAGCGACAACTTCTGAAGAATCCTCAGAAACTACAGAAGAAACTACAACTGAAGAATCTGTTGAAGAAGGAACAACAGAGGATGAAGCTCTAGAAGAAGAAACTGAGGAAGAAACAACAGAAGAAGAAACAGGAGAATCTGAAGTAGAACAAGATACTGAAGAAAATACAGAAGAGGAACCTTCATTAGTTCCAGGTGATTTCTTCTATTTTGTGAAAATTATGATGGAAAAAATTCGCCTTGCTGTAACATTTGACGAGTACAAAGAAGCTCAATTATTAGCGGAATTTGGTGCTGAACGTATTGCAGAAGCCAATGTATTAATTAAAGAAGGTAAGTCAGAAGAAGCTGCAGAAGTTTTACAAAAAGCGATTGAAACGTTAAAAGAAGCATATGAAAAATCAGGTGAAGGTTCAGAAGAAGCAACAGAAGAGGCTGCTACTGAAGAAACAACAGAAGAAGGGACAACTGAAGAAGAGACAACAGTAGATGAAACGACTGAAGATGTAGCTGAAGAGGAAGCAACTGAAGAAACAGCTGACGATACAGAAGGAACAGAAGAAGATGAAGCGGTAGAGGAAGAAGAAGTTGAATTAGAAGCAAAAATTGCTCAAAACATTGATGCTCTTTTATTAGCACTTTCTAACGTAAAAAATGAACAAGCTCAATTATCACTAATGAAAAATATTCAAAAATCATTTGAAAAGCTAGATAAAAAATTAGCTAAATATGAAGAAATGAGTACTAAATATGAAGAGAAAATTGGCGAGATTGACGAAAAACTAACGAGTGGACAAATTTCAGAAGAAGAAGCAGATAGAGAAAAGGATAAGCTGGAAGAAGAATTAAGCAAAAAGACTGAAAAACTTGTCGAAGAGACAGAAAGAGATTTTGAGGAAACGACAAATGAAATTGAAAAAATAGAAAAGGAAGCAGCGAAGAAAGCAGAAGAAAAAGAGCGTGAAGCAGCAAAGAAAGCAGAAGAAAAAGAGCGTGAAGCAGCAAAGAAAGCAGAAGAAAAACAACGTGAAGCAGCAAAAAAAGCAGAAGAAAAAGAGCGTGAAGCAGCTAAAAAAGCAGAAGAAAAACAACGTGAAGCAGCAAAAAAAGCAGAAGAAAAGCAGCGTGAAGCAGCAAAGAAAGCAGAAGAAAAACAACGTGAAGCAGCTAAAAAAGCAGAAAAAGAACGTGAAGATGAAGAATAATTAAATCACTCTATAGAGGTGCAACCCATTAGGGGACACCTCTTTTTTTGTTGATTCAAAATAATTCATGAATCTTTGTTAAACTGTTATTAGTAATTGTGGTAGATAATAAAAAGAACCTAAAAAGTAAATAAATTTAATTTTTATATATCTTAAATAATTTGAGGGTACTTCCATAAGTAATATGTTTTTAAACTTATCAAGATGAAATATTTCCTCAATTTTCAAGGAATTATTATTATAGGAAAAGAAGTATTTTATAAATAAAAAACTTTATTGGTAGTGATATGATGAGAATTGGCAAATTTGCAAAAACAAATAAATTAACTATTGATACAATAAGGCACTATATGGATTTGGGTTTGATTGTTCCTGAAAAAAAAGGCGGCCAATATTTTTTTGATGAGCACTGTCAAAACGATTTAGAGCATATATTGTCATTTAAAGACATGGGCTTTAGTTTAAGTGAGATTAAAAAAATTTTCTATTATAAAAAATTTGGAAAACTCACGGAATATGAAAAAAATATATATTACCAATCTTTATTTAAGAATAAATATGATTCAATTAATCAGGAAATAAAAGATTTAGTAGAAAAAAGAGAGAAGTTAAAGGAAACGTTGGAAGAGTTATCATCTAAGTCGGAACCTTCAAACTCAGTTATGGGTGTTGACTTAAAAATCCTTGATATACTGAAATGCTTAAAATGTAGTGGAAAGCTTATTCTTCAGAATGGGACGATCAATCAAAATCAGGTTATAAATGGAAAATTAACCTGCAATTGTGGAGAAGAGTACCTTATTGAATCGGGGATTTTAATCGTTGGAGAGCCATATAAAATATCTGCTGAACTTCCACTTGAAAATTTTATTCTTGATTATATTAATATAACTGATTCAGCTTATTTGGAGAACATTCACAAATTAGGTGAATGGTCAAAAAAGAAACTTGTTCAATTAGATTTAAGTAATAAAGTATTACTTGAGCTAGGATCAGGTGTTGGATTTTTTCTTCGAAATGTTTATCAAGAATTGCCGGATGATTGTTTATATATTGCAGTTGATCGTAACATGCAATTGCATCGATTTTTGAAAAGTGTATTAGAAAAAACAGGTATAAAGAAAAACATACTCTTCATTTGTTCTGATTTTCTAAATACTCCTATACTTGATTACTCTGTAGATATTGTTATTGATTTATCGGGTACAAGTAATTACAGCCTTGAACATGAGGAGTTTTTACTTCATGAATTGGATTCAGTTTTCAAACCAGAGTGTTATTTATTAGGTTCATTTATTGCCTTTAAAAATTTCAGTTATAAAAGCAAAATTGAAGCTAAATTTAGAGATAACTTTAAAGTTGAAAAAATTAAAGATAACCTCAACCGCTTAAAGTTTAGTATCCTTGATGAAATAATATCGGATTATATTGAGAACGGTGGGAAATACGAGAATTATTTTGTTCAGGGGGAAAAGATATATACTTATTCATTTTTGGGAAAAAGGTAGGGTTTACCCTATCTTTTTTTTATTTTCTTAATAAATTCATGGATTATACTTATTGAAATGGGGTTCACCTGACGGCTTAAGCTTTATATATAAAGCTAAGCAAGGTGGGATAATAATGGAACCTTTACAAATGAGTGTAAAGAATGAAAGGAACCTAAGAGAAATAATTAACTTATTCCTCTATTCTACAGGAAAGTCAGTGTCGATATTTGGTACAGCCATTTATAATTTTGCGTTAGGATTATACGTTTTAAAGTTGACGGGCTCAGCATTAAGCTTTGCCGTTACCCTTGTTTTAGGGATTATTCCAATGATTATCATTAATCCCTTTGCCGGGGTGATTGCGGATAAGGTCAATAAGAAGGTTTTAGTTGTATTAATGGATTGGCTTAATGGAATTTTGTTAATTTTTGTTTATATATTGTGTACGATGTATGAAATAAACTTAATAATTATTTATATTACTACTTTTCTTTTAACGGTGTTTACGACATTCTTTGGGATTGGAATAGAAGCAGCAAAGCCAAACATCGTGTCAGAAAACATGTTAATGAATATCAATTCTATTAGTAAAATTATTGATTCAGTTTCTTCGATTCTAGGTCCCATGCTAGGGGGAGTTGCATTTGCGATTTTTGACATTGAACTCTTTATAATTATTAATGGAATTTCTTTTCTAATTTCCGGATTATTGATGATGTTTATGAATTTCAATCTTTTCAATCACCAATTAAATAAAGAACATTTAGATAAAAAAATTCATTTCATTAGAGATATCAAGGATGGATATCAATATTTAGTTACAAGGAAGAGAATTAAAAGCTTGTTTGCTATCTTAATATCAATCAATTTCTTTCTTGGATTTGCCGTGACGGTTCCATTACCATATATTATCAATACTGTGCTAAAGCTAGACCCAAAGGATTTTGGTATTATTCAGGGGGCCTTTCCAGTAGGGATGATCTTAGCGGCTTTATTGGTCAAAAAAATTACACAAAGGGTATCCTACTCTACTCTTTTAAAATATTTATGTTATTCTTTAGCGATTTTTATGGCTATCTCAGGAGCCCCTGTTATATTTAACAGTCTACAAGTTAACCCCATTGTTTACACGTATATTTACAGTGCAGTTATGTTCTTTTTGGGAGCTATCATAGCCCTTATTGACATTCCTCTGTCTTACATTTTGCAAAAAGAGATTCCGGATGAATATAGGGGTAGAGTGCTAAGCATTGGTATCAGTATTGGTAAAATAATGCTTCCTTTAGCAATGCTATTATCAGGAGTTCTTTTAAACCTTATTTCTTCTTATGCCATACCGATTGTAGGAGGAATTTTATTTTTTCTATTTAATGCGCGTTCTTCTAATAAGTTGAACATTGAACTAAATTCAGAAAATGTAAGTACTTAATCTAATATTCTTCAAATTCTTGATAGGAAATGAGTTATCCAAATAAAAACTTTTCTAAATTGAGTAGTTACCTTTAAATAAATAATATATATAGTGAATTTTTGGGGGAAATTCAGTTGGAAGAAACATTATTATGAAAGTTAAATTGCGCCTTATATACTACGATTAGATTAGTGTTATTTTTTTTCTTGGTGGAACTATTTGATGGTTTTACTGAATTCTTTTTTGTCTCAATTCCATTTATAGCTATAGGAAACTTTCTATATAGAATCCTGGTGTCTCTCTTTTCTGATCTCATAACAAATAAAATAGATAAGCATAGATTTAAATTAGCTGCATTTATACATTTTCTTTTTGGTTTTTTAACAGTGTTCGTGATTGATTTTCTAGTATATTTTTCAGTTTTATGTTCCCTATTATTTTTCCTTTTTGATGTATGGCAAAAAAATTCGGTTAAACAACAAGGGTTCAGTAAAAAGGTGATGTTCATAAATGGTTTAGTCGTTATCATTTTTTTACGCTTAGTTTACTTGGAGGGATGTATGTAACGCATCCCGATCGTGAAGAAAAAACAGATGATATTATCTTTTTCATGAAGAAATAGGGAAGTAACCGTGACCCACAGTGTTAAACATGCGCCTTAACTTTAAAAAAAGTTAATTATGATGTAATCCGTAACTGATAATAAATGAAGAGGGAATATAAAAGAAACTTGAAAAGAAATGTATCGATTTGGCTGAAGTGAAAGGTATACTATTGTATCGAAAAAAAATAAAACTCAATAACAAAGGTAATATTGGAGGATTTAAAATTGTATAGTCCCAAATGGAGTAAAGCAAAACGAACTTTGAAAGGTTTTATCTGTGAACCTTTAAAAGATAGAGTAGATTTTCACATAATTAATTATCGTAAAGCACCTGACCAATTAGGAAGAGCCGTAATTACAGTTGATAACAAAGAAATTTTAAGTATGTGCACAATAAAATCAAATATGAGACGATATCAAAAAGAAAACGAAATAATACAACAACAAAATAATTTTGAAAATATAGATAAAAAGGCTCATGAACATATAAAGATACAAGGTATTTATGCTCAGTATGATTTTTTTGATGCGCTTGAACAATATTTTAATGCTCCAATAGAAAAGTCTTTAAAGTCTACTGACATGGTCATAAAGATATTGTGTTTAATTGATAGACGGGTAGGCAAACGAACTTTATACAAACTTAGAGAAACCATTGAAAAAGAAAATGACATTATTAAATTTTTTTATCAATTAAGATGTGATGCAGAAGGAGTAAGATGAATTTAATGTTTTGATTAAGACAAAAAGTGTATGTGGTTATTAATTAAAATTATTAATACGAACTTCAATTAAAGGCATAAACATTGAACTAATTAGATGAAACGGTGGCATGGTGAAATGAAGTTAATTAACTTTGAAGAGTATCAAATGGAAATCGATTACGAAAAAACTTTATTGTATTATGATTCCTTTTCGCTTATTGGAGAAGATGATTACTGTAAATGTATATACTGTGAAAATTATAAATTATCAACTACTTGTTTTCCCAAAAGCGTTATAAAACTGTTAAGTGATTTAGGTGTAGATCCTAATAAAGCTATGAAAATTAGTCATTTTTACGAAGCAAAAAATGGGAAACATATGTATATTGCCGATTATAAGGTATTTGGGAAGATATTAAAAAAACCAAATATGAATGTAATTGATATTTATTATGAAAATGATGAAGATTATTTTAGAATTGGATTTGAAAATATTAAATCATTGAAAACTAATGAGAATATTATTAGTTTTCACATTGATGCATTTATACCTTGGCAATTAGAAGTAAATTCTGAATAATATTTTTCCTATAATGGCATTAATATCAGATTACAATTAATGTTATAAAATAAAATTTGTATTTTGTAGTGTAACTTTTCTTAAAAAACAATAAAATAGCATAATAAAGATAAAGAAACGTTCTATTTAATTCAAACTCTGTCGTCAAACATTTGCATTCTTTGTTACTTCGCTCGAATTGCTCTTCATGGTAACTCCAATTCTCATCGAGTGTGTCTCGAGACATGAGTTTTTATTCCATCTGATAAACCTTTCAATTTAGACTTGTCTACAAACTTCAGCATTCAGAATAAAATTATTTTTCTAATTTTCCATATAAAAGAATAAGGATTATAGCTAACAAACATTACTTTAGGGGGAATAGATATGGAGTTTTATTTGGTAGGTATTGTTTTTTGGGGTTTAACGATAATGTCCATATTCTTATTTTTATTGGGATTATGGAATAAATCTTGGAAAGTGTTATTAACAAGTGGAGTTTTCTTGATATTACCATCCTTATACTTTTATGGTGCAGAAAATTGGTTTAAACTTTTTATCATTACACCTTTCATTCCTTTTTTGATGGCTTATTATTATAAATCATTGTTAAATAGAAGTTAAAATAAGAGTTTTAATTATAGTTATTATTGAAAATATGTAGAAAAATTACAGTAGTTTTATTATTATAATTGTAAAAAAAAGGATAATTATGTATATTTTCCTTCGTAAATGTGAGGGATTTTTATGAAGAACTATGTTAAACTTTTTTTCTTTACATCTGTTCCTTTTGGACTTTTTGTGATTATGTTTTCAGATTTTTTTACAAGGAGTAATGAAGGATCCTGTGATGTGTATATATCCATTTAAAGCTTGGCAATCTTCTTTCGATTTTTGGGCTTTTATTTTATTTGAAAGTCATGACAGATGGTATTGGCAAATTGGATTTCTAACAATGATGGTTGGTCTTTTACTCAACAAATCAACTAATAAGGAAAGTATAAGGGTGTAAACATTGGTTTTAGAATATAAATATTCGTAAAAGGAAAAATCAGGGTAGGGAAAAGATTTATATTGAATTCAAAACCAACAAAGAGAGGTTTAAGGGGATATTATGAAAAAGCTTTTATGTTTATTAATTATGATTCAATTCTTTGTCTTTGGTTGTAGTAATGCTGGAGGTCATTTTAAAGACTATAATCAAGCTGAGTTAACCGATAAGTTTCAAGAAGCCGGAGTAGACCCAAAGCTTCCAACGAAGTTTCCAGTTGAAATTAAAGAGGAAGTATTTAATCCTCCTTTTGAAGATGAAAAGGTATATTCTGTTGACTTTTTAGGAACAAAAAATGAGAGATTTAGTCTTCAAATTATTGAAGGTGGAAATGTAGATTATGAACATCGTTTAGAAAAAGAAAATGTGGAAATCGGAAAAAATAATGGTTTATATTTTATGAATGATGTAGGTACAATGATGTTAGCCTGGACTGAGGGTGATTATCACTATTTTATGAGTTATTATTCCGCGTTGTCGGAAACAAAGTTAACAAAAGAAGATTTAATTGAAACTGCAAAATCGTTTGAGTAAAAAGTGTTGATTAGTTTGCATTTTAATTGAATGGAAGTGGAAGAGGTATTGAAATGATCACTCTATTAAAGATTATTTAAGGAAAATAGTTAATAGTGCTCAAATAACTTCATGATTAGAAATAGTGAGGAGAACACAATCTGTATTCTCCTTTTTTTACATAAGATTAATCATTTTTATCTTCAATTTCTAACTCTAATCCACCAAATTTTCTAGATAGTACATTATATATGAGTGCACCAAGCATACCGAATAATCCATAAAGGAATACCATTATTATTGGCATAATGATATAGGGTATACCAAAGAACAACATAGTGTATTCTTTAATGACAACTCCAATTATTGAAATGATGATCCCAATTAAAGACATTAGAGCTAGTGGAATACTACATAGATATAAAGTGACTTTAAAAGCAGATTTAATACTAATTTTTTTGATTTCAAACTTCTTCATTTTTTTACTCCTTTTACAATGATCTCCGTAATATATATCGGAAATATTGTATAATTTTGTATTATTTTTTGGAAGAATGTAAATTAAAAAGGAATCAGGTTAGAGAATTCCTGATTCCTTTCAAAAATTATAATAAATATTTCTAGTTATCACATTTCTTTATTGTATTAATGCGAAGTAATGGATAAAGAGGGCAAAACTTAATAAATGCAGTTATAATCAGTACAACACCGACTATACTAAAGTACTTAATATTTCCATCTAAAAAAAACAAACTAAGTAATGCCAAACCTAAAATAAACCGAATGATTCGATCAACATTGCCTACATTTGCGTTCATTTTGATTCCCCCTCCCATTTTTATACTTTTAAGATAAAACAAAAATGGGATTGGTTCAGTGACAATGTCACATTGTCTCTAATTTGTCACATAATGCTTCTATATTAAGTAACTTTATTTTTCCTCGTGCTAGTTTTATGTATCCTTCACGTTCTAAATGCTTCAAAATACGACTGACAACTTCCCTTGCTGTACCAAGTTCATTTGCAATAAATTCATGTGTTATTTCGATGACATCTGAATGATGATGTTTAAATTGAGTATATAATAATTCAATTATGCGTTTATCCATTTTCTGAAAAACAATATCCTCAATCATGTGCATCATTGTCATAAAGCGTCCCATTAATGTTTGATAAGTAAATTGTCTTAATTCATCGTTTGTTGTCATCATCTTACGAAATATTTCTTTTGGAACAAGTATTGCTTCAACATCTTTTTCTACTACGGCAGTCGCAGGAAAGGGTGAGTTAGAAAGTACACTGGAGATCGTCAAAACACATGATTCTCCGCGACACACTCGATATAAATTAACCTCCTTACCATTTTCACTTATTTTTGATACACGAATGACACCAGAAACTACAAATGCGACACTTGAACAATCATCTCCCTCTTGAAATATGATTGTCTCTTTTGGAATTTGAATTGAAAAATACTCGTTCATCTCATTTTCATATAGGAAAGGAAAAAGTTTTGTTTCCATTGAAACTCCACCGCCTACTGTAATGCTCTCTTTATTTTCTATCATAACAAAAGTTCCTGATTATTTTGTCAGAAACTTTTTCAGAAATGAAAAAGGCCTGACTGTGTGGCCAGGCCCTTATCCTATTAAGCTTGTGGAGCGTCAGGTTGAGGTAAATTCATGGCTGTTTGAGAAGCAGCAAAATCTACTCGTAACTGTTCTGCAAGATCTTTTGGATGGTAATATCCTTTATCCACCATGTAATTAAAAATTTGTTGATGTGTATCAATGGCATCATTTAAATATTGTCTTAAAGTATCTCTAACAACAGGTGTTGATGTTTCTGTAATAGCGATAGCAATATTTTTAATTCCTGTTTTCGCTGAAAGTAAAAAATCAGTTGCAATCACTTGATCTGTCATTCCAGCCATTCCTGTCATATTTTTCATCATACCATTCATTAATGCTCACCTCTGTCCGTAATAAATTGTTGAATGCGTTGAATCTGCTCTTTTGTTTTTGTAACATCTTGAACTAAAATGTTTTTTAACTCAGGGTCTTGAACAAGCCCACTCATAGTTGTGGATTTCGTTAGACAAAGGTTCTTAAACGTTAATAATTCATGCAACTCATACGTTTCATGTGGGGCTAAATATTGAGTCATCTTTGTACCTCCTGTAATTTTTCTTACATCCACAATAAATAATTTGAACAAAAAATGGAGCAATATAATGGGAAATAAATGTTATTTATATAGAACACAGGGGATATAAATATGAATCATTTGATATTAGAGAGTAAATAATAAAATTATCTTTTATTATCGGAGGCGATAAGATGACTGATAAACAAAATGCTAACCTGGAAAGCTCCAGAATTGCGGGGAAAATATATGATCCTAATGATTATAAAAGCAATTCTGAAGCTTCTAAAGGAGTTGCTGAAACACATGAACAAGCAAGTGATACATTGGTAGAAGGAACTATAGATGGAGTAATTGAGGATGTTCAAGGTGAGAATATTCCGTTAAAACGAAAAGATAATAACAAAAATGGTGTATAAATTATAAAGAAAAAGGAAAATTACTTTGAACTTATACTAAAAAGCCATTTTCTTATGAGAAAACGGCTTTTTACTTTTTTACTATGGTTTCAAAATCACTTTAATACAGTCATCTAAATGATCATTAAATAATTTATATCCTTGACTTGCTTGTTCTAATGGCATAATGTGTGTGATAATCTCTTTAGGATTTATTTTATTATTGATAATTTTTTCATAAAGATATGGGATTAAATGTCGAACGGGTGCTTGTCCCATTTTAAGAGTGATATTTCTTACCCAAAAAGCACCAAGCGGAAACATATTATAATTACTTCCATACACACCGGTAAGTTGAACGGTTCCAAATTTTCTCACTGCTTTTGTTGAAATTTGAATCGGCCCAAGTGTTCCACCCTGTAGTTTTAGCTTTTGCTCAATGAATTCAAGAGGAGATTTTTTACCATCCATTCCCACACAGTCAATGACAATATCGGCACCACCATTTGTAATTTCCTTTAAGTGCTCACCCATATCGTCATATTCCGTGAAATCATATATTTCAACATTGTTTATTTTTTTAGCATGGTCTAAACGATAATCTAAATAATCCACAGCTATTACACGTTCTGCCCCTTTCATCCAGGCAAATTTTTGTGCCATTAATCCAACAGGTCCACATCCGAGGACAATAACAGTATCTCCTGATTTAACTCCTGCATTTTCAACACTCCAATAAGCTGTTGGCATGACATCCGATAATAAAATAAGTGATTCATCATCTAGTTCACAAGCTTCAGGAATAACAAAAGGCATATAGTTTCCAAATGGTACTTTTAAATATTCCGCCTGTCCCCCAGGATGGTTACCAAACTTCTCAGTATAGCCAAAATACCCCCCTGAATCATAGTGGGGATTAGAGTTATCACATTGGCTTTCCATATTATTTTCACAATAAAAACAATGTCCACAAGCGACGGTAAAAGGGATAATCACTCGATCCCCTTTTTTTACACTTGTAACTTCCGGGCCTACCACCTCAACAATCCCCATTGGTTCATGCCCTATGATGTATCCTTTACGTAAAGGGAAATTTCCTTGATATAAATGTAAGTCAGATCCACAAATAGCTGTTGTCGTAATCCTGACGATAATATCATCATTTTTTTCTATTTTGACATCTTCTACTTGATTTACTTCTATATTCCGTGGCCCTTGATAGGTTACAGCTCTCATACTGACACTCCATTCTTAGATTAAATCTAGTTCATACGGTAGTATTATCCATTTGACAGTTAATCATTCCAGTACTGATAAAAAACTAATTAGGGATTTTTAAATAAAAATCAATACTTTATTTTTTTTATTGTGGATAAATTAAGAAGGAAAGAGAGGGGGTGTAAAATTGAAGAACAACCAAGATGCTAGGGAGTTTCAAGAGGATTTAGATCAATACAAAATGCCGGAAGCACTAAAACAACCTAAAAAAGGGATTTATCAAGTAGGTTATGAAGCTTCAACAGGAAATGACACATCACGTGGAAAAGATATTAGTAAAAGAAGTGATCTTTCATGAACAATATAATTAAAAGCCTTGAGTAAAAACTCAAGGCTTTATTAATATATCAGTATTTATATCATCTTCACTAGGAATTAATCTATACATATTGTTATTTGATGTCTAGCTCCAAGCGAAAACGGCTTAGGTCGCTTAGGCACTGCGGTGGTGGCGGAAGCCTCCCCGCGGGTCCTCTAGCGCCCTTCGCCTAAGGACTTGCGCTTTTCTTATTGTTTAGGAAATTATAAATTTACAACTTGTGAACAACTATATTCATCGATGTATACGTCTAGCTTCGGGCGTTAGCGGCTAGCAAACTTCCCATTTCATCTGTACGATAAGTCAACATCGACTCACTTACTCGCCCGAGTTTCCTTTATCTCCTCCTGAAATGGTCCGTTTCTACGCCGCTGGGCGAACGCCCTACGCTTTTGTTTTTTACTGATACATTTGATCGCTTTGCCCAGCTATTGGATTTTGACCTTGGTATTGATTAATTGCTTGCTGAATGATTTCTTGATTTTCAGGTACAACTTGATAGCTAGAACCAATTTTACGAATCATGGATTCATCGGCAGGTTCTAACGGATAATATCCTTTTTGAACCATGTACTGCCACATATCATAGGCATGGCTACAGCTCATCATAAAAGCTGTTTGGAGAAACGAGCGTAATTCTGGATTTGCAGCTTCCATAGCGGAGTATGCATATTCACGTCCTGCACGCTTTAATGTTAATAAATAGTTTGTTGCCATTTCGCGGTCGTTCATATTTTGGACTTCTGTTCGAGGCTGAACTGGCGGATATTGATTGACTGGTGATGTTGTGTAATCTGAAAGTCTTCCTTGCTCTTTAAATAAAGGAAGCTCCATTTTTGCTCCTTCTGTTTGGTTTAAAAACTCTACTTTCATATTGTAATCACGAACATGGAAAGGAAAATGTCTTTCAAGAATGCTTTTAAATTCCGGATCTTGTACATGCTGTAGCATGTAAGCCATGCTTGTAATGGAGTTCACACAACTCATTGTAAGTTCATGTAAATCATGTAATTCATGTGCTGCTAATTTCATTTTTTTTCCTCCTTTAAATACTTGTGTTTTTCAACGCTTATATTCTTTCCAGCAATAACGATTTTATGATGAAATTTTTGGTTAAATTTAAAGCTTTTTTAATGTAAAACGTCATTCCTATTGTCGATATAAAGGCTTCCATCCTTTTGGACTTCGGCGTAAAAGACATCTTCAATAGAATGAACCCCTGCTTGCTCAAGCTGTTGTTTTACCCAATTTTCATCAAGATTTAATTTATCCAGGTTTGATTTATTTAATTTACCATCAGAAATAATTTCAGTTGAAATTGGATATAGATTTAATTGTCCTGTTTGAGCATTTAAATCACGTTTTGTTGCAGGTTGCTTTTCTTCTTTTTTCATCACAGAAAGCTTTCCGTCTGTTTCAAAAATCGCATAGTCGACATCGGCAATGGAAAACACATTTTTCTTTCTTAGCAAGGAACTGAGAGTATTAACATCTATTCTTAACTTACGAAGTTCGTTTTCCATAATCTGACCTTGTTTAATGACAATGACCGGGTCACCCGTAATTAATTTACGGACATTTTTTGACTTAATATCCATAAATCCCATAATAATAGTGATTACAGACCATCCTGCTAAAGCATAAACTCCATTTGCTAAACTTAAGCTTTGGTCAACAGCAATAGAAGCACCAATTGTACCAATTGCAATGGCAGAAATAAAATTAAAAAAGGTTAATTGTCCAATCTCTTTTCTTCCCATAATTCTCGTTAAAATTAATAAGGTAAAAAACGCAACTAAAATTCGAATTGAAAGCTCAGTAAAACTCATTAAAAAACCTCCTTTTCAAATATCCGTTACAAAAAAGGCGCAATCTCTATGGACTGCGCCATTTTATATATATCAGAATTTATATCATCTTTAACTAAGGAATGAATCTATACATATCAATGTCTAGCTTCAAGCGCCATCGGCTTGGGTCACTTCGGCACCTCTGTGGCGAAGGAAGCCTCCTCGCGGGTCCTCCAGCGCCCTTCGCCTAAGGACTTGCACTTTGCGCATTTCTTATTTTATTGTAAAGGTTGATTATTTTGAAAAGATTCCATTTTTCCAGCATTTTGGATAACTCTCATATCAACTGGAGGTGTTCCATGAATATATTCTGGTCCTGGTCTTAATTCAGGTATTTGTCCCATTGCTTCAGGTCTTTGAATATACTCGAATTCAGCTTGTCCATCTAATGTTGGTCCATTTGCCCATCTGCCAGATCGACTTTCTTCTCCTTCTGAGAAATTCATAAAAGAATAAGATACTTCTTGTTTTTCATATTCTTGATTAAAGGTACTTGGTACTACCGCACCTTGTGTTTGTTCAAGCTCTTCAATTGCTGCCATCCATTGGTTTTGGTGCATTGTATCTCGAGCAATGAGGAATGAAAGCATGTCTCTTACTCCTGGGTCTGTGGTCATTTCATAAAGGCGACAAACTTGGAGTCTTCCTTGTGATTCAGCATTTAGGTTCGCACGGAAGTCAGCAAGTAAATTACCACTAGCAATTGTGTAGCGAGCTGTCCAAGGGAATCCTACGCTGTCATTAGGCTGTGCACCTAATCCATTTACAATGACGTGTTGGGGATTCATTCCACCAAGAACCGCTTCTATCACAGGGTCTTTAGCTGCTTCTTCTTGATCTTGAACCGGCGCACCATCTAACAGTTGTGCAATCATTGTCGCAATCATTTCAACATGAGCAATTTCCTCTGTCCCAATATCTAAAATCATATCTCTATATTTTGAATCTGCTCGACAATTCCATCCTTGGAAAAGGTATTGAATCATGACAGACATTTCTCCATATTGTCCACCTAAAATTTCTTGGAGCTTTTTAGCGTAAACTGGATCTGGACGAGTAGGCTTGGCATTATACTGTAATTCCTTTACGTGATAAAACATATTTTTTGGTCCTCCTTTTAAAATTTAACAGTTCACAACTTTAGTATTTTTATGATGAAAAAATAAATAGATGGCAATTATAACCAATTTTTGGGTATAAGGATTAACGAAAAATACTTAATTAAATGTTTCTTTTCGTAATAAACATTAAATTTAATTATTAAATCATCAATATAATTTAGTCATAATTCACTCGAGTCCCATGTGTATAATCGGCTTCGTTTCGATTTAATCCGCCACGCCTCTGTATTTCTTCAATAATTTTTTCATTGATTTGCTGACCATCTTGATTTAATAATGGTGTGATTTGTTGTAATGATTGGTTAAAATAAGCTAATTCAGAATCTCTCCATTCTGTAAGAGGCATTTTAGATAGCTCTGCCATTGATCGACCAACATACATTTGTTTTTCACTCCTTTCCTCTATCAAAGGTATTTTTTGGAGAAACGATATTAGTTATACGTTGAAAAGATGGAGAATGCTAAAGTGATGGAAAAAGTGTAGAAGTGATTGAATTAAGCGTGATAATGATGGACAAATGGTAGAAGTAATAGAATGAGGGCTGAAGTGATAACAATAATTAAAGAACTGATTAAATTAAGGTCTAAAACGATTAAAAAGTTGTAAAAACTGACAAAGAAAATCTAAAACTGATGGCTCTAAACTAAAAGAAAAGCATAAAATTCAATGAATACTTTACTCATATGAAGAATAATTTTAGGAATGTGAAAAATATTTGACACTTTTTTAAATTGTGTTATGATTATTGACATAAAACAATTACATAAGTCAATTACCTATATCCACTAGGGGTGCCCTTAGATGGGCTGAGATCAAAGTGTACCTTTGAGACCCTTAGAACCTGATCTGGATTATACCAGCGTAGGGAAGTGGAAGGTTGAGGGATAAGAATATATTTGTATTCGCTTATGCCAATGATTACCAAACCACTTTCTTTACTCTGGTAAAGAAAGTGGTTTTTTATTTTGGTAAAAGCACAGATTCGGGCCCATTCTGTGATTTTATATATTTATTTTCCTTGGGGGGAATGAAAATGACTTTTTCACAGCAACTTCGAAAAAAAGTAGATTCTATTTGGGAAGCAAGCTTTAAGCATCCATTTGTAACAAAGCTAGGGGATGGAAGTCTAGATTTAAAGAACTTTCGCTATTACGTTCTTCAAGATTCCTATTATTTAAAGCATTTTTCGAGAATTCAAGCGTTAGGTGCTGCCAAAGCCCATAACTTAGAAACGACAGCTCGCATGGCACATCATGCTCAAAATACGTATCAAGCAGAACTGTCTTTACATGAGAATTTCATTCAAAAACTTGGGGTTACAGAAAAAGAAATCAACTCCTTTGAACCAGCACCGACAGCCTATGCTTATACATCCCATATGTATCGTGCGGCATATGAAGGACACTTAGGAGATATTATTGCTGCTATTTTACCGTGTTATTGGCTTTATTACGAAATAGGTGAACGTTTAAAAGATTGTAAACCAGAAGAACCAATCTATCAAGAATGGATTGCTGCATATGGTTCAGATTGGTTCCGTACATTAGTCGAAGAGCAAATAGCAAGATTAGATGAAATAGCTGAAAATGTGTCAGATACAGATAAAAAGCGAATGGAACAACATTTTATTATTAGCAGTCAATATGAGTATTTGTTCTGGGAAATGGCTTATACATTAGAAAATTGGCCAGTTGATCGAAAGGAGAAAGTTGAGTATGCAAACTAACAAAGGTTTAAAGCTAGTCGATATTTTAACAACTGTTGTCATTGCGATTGTTTTTGGGATTGTTTATAAGCTGTGGGGACCGTTTTACTATTTTGTCAAACCGTTTGGGTTACATCTTGATCAATTGATTTATGGTATGTGGTTTATTGCGGCAACGATTGCCTTTTTAATCATCCGAAAACCGGGTGTCGCTCTTTTAGCAGAAGTTGCAGCTGCATCTGGTGAATTCATTACTGGGTCAGAATGGGGACTTGAAGTATTAATTTATGGATTTGTACAAGGCCTTTTTGCGGAATTAGTATTTGCAGCATTCCGTTACAAACGCTTTGATATTTTAGCTGTTTCTCTTGCAGCAGTTGGATCAACAATCGGTTCACTTATTATGGATTTTTATAAAGGATACATTGAAGAGCTTGCCGTTTGGAATCTGACATTATTTATCGGAGCTCGTTTGATCGGTGCGATTATCATTTCTGGATTTTTTGCTTATTACTTAGTCAAAGCACTTGAAGCAACAGGTGTAACACAGCTTGTTCGCCCAGCTTCAAAAGAGGACTATGATGCTTTAGATGCATAGAAGGTGAGCAAATGGAGAGAATCGCTTATGTTGAAAAGTTGCGATTAAAGTTTCCAGGTAAAAATTTATTATTATTTAAAGACTTATCTATTTCCTTTGCAAAAGGAGAAAAAGTCTTATTGTTAGGTCCATCTGGATGTGGAAAATCAACCTTGCTACAAGTGTTAGCGGGGTTGATTCCACATTCAATTGATATACCCATGAAAGTAGAGAACATCCATATTCCTGAAAAATGGGGGTATGTCTTTCAAGATCCTGATTCACAGTTTTGTATGCCGTTTGTAGATGAAGAGCTTGCGTTTGTTCTTGAAAACTTACAAATGCCCCGTGAAAAGATGGGTAACCGTATTCAAGAACTACTGCAGCTTGTCGGCTTACAATTAGACAATATCCATACAAATATTCATGCATTATCTGGTGGAATGAAGCAAAGGCTTGCTATTGCATCAGCACTAGCTTTAGATCCAGAGGTATTATTTTTAGATGAACCGACAGCGATGGTAGATCCAGATGGAACAAAGGAAATTTGGCAAACCATCAAACAAATTGGAAAAGACAAAACAGTAATTATTGTTGAGCACAAAATTGAACAGGTTCTCGATTTTGTCGATCGTATTGTGCTGTTTAATGATGGTGGAGAAATTATCGCAGATGGTAAAGCAGAGGACATTTTTCATCAATTTAAAAAAGTCATTGATGATCAAGGAATATGGCATCCAACGGTATGGGCTGATTATTTAAAAACGCGACAACAGGAACCGGGAATGTTTGGGGAAACGATTCTTCACTTAAAAAATTTTAAAGGGTATCGAAATAAAGTATTAAAAATAAATGTCGAAGAAGCTGTTGTTCAAACAGGTGAATGGATTGTTATAACGGGAGAGAACGGGGCAGGGAAAAGTACATTACTTCATGCCGTTATGAATTTAATTCCAACTGAAGGAGTATGTGAGTTTAATGGAAAGTCAATTTCAACTGTTAAACAGCTTTACGAACATATTGCCTTTGTTTTTCAAAATCCAGAATTTCAGTTTGTAACCAATTCTGTTTTTGAGGAATTAGCTTATGGCTTAAAGCTACAACAAAAATCAGAAGAAGAAATTTTAATAAAGGTACAATCTTTACTTAAGTTGTTTAAGTTAGAAAAGGAAAAAGATAATCATCCATATCAATTATCAATGGGGCAAAAAAGACGTTTAAGTGTCGCAGCATCAATCGTTAATGATCAAAAGCTTCTTTTATTAGATGAACCTACTTTTGGTCAGGATGCTAAAAATACATTTGCTCTTTTAGAACTACTTGAGGAATTGCGTCAAAATGGAACAACGATATTAATGGTTACCCATGATGAAAACATTGCTGAACATTTTGCAACAAGAAGATGGGAAATTAAAGATGGACATTTACTTCGTGATGAATACATGATCCCTCATCACAACAATGCTTATGTCAGTGTTTAAGAGGGGGGAGAAAGGCTTGAGATTACAATTAAATTATAAAGAAACATGGCTTCATGCGATTAACCCGAGTTTAAAACTTTTAGTTATGCTAGTTTTATTTATTCAAGTGCTTTTCATTCATAATCCCAATGTTCTTATTAATTTGACGTTTGTTTTTTTCCTACTATTTATTGCTTTTACTGGCTATCCATTTAAATCGCTTATGTTATTTCTTTTACCATTTTTCATTATTTTTATATCAACTGCTTCATCGATGATCTTGTTTGGAAAAGGGGAAACGACTTGGTTTAAATGGGGCCTTGTTCATATAACAGAAGAAAGCTTTTTTCGAGGTGTACACCTTGGGTTTCGAGCATTAATCTTTGCGTTTCTCGGAATTATTTTTTCTTTAACAACAAGACCTGTTTATCTATTTTATTCCCTTATGCAGCAGCTTAAGTTAAAGCCTAAATATGCATATAGCTTTCTTGCTGCTGTTCGATTAATCCCAATTATGTTAGAAGAGTTTCAAACGATCCATCAAGCGATGAAGGTAAGAGGTGTGGAAGGAACAAAGGGAATCCGTGGCATGTTTGAAAAGTTAAAGCGCTATGCCATTCCTCTTTTATCTCAAAGTATACGTCGAGCACAGCGAATTGCTGTTGCGATGGAAGCAAAACGATTTTCAAATGAAGCGAAAAGAACCTTTTATTATGAAATGAAATTTAGTAAATATGACGCAATTTTTGTTACAAGCATTTTTGTTCTTTGTATACTAGCATACTACGTATCTACTTATTATCCATATTTCCTCATCACAGATGTTCGGTAAAGGTGGGGGGGAGTAAATGAACAAAGAATTTCATGTCATTACGACAGGACAACAGTCAGAAGCACAATTAGTCGATATTTTGTCTAACATTCATCCCTATGTCGATATGATACATTTACGAGAAAAAACAAAAACAGCTAAAGAACTATCTCAAATTATTATGGCGCTTATTGAAAAAGGTGTACCGAAAGAAAAGTTAGTGATTAATGACCGAGTCGATGTAGCCGTTGCTTTTAACGTTAAAGGTGTTCAGCTTGCTTATCATAGCTTAAATGCAAAGGTAGTTAAAGAAAATTTTCCAACCCTTAGAGTTGGTTGTTCTATTCACTCGAAAAAAGAGGCTATTAAAGCCCATAAAGACGGAGCTGACTATACCATTTATGGTCATGTTTATGAAACGTCATGCAAACCCAATAGTTTACCTAGAGGGTTAAAGGAATTAGAAGAGATTGTAAAAAAAGTAAAAATTCCAGTCTTAGCCATTGGTGGAGTAAAGCCGGATAGAGTTCAAGACATATTAAAAACAGGTGCCAGTGGTATTGCAGTTATGTCAGGTGTGTTGTTAGCTGATGATCCAGTTCGAGCAGCAAAAGGGTATGCAAGCATTTTAAAAAATTGGGGGGTAAAACATGAATACCCGAAAGTATGATGTTGCCATTATTGGTGGAGGTGTTATTGGTAGCTCTATAGCATTTCAGTTATCAAAAAGAGGTAGGAGTGTTGTAGTTCTAGAAAAAAAACAGATTGCCAGTCAATCTTCAGGTGCAGCAGCAGGAATGCTTGGGGCTCAATCTGAATTTTCAAGTGATAGTCCCGTTATTCCATTTGCTTTAAAAAGCAGAGAGATGTTTCCGAAAATAGCAGAGGAATTAAAAGATTTAACAGGAATTGATATTGGATTAATACAAAAAGGATTGATAAAGGTTGCTTTTACAGAGGAAGAAGAACAAGCATTAGAGGAACAGTTTCAATTTTGGAAAGAGAGAGATTCTTCTGTCCGCTCTCTTAATCATCAGGAACTTCATGATTTAGAGCCAAATGTAACAATTGAAGCAAAAAAAGCAATGTATATTCCACATGACGGTCAAGTACGAGCTGATGATTTGACCCATGCGTTTGCGAAAGCAGCTTCCGTTTATGGAGCGGAAATACAAGAACATACTGAAGTACTCTCTTTTTCAAAGGATAATAACCGTATTATGGGTGTTATTACAAATAAAGGGGCAATTTATGCGGATCAAGTTGTCGTTTGCGGTGGAGCGTGGTCATTTCTTTTATTAAAGCAAACCAATTTAAACTTAAGTATGTATCCAGTTAAAGGAGAATGCTTCTCTGTTATAACGGAAAGGCCATTGTTAGAAGCAACCATTTTTTCAAAAAGTGGCTGTTATATTGTCCCGAAAAAAGGAAATCGTCTCTTAATTGGTGCAACATCCATCCCGAATACATTTGATCAAAGAGTATCGGTTGATGGGATTTCTAGTTTACTAGAAAGAGCAAAGATGATCCTTCCTCAGCTAAAGGATGCCAAGTGGGAAAAAGTTTGGAGTGGTATTCGTCCACAAACAGACGATGGCATTCCATATTTAGGTGAACACCCACAATATAAAGGGTTATGGGTCGCGACTGGGCACTACCGGAATGGGATTTTACTAAGTCCAATTACTGGTGTACTTTTAGCGAATTTACTAGAAGGAAAAAGAACTGAGGGGTTGGATTTATCAAGCTTTTCATTAATAAGAAACAATACATTATCAATCACTACTTAGGAGGGAGTGTATGGAATTAATCATTAACGGGGATACACTGGAAATCCCTGAACATGTTCAAACGGTATCTGAATTATTATCTTATTTTCAATTAGACAACAAGATTGCTATTGTGGAAGTTAATTTAAACATTATTCATAAACAAGACTATGAAACAAAGACTCTATCCAATGGAGATAAAGTAGAAATTGTACATTTTGTAGGAGGCGGTTGATATGTTAAAAATTGGACCATATGAATTTCATTCAAGACTTTTATTAGGAACAGGAAAGTATCCAAACTTTGATATCCAAAGAGAGGCTGTTGAAGTATCAGAAACTGAAATTTTAACGTTCGCGGTACGACGCATGAATATCTATGAGCCAAATCAACCAAACTTTTTAGAAAAATTAGATCTCAAAAAATACAAACTTTTACCAAATACAGCAGGAGCTAAAACAGCAGAGGAAGCAGTAAGAATTGCGAAACTAGCGAAAGCATCCGGCTTATGCGATATGATTAAAGTAGAAGTCATTGGATGTTCAAAAACGTTACTTCCAGACCCAGTAGAAACATTAAAAGCAACGGAATTTTTACTAGAAGAAGGATTTATCGTTTTACCTTATACTTCAGATGATGTCGTATTAGCTAGACGTCTTCAGGAATTAGGCTGTCACGCGATAATGCCAGGTGCGTCACCAATTGGTTCAGGTCAAGGAATTATTAATCCATTAAACCTTAGTCTCATTATTGAACAAGCAACGGTTCCAGTAATTGTTGATGCAGGAATAGGAAGTCCAAAAGATGCCACAATTGCAATGGAATTAGGAGCAGATGGAATATTGTTAAATACAGCTGTTGCTTCTGCTAAAGACCCTGTTAAAATGGCCAAAGCAATGAAGCTTGCAATTGAAGCAGGACGTCTCGGTTATGAAGCAGGACGTATTCCGATAAAACGATACGCAACAGCAAGTAGTCCAATGGAAGGAATGAGTATTGTTTGACGGATCGCTATTCAAGACAGGAGCTCTTTGCTCCAATCGGAAAAGAAGGACAAAGCAAAATATCATCCAAGCATGTTCTCTTAATTGGAGCGGGTGCTTTAGGTACAGGGATTGCTGAATCGCTTGTACGTGCCGGAATTGGAAAACTTACAATCATTGACCGTGATTATGTTGAGTGGAGCAATTTACAGCGTCAACAGCTTTACAGTGAGGACGATGCATGTAATCGAATACCGAAAGCGATTGCAGCGAAAGAGCGTTTGGAAAAGGTGAACTCAGATGTTGAAATAAAAGCAATGGTGAAAGATGCAAGCTCTTATGAACTAGAGACTATGATAAAAGATGAAAAGCCTGATTTAATGATGGATGCGACTGATAATTTTGATACAAGAATGATGATGAATGATATTTCTCAAAAATATCGAATTCCTTGGATTTATGGAGCTTGTGTCGGAAGCTATGGCATTAGTTATGTCATTCTTCCAGGAAAAACACCTTGTTTAAATTGTTTGTTAGAATCCGTTCCTTTAGGTGGTTTAACATGTGATACAGCAGGAATTATTAGTCCAGCTGTTCAAATGGTCGTTTCCTATCAAGTAGTAGAAGCACTTAAAATTCTAGTAGAGGATTGGGATTCACTTAGTTATAAGCTTGTATCATTTGACTTATGGAAAAATCAACATACAGCTATTCGTGTAGAAAAAATGAAAAAGGATAATTGTCCGTCTTGTGGTGAAAGACCTACTTATCCATATTTAAGCTATGAAATGCAAACAAAAACAGCAGTACTTTGTGGAAGGGACTCTGTACAAATCCGTCCAGCTATTAGTCATGAAAGAGATTTAAATCAGTTAGAGAATCTTTTAACGCAACAAGGATTAAAAGTAGAGAAAAATCCGTATTTATTATCAGTTGAAGTTGATAATCACCGACTTGTCGTTTTTAAAGATGGTCGTGTACTCGTACATGGAACAAAAGATATTACTGAGGCAAAAACGTTATATCATCGTTATTTAGGATAAGAGGAGTGCGTTTTATGAATGTTAATAAAGCGTTAACGATTGCCGGCTCCGATAGTGGAGGAGGAGCTGGCATTCAAGCAGATTTGAAAACGTTTCAAGAGCTTGATGTCTTTGGAATGTCTGCCATTACTGCAGTGACAGCTCAAAATACATTAGGTGTACAAGGAGTATACCCGTTACCGGTTGAAGGAATTATCCAGCAAATTGATTCCATTGAGGAAGATTTACGCCCGCACGCCGTTAAAACGGGAATGTTATTTAGTAGTGAAATTATTGAATCTGTTGCGGAAAGAATGAAAAAATTTCAATGGGAAAACCTTGTGGTGGACCCTGTGATGATTGCAAAAGGTGGAGCACCATTATTAAAAGAAGAAGCGGTTTCTGCTTTGAAAAAACATTTAATACCTCTTGCTAAAGTCATTACACCAAATATTCCAGAAGCAGAAGTACTAACAGACATGAACATCTATAGTATGGATGACCGAAAAGAAGCAGCGAAAAAGCTTTATGACATGGGTGCTCAAAATGTTGTGATCAAAGGTGGCCATGGAGAAGATGATACATTAATTGATTTGTTGTTTGATGGAAAAGAATTTTTCGAATGGAAAAGCCATCGTATTTTTACGAAACATACACATGGAACAGGGTGTACATTTGCAGCAGCCATCACAGCAGAATTAGCAAAAGAAAATACGGTAAAAAACGCAGTTGAAGTAGCTAAAAAATTCATTCAAGCTGCCATTGAAGACGAACTAAGAATTGGTGGCGGTCATGGACCGACTAATCATTGGGCATATAAAAAGCGCCAAGAGGTGTTATCGTGAAGTTTCAACGAGAACATTTAACCCTATATTTTGTAATGGGAAGTGTAAATTGTCAAAATGACCCAAAAGAAGTATTAAAGGAAGCAATTGCTGGTGGCATCACTATGTTTCAATTTCGTGAAAAAGGTGCTGGGTCATTCATTGGGGATGAAAAATTTAAGCTTGCAAAAGATTTACAAAGTTTATGTAAACAACACAACATTCCCTTTATTGTGAATGATGATGTAGAACTAGCACTCGAACTAGATGCAGATGGTGTGCATATCGGTCAAGAAGATGGGGATGCTTCTGTTGTCCGTAAGAAAATAGGTTCAAAAATTCTTGGTATATCCACACACAATGTCAAAGAAGCCAAAAAGGCAAAGCAAATAGGAGCAGACTATATCGGCGTCGGACCAATGTATGAAACCAACACAAAAGAAGACACAGAAGAAGTTAGAGGGGCGATTGTAATCCAAGAAATAAGAGAAGCGGGAATAACTCTTCCTCTTGTTGCGATTGGAGGCATTAAAAAAGGATTAGTAGAGCCAATTGCCAAAGCGGGCGCTGACGGAATAGCCGTTATATCGGCTATCAGTAAAGCAAGTGATCCGAAAAAAGCAGCAAATGAACTGTTAAGTGAATACGAACATTTTTCTTTATTTACTACCGAGAAAGTGTGAGCTTTCTCGTTTTTTTTAGTTGAGAAAAAGAGCTGGACTCACGTTAATTAGAAACTTTTTTAAGAATAAGGTTTAAGGGTTTGAGCGGGGCAAAAAAAGGGGGAAAGCTGAGGATAAGGGGAAGTGAACCACCGATAAAAGGAGAGCTGAGTATATGGGGGAATCGAACTGCGGAAAGGGGATGAGCGAGTGAGGATAAGGGGAAGCGAACCGTCGGAAAAGGCAACGACAGAGGATAAGGACAAGCAAACTGCGGAAAAAAGGTCCAAAACCACGGATAAAGAATGGGAAACCGCGGATAATTAAACTGGTGACGCTGAAAAAGCTTAAAAAGCGCGGATAAGTGCGTGGAAACTCCGGATAAGAGGCCTCAAACCGCGGATAAAAGCTAAATCTCATAAAAAATAGTGATCACTGTTGGTAAATGATTAATAACGAAATGATATATGGAATGAAGTTGCAGAAAAGAGTGTCCAAACAGCGGGAGAGAGTGTCCAATCTACGGAAGGGAGCAACAAAACCACATGAAGAAACAAAAATCAAGAAGGAGCAGCTAATATCAAAGGAATTTGGCTAGTAATACAAAATAAAATAACAAAAAAGTAATTACCCACTCTTTCTAAGCCATGACCATTAGTCACCTAATTAATCTTTAATTGATTTACAACTAAAGTTGTAAAAAAATCAGACAAATGATGTTTGTTTCTGACTATCATTTTTCTGTAAATTTAATTTAAAAGAAAAATAGTTTTTCAGTTTTTTGGAAAGAAGGGGTTTTCGTGAATCGATCCTTTTACGCCTTATTAATCAGTCAAACGTCGACAAATTTAAGTTTTGCTCTATATATCATGGCTGTTGTGATGTTTTTATATAATCAAACAGGGTCGACTACACTAGCAACGACAGTAACTTTATTAAACATTGCTTCGCGTATGATAAGTGGTATTGTTTTACCAACGATGTCAGATCGTTTTTCATTGACTACACTACTAAAAATTTCTCAAGTTATTCAGCTTATTTTTCTTTTACTTCTTATATTCTTTCTTTCTCAGTCATTTTCTTTGATGATGCTGATATTATTGATGTTTGTAATGGCTATTATTGCATTTTTTAATGGATATTTTTCACCTATTAAAAGTTCTCTTATTAAAGTTATCATTCCTGAGAGTGATAGGGTAAAAGCAAACAGTCTGATATCAAGTGTTGACCAAACCTTTTTATTTGCTGGATGGACGCTCGGAGGATTGATGCTGGCATTGGTTGGGAAAGAAGTAACACTTGGTATCGCCATGTTCCTAATAATTGTCTCCATTATTAGTTTACGGTTTGTTAAAGAAAATAAAGATACCAAAGTTGAATCGAAGGCTAACTTTATCACTCAAATCTCAGCAGGGTGGAAATATCTTTTTCAACATAAAGGTCTTCGGGTTATGATCGTAATGGATTTGATAGAAGGCTTTGTAGGAACCATTTGGATTGGAGCTGTTACACTTACTTATGTAAATGAAGCGCTTGGAAAGAGTGAAGCATGGTGGGGATATATAAACGGGGCCTATTATTTTGGAACCATTATTGGGGGATTATTAGTCTATCGATTATCTATAAGGATGAAAGGGCACTTAGTCTTCTATATGGTAGTAGGTTCATTTTTATTTGGACTATTAACATTTATTTATGGATTTGTTTCAAATGCTTTATTAGCATTAGCTTTAGTACTGTTGATGGGACCGTCCTATCAATTAAGAGATCTTTCACAAGAAACGTTATTTCAAAACAGTGTAAATGAAACAATATTACCGAAAATCATGGCAGCCAAAGCGGCACTCATACACTTCATATTTATTATTTCTACTGTCATAATTGGTTTGATAACAGATGTATTTGGAGCACGCTTTGTTTACATTTTTTCAGGGTGTTTTTTAATGTTTTCATCGCTTTATGGGTTCGTTCATTTATATATTCAGAAAAAAGGAAATTCTTTGGAGTCTAAAGCAATATAATATAAAGTTCTAATTATAGTTTGCTGCAAAGCTTTCTTAATGGTTAGAAGCAAATAGATTAAAATAAAAGTTATATTCGCTGAATATTCAGATAAATAATCAAGGAGGGAGATTTTAAGTGAAAGTTCAAGGAATTAATCATCTAACTTTTTCTGTTTCTAATTTAGAAAGGTCAATTCGTTTTTACCAACAGGTACTAGAGGCAAAACTTTTAGTGAAGGGAAGAAATTTAGCCTATTTTGATTTAAATGGGATTTGGTTAGCGTTAAATGTTCAAAAGGATATTCCACGTGAAGAAATAAAACACTCTTATACACATATCGCATTTTCAGTAGAAGAAGAGGATTTTGATGAAATGGTGGAAAAACTTATACGTTTAGGAGTCAATATACTTCCTGGAAGAGAACGGGATGAAAAAGATAAACGTTCTATTTATTTTACAGACCCGGATGGACATAAATTTGAATTTCATACAGGAACTTTAAATGATAGATTATCCTATTATCGAAGTGAAAAACCACATATTCAGTTTTTTGATTAATCTACAAGTCGACAATATTGTATTCATTTCCTCGGAAATCGACATTATTTTTCCTGAAAAATATTTACATTTAAGGAGAACGATAATGAAACGCATTATGGTTATTGGTGTTTCATCAGGTGTAGGGAAGTCAACATTTGCAAGACAACTGGGAGAAAAATTAAGTATTCCTGTTTATCATCTAGATCAATTGTTTTGGAAGCCAGGGTGGGTTGAAGCAGCACTAGAAGAGTTTTCAGAAGCTCAAAAGAGTATTGTAAAGGAAGAAAAATGGATTATGGAAGGAAATTATAGCCATACGTTTTCTATACGGGCAGAACATGCAGATACTATCATCTATTTAGAACTTCCTCTTTTTATATGTTTATATCGAGTCTTAAAGCGATGGTTATTGAATAGAGGAAAAACTCGAATAGATATGGGAGCGGGATGTCCAGAAAAAATAGACTGGGCTTTTATAAAATTTATTTTGACAACTTATTATCCTCGAAAGAAAACAATGAAAAGTCAATTTCAACATTTTCAAACAATCGGCAGAAAAAAGAAAATTATTGTTTTGAAAGGTAAAAGGGAGATTAAAAACTTTATAAATGGTATTTAAACTACTATAAAAATGTTTTTTAGAAATAAGCTTTATTTCCTTTTCTACTCCTTAATTTATAAGTCTTCTTTACAAATGTAAATTTAACGATAATTTTTTTTAATTTTCGACAATAAAATCTATCAATCTATTAATATAGTTTTTGTGAGCGTTATCAAATTCTTAAGGAGTGGAAAAAGTTGTTGGCAAATAGTTTACGGTTAGGAATTATTGTTACACTCATTTTTTCATTGTTTGTACCAGTCTCTACAAACAATGAAGTACAAGCCGCATCATCCGGCGATGTTGTGATGAATGAGATCGCGTGGATGGGAACTACAGTAAGCTATAATGATGAATGGATTGAATTGTATAACAATACAAGTTCAGACATTTCATTAGATGGATGGACTTTATCTTCTACAGATGGTTCACCAAGTATTTCACTATCTGGTACGATTCCAGCAAAAGGATACTTTTTACTTGAACGTACAGATGACAACACGGTTTCACAAGTTCAAGCAGATTTAATTTATAGTGGATCTTTAAGTAACTCAGGGGAAGTACTTGAGCTTCGTGATAATCAAGGAAATTTAATCGATACAGTTGATGCATGGTATGCTGGTGATAATAGTTCAAAAGCAACAATGGAAAGAAAAGATCCACTAGAAGGCGGGACCATCTCGAACAATTGGCAAACAGCAACGGATACATACAATGAAGGTCTTGGAACACCTAAAGAAAAAAATAGTTCAACCCAATTTGGTTGTAGTTCAACTGAAGAGCATTTAAACAATGTTTCTGAAGAGTTAGGCGCTATTAATGTTTATTTTAATAAATGTGCATTACCTCAATATGCAACATCAGGTAATGAAACAAACTATAATGTTAATTTAGAAGAACGCTTGATTCATCGATTAAATCAAGCGACAACAAGTATTGATTTTGCAACATACGAAATTAATTTACCAAATGTAGTAGATACTTTAATTCAAAAAGCAGCAGAAGGTGTTCAAGTTCGCGTTATTGCCGATTCGAAAGATGCTGATGATCCTTATTATGCTGAACGATTTGAGACCATGCGTTTATACATCGAAAAAATGGTTCGAGGACAAGACTTATTATTAGGAACAAGTGATGATATTATCGTTTTTTCTGATTCACCTATGTTTGCTGTTGAAGATAGTACAAAGCGTATTAGCTATGGCTTGCCATCAAGTGCAAGTGATATTCCAGAAGTGACAGTTACAGTAGGAAATGACATTGTAACAGGACGTTTATTTGTAGATGCCGAGGAAAAAGCACCAGATGCCTACTATTCTCCAAACAACCAAATGCATAATAAATTTGCCATTATTGATGACAAATGGGTTTTTACAGGTAGCTGGAACTTTACCGTAACAGGTCTTTACGGTGATGAAACAAATATGAGTCAAGGTATTTTAGATGGAAATCAGCAGCATGTCGTAGAAGTTCACTCAACAGAGCTTGCTGCCATTTATGAAACAGAATTTAATGAGATGTGGGGAAGTTCAACGATGACTCCAGATCCAGTCTTGGCAAACTTTAGCTCTCGTAAAACGGATAACACTTCTCACGTAGTGAATGTTGGAGGAAAAACAGTTGAAGTATATTTTTCACCTGGTGATAATGCCATTGGTTATTTAACGAATTTAGTAAAAAATGAAGCTGATTATAGTGCCTATTTTTCAATATTTGCTTGGAGTGATCAAGCGTTAGTAAATGAGCTGAAATATAAATGGGAAGGCTCATACAACGACTTAGAAGGTTCGTTAACCGGTTTTGATGTAAAAGGTATTTTTGATTCAAGCTATTGGAATATGTGGTGGTCAGCAAGTGTTGATATGACTGGTCGTACGGCTTCTCAAACAAGTGAAAACAACCCAAATATTCGTTGGAATAACCCTGCACCGGTTTATGAAGATGCAGAATCCCGAAAGCTTCATAGTAAATCGATGATTATTGATGCAGATACTTCTAGTGACCCCACTGTTGTTGTAGGTTCAACCAACTGGAGTGAAAATGGAAACAGCGTTAATGATGAAAACATGTTAATCATTCATGACGCAAGCATAGCCAATCAATTCTTACAAGAATTTTATGCACGTTATGCCCAAGCAGGAGGGCAAATTCATTAATCCAAGAACAAGATCTTTGAAGATTTTCTCTTCAAAGGTCTTTTTTTTCATTTTCTCTTTACTTACCATAAATTTAAATGATAATTATAATCATTATCAGTATATTTGATAGGTGAAAGAAGATGAGTTATAAAAAGGCATTTAATGAAATCAATTCTTATATTTTTTCAGTAAAAATGATTGATTTTGTCCAGTGCAAAGAAAATAAAGCATTATGTGAAAAGCGAATTCCATATCATTGTATTTTGTTTGTTTCGAAAGGTTCAGGGGTATGTTACGTAAATCATGAAAAAATTAAATGTAAAGAAGGAACATTAATTGTTTTTTCACCTAGATCAACTTGCACCGTAAAATTGGCGGGGAAAGGATTACTTGAATATTACATGATTTATTTTTCTTTTGCCACAGCTTATGAAAATAATAATCAATGGGAATTTGAGAATGAAAAAGCAAAAACCTTTCCTTTCGAGGGTGCTCTCACAATACAGTGCCTTGCCCCAATTGTGAGAACATTGGAAAATATGTACAGATCTTGGAATATTAAAGGGAAAATATTTAAGTTTCATGTTCGTTTAATGTTTTATCAGTTTATTTATGACGTAATGAAAGATATTCGTCGACAGGAAATGAATGGTGATATATGTCGTACTATCGAACAGATCCTTGAATATATATCCTATCAATATTATGAGCCAATAAATTTACAAAAACTATCTGAAATGGCTGGTATGAGTACAAGTTATTTTTCAAAAAACTTTAAGCAGTATGTGGGAATTAGCCCAATAGAGTATTTAACCAAAGTGCGAATTGAACAAGCTAAAAAGCTTTTAATTTATACCGAAGATATTAAGATAAAGGATATTGCTAAAAGTGTTGGATACCAAGATGAATTTTATTTTAGTAATGTTTTTAAAAAAATTGAGGGCTGCTCACCGACTGAATTTATTAATAAACAGGGGAGATAAAATTTTACATGTAATAAAAGAAAATTTTCTATGTTTTATGCGCTGGACTAACTGTAAAATTTGATAAGTGAAAATGATTATCATTACAAATATGAGGTGTAAATTATGATAAAGGATATACTGGCAAAAAGATGGGAAGTTGGTGCAGAACATTATGCTCTTGGATCAAATGGATTTAATGAAAATCAATGGTTAAAAATAATGGAAAATTTACTGGGGATTAAAGGAGGGGATGGTAACAATAAACAGGCTCTTGATGTTGGGACAGGACCAGGAGTTCTTGCCTTTGTGCTCGTGAAGCTAGGATATGAAGTTACAGGCTTGGATCTTTCTGCTTCAATGTTATCAATTGCTGAGAAACGTAAAGGAGAATTAGGAGTGTCTTGTTCTTTTATAAAAGGAGATGCAGAAGATTTGCCCTTTGAGTCAAATACGTTTGATTTAGTTACAAATCGACTTAATTTATGGGCATTACCAAATCCAGGGAAAGGTGTTTTCCATTGGGTAAGAGTTTTAAAGCCAGGAGGTAAGTTAGTTTTAATTGTTAATGATCGCAAACATCCATTTGAAGAGTTAAAAAAACCAAAAAATAACCGGCATATTTTCACTGATGAATACTATAACACTTTTCAACACCTACCATTTAGTACAGCAACACCATCCCAAGTAAAAGCATTGGTGGAGGCAGCAGGTCTTCATCATGTATTCATTCAAACGTTTATAGATGAGAGAAGTTTTTCGTCTACAGATATAAAACATGTGTTAACAGCAAACCATATCGAGGAAAAAGAGATTGAGGCATTAAATATTGATAGCGGCATAGTAAATGAACAACAATTAAAGAATATATTAAAAAGATATAATATAAGGGAAATGGAAGTTCAATCCAACCAGGGTGATATTCAATTAATTATGCGCAAAAGAATGGCTGCCATTATTGGACAAAAAGAAAAATGATTCTCTTTAGGAGAGAATTATTTTTTTGATAGTTAATGAGAATGATTATTTTTATCAAGGGATTCAATTTTTGTAAGAGGTGAATAAAATGAAAAAAGCAATTTTTTTCTTCATTTTTGGATTCTTCATTTTTCTAACTGCTTGTGGTTTAAGTGAAAGCACAAAAAAGACATCTAACGGTCATCATGATGAAAGTGAATATCGTATGATTAAACATGCCATGGGTGAAATTGCTGTACCACCTAATCCCGAAAAAATATCGACACTATCCGTTTTGTATAATGATTATTTATTGTCTCTAGGAGTAAAACCAACTGCAACAGTTTCATATAATTATAAAGGGAATGATCATCTCCCTTATTTAAAGGATGATTTAACAGATGTACATTTAATAGGTAGTCAGGATCAGCCTAATTTAGAAAAATTGCTTGAATTATCTCCAGATTTAATCTTAGGAGAAGAAAGCCATATGAAAAGTTATGAATCATTTAATAAAATAGCTCCTACAGTTATTATTGAAAAAACTGATGATTGGAGAGGTTATTTACGATCAATCGCAAATGTTCTAGGGAGAGAGTCAAAGGCTGAAGAAGTAATTCATAATTATAATCAGAAGGCTGAAAAGGCTAGAGTAACACTAAATAAACGCGTTGGTGATAAGACTGTCGTATTTTTACGTGTTCGCTCAAAAGAATTAAGAGTTTATGGTGCAGCATGGAACGTAGGGGATGTCCTTTATAAAGACTTAGGTTTAAAACCAGCTTCCTGTGTACCTCTTAATGATTGGGCAAAGCAAGTTTCTCAAGAAGTTCTTCCACAATGCAATCCTGATTACATCCTATTACAAGTAGATAACCATGAACAAGCCCAAAATGTATTTGAAGATTTAAAATCTAGTTCCATTTGGAAAAATTTAAAGGCGGTTAAAAACGGAAATGTAATACCAGTAGAACATTGGTTTATTATGACAGGACCTATTAGCAATGAAACAAAAATTGACTTATTAATAAATCAATTAAAATAAAATTCTAATAAACAGCGGACATCTTATAAGGAACAAATTTACAATAATTTATGATGTGTTCTGTAATCATTGTTGCGTGGTATCCTCTTTTCTTGAAAAATTAATGTATCAAGTAAGAATTACGCTAGTCAAAAAGATAGTCAAAATAAATTTTAGAAAATTTAAAAATGTCTATTGACTACAACATGAAAAGTCGTTATAATCAATCTCAAAATTATTGAAAAAACTAACAATTTTGAATATAGAAACAGCGAAGAAGAGGAGTAGTAGAGGAAAGCTCTAGCGTTAAAAGAGAGTTGTCCCTTAGGCTGAAAGGATGACCGTTAACTTTCTTCGAAGATCGCCTCGGAGCTTTGCTTTAGAAATGGACGTCCAAAGTATAAAGCAACGGATTCTTCCGTTAACAAGTAAAGTCATGCTGCATTGACTTGATGAGTCTGCTTTTCGTGAGAAAAGCAGAGAAGTTGAGTGGTACCGCGAGTTACTCGCCTCAACAATCCAATATAAGTGTGGGTTGGGGGGCGAGTTTTTATATTTGAAAAGTTAATATAAATAGCGAAGATAAGGAGAGTAGAAGAGAGCTCTAACGTAAAAAGAGAGCGATCCCTAGGCTGAAAGGATTGCCGTTATCTCTTTTCGAAAGTCACCTTGGAGCTTTGCTTTAGAAATGGCTAAAAACCAAAGTATAGAGCAACGGAACTTCCGTTATCAAGATAAGTCAGATTTGACTTAATGAGTCTGCTTTTCGCGAGAAGGGCAGAGAAGCTGAGTGGTACCGCGAGTTATTCGCCTCAGTAATCGGTGGGCCTTTGTGGGCACCTTCGATTGAGGCGTTTTTTTTATACTTTATTGGTTACCTAAGCTGATGGAAAATAGGCTTTATTGCACTTATTTTTTCTTAATATTTGGAAAAGGACATTTCCCCCATGCATATTTAATACCTATACGTTTTATTCACATCCCCAAATAAAGCCTTGAATTTCGAAAATAAACAAAAGAGGTGTTCAACATGAATCAAGTGATTGAATTTGTTAAATCAGATGCAAGAAAAGCAAAGCCGGAACCTAACGCCTTAGGGTTTGGAAAATACTTTACCGACTACATGTTTGTTATGGAGTATAACCAAGAAAAGGGATGGCATTCGCCACAGATTGCCCCTTATCAGCCATTAACTTTAGATCCTTCTGCTCTTGTTTTTCATTACGGTCAGGCAGTTTTTGAAGGTTTAAAAGCTTATCGTACTCCAGACGGTAGAGTATTATTATTTAGACCAGAAAAAAATATTCAGCGTTTAAACGAAACTTGTAAAAGAATGTGTATTCCACCACTTGATGAAGAATTAGTATTAGAAGGGTTAAAGCAATTAATTGAGCTTGAAAAAGATTGGGTTCCCAATCAAGAAGGTACATCGTTATATATTCGCCCATTCATTATTGCAACGGAACCATTTTTAGGGGTAAGACCTTCCAAAAATTATAAATTTTTAATTATCTTATCACCAGTTGGAGCATATTACGCAGGACAACTATCACCAGTTAAAATTTATGTTGAAAATGATTTTGTGCGTGCGGTAAAAGGTGGAGTTGGGCATGTAAAAACGTCAGGTAACTATGCAGCAAGCCTTCTAGCCCAAAAGAAAGCTGAAGCAATCGGTTATGATCAAGTATTATGGTTAGATGGAAGAGAGAAAAAATATGTAGAAGAAGTTGGAAGTATGAACATCTTCTTTAAAATCAATGGAGAAATTATTACCCCACAATTAAATGGTAGCATTTTAAGTGGAATTACAAGAGATTCAGTTATTCAGCTATTAAGGTATTGGGGAGTAACGGTTAGAGAAGAAAGAATTGCTATTGATGATGTGTACGAATCTTATTTAAAAGGGGAATTAGAAGAAGTATTTGGAACAGGAACAGCTGCTGTTATTTCTCCAGTTGGTGAATTAAACTGGAATAATCAAAGAATGATGATCAACAACCTTGAACCAGGAGAATTTTCTCTGAAATTATATCAATCCATTACAAATATTCAGTATGGAAAAGAAAAAGACCCATTTGGTTGGACGGTTGAAATTCAATAAACGACTTTAATCCTTTCGCAAGACTCTCACACTTGCGAAAGGTTTTATTTTTAAGAGGTAAAAACACTATTCCAATTCATTTTCCTTTTTCTTGTTATTCTGAATTTTTCATCAAAACATTTCATTCTTATGGTAGTATGGTTTCATAGATGATTCTTTAAAAAGAGGTGTGTTCATACATGATTAAGGCTGTGTTTTTTGATATGGATGATACGTTATTATGGGATGAAAAAAGTGTAAATGAAGCATTTATGGCAACTTGTGAAGTAGCTATGGAAAAGTATAATGTAGATGCAAAACAGTTAGAAGAAGCGGTTCGCCACGAGGCAAAAGAGCTTTATAGCTCATACGAAACGTTTTCTTATGTTTCTCAAATTGGTATTAACCCATTTGAAGCCCTTTGGTCTAATTTCAGTGAGCCGATTAATGAAAATTTAAAGAAATTAAATGAACTTGCTCCTCAATATCGAAAAGAAGCTTGGAGAAAAGGTTTAAAAAGGATTGGAATTGATGATATAGAATTAGCGATTGAATTGTCAGAGCAGTTTCCAAAGGAAAGAAGAAAGCGACCATATGTATATGAAGAAACATTTGATATTTTGAACCAATTAAAGGAAAAGTATGAGTTGTTGCTATTAACTAATGGTGATCCAAGCTTGCAAAAAGAGAAAATAGCCGGCATTCAAGGATTTGCTGATTATTTTAAGCACATTGTTATTTCGGGGGAATTTGGAAAAGGAAAGCCCGATCCATCTATTTTTAAACATGCATTATCGTTAATGAACGTAAAAGAACATGAAGTCATCATGGTAGGTGATAAGCTAAGTACAGATATTATAGGCGCTTGCCAATCCAAGATTCCATCTGTCTGGATTAATCGGAAGAAATTAGATCGATATATGGATGTTGAACCAGACTATGAAATTCATCATTTACAAGAGCTCGTTAAATTGCTACAAAAAGCTCCTGTCAATGGCTAACATGATGCAACTGGTTGATTACAAGTAAGCTGGGGCTTAACTCAGCTTACTTTATTTTGATCTTAGGAATTAATCTATATATATTGTCATTTCATGTCTAGCTCCAAGCACCATCGTCTTGGGTTGCATCGGCCCTGCTGTGGTGGCTCACGTCCTCCTCGCAGGTCCTCTAGCGCCCTTCGCCGATAGGCGGGCGCTTTGCGCTTTTCTTATATTCCTATAAATTGTCTATGATTATTATCTTATATTTTGTTATTATTTTAATGGGCTTTTGCTTTAGGGGGACATATTGATGAGAAAGGCTTGTATTACTGGTTATGGTGTCAAAGCCCCAGATGTAGAAAATGTTCATGACTTTAAAATGGTATTAGAGGAAGGGTATTGTACTCTTAAGTCAATCAGGCATCCTTACCAAAATAGTCAAATTGTCATTGGTCTTATCAATCATGATTTTAAAAAAGTGAATGGGCAAAATTTGACACGTCTCCCTCGTGCAGTAAGAGTTGTTATAGCTGCAGCATATGAGGCTATTGAAATGGCTAACTTAAAAGGAAACAATACCTTTCATCATCGAACAGGAATTGTTATTGGTTCATCAGGTGGAGTGATTCAAGAAATAGAATCAATATCTAAAAACTCATTATTAGAAGGGTTAAGGTATCTTCGACCAACGAGCATTGGAAACATGAACAACAATAGTATTTCAACTGGGGTTTCTTCTTTCTTTCAAATTCACGGACCTTGTTTTACAGTGTGTAATAGCTGTACGTCGAGTATTGATGCCATACTTTTAGGAAAGATGTTAATTGAAACAGGTCAAGTTGATTGTTGTATTGTAGGTGGTGTAGATACAACGATTTGTGATATAGTATTAGGCGGCTTTTCTAAACTGAAATTACTACAGAAAAGTTTAGTTGATCTAGAAGGATATGGGCCATTTGGACAAGCTAATCAGTTTTCATTATCTGAAGGGGCTGGAGTGCTTGTTTTAGAAAATGAAGAGTATGCCTTAAATAGAGGAGCGAGCATTTTAGGTTATATTAAACGTGGGGAAATGTCACAAGATGCCATTTCCATTTATCATTCTGATTCTTCGGGTAAATTTTTATTAGATATTGTAAAAAAAGTAGTAGATAATGAGAAAATTAGTTATGTAAATAGTCAAGCACTGGGATTAAAAGAAAATGACCAAATTGAACAGAATATTCACCAAAAGGTATTTGACTGGAAAACACCCATTACTTCTATTAAAGGAATGATTGGTCATGCTCTTGGGGCATCAGGCGTTTTACAATGTATTTCTTCACTTATTAGCTTTGAATATGGTTTTATACCTCCAACGATACATACAAATCATGATCTAAAAAGTACTATTCCATTAGTAACAAGTACTTTATATCAAGAGGTTGAACAAGTTTTAATTACGTCACATGGATACGGTGGAAATAATTCGTGTTTGTTAGTATCAAGGAAAAACTGATGGGGGATTTAATATGTATTTTTTTATACTTTTATCAATATCGGTAATACCTTTAGTCTTATTTATGTTTCTTTATGCGATTGAAAGGTCAAAAATGACAAAACCCCTATTAATGTTTTTAATTCTTTTGTTTATATGGAATCTTGATGTTGTCATTTTATTTGCAGAAGTTATTTTGAGTGAGGAGACGATTCTACTATTATTTAAGATTTTTCGTTTTGGCTCCATCATGTTTATGCCTCTTATTTTTTATTACATTTTATATATTATAAAAACATTTGAAGTTGAAATCGGTAAATGGAAGTTTATATTTAATTATAAAGTATTTATGTTGTTTTCTATTTATAGTTTTATTGTTTATATAGTGAATTTAACAGACTTTGGAATTAATGGGATTTTCTTTGTTGATGGTACAAAGCTTTTTCCAGGACACTATTACCCTATCTATGCAAAATGGAACATACTTTACTTTATTAATGTCATATTAGTGTTCATTCATACATTTATCTTGCTTTTCTTTACAACAAAACTAGAAAAATCCTATTTTCGAACGTTTAGTATTTATCTCGTCATTTCTATATTACTTGTGTTTATTAATGGAGCATTATCCGGATTTAATGTGTTCCCGCTTGCGATTTCCATTTTAAATGCCGTTTTTGTTACGATGATTATTTTTAGTGCGTATTTTTTTATTAACAATCAAATGATCAATCAAATGAACAAGGAGCTTATAAACCAAAGAAATTTTCTACAAACGATTATCGACTCAAATCCTAACTATTTATTTGTAAAAGATTTAAATGGTAACTATATTGTAGTAAATGAAGCATTTGCTTCTGATTTTGGGAGTCAATTAAAAAATTCTCACTTGGATGATCAATTAAAAGCACAACAAGGTTTTATTAAACAAAATCTCCAAACATATGAAAAAGTAGTAACAGATGACTACAATCAAAAACGAAATATTGAAATAACGGAAATTCCGTTTAAGAATAATAATGAAGATCGTCTTATTTTATATGTTGCTAACGATATTACACAGCGTTTAAAAGAGGAAGAATATATTCGGAAATCGGAGAAATTAAATGTATTAGGCGAACTTGCAGCTGGTGTTGCTCATGAAATACGAAATCCGCTTACCTCACTCAAAGGTTTCATTCAACTAATTAAAAGTGATGATACAGAAGCGAATAAACGAAACTTTTATTTGGATATTATGTCAAAAGAGATTGACCGAATTAGTGAAGTCATCAATGAATTGCTTTTGCTTGCAAAGCCACAAGCGGATGTTTTTGAAAAAACAGATGTCCTTAAAATATTGAAGGATGTAAAAGTTCTGTTAGATACAACAGCAATTATAAGAAATATTGAAATACATATTGAATCCCAAGAAGACATTCCGAAAATTGAAGCAATTGCTAATCAGATTAAGCAAGTATTTATCAATATTGTGAAAAATGCGTTGGAGGCCATGCCAAAAGGAGGAAAAGTATATATAAAAGTGAAGAGTTTGGAGGGCTCTAAGGTTAATATACAAATCATTGATAATGGAATTGGGATTTCAAAGGACCGACTTCCGAAATTAGGTGAGCCTTTTTTCACAACGAAGGAAAAAGGAACGGGTCTTGGCTTAACCGTTTGTCATCGAATTGTGAAACGTCATCATGGTGAGCTTCAATTTGAAAGTGAGCTAGGAAAAGGAACAACCGTTCATATTATTTTGCCAATTGATCAACCGAAGAGTGTATAAAATGGAAGTATTTTTGCGAACTTTTATCGAATGCCACAGTTGTCTGAAGCTGTGGCATTAATCATACATTTAAATAAAGAGAGAGTCCATCTCCCAAGGTTTAATCAAACGTTTGAATAAAAAGAGTGTTCACCTTCCAAGGTTTAACTAAACGTTTGAATAAAAGGCAGATCGAGATAGCTCATATTTAATCAAACGTTTAATTAAAAATGATAATCTGATTACTTATCCGTGTTTCTGTATTTGTCTGAGCTCTTCATTTAATTGATGTGCTTGGGCGAGTGCTTGTTGATCTTGTAAAACATCATCTGGTTTATTTCCTTCACCGATAATGTAACCGCAAAACTGAGCAGATACGAAATCAAAAATGTATTGAAATTGTTGAATGAGAGGTAATCCTTTCACTTTCGGATGGTCGCCACCAGTTAAAATGACATACATTTTTTTCTTACCCACCAAGTCTTTAAAGTTAAAGCGTGAATCTCGAAGGCTTTGAGACCAGCGATCAACAAAATTTTTCATTGATCCACTCATGCCATACCAGTAGATGGGGGTGGAAAAGATAATTACATCATGATCCAAAAATTCTCTAATAATTTCATCATAATCATCCTCTACTGGTTGAAACCCTCCAGGTGAATGTCGTTTATCTTCAATCGGTAAAATTTTTTTCTCTCTTAAATAAATCTTCGAATAGTCAATGCCCTTTAAGACCATTTCTGTTAAAAGCTCCGTGTTCCCCTTTTCTCTAGAGCTACCATATAAAACAAGTATTTTCATCATTTATCTCCTTTCGATGTAAAAGTAAAAACGGCAGATTTACTGCCGCTCTTAAACACCAAGTTCTTCTTTTAAAAAGCTTTTAACTTGTTCAGCTGTTTTAGCGTTTGCGCTATGTAAATGAGCTATTTTATTACCATTTTTAAAGATTAATATGCTCGGAATGCCCAACACTTGATACTTTTCAGCTAATTCAGGAAAATCATCACGATTTACTTCAAACCATTCAAATTGGTGATATTCCTCTAGGATATCTCCGATAAACATGTTCATACGAGTACAATCTGGGCACCAGTTAGCGAAAAATTTAATAATAACTTCTTTGTCACTTGAAATAATTTCTTCAAACTGCTCTAAAGTTGTAATTGTATTCATTATGACAACCTCCTTACTCTATATATTGTAATATATCTTTCAAGATACATGTGTATTTTTGCTTGAACCATTTTTAATCAATTATAGAACTGTATAACAAAACAACCCTGAAAATGATACAATAATACAGAAATATATAATGTGACCCGTCATATTTTTTAGTGTCATGGGGAGGAAATCAAATGAAAGTAAAATTAGGTCTTGTTTATGGAGGAAAATCTGCAGAGCATCAAGTATCATTACAAACAGCATTATCTGTTATCCAAGCGCTTGATCAAAATAAATTTGAAATACATCCAATTTATATTAATGAAGAAGGAAAATGGTATCGTGGAAATCGATTATTAGAGCCTGTTAAAGATGTGGAAACGTTGAAGCTACAAGGAGATAGTCTCGCTCTTTCTCCAGTTGAGCTAAACCATTCACTATTTCCTTCTCAGTATAGAGAGAATTCAGAACCAATTGATGTTGTATTCCCGCTCCTTCATGGACCAAATGGAGAAGATGGGACCATTCAAGGAATGCTTGAAATGTTAAATATTCCATACGTAGGAAACGGTGTTTTAGCTTCTGCTGCAGGAATGGATAAAGTCATTATGAAAAATCTTTTTGCACAAGCAGGGTTAGAGCAAGCAAAATATGTATGGCTTGTTAAAAGTGAATGGGAAAAGAATCAGGAATATTTTTTGAATAAAGTAGAAGAGGTTTTAGGGTATCCGTGCTTTGTTAAGCCAGCTAATTTAGGTTCTAGTGTTGGCATTAATAAAGCGAAAGACCGTGATTCACTCATGAAGGCAATTGAAGAAGCTTTTGAATTTGATCGTAAAATTATTATTGAGGAAGCTATTATCGGTCGTGAAATTGAGATTGGAGTCATTGGAAATGATGAACCAATTTGTTCAATTGTAGGAGAAATTGCACCGAAAAAAGAATTTTATGATTATAAAGCAAAATATGTAGATGGAGATACGGAGCTAATTATTCCTGCACAAGTAACAGGTGAAGAATATGAACAAATTAAAAGTATGGCGATTAAAGCATTTAAAGCAATTGATGGCTGTGGTCTAGTACGTGCTGACTTTTTCCTAAAGAGTGACGGAACTCCATTAATTAATGAAGTTAATACTATGCCAGGGTTCACTCCGTTTAGCATGTTCCCTCTATTATGGAAACATAGTGGCTTAACATACTCTGAGCTTATTGAAAAGTTAATCGATCTAGGAATGGAACGACACGAACAGAAACAAAAAATTAAGCATACGTTTTAAAGAAAGTGAAGTAAATCGGTATTCAGACTGGATGTATTTGCTTGTTGTTTTGATTAAAAAATCGAAACAACATGTATCTCATGCAGTCTGAAACGTTTTTCATCCTTTTTGAAAGGAGAACTATTAAAATGATTAAACGAGTAATTGCTTCTATTCAACAAATGGTGAATGGAAAAGGAATTATTGATGAAAATATAGATATCGTTGGTGTATCCACAGATTCGAGAAATATTCAGAAAGGGAATCTTTTTATCCCTCTAGTTGGTGAAAACTTTAATGGACATCAATTTGTTGAAAAGGCATTTGAAAATGGGGCTGCTGCTTCATTATGGTCTGTTAATGAGCCAAACCCACCAAAAGATAAAGCTATCATTTATGTAGATGATACACTGTTAGCTTTACAAAAATTAGCTGAAGAATATTTACGAGAAGTAAATCCAACTGTTATCGGTATAACAGGAAGCAATGGTAAAACGACGACGAAAGATTTAGTAGCTTCTGTACTTTCAACAAAATATCAAGTACATAAAACAAAAGGGAATTTTAATAACCATATCGGTCTTCCTCTTACTATTTTAAGTATGCCTGAAGAAACAGAAGTAGCTGTATTAGAAATGGGGATGAGTGGAAGAGGAGAGATTGAGCGACTTTCTTCCATTGCTAAACCTGATATTGCAATTATTACAAATATTGGAGAAGCTCACTTAAAGGAATTAGGCTCAAGAGAAGCCATATCAGAAGCAAAGCTTGAAATTATATCGGGGCTAAAGGAAAACGGTACATTTATTTACCATGGTGATGAGCCGTTACTAAATAAACATCCTTATACTTTTAAAACGAAGACATTTGGGGAATCCAAAAACAATGATCTTTACCCAATATCGATTATGCAAAAAGGGAATGGGATTGAATTTACAGTCAATCAACACAATAATCAAAAGTTATATCTTCCAATATTAGGACGTCATAATGTATTAAATTCACTTGCAGCTATTCTGACAGGTCAATTGTTAGATTTATCGTTCGATGATATAGAAAAAGGTTTAAAAAATGTCCAGTTGAGTAACATGAGATTAGAGATCGTAAAAGGAAAAAGCGGGTTAACAGTAATTAACGATGCCTATAATGCAAGCCCATCTTCCATGAAAGCTGCTATTCAGCTTGTTCGTGATATGAATGGCTATGGTCAAAAAATTCTAGTTTTAGGTGATATGTTAGAGCTTGGAGAAAAAGAAGCCGAGTTTCATCAAGAAGTTGGGAAAACCATTGAAGATGCTGATATTGATCACTTATTTACTTACGGAAAACTCGGTGAAGAAATTGCAAATGGTGCTAAATCAGTAATGGATAAAAAACATATTCATGTCTTTTCCGATAAACAATCTTTAATAAAAGAATTAGGTTCGATCGTTACACCTAATGATCTTGTGCTAGTTAAAGCATCTCGTGGAATGAAATTAGAAGAAGTTGTCCATGCTTTAGTTGAAATGTAATGAAAAGGAGGTTTCCTCATGGTAGGTTGTCTTTGCATTCATGGTTTTACGGGTGCTCCATATGAGGTGGAGCCATTAGCTAATCATTTGCAAAAAGTGACTAATTGGGATATAAGAGTCCCAACATTACCGGGGCATGGGGAAACATTATCTCTTGAAGGAATTCGTTTTGAAGAATGGATTGATTGTGCGGAAAAAGAGTTAAAAAGCTTAATACAAGACAGTAACGAAGTATATGTGATTGGTTTTTCCATGGGAGGGCTTATTGCTGCTTATTTATCAGCCAAATATCCCGTAAAAAAACTCGTATTACTAAGTGCTGCCGCTTATTATGTTAATCCATCACAAATGCTTGCTGATATTAAAGAAATGATTCGAGATGGAATAAAAGGAAATTTAAAAGAGAACGAACTATTTAATCGTTATAAAAAGAAAATGATGGAGACACCAATTAGTGCAACCTTTCAATTTCGTAAGCTTGTCCGCTTTGCTAAACCATATTTAAAAGAAATTCAAACACCTACATTAATTGTTCAAGGTGAAATGGATGGTATTGTTCCGGTGAAAAGTGCTCACTTCTTATATAATGTCATAGGAACTCCACAAAAGGAACTTTGCTTTTTGCCGATGTCTAAACATCATGTTTGTCATGGGGATGACTTTGAAGTATTAGTTCAACGTGTTGAGAGATTTTTGTTTGAGAAAGTGGAAGGATATGAACAAAAAATGGAAATGTAAAGAGATTTTGTTGAAATGCACCAGTAAAAGTGGTATGATTACACCTAAATCATAATTTGCCCTGGTAAAGGGCTTTTCTTTTTAATTATACATATTCTATATAGGAGTTTAGTATATTTCATAAAGAGAAGCTGATATGTTTATTAGGAGATTTTTTTGAATTAAAAGGAGATTGAAAAAATTGACAGTAATGTTTCAACAATTTGGTTTAAGTTCAGAATTATTAAAGTCAATACAAAATATGGGTTTTGAGGAAGCAACACCAATTCAAGCACAAACGATTCCACTTGCCTTAAAATCAAAAGATGTAATAGGGCAGGCACAAACAGGAACAGGTAAAACAGCTGCATTTGGGATTCCTTTAATTGAGAAAATTAAGGTTGAACAACCTATTATTCAAGCAATTGTCGTTGCACCAACTCGAGAGTTAGCTATTCAAGTATCTGAAGAGTTATATAAAATTGGTTATCATAAAAGAACAAGGGTATTGTCTGTTTATGGAGGACAGGATATCAATCGGCAAATTCGCTCATTAAAAAAGCGACCACATATTATTGTTGGAACACCTGGGCGATTAATTGACCATATTAAACGAAAAACGATTCGATTAGAATCAGTTCATACTGTTGTGTTAGATGAAGCTGATGAAATGTTAAATATGGGTTTTATAGATGATATTGAGGACATTCTTTCACATGTTCCAAACGATAGACAAACACTTCTTTTTTCAGCAACAATGCCTGAACCCATTAAGGCGATTGCAAAAAGGTTTATGAATCATCCGGAGCATGTAAAGGTAAAAGCTAAAGAAGTAACTGTGCCGAACATCCAGCAATATTATTTAGAAGTTCCAGAAAAGAAAAAATTTGATGTTCTCACACGACTTTTGGATTTACAGTCACCTGATTTGGCAATTGTTTTTGGCCGAACAAAGCGAAGAGTAGATGAACTTTCTGAAGCATTAAATATTCGAGGATATTCAGCAGAAGGAATTCACGGTGACCTAAGCCAAGCTAAACGTTTATCGGTTCTACGTAAATTTAAGGAAAAGTCAATTGAAGTTTTAGTTGCAACTGATGTTGCCGCTCGTGGTTTAGATATTTCAGGTGTGACTCACGTATATAACTTTGATGTTCCCCAGGACCCTGAAAGCTATGTCCATCGAATTGGACGTACTGGCCGTGCCGGAAAAACAGGAATGGCGATGACCTTTATAACTCCAAGGGAATTAGGTATATTGGAAAATATTGAAAAAACAACGAAGCGAAAAATGGATAAAATGAGACCACCAACATTAGATGAGGCTCTCGAAGGGCAACAAAATATGACCATCGAAAAAATGAGAAGTATTGTTGAAAATGATGACTTAACTAATTATAAGAAAGCGGCTGAAAAAATTTTAGAAGAATTTGATTCAGTAAAGGTAGTGGCAGCGGCGATAAAAATGATGACAAAAGAGCCAGATAACACTCCTGTTAAATTAACAGCAGAGCCGCCTCTTCCTGTGAAGAAAGAAAAGAAACGTTCACAAATGAAAAGGGATTTTAAAGGAAAAGGAATGAAGAAAAAAAGACAAACCCAACAAAGGTCTAGGGGAAACCGAAATCTCTATTCTACAAGTTCTCGTTAAGCATGTGGATTTACCGCATGCTTTTTTTATTTTTATATCAGAAATACTTTCCATCTATATTCGTAAGCAGGGATTTTTATTAACAACGTGGAATATGGTGTACCAAGTAAAAACGATTAACCACTTACATGGGGAGAAAATTTGAATGGAGCGGGGGATGGTGTTGTTTGAAAAAACTGCATAGAGGTTGGTGGATTCTCTTTTTTATTGTATTAAGTGTACTTGCTTGCTTAGGCTTTGGGAGATTTGCGTTAGGTGCGATTCTTCCCTTTATGAAAAACGGTCTTGATCTCAGTTATGGGGAAACAGGATTGGTTGCTTCGGCTGTATTTTTAGGTTATTTGGTTAGTGTGACAACAGTAGGGCATTTTGTACTTAGATACAAACCGAAGAAGGTTATTGTAACCTCTTTGTTTGTTATTACTATAGGGATGGTTGTTGATGCTAATGCAGTCGGCTTTTGGACGGCGTATATTGGTTCATTTTTAATAGGGATAGGCTCTGGAGGAGCTTATATTCCTTCTCTTGGTCTACTTGGTCAATGGTTTGTAAGGGAGAGAAAAGGGATGGCTCTTGGAATCGCTATGGCAGGTGCCGGAATTGGTATCGTGTTCAGCGGGTTTGCCGTCCCAGCTATTGTGGGACTAGATCCAATTAGCGGTTGGCGTTTCAGCTGGTATATTCTAGCTATTGGGGTTATCATCATTTCTATCGCCAATTGGATAACGATTCGTAATCATCCAGGTGAACTGGGACTTAAGCCAATTGGGGCTACTAGTAGTCAAACACAAGATGTTACAGACAAAGCTAGTATAGGTAACTCAAGAGATCTTGTATACAAGAACAAAATGATTTGGTTAACCGGATTAAATTATTTTGCGTGGGGATTTAGCTATATTATCTTCTCTACCTTCTTAGTTGATTATTTAATGACAGATGTTGGATTTGATAAGCAGCTTGCTGGAACTTATTTTTCCATATCGGGTGTTATTAGTATCATAAGCGGATTTTTATGGGGGAGTATATCCGATCGTTTCGGAAGGATGATGACGTTATCTGTCGTATTCGGTATTCAGTTTTTCATGTTAATCTCTATTTCTTTTACCTCTTCCCCGTTGTTGTTGTTAGTTAGCGTTATGATTTATAGTTTAACATTATGGGGTGTTCCTACCATTATGAATGCAAGTGTCAGTGATTTTGTTCACACTCCATTTGTTCCTGTCGCAATGGGCTTTATTACCTTATTTTTTAGTATTGGACAATTTATCTCTCCGGTGGTGACAGGATTTCTTATTGATATATCTGGAAGCTATTTTCTAGCGCTTTTATTATCGGCAATCGCTTCGATGCTTGGTGGTGTAGGGTGTGGCTTTCTACATAAGTTAACAAAACATGGTCCAAACCATCCTAGTAGTAAAGGAAAAGTAAACTACCAAGCTGTAGGACAACAAGACTAATTGTTTTTATATGGAATTCAAAATAGTAAAAATGTAGAGATTATGAATATTTCTTTTCAAAGTAAAAGCTATATGGGAAGATTATAAAAAATTTTTTATAGAAGCTGATATAATAGTGTGTTGAGTAAGAAAACCAAACAAGTTAAAAAACTAAATGAGGGGTAACTGTAAATGGCCATTTTAATCACTGTGTTAGGACTCATCGCAATATTTGTATTTTTTATGTACGATTTAGCTTACAAGCAATACGTAAAACAGCTAAAAAGAACAATTGCATCTCAAAACGCTGTAATTAAACAACAACATGAGCTAATAAAAACGATGAAAAGTGAGTAAAAGCTCTCCTTTTGTAAGGGGGCTTTTCGTTTTTTCATTAATAAAAAAACAGAGATCTGTTAGGACCAATATATAAATTTTTCTTGTTTTATTGAAAAAATGTTTAAAAATATCTTATTTTTCCTTATAGTAAACATGTAGGGTTTACAAAAATTGTCTATGATTAAAGGGTGGTATTGAATTGAGAAATGAACCAAGTAATCAACTTAGTCCAAAGGCTTTAACAGTATGGAGAATTCAAGCATTCCTGAATGGGATTTTTTTATTTTTATTAGCTGTAGGAGTGTCTATACTTACTTATTTTTTTAATTGGCCGAAATGGATTATTTTTATTTTGGCAATAGTGGTCATTGTCTATGTTTTTATGTCCATCATTTATATTCCTAAAATAAGGATGAAGGTTTGGCGCTATGAAGTCCATGAGCATGAAATTGAGTTGCAAAATGGTGTTTTTGTTGTAAGGCGTGTTCTTGTTCCAATGGTCCGTGTTCAACATGTCGATACATCACAGGGACCGATTTTACGAAAATATAATCTTTCATCTGTCACAATATCCACTGCTGCAACAATGCATGAAATACCGGCATTAGAAGTAGAAGAAGCGGATCAATTACGTGATTATATTTCTAAACTTGCAAGGGAGGCAAAAGATGATGTCTGAGCCTCAACGCTTACATCCTGTAGCTGTTATTATTCGTTTAGTTAAGCTAATTCGAGAAATGATCGCGACCTTTATTATCATTATAGTTGGCTTTAATGATGAATATCAGATATATGGGTATATTGCTTTTGGGGCAATTATTCTCATAATCATTATTTCAAGTATCCTTTATTGGTTAAAGTATAACTATCAAATAGAAGATAATGAGTTTCGCTTAGAATACGGTGTATTTATTAAGAAAAAACGTTATGTCCCAATAGAACGCATTCAAACGATACATATTAGTGAAGGAGTTATTCAACGTATTTTCCGCTTAGTTAAGCTTCAGATTGAAACAGCTGGTGGCGATTTAGAGGCTGAAATTGAACTTTCCGCTATTCGAAAAAGTGAGGCAGAACAGATCCAACAATTTTTACGAGAACAAAAAAATAAACTTCTTGAAAACGAAGAAGCTATAACGGAAGCCGAGATAGATGAAGAGCAACAAAAGAAAGATACAATTTATACAATAAAACCAATTGAGCTACTCATTACAGCAGCAACCTCAAGTGGAATTGGTGTCATTTTATCGATTATGGCTTTTTTATCACAATTTGAAGAACTTCTCCCGTTCCAACGTTTATTTGGTGAAATCCAAAGCCAATTTGAAGTGCTGTTAAAAGCAGGAATTATAACGATTGTAATTATTGCGATATTTGCGTTATTCATTGCATGGATATTAAGTATCATTGGAGTTGCTCTTAAATATGCAAATTTTTCGGTCGAGCTTCAACAAGGAGAATTGAGAATTACAAAAGGATTGTTAGAAAGGCAACAGGTTACGATATCTCTTGAAAAAATACAAGCCATTCGAATTGTGGAAAATCCAATTCGACAAATGTTAGGCTATGCAACCGTACATATCGATACAGCCGGGAGCTTTAAAGAGGGTGAAGTGGCATCGATTTTATTTCCACTCATTAAAAAAAGCATAATTAAAGAAAAGGTAGAAAGTGTACTTAACTTTACGGTACAAGAAGAGCTTCATTCGTTACCGAAAAGAGCATTATATCGCAAATGGGTGAAAAATCTATTCCTTTCTCTTATAATTGTTGTTCCTGTTATATTGCTGTTAAAGCCATGGGGCTATTTTTCAATTGTTTTAATTCCGATCTTTTTCCTTCTTGGCTATGCTCAGTACCGGGATGCAGGATGGAAAATTGATGGGAAATTGCTAACGCTCGCTTATCGAACTATTTCAAAAACAACCGTATTAATGGAGAAAAAAAGAATACAAGCTATTTCAGTTCATGCCTCTTATTTTCAACGAAGAAAAAAACTGGTCACACTTCTAAGTACGGTCAAATCTGGCTTTGCAGGGGGAACCTCAACAGTTGTGGATGTAGATGAAAAGGATGCTCAAATAGTCTATGAATGGTTTTCAAAAAAATCTACGCAACAAACAATTAAAGGGACTGTCCGATAAGTCCCTAAAAAAAGTCTGGGGAGAAAGAATCTGTAATCGAGATTGGTTGATTAAAATGAAGGTGACGGCTATCCTTAGGGAACAGCACGAGCCGAAGACCCCGCAGACGAGCTGCCGAGTCGAGGAGGCTTATAGAAAAGCGGAGGCGACTGCCCAGCGTCGTACGAACGGGAGACTCTTCCGCACTGAGATAAAGGAGATACTGAGAGTAAAAACGAGCAGATATCGACTTATCGTAGGGGAGGGAGAGGATCGTTCGATAGACGCTAGGAGCCGGAGCTAGACAATACGCCCGCGGAAAGCGTCCGCCACCGAAATAAAATCAACCGAATCAAATTCACTATGAAAGGGGCTGACTTTTTGGACAGCTCCTTTTTATATAAGTTTTATTGTAATCATTTTTCTTATGGAAGTGCTTTTTAAATAAAAAGAATGATAGACAACAATAGAATGGCGATGATGATTAATATCCATATTAAATGAGTGAAATATGAAGCATTTTTCCTTGGTTGTTCATAGTACGTATAATGAGTAAATTGTTCCTTCTTCATAAATAACGGTGCTAAAATAAATCCAAATAACAATCCAGATATATGGGCGACAGCATTTGTATTAGGACTTGCAAAAGTCATAACTAACCCAATCGCTAAGATAGTTAAAATTAATTGACTATTTTGTCTATCAATGTAATTTTTTCTGAACATCACGATAAAAACATATACGCCAAATAAGCCAAATATAGCACCTGAGCTACCGACATGTATATAATTTTCAGATTCGAAAATAAAAGTTGCTAAATTGGCCAATACCCCACTGATTAAATAAATAAAAATAAATTTAGTTGATCTTAACATCGTCTCCAGAGGTGGAGCAAACAGGATCAAGGAGATGGTATTAAAGAAAAGGTGTGAAAAGTTTGCGTGAAGAAAAATAGGGGTAATAAGTCTCCACCATTCACCAGCATTAACTCCACCATTGTATCCACTTAATAGTGCAAATAGTAACGTAGATAAAGGATGGGGAATTTGCATAATTAGCCATATAACAAGTTGAAGAACGCAAATTGTAGTAACGACTGGATATAATTGAATAAAGCCTTTCAAGCTTTCTTGTCGTATAAACATATAAATACTCCTTTACTTTTTTCAAAGAGATGGTCTATTACTAAATGTATGGATATTTTAGAAAAATAGTACTAGCTATAGAAGGGTGAATAAGATGATTATTGGAATTGGTCTTGATATAGTGGAACTAGATAGAATAAGTGAAGTTTTGAACAGAAATCCAAAGTTTATTAATCGTATTTTAACAGAAAAAGAAAAAGAGTACTATTATAGGCTTTCAAATAAAAGGAAAATTGAATTTTTGGCGGGAAGGTTTGCAGCAAAAGAAGCTTTTAGTAAAGCAATTGGAACAGGAATAGGACAAAAAGTTAGCTTTTTAGATATTGAGGTTTTATACAATGAAAGCGGAAAACCGATTGTCATTCAAGAGGTCATCACAAGCCATGTTCATGTATCCATTACGCATAGTAAGCAATTTGCTGCAGCACAAGTTATTATCGAATCTCTTGATAGCTAGTCTGCATATTCTCCCCCCTTGTCTCATATATTTTTATTGCGATAGGAAGAATCGTTAGCAAGCATTCTCATGCAAAGAACTGAAGGGCCCTTTTTAATGTACGAAAAGTAAGAGAATGTTTGCTTAAGACCGAGGTTTCTTCCTTTTGACGTCATTTGAGACAAAGGGGTTGAAAAAACTTGAGGAGAGGGATTATTTTAACCATCGTTTCACTGTTTTTAATGGCTTTGCTTTCTGCTTGTGGGGGAAAATCACAAGCAGATGTGACAAGTGCTCTTAATAAAAAGGTAGAAAATTTAGAAGGTTACAAAGCAGATGCCAAAATGACAATTCAAACAGGAAACGAGCCACAAGTATATGAAGTATCTATCTGGCATAAAAAGCCTACATTTTACCGAGTCGAACTAAAAAATGCGAACAAAGAACATAGTCAAATTATTTTAAGAAATGATGAAGGTGTATTTGTATTAACACCAGCTTTAAATAAAAGCTTCCGTTTCCAAAGCGATTGGCCACAAAATAGTAGTCAAGCCTATCTTTATGAATCGTTAGTAAAAGATGTTTTAAATGATTCTGAAGCAACATTTAATAACGTAGAAGAAAACTATACATTTGAAACAAAAACAAATTATCAAAATAGCAAAATGTTACCTTATCAAGAAATCACCTTTAATAAAAAGAAATTAACTCCTGTTTTAGTGAAGGTAATGGATATTGATAAAAATGCTTTAGTAACTGTAGAGTTTTCTAATTTTGAATTTGACCCTAAATTTGACGAGAATTCATTTGATATGGAGAAAAATATGTCCAATGCACAATTAGATATTCCTACATTAGCTCAATCAGAAGATGAAAAGTTTTCCATTATGTATCCAAAAGAAGAAATGCTTCCGGAGGGAATTACGTTAACACAAGAACAAGAAATCCAAACGGATAATGGAAAGCGGATTATTTTAACATATAGTGGAGATAAGACATTTACACTTATACAAGAAAGAGCAGAGGTTTCACCTGTTACGTCTTCAGAATATATTAGTGGGGAGCCTGTTGACCTTGGTTTTACAGTTGGAGCCTTAAGAGAAAATTCAGTTTCTTGGACATATCAAGGTGTAGACTATATGCTAGCTTCCAAAGATTTAACACAAGAAGAAATGATTTCAATAGCTCGTACAGTTCAAGCTCAGGTTGGTAAATGATAGAAAAATCGAGCGGATAAGGCCGCTCGATTTTTTATGGTTTTTATCCGCAGTTTAATCATGCTAAAATGAAAAGCATAAAAATGTCTTTAATTTTTGTTGAGGATGGGGAAACAGATGGAAAAGTACTATCGAGATACTTGGGCAGAAGTAAATTTAGATTCTATTGAAGCAAATGTTCAATCACTAATAAAGCATTTGCCAGAACAGACAGAGGTCATTGCCGTTGTAAAAGCAAACGCATACGGTCATGGGGATGTTCAAGTGGCAAAAGCTGCTTTACGTGCTGGGGCATCAAGTCTAGCCGTTGCCTTTTTAGATGAAGCTCTTGCTCTTAGAAACGGAGGCATTACATCACCAATCCTTGTCTTAGGGGCTGTAAGACCAAGTGATATAGAGATAGCAGCGAAAAATAATATTACCTTAACGGCTTATTCTTATGAATGGGTAAGAGAAGCTGGACTATATAAGACAACTAAGAAAGTTAACCTTCACTTAAAGCTCGATACGGGTATGGGACGCTTAGGAATTTGTGATTCAAATGAGCTATCAAAAACCGTTTCTCTAATTGATCAACATAGCCAACTTTATTTAAAAGGAATATTTACTCACTTCGCAACAGCAGACGAGATAGACACGGCTTATTTCGACATGCAATATAAGCGATTCCTTCAATTATTGGAGGTTGTTAATCAAAAAGATTTAGTCATTCATTGTGCGAATAGTGCAACCAGTCTTCGTTTTCCAAAGAAAGTATTCAATGCTGTTCGCTTTGGTATTTCCATGTATGGTTTATCACCATCTACTGAAATAAAAGGTCAATTACCGTTTTCGCTTAAAGAAGCATTTTCTCTACATTCTTCCATTGTTCATATTAAAAAGGTGAAAAAGGGAGAAAAAATTAGCTATGGAGCAACATATACTGCTAAAGAAGACGAATGGATAGGAACCATTCCAATAGGATATGCAGATGGATGGATACGCCGATTAACAGGCTCTGATGTTTTAGTAGACGGTGAGCGAGTGCCAATTGTTGGGCGCATATGTATGGATCAGCTCATGATTAAGCTTCCTGAGAAAAAACCGCTTGGTACAAAAGTTACATTTATCGGTTCACAAGGTCATGAAGTGATTTCTGTAGATGAAGTGGCGAAAAGGCTTGATACGATTAATTATGAAATCCCATGTATGATCAGCTGGAGAGTTCCACGTATTTACAAGCAAAGAGGACAAATTATGGAAAAACGAAATGCTTTATTGTAGAAGTTATTTTTTTATGAATAAAAAAAACCAAATATTGACGATAATAGTGAAGAAATATTTGAAAATGACTTTGCTTCATTTTGCATTAATGATATTATTTTAATTGGAATGGTTATTCGGTTTTGGAGTTCGGTGGAGGTGTATCTTTGTGTCTGATTCCAGCGCAACAACAGAAATTTTAGTACGTTTACCACAAACGCTCGTTTCTGAACTAGATGGGTTAGTTAATCAAGAAAATAGCAGTAGAAATGAATTAATTTATCAAGCCACTAAAATGTATTTACGTGAACGTAAAAAACGACAAATTCGTGAATCGATGAGACGCGGTTATATGGAAATGGCAAAAATTAATTTAAATATCGCATCTGAAGCTTTTTTAGCAGAATATGAGGCTGATCACACCGTTGAACGTTTAGTCAGCGGGGGGTAATCATTTGATTGTTAAACGTGGCGACGTTTATTTTGCTGACTTATCCCCTGTAGTTGGTTCAGAGCAAGGAGGCGTTCGTCCAGTTTTAATTATCCAAAATGATATAGGGAATCGTTTTAGTCCAACGGTGATTGTAGCTGCAATTACAGCTCAGATTCAAAAGGCAAAACTACCTACCCATGTTGAGATTGATGCGAAGCGATATGGCTTTGAACGTGATTCCGTTATTTTACTTGAACAAATAAGAACGATTGACAAGCAAAGATTAACGGATAAAATTACACACTTAGATGATGAGATGATGGATAAAGTGGATGAAGCCTTACAAATTAGCTTAGGGCTTATTGACTTTTAGCACTTATATATGTTCTTTATAGGTTGCCAAATAGGGGCAACTTTTTTTGTTTTTTTTTCATCGTTACAGAAAGTTTAAGTTCAATAAAGTGTTAAAGTGCTTTCTTTGTAGGTATTTTCATGTCTATCAAAAAGCGCCATCGGCTTGGGTCGCTTCGGATAAAAGAGACGAAACCGTGGATAAAGGACGAGAATCCGCAGATAAAAGAGATAGAACCGTGGATAAAAGAGTCCCAACCGCGGAAAAAGGAGCCCGAACCGCGGATAAAAGAGCCCGAACCGCGGAAAAAGGAGCAGAATTGCGGATAAAGGAGTCAGAACCGCGGATAACAGCCTGAAACCGCGCACCGCTGTGGCGGCGGAAGCGTCCTCGCGGGTCCTCTAGCGTCCTTTGCCGATAGGCGGGCGCTTTATGCTTTTCTTAAAGCGCTGTCTTCACAAATATGATTGCTTTTTGAAAAGAATTAACGACTCTATTGAATAAACCTTTCAAAAAACTTGTTGAAATATTGTATTGTTGATGAAAAAAAACATATTCTCTAGAATAATAGTAAAATGTGTTAGGTTTTTATATGTTATCTCTTAATGCGTACAAATTTTTCAAGCAGACCGTCTAAAGGGAAAACAATAGACAATTTACTAGCATTACTGAAAGCTTTAAAGGAGGATCATTAATGGGAGAGAATGATACAGCAGTACCAAGGTTTATACAAGCCAATAGAGAAGAAATCTTTCAAGAATGGATGCATCAATTATTAGAGCAAGGTGACCAAAATACGTATACCTTATCAGAACAAGTATTTTCAAATATAGCAAATGAATACTTAAATATATTGAATCAATATTATTACTATCCAGAAGTAAACCTTTCGGAAAAGTCTCAAGATTTATCCCAAAGGGTTGTACAGGCTGGATGGCCCATTCATCTATTAGCGAAAAGCTTAAATATTTTTGAAAGAATTGTCTTTCAAAAAATGTCGACAAACGAAAAATCCGAAAATTATTTAGATCTCCTGTGGGAAATTGAAAATGTCGTTTCCCCAATCAATGCCGAAGTTCTCCAAAATTATACTGCATCATATGAACGAACAATTAATTTGCAAAAAATTGCTCTTCAAGAACTATCTGCACCTCTTATTCCAGTGTTTGATAATATTACTATTTTACCTTTAGTAGGAACGATTGATACAGAGCGTGCCAAGCGAATTATGGAGAATTTATTACATGGGGTTGCAAAGTATCGCTCCGAAGTTGTTCTTATTGATATAACAGGTGTACCTGTCGTCGATACAATGGTTGCACACCATATTATTCAAGCAGCAGAAGCGGTACGATTAGTTGGTGCCAAATGCCTACTTGTTGGCATTCGACCAGAAATTGCCCAGACTATTGTGAACATTGGAATTGATTTGAATCAAATTATTACAAAAAACACACTACAAAAAGGTATTGAAGCTGCACTTGAAATGACGAACCGAAAAATCGTCACAATGGAGGATGAATAAATTGCAAGTACAAAGAATACCAATATTAAAGCTTTATAACTGCCTACTTGTTTCCATTCAATTTGAATTGGACGATCAAACGGCATTACAATTTCAAGAAGACTTATTAAAAAAAATACATACAACCGGTGCAAGTGGTGTTGTCATTGATTTAACTTATGTAGAAGTGATTGACTCGTTTATTGCCAAAATTTTAGGGGATGTTATTAACATGTCCAAATTAATGGGGGCAAAAGTTGTTTTAACAGGTATTCAACCAGCGGTAGCAATTACACTAGTTGAACTAGGAATAGAGTTAAAAGATGTTGAAACAGCACTAGACTTAGAAAAAGGTCTTGAACAATTAAAGCAGGAGTTGGGGGATTAACAAATGACCAACCAATCCTGTGTCAAAATTGTTACCGAGTGGGACATAGTAGCTGCCCGCCAATTAGGACGTAATGTGGCGAAAGAACTTGGCTTCGGCTCTGTTGATCAAGCCCGCATTACAACAGCTATTTCTGAGCTTGCAAGAAATATTTATTTGTATACAGATGAAGGGAAAATTTGTATTGAAAAAATACACGAATTTGATAAAAAAGGAATTAAAATATTGGCCATGGATAATGGACCCGGTATTGCTGATTTAAGGAAAGTAATGGAAGATGGCTACTCGACCTCAGGAGGGCTTGGAGCCGGATTGCCAGGTGTTAAAAGGCTAATGGACGAGTTTAATATCGTATCTCATATAGGTGAAGGGACCGAAGTGACTGCGGTGAAATGGCTTCGTTAGGGGGAGCTTATATGGAACGGAATGAAGGATTAATATCCAAATATAAAAAGATATTAGAGCACTTTATACAAAATCGAACGGAAGAAGCTCTTTATGAAGGTCAAAAATTTAGTCGTCATGTTATTGAGCATCAAATCCCGCCTGAAGAAATCATAAGTATGCATAAGAAAGTACTACAAAAACTATTTCCAGAGACTCCATCTAATATTCTTTATTCATTAGATTTTTTACTTGAAGTCATGATTGGATATGGTTTAGCTTATCAAGAGCATCAATTCCTTCGCAATAAGCAACAGGAATTGAAATCAGAAATTGAGATTGCGGCAAATGTTCAACAAACTTTGTTAAAAACGGATATTCCATCAATCGATTGTTTGGATATAGGGGTTAAAAGCGTTCCTGCCAATATCATGACAGGTGATTATTACCGATTTGTTAAAGATGAAGAAACGATCAGTATTGCTATTGCAGATGTCATAGGAAAGGGAATACCAGCGGCACTTTGCATGTCTATGATTAAATATGCGATGGATAGTTTGCCAGAATCAAGGCAAAATCCAAGTCATGTACTAGAAAATTTAAATAGTGTTGTTGAGCAAAATGTCGACTCAAGTATGTTTATAACCATGTTATTTGGAATTTATGATACAAAAAAACATTTATTTACGTATTCTTCTGCTGGCCATGAACCAGGTTTTTATTATTGCGCAAAGGAAGATCGGTTCTATGATTTAAAAACAAAAGGGCTAGTACTAGGGATTGATCGAAATATTCAATATCGGCAATACTATAAAGAGCTTGAAAAAGATGACATGATTGTGCTACTTTCTGATGGGGTTACAGAAACAAGATCCAATGATGGTTTTATAGAAAGGGAAAACGTATCTCATTCCCTTCGAAAATACATGCATTTATCCGCACAAGAGATGGTAGAGAGTGTGTATGCTGATTTTGAAAGGTTACAGGATTTTCAACTTCAAGATGATTTTACCTTAATTCTTTTACGTAGAAAGGTTTAGTTTGATTGACATAGGGGTAAGGAACACTATAAGCAGTAGTCCTTGCGGTTGGAGGGATTGTGATGAATTTAAACATTAATATAAAAGAAGAAACGAATCAAATCTATGTGTTCTTATCAGGTGAAATTGATGCATACACGGCCCCAAAATTAAAAGAAGCTGTTCTACCACTTGCGGATAAATATGAGCCAATGATTGAAGTTAGCTTAAAAGATGTTGAATATATGGATAGTACAGGCTTAGGTGTTTTTGTAGGATTGTTAAAGTCTGTTCGAAAACAAAATGGACACTTAAGACTTGTTGATTTGTCACCGAGACTACAACGATTGTTTTCCATTACTGGGTTAAGCGACATTATTGATATTTCTCCAAAGTCAGTAGGTGAAAACCAATGACAAAGTTAAAAGACTATGTTGAGATGAAAATTCCTGCTAAACCTGAATTTATTGGTGTTGTTCGATTAACATTATCAGGAATAGCTAGTCGTATGGGGTTTACCTATGATGATATAGAGGATTTAAAGATAGCTATCAGTGAGGCTTGTACAAATGCTGTTAAACATGCATATCAACATGAACAAAATGGAGATATCGTCATTGGTTTTGGTATGTATGATCATAAGCTGGAAGTGATGGTAGCCGACAACGGTAAAAGCTTTGACTTTCAAAAAATTAAAGAAGAGCTTGGTCCATATTCTCCTTCTGTACCGGTTGAAGATTTAAATGAAGGAGGGTTAGGCCTGTTTTTAATTGAGACGCTGATGGATGAGGTGAAGGTTCAAATGAATAAAGGCGTCACTGTTTTAATGACCAAGTTCTTAAATGGGGAGCGAATGGACGTTGACACAATTATCTCCGAATCCAACTCTAACTAAAGAAGAAATTGACGAACTGATTCGCCGTTGTCAGAAGGAGGATGAAAATCAAAAGGCGCAAGAAAAGATTATTCAACACTATCATCATTTAGTGGAAGCATTGGCGAAAAAATATGCCAAACGACATGAATTTGTTGAGGATTTAATTCAAGTTGGAATGGTTGGATTATTGGGTGCCATTGAGCGGTATGATCCATCAGTTGGAAAATCTTTTGATGCCTTTTTGGTACCAACTATTGTTGGTGAAATGAAGCGCTATTTACGAGATAAAACTTGGAGTATTCATGTTCCAAGACGAACAAAAGAACTTGGTCCAAAAATTAAATCAACTGTTGATGAATTAACGAATGAGCTACAACGTTCCCCTACAATTGAAGAAATTGCTAATCGTTTGAATGAATCAGAGGAAGACGTCTTAGAAGTGATGGAAATGGGAAAAAGCTATCAAGCTTTATCTGTTGACCATGCAATTGAAACGGATTCTGATGGGAGTACTGTTACGATATTAGATGTAATTGGTGAAAAAGAAGAAGGGTATGAACAAATCAATCAACAATTAACATTAAAAAGTATTTTACATGTTTTATCAAAACGAGAGCGTGAAGTGATTGAATATACATTTTTACGGAATAAAACGCAAAAAGAAACAGGAGATTTACTTGGAATTTCACAAATGCATGTTTCTAGAATTCAGCGTCGTGCTATCGAAAAATTAAGAAAGGCTGCAGAACAAGATGCAATGGAGAATGAAAAATGATGCAATTTCAAACAACATCGAATATAAGGGCAATCGCCTATCAAATTGAAAAACAAGGGAAACATATTTGTGGAGATAGCTTCTATATGCATGCTACAGAGGATTATTTTATTGCTGTTATTGCAGATGGGTTAGGTAGTGGAGATGCGGCAAAGGAATCCTCCCAAGTAATTTGCCAAGTAGTGGAGGACTATCAAAAAGCGGATGTCACCCAAATTCTTACCTACTGTAATGAAATTGTGAAAAATAAACGCGGAGCCACTGTCTCTATTTTGAAGATAGATTTTAAGTTCAAAAAATTTACTTATAGTTCTGTTGGAAACATTCGATTTGTTTTATATACTCCATCCGGCCAATATACCTATCCCGTTCCGATATCAGGCTTTTTATCTGGAAAACCTCAAAAGTTTCGCACTCAAACATTTTCATATGAAAGTGGATCAAAATTTATTCTTCACTCAGACGGCTTAAAAATTTCAACAATCAAGTCTTTATTAAAAGATAGTAGTTCAGTAGAGAGTATTTCACAAAAGTTGGATACATATATTCCTAACCGTACCGACGATTTAACCTATATTATTGGACAGTTATATTAAAGGTTTTTCAGAAGGGGCTGTACAAAAAGTATAGCCCCTTTCATTGTAAACTAAATTCGGTTGATTTTATTTCGGTGGCGGACGCTTTCCGCGGGCACGGCCTCAGCCTCCTCGACTCGCCAGCTCGTCTGCGGGGTCTTCGGCTCGTGCTGTTCCCGCAGGAGTCGCCGCCACCTTCATTTCAATCAACCAATCTCCATTACAGGTTCTTTCTCATTAGGGACTTATCGGACAACCCCTCTTTCATAAGGGATTACTAAAAAATTGCCTTTTCGTTATGATAATTTTATCCGCTATTTACAATCAAGTTTTAAAATGTCTATGAATTCATGGATACTTAGGCTAAGCTTTCTTAATAGTTTTTAATTTGGTAAAATGTTGGCATATTGGAAATCAATTTGGAGGATGAATAATGGAAAAGATTTTAGGATTAATTAGTAACGAATTAAACCTTCCTCTTCAAACAATTAAAAATGTTATTCAATTATTACAAGATGGAAACACGGTTCCATTTATCGCTCGATATCGTAAAGAACAAACAGGTGCTTTAGACGAAGTACAAATTCGAACGATAGAAGAGCGATGGAATTATGTGCAAAATTTAGAGACGCGAAAAGAGGAAGTCATTCGTTTAATTAGTGAGCAAGGAAAGCTAACAGACGAATTACAGAATAAAATTGTTGCGGCAACAAAGCTTCAAGAAGTAGAGGACTTATATCGACCTTATCGTCAAAAAAGAAGAACAAAAGCAACTGTGGCAAAAGAAAAAGGCCTTGAACCTTTTGCAACATGGATTTTTTCACTTCCAAATGAAGGATCTTTAGAAGAAGAAGCGAAAAAATATCTGAACCCTGAAAAAGAGGTTCAAACTATAGAAGAAGCGATTAGTGGAGCAAGTGATATTATCGCAGAATGGATCTCTGATAATGCTCAATTCAGACAATATATTCGAGAACAAACATTTAAAAAGGGTCAAATTTCCTCAGAAGTGAAAAATGAAGAAAAAGATGAAAACAAAGTATATGAGATGTATTATCAGTACGGAGAGCCAATTGTAAAAGTTGTTCCTCACCGAGTCCTTGCAATGAACCGTGGAGAAAAAGAAGAGATTTTGAAAGTAAGTATTAACCCACCAATAGAGCAAATCTTACGTTATCTTGAAAAACAGATTATGAAAGATAAACAAACAATTGTACATAAAACTGTTATAAGTGCCATTGAAGATGCTTATAAACGCTTAATTCAACCATCTATTGAACGAGAGATTCGAAAGGAACTTACTGAAAAAGCAGAGGAACAAGCGATTCATATTTTTGCTGAAAATTTAAGGAAATTACTATTACAGCCACCTCTTAAAGGGAAAATGGTGTTAGGAGTTGACCCGGCCTATCGAACAGGCTGTAAGCTAGCCGTTGTAAATGAAACAGGGAAAATGCTTCATATAGATGTCATCTATCCACATCCACCAAAAGAATTAAAAGAAGAAGCTAAACAAAAATTAAAAGAAATCATTACTCGTTACCAAATAGAAGTGATTGCTATTGGAAATGGTACAGCCTCAAGAGAAACAGAACAATTTGTCGCTGATGTTATTAAAGAACTAGATGAGGAAGTGTTTTATTTAATCGTTAATGAAGCGGGAGCCAGTGTTTATTCCGCTTCCGAATTAGCTCGCGAAGAATTTCCTGATTTACAAGTTGAAGAAAGAAGCGCGGTTTCTATTGCTAGAAGACTACAAGACCCGTTAGCAGAGCTTGTTAAAATTGATCCTAAATCTGTCGGAGTTGGTCAATATCAGCATGATGTTTCACAAAAAAGGCTAACAGAATCTCTAACCTTTGTTGTTGAGACGGTTGTTAACCAAGTTGGTGTTAATGTGAATACAGCATCTCCAGCTTTACTACAATACGTATCAGGTTTAACTAAATCAGTTGCTAATAATATTGTGAAAAAAAGAGAGGAAATAGGGAAGTTTACCAATCGAAATCAATTAAAAGATATTCCTCGCCTAGGTGCCAAAACATATGAACAATGTATCGGATTTTTGAGAATTATGGATGGAGAAAATCCATTAGACCGAACGAGTATACACCCAGAAACATATTCCGAGGTTGAAAAGCTATTAAGTCACTTATCGTTATCAAAGGAAGATATCGGTACTGAAAGGTTAAAAGAAGCATTACAATCAATCAATATAAAAGAAATGGCAGAAACATTAAGCGTTGGTGAATATACATTGAAGGACATTTGTGATGCTTTAATGAGGCCCGAACGTGATCCGCGTGATGAAGTACCAAAACCATTGTTAAAAAAGGATGTATTACAATTAGAAGATTTAAAAGAAGGTATGGAGTTACAAGGTACGGTTCGAAATGTGGTTGATTTTGGTGCATTTGTTGATATCGGAGTAAAACAAGATGGGCTTGTTCATATTTCAAAACTAAGTAAAAGCTTTGTTAAACATCCTTTAGACGTTGTTTCGGTTGGTGATATTGTAACAGTTTGGGTAGAGTCCGTTGATATTCAAAAAGGAAGAGTCCAGCTATCTATGATTAATGACTAAATTTTTTAAACACTGCTTTTATGGGCAGTGTTTTTTTCGATAAAAATACCAGCATTGATTTAATAACTTAATTTGATACCGGTTTTTTTCATAAAATGCTCTCATCATTTGGTTTTTCAACCATGTAGGCATTGCCAATACCTCCTAACAAATTATAATGGAGTTATGGGTAATAACTAATATATGCAAATAAGTAATGTCCTGTGCGAAGATATGTTAAGAAGGTGTCAAATGTGGATGATAAAGAGTTGCAACAGCTAGTGGAGCATATTTCTTTAACGGAGTTTGGTAAAAAATTTTATCATAAAGCTTATTTTAACCATCGACTAAGAACGACAGGCGGACGTTACTTGTTACAAAGTCATCATATAGAAATAAATCCAAAGTATTACGTAGAGTATGGATTAGATGAACTAGTCGGTATCATTAAACATGAGTTATGTCATTATCACTTACATATAGAAGGAAAAGGGTACCAGCATAAAGATAGAGATTTTAAGGAGTTATTAAAAAAAGTAAATGCTCCAAGGTTCTGTAAGCCGTTAAAGCAAAAAACGACTAAAAGAAAACAGTATATATATTGTTGCAATGATTGTTCACAAGTTTTTATAAGATATAGAAAAATGAATACAAAAAGGTATGTATGTGGAAAATGTAGAGGTAAAATTTATTTATCAAAAAAGGGTTGACGATTAAATATAATATATGATAAATTATAGTAGCCGTCGTCATTAGGACAAGTTAAAAACGGCTTGACAAATGATGAGTTACTTTTTAAAATGAAAAAAGTCGTAATAATTATTCCGCAGTAGCTCAGTGGTAGAGCACGACCGAGTTTGCGGCGAAGCTTAGCTTCAGCGCACAAGTCGAGCTGCTACTTGAGTAAACATACTGAGACTTGGGCGGGATATGGGCTTAAAAAATTAAATTTAAAAAGTGTATTTTTATCTTTCCGCAGTAGCTCAGTGGTAGAGCATTCGGCTGTTAACCGAACGGTCGCAGGTTCGAATCCTGCCTGCGGAGCCATATGGAGAAGTACCCAAGTGGCTGAAGGGGCTCCCCTGCTAAGGGAGTAGGTCGTGTAAGCGGCGCGAGGGTTCAAATCCCTCCTTCTCCGCCATTCATGGCCCGTTGGTCAAGTGGTTAAGACACCGCCCTTTCACGGCGGTAACACGGGTTCGAATCCCGTACGGGTCATACATATTTGTGGAAAATGGGAAGTTGAAAAACTTCCCATTTCTAACCCTTACACTAAAAATAATTGGAGGATTAGCTCAGCTGGGAGAGCACTTGCCTTACAAGCAAGGGGTCGGCGGTTCGATCCCGTCATCCTCCACCATAATGTCTCGGTCAGTTAAATACTAAAAAACTGGTCCCGTGGTGTAGCGACGAGCGATACATCGTCGAATAAGCCACGAGTTGTCCCGACGCAGCTGCCAGCTGTGAATAAGCTAGCAGAGGAAGGGACAGTTAAATGCAAACAATAGGCATTTTAAAGGTTAATCTTGTAAATATATGGTCCCGTGGTGTAGCGGTTAACATGCCTGCCTGTCACGCAGGAGATCGCGGGTTCGATTCCCGTCGGGACCGCCATATTGTTATTAGAATTGCACTTGATTTTTTGATTGTTGTTTGTTAGAATGGGTTTTGTTGTTTTGGTTGATATACTATTTGATGCTACTTTTATTTAGGATGTTATTTGTCGGATGATTTACATGTTCTTGAAGGCTCTCAAAGAAGTAATTTCAATCGAACACGAAAATCATCCTGCGGTGTTATTTCAAGATGCTAATTTAAAGTAGATAATTCATGAAGTAATTTCATTGGGCTATAGCCAAGCGGTAAGGCAACGGACTTTGACTCCGTGATGCGCTGGTTCGAATCTAGCCCAGCCATGAGCCATTAGCTCAGTTGGTAGAGCATCTGACTTTTAATCAGAGGGTCGGAGGTTCGAGTCCTCCATGGCTCACCATTTTCTTTCATATTATATGCGGGTGTGGCGGAATTGGCAGACGCGCTAGACTTAGGATCTAGTGCCGTATGGCGTGGGGGTTCAAGTCCCTCCACCCGCACCATTTTCGCGGTAGTGGCGGAATGGCAGACGCGCTAGGTTGAGGGCCTAGTGGGGGCGACCCCGTGGAGGTTCGAGTCCTCTCTACCGCATAAAAAATTATTTAAAAAAGTTGTTGACATAAGATAATCAGCGTGATATTATAATAAACGTCGCTAAAAAACGGTTAATTAAATCAAGCGCCCGTAGCTCAATTGGATAGAGCGTTTGACTACGGATCAAAAGGTTAGGGGTTCGAATCCTCTCGGGCGCGCCATAAATCGGGAAGTAGCTCAGCTTGGTAGAGCACATGGTTTGGGACCATGGGGTCGCAGGTTCGAATCCTGTCTTCCCGACCAGTCGAAGGTGCGCGGGTGTAGTTTAGTGGTAAAACCTCAGCCTTCCAAGCTGATGTCGTGGGTTCGATTCCCATCACCCGCTCCATTATAAATACAAATGATCTTTGAAAACTAAACAAAACGAAGCGTTCCGTTAATTCTAATGAGTACTGATCAACTTTTTTGGAGAGTTTGATCCTGGCTCAGGACGAACGCTGGCGGCGTGCCTAATACATGCAAG
>Ga0180434_10000278_pt1 | contig 77127 bp, 84 predicted proteins | sample SS_ome_7_FD_132453 | JGI IMG/M metagenome (GOLD analysis project Ga0180434, IMG submission 132453) | Hypersaline lake sediment archaeal communities from the Salton Sea, California, USA - SS_1_D_2 metaG | ecosystem: Environmental > Aquatic > Non-marine Saline and Alkaline > Hypersaline >...
TATCCGTGGTCTCTCTTAGACCTCTTCGCACTCTTCCATTCCCATTCCTCGACGGTCGTATCATAATCGTGGTCTATGAGTCCGGACGTGTCTATGCATAGGCCGGGGTAATTCGGGTCCTTGACTTTCCCGTCTGAAGGGGTGAGAGCTTCCAGCACCGATGCTACTGCCACCCATTCTGACTCTTTGTGGGTCTTCTTCGGTTCGGGATAGTCGCCACAGAAGAACCTAGTCCTTGTCTGTGGCGCGCCGAAATCGGCTGCATTGTAGATGCCTCGTTCCTTGATTGTCAATACATCTTCTCCTGGCAGTCCCAACTCCTTGAACGTGTATTCGTCCTTGATGAACTTAGCGGAATTCGGCACGTTCTCCAGGATCCAGTACCTCAGGACACCCTTCTTCTGTTTCCAGGCGACTATACGGAGATATGCTTCTATCAGTCTGAGGCCAAGGCTCTTGTCTGCCTTCCCTGCCTTGTTGGATCCGGAGAATGCGACACAAGGCGGGGACCCTATCAGGATCTCGGCATCTGGGACTACCTCGTCTATCTTCTCTGGCGTATCCAATTCCAGGATGTTCATCTTGACTGCTTTGCAGTCGGGATGGTTCAAATCATGGGTCTGGACGGCTGGTTCCCAGTTGTCCAGAGCGAAGACTACATCGAAACCCATCTGCCGGAAGCCTTCTGAGAAACCTCCCCCACCAGCGAAGAAATCTGCGACCTTCATCTTCCTAATGCTAGGAAGATTAAATCGACAATGGATTAAAACCTTGGGGAGGTGTCTGAGCAGTGAGCAGTGGCGATGTCAGTCTCTTATTATGTCGCTTATCTTCTTAAACTCTAATTTGTAGTTTTTATCTTCTGCGTCTTTTCTACTGTTCCAATACTTTATCATATTTTTAACAGATGTCGGTGCATCTTCTGCTATAAGGAATCCATAGGAGGGTCTTTCGCCTGCTTTGACCTTCCCATCCCAATACATAACTAATTGATAGACATCAAGTGGGAATGCTTTGTTTGATTTTACCTCATAAATCATAATGTTTTTCGTATTATCGATTAAGTGTATATCGATTAATACCCCCGCTCCTTCCCAGGTGGGATAATTTTCCCGCACAGTAGAACTGGGGTATACTGTTTTTAAGACTTTGGCTATGGTCCTACGTTTTCCTTCTTCGGTCAATGCCCTCCCAGACCTACGGGGCCTTAAATCATCTAATTTTTCTCTCAAAGCTTCCCATAGTGGGTTCTGCGGGTCGATTTCCGTTTTATTATTGACAGTGTGGAAATCTGGACTTTCAATACGCAATTCACCAATAAAAGTGTTCAAGCTGTTATGTCTTGTTAAGTCCGGCCAGATATACTCCAATTGGTGTGGGAGTATGACTTTACCTCTGACTCGTATATCAATACCTTGTGTTTTTTGGTTTCCTTTGTAATAAATTTTTAGAGGGAATGGGGGCCCACGTGAAGCATCATCCTTAAGATTCTTGTCTAAAGTTCCATATTCATACTCCATTGTATACTTTTTACCGCTGTATTCGATACTTATCTTATCCCTTTTGGACTCTTCTAACAAATCTTTTATTAAGATTGGTTGAACCTTTATTGGTTCCTGCCATTCGCCTATTTTACCCTTTTTTTCGCGATACCTGACCCAAATACTGTTCTTTTGATCCTCTAAATACCCCCTGTAAATCACGCCTAAATGTTCAATCAAACGAGGCACTAAGCTTGTGAATATATGACTTGCTGGGTAAACAGAGTTAAAATAATGATAACTTGTAATGGCAAAAACCCTAGTACCCATATCAGAAATACATATTGAGAGGTTTTTTGACCATAACATCTCTTTGGCCAAATCCACTTGCATTGAATTACTAAAAGGGCCCTTCACGATATAATACTGATTTTTTTTCTTAGCTTCTAAGTCCCTAGTTATGACATAAAATTCTGGAGAGTTGCCCGTTAGAACACATAAGCTATTTTTTAAACCCCAACCATGCTCATTCATCGGTCCTGGATTTGAACCTCTTGAACCGACCTTTAATACTCTCTGTTTTAAATCTTTTAATGAGATGCCCGAACAATTGTCTGCTACGATGATATTTACTTTGTCGCCCTCTTTTTCTAATACAATCTCTATGGTGAATGGTTGTCCGGGCGGTTTAGCGCTTATTGAGTTGTCGATTAGCTCTGCAAGTGCTTGATGGAACTCAAGTTTTTGTCGGGCTAATCCCTGGTAAAATCCCAAATCATCCGGTCTAGTGTCCACCTCTTGTGGGAAGTTCTCAGTCATTTTGTTACACTAATGGGATTGTAAACAAAAACCTTTACACTACACCCCCGCGCTCACCTCCTTAACCCGCCCAGCACCGCAAGCCTACCTCCAGTCAACTCAATCAAAACTAACAAATTTTTTATTTTAATCAAAAATACTCAGAATCTCCTTCAAATCATCAACACACCAATCCTCCTTACCACACTTCTCACCAACCAAGACAGTCCTCATCCCCAAGGCCTTCGCCCCTTCAACATCACGCTCATACCAGTCCCCGACCATCACAGCCTCTTCAGCCTTGACCCCCAACCTTCTAAGCGCAGCCTCAAAAGGCAGTCTGTCAGGCTTCCTCCTGCCCGTGTCCTCATAAGCGACAACGACATCAAACAACCCGTCCATCCCTATCAGGTTCAGCCTCTGCCACGCCTTCAGCCTGGGAGCATCAGTCACCACGGCGACCTTGAACCTCTTCTTCAGCTTTTTAATCGTCTCAACAGCTCCATCAACTGACTTAGTATTGGCCAGCTTCCCCCTCAAATAACCATTTATCCCCGCAGCCAGTATCTTATCCTCAAGCTTCCCAAGCGATTTCAGAAAATCAGCGATGGCAGTATTCGACTCGATATCCTTCCAATAGACTTCATCCAGCTTAGAATAAGCCTCATCCTCTGACATCTCCAATCCAGCCTTGACCATGGCTTTAGCCGCCTCTTTAATCGCAGCCTTCTTCATAGCCTTGAAATCAATAAGAGTACCATCCAAATCAAATAGTATCGCTTTTATCATTTCCCGTATTCGTCAATTCTTTTTTGATTCGAATTCATCTTATTCCTATTTGGATCTTTTCCTATTTGTATAGCTTTAAAGCATTTATCACACACTTTATTCAGGCTCCCGAGGAAAACATCTTGGTAGTATACAGTTTCTCCAGACATTATTTTTGCCCCACATCGGCGACAGACGTATTCCCCTTTTGATATGTGCCTTTTCAATGATCCCGATTCCATCCCAAAATCATTTGTTTTGTAATAATTTCCTTAATACCTTCAATTTATGTTCCAGTTCGGGGATTAGCTGTTTTATGCTTCTTGATTTCTGTATGTTGTTATTGCATCTTGCACAAAGAAGTATTAAGTTGTCTGGTTTCTGGGCAATTTTTCCATGGCTAACTGGTATTTTGTGCCCCCATTGTAACTTAAGATATTTCAAATCTTTGTCTTTGGGTTCATTCCAACAGAACTCATCCTCACCGCCGGCAAATGCACACGTTCCTGCTTGACTATCTAAAATTTCATTAGTGAATTCAAGTCTTTCTTGGACATTCATCTTTATGCCCATCCTTTTTAAATGCCCATATAAGTTCTTGGCTAACCTCTTGATCTCATCCTCAGGTATCCTTGGCCATGTATAAGTATCTTTAATATAATCGTCAAGATTATTTGCCATCTTATTTTACACCTTCAAGACCTTAACCTTCCCTTCCTTCCCGACCACCTTTACATCACAAAAGTCCTTAAACTTCTCAGGATTCAAAGTATGGATGGGAACAACGACATCAGCCTTCACCCTCTTGACCATCCTTTCGATATCCTTCGCCGAGGCGTGCCCGGAGCAGTGCGCGGTCTCCCAGCTGACGTCGAAATGCTTCAGCCAGTTCTCCATCGCAGTCTTCATCTTGTAGTTGTCCTCGCCCTCGAGGAAGTGCTCCGAAGACGAATAGACATAATCAGCCTTCTTCGGCCTTATGTGCGCCAATTCAGTCAGCCTTGACACGTTTATGAACAATACGTAGTCCTTTGGCTTCTCCCTGATGTCCTTGAACGTGATATTCCCCTTTTTCATCTCGTCTTCACACCTCCAGGTCCCGGGCTTCCTCCTCCTGCTCCCGTTCCTGCAGATCGTGTAACAGTAATCGGGCAGCTCGTCGCCCCAGTACCGCCTCCACTCCCCTGTGTAGCCCTGTTCGTCCCAGTTCCCGCTCGAGTTCAGCCGGTAGTACAGCCGTAGATCGTCGGGTATCCAGGTTATCTTCTCCCTCAGGCACTCCAAGAGATAAGCGTACTTCGGGTCCACCACCAGTTTCCTGTTGTTCTCGACGCATGCCTCCCAGATGCTCCTGAATCTATCGATGTTGCTCATTGCGAAGTGCGCGAACACGAGCCCCTTCGAGTCCTTTATCACCGAGCTCACCTTCTTCTTGACGTAGTCCTCGCTGTACCACTTCCTGACGATCTCCTCCTTCGCCTCCTCGGCCTCCTCCTTCGGCATCCCGGTTACCCTCTTCGGGGGCATCATCGTCCCCTCGCACAATAACACTTCGGGCCTGGCCTTCCTGGCCTCCTCGATGAACTCCTCGGTCATCTCCTTCTTCTGCCCGTGCATCCGAAGATCGCCCGTGTACACCAACGGCCCCCACTCCTCTGATTCGACAATAAGCCCGTACGCCCCCGGGGTCGAGTGCTCCACGTGGATCGGCCTGAACCTCATCCCCTTCACCTCGACCTCATCCCCGGTCTTGAACGTCCTGGTGTCGTGCTCGCCGTAGTCGCTGAAGCTCGGGTACATCTTCCTGTAGGCGTCCATTATCACCTTGGTCCCGTGCCCCATGTAGACCGGTATCGACTCGTCCAAAAACTTCAGCTCCCCCGTATGGTCTGAATGGTGATGACTAACAAAAACGGCATCAACGTCGGGCTTCTCATACTTCAAGTCGGTGTGCGCCAGCATGTCTTCAGAATACAGCTTTGGGATCTTGGGCACCATCCCGAGCTCGAAATAGGGCGCCAATCCGTCCGCCCCCCTCGGCTCCAGGTACACCTCCGGGACGAAATACCCCTCGCCAAAATCAAAGGGCATCCCGAAGTCCAAGTAGACCTTCGCCTTCTTGTCCTCAAGGAGTATCTTGTTCCCGCCTATCTCCTTCGCCCCTCCGTAGAATGTCAGGCTTGCCACTTGTTCTCTAATGCCTCAGGGAATAAAAAGTCAGACGTATCCCTTCGCCTCGCCGTTTTCTACCTCGCTCGCCGGCTTGAACACCAGATCCCCGTCTTCGTCCATCATGAACAAGTACTTCTTGGCGCTTACCTTTCTCGCCGCGTTCCTCATGAGCGCCATCCCGCTGACGTCCTCCAGCTGGATCGCGGCTAATTTAAGCAGCGACGGGTCTAAATCCTTCTTTGACTTCGCAAGGAGCTTGTGTATCTCCTTCATGTCACTCCGCATCCTTTTCTCTACGGCCCTTTCCCAGTCCTTCTTGTTCATACCAGCATTAGCTTGGAAAGACTTTAAAAGCATTCATGCTTCTAATAAGGGCATGCTAACCAAGGAAGACATAATCGAGATCAACCATAAGCTGGGAAAAGAGTTCAAGACAGACTCCGGCCTGGGCACGAACGCATCGAACTTGGACTACGCCCTCTCTTTGGGACAGCCGTACGACATAGCGAGAGAGATACTGCGCGGCCACCCTTTCATCGACGGCAACAAGCGCACATCATTTATGGTCTACATGCTCCTGACCACGGGCAAGAATTACAATAAGATACTGAAGGACTACTACGACATCTTCCTCAGCCTCAGCAAGTGATTTACACTACCGCCCAAACCCCTTGTTCTTCCCCGCCTTCATACCCCCCCTCTTGGGGGCGACCTTGCCCACCGGGCCGGTAAGCCCCTTCTTCCTCATCTCCCTCTGGACCCTCTTGCGGCTCTTTCCCGCATTGATATCCTTCCTGGCGGTCTGCAGGTGGCTCTTCCTCCTGCTCTTCCTCCTCTGGGTATTGCTCACCCTCTTATACCTGCGTCCTTCATTCTCCTTCACCGTGAGTTCGGCGACCGGTATACTGACCACATTCTTCATGGTCACAGGCCTGGGGTCGATCAGCGCGTCCATGCGCCTCACGATGGCCTGGTGCTCGCTCCAGAGCGCGTCCTCCTCGGCGTAATCGACCATCCAATGCGGTTTCTCCAGCAGGGCGTTGAGCTTCCTTTTAACATCGTTGGCCTTGGACTCCAGCCGCGCATGCTCGTCCTTGGCCTTGGTGGTCGGCTTCCTCTTGTGCGTGATCTTCACCAGGACCACGGCCTTCTCGCGGTCCCTCGAAGGTTTCAGGACCACGACGGTCCTCTTCCTCCCCTCGACAACGGCCTTGACCCTCTGCCCCGGGCTGAAGGGAAACGGCTTCCGCTCCTTCTTAGGTTCTTTCTTGCCGGGCTTCTTCTGGGGTGTTCGCATGGTTTAATTAAATGGGGACAGATAAAAACTTACACTACACCTTCCCCAGCCTCTTCAACCTCTTCTCAATAAGCCTCATCTCGCCCTTGACCTCCTTCTCTCTCTTCTTCACCCACTTCCCCTGCTTCGCGGCCAGGACGCTATCCCTCTTCGACGCTCTCCTCTCCATCTTCTCCAGCCGCCCCTCTTCGCTCTTCAGTGACTTCCATATCGACGACAGCCTCCTCGCCTCGACAGCCTTCGCCAGCTTAGCACTCTTGAGCCTCTTTATCTCCTCCCTCGTCCTCTTGTCTATTCGCGCTATCCTCTGCGCCATCCTCCTCTGCTCCCTGCGCCTCTCCTCCTCTCTGCGCACGGCCTCCTGCAATTCCTCTAAGGATTCAGGCTTGCGCGCAGTGGCATACTTCTTGTGCGCTTCCCTGAACCACCCCCGCCCCTTACGCGTCCCGATCCCCCTGAAGAATATGTTCTCCGCCTTCGCCCTTTTCTTCACTTGGGCCTGCACCCTCGCCCTCTTGTGGGCAGATCTCCTCGCCGGTCTTTTCATCCTTAATCTAACCTCTAAAGCAAAAACTTATCCCTCCATCCCGAACGCCTTGAACAGCATGTCCTTGCCCTTCCAGGCCATCTTATCCTTATTAATATTGACCCTGTTCCATGCCTCTAGGTCCGCGTTCCTCAGCCCGCTGATGCCGCATTCAGGGTACTGGACCTCTCCGACTACGGGCTCAAGCTTCCCGGTCCTGGGGTCGAACTCCGCGGCGATGTCCACCGCCCCGTGTCTCGCATGCAGCCCGCCCTCCGGGAAATCAGGGATGTACCTCTCCCTCAAACCCTCATTGTGCCTGTTGACCTCCTTCATCGCCTTCACGGCCTCCCGCTTGAGCTTGCCCATGAACTCATCTGTGAGCATCTTTATCTCATCGGGCCTCTTGCCAGGATATCTCTCTTCATAAACCCCCGAGATCACCTCTTTGCTCTTCACGCCCTTCCCGCCCATGGCTAGGTTGGAGACGACTTTTCCCCTTGCCCCCACTTTGGCATAGTGGCCCGTCACCTCCGGGGTCCCCTTCGGGCTCTGGACTATGGTCCTGATCTCCCATGTCCTACCATTGTACTTGGGCACTGCCATCTCCTTCTCGATGATGTGCGGCCCACTGAACGCCGCTGCGACTTCATGCAGGACGTCCTGCAGCTTCTGCCCCCTGCCCAGCCGGATCATTATCTGCCCCTTCCGTTCGTCCCTTTTATGCCTCTTCGGGACGCTCCTGTCCAGCTTTTCGAACAGCTCCGGGTCCTCGGTCCTTATCTCCAACCCCCCTTTGCTCTTCCTCATCCTGGCGACCTTCCTCCCCCTGGCGGAGTCGACGCTTCTTTTCACGTATACGGAGCCTTCCCGTTTCAGCATCCTCCCCAAGCCGTCCACCGCCTTCTTGTGCTTTCCCGGCCTTGCCAGCCTCTTCGTCGGGAAATGAACATGCATCGACCTGGGCCTCCTGACCTTGCCCTCCACCATCTCGGTCAGCTTCGCCTTGTCGAACCATTCGTCCCCGGTCTCGTACTTGAACACCCAGCTGAAGAAGCGGTCCGGGTGGAGTATATCGTCCACACCTTCGACTTCTCTGAAGCCCTCCAGCACGCCCCTCGCGAACTCCTCCAGGTGCCTTCCCTTTTTATGCCTTATCCTCAGCGGCCTGCCCATGGTAAAGTAACCTTTAAAGCGATAAAAGTATTTATCCTCGTAGCCCCTAATCAAACATGCCTAAACCAAAAGGCCTAATGGCCCGCTACAGGAGATGGAGGGCGTGGAGAAGTGAGAGCGCACCCCACCGCAAGGAGCTGACAAAGGTGACATTCGACTTGCGCCAGACCGACATTGGCATTGATAGGAAGCAGGAGCGTCATTCACGGTTCGAAGACAAGGCGCTCTCGGGAGACGAGTCCTCAGATCACTGGCAGGGCAGGGCGGACGAACTCGAGATGGAGATTAACGGCGACCTCGAACGTTCAGAGTCCCTCGAACGGAGGAGGGACGAGCTTCGCGAGAAGCTGGAGCGGATAAGAAAGAAGCACTACGGCTAGCGGTTCAAGACCTTATACCAGACCGCGTGCAGTACCAGCCAAGTAACGAAATAGCCGAAGAATGCGTGCACAGGCGTCCAGCCGCCCATATAGGTCATCAGCCCGTTCCTTATCATAAGGCTCTCCCCGAGCGCTCCGAACATCGCGAAGAACCACGAGTCGAAAACAGTATACTTCCAATCAGGCTTCCTCGGCAGGTACAGCGCCCATGCCATCCCTCCTATCGTAGTAAGCGCTACGATCTCCACGGGCACGAACCAGAGCGGGAACAGACTCCCGTGCGTCTGCCAGAAGCCCAGGATCCCGCCGACGTTCTCCACCGCGAAATCGAAAAGCATCAAAAACAGCCCTAGGACGAGCGCCTTCTTCAGACTCTTCCCGAGCGAATCGAACCTCACTTCGAGCGCCAGCCACACTACAGCGAGCGAGACCAGTATGATATAGATCAGCGAACCGAGACTCAAACAGCAGAACACCACCGCCAGCACGGAGAACAGCCCCAGTATCGCCATGACCTTCCTCAACTGCGCTACCCCCTTCGGCGCACTCTTCTTCTCCTGCTTCTTCACAGCGGCCTTCCCGGCCTTCCTCTTCCCTGCCATTTTAAGGCTATTCTTAGGCTCAGGAGGATAAAAGCTCAGACCCTTTTGAGAACCATCTTGTTCTCCCAGCTGTGCTTCCTAGTCTCTCCATGGGCGAGCTTGAATCCCATGGTCTTCAGCTTCTCAGCTGGGAATTCCTGTGGTATCGTCGAGATATTGTCCATCACGACGACCCCGCCCGGCTTAAGGGTCCTACCCATCTCCTTCAGGAGGGCCCAACTCCCTCCTCGTTCCAACGCATCCCCTTCAAGCCCGGATTCACCGGAAAACATGAAATGATCACTGACAAATGCGTTCACGCTCCTATCAGCGAACGGAAGCCCTTTCCCCCTGGCATCTGCAGTTGCTCTTACCACATCCGCCCCGATCCTCTTCGCTATCCTCACCGCCTTGAGGTCCGTATCCAGCGCTATCGCATTTGCCCCTTGGTCCTTCAGATATCTCGCGTACAATCCATTCCCTGCCCCGACGTGCACGATGGTCTTCCCCCTCAAGTCCCCGAGATGGTCGGGATCAAGCAGGAGATGGTGTATCTCGATATAATGCTCAAGCCTCCTACCAAGATTTGCAAACCTGCTCCTATACTCATGCTGTCCCGCACCCTCTCTAATAGCGGCATCCACCGCATCGTCGGAGATATGGTGTTTTTTCTCATAGTCGTGCATATCTCCCCCTACCTCTTCCCTCTGCTTGGCATATTCTGGAGTCAATCTGTCTATCAGCTCCCTGCCTTTCATTGGTATGACCTTCCTCTCGATCCTTTCGAGCTTCATGTTTTACTAACCGTTAAACCGATAAATACTTTTATCCCCTCATCCATAAACTTCCCATGCAAATCTACAGCGACGGCGCATCCCGCGGCAACCCTGGAAAAGCAGCCATAGGCTTCATCATACTAGACGGGACAAAGCTCCTTAAACAACAAAAAGCCACAATAGGCACAACCACGAACAACGTAGCTGAATACACTGCCCTGATAGAAGCCCTCAAGCAAGCATCGAGACTTACCAAAGACTCCATAGAGGTCTTCTCAGACAGCCAGCTCATGATCCGCCAACTCAAGGGAGAATACAAGGTAAAGAAGCCCCACCTAAGGAAACTCTACGAAGAAGCCAAATCCCTAGAATCAAACTTCGAATCGATCTCTTACAACAATGTAAGACGAACAGACAAGAACATCAAGCTCGTAGACGCACTGGCCAACGAGGCCCTTGACGCATAAGATGCCCCCTACTAAGAAGCATAAGATGGAATTCCCCCTCGGGGACCACGTGATCCACAATGGCAATGCCGTCTTGTTCGACTATTCCGCAAGCAGGCGGCGCCGCGGCCACCCCAACATAGGATTCTGTTACGTAGACGCACGTGAGGGCTCATCGATAGTGAAGCATAAGGGAGATCAACATTATGTCCCCAAAGCACTGAGAACAAAGATAACCCGGAAGCTCAGGGAGAAGCATGGTCGCCCCGTGATATTCATCGAACATTCGTCGGAACAAGGCTTTGATAACGAGTTTTTCAGAGTGGTGGAGGACAACAGATAACTCTTCTCTGGGGCTCACAGCCCGAAGGCCTTGACCAACACCCCCCGCTTTCGGACATCTCTCCTTTAACCAAAGAAGGAATATAAGCTCTTGCTGCCGCTACTATCTGAAGTACCGACTCTTACAACCCTTTCTTAGCCATATACGCAGCTAGATCAACCAACCGCGCCGAATAGCCCATCTCGTTGTCGTACCAGGCGACGACTTTGACAAAATCGCCGTCCACGACCCTAGTAAGCAGCCCGTCCACGATCCCTGATAACTTAGAACTAGTGTAATCCACTGATACCAGCGGCTCTTCTGAGTACCCTAAGATCCCCTTCATCTTCCCAGCAGCCTCCTTAAACACCTTATTCACCTCTTCCACTGACGTCTTCTTCCCCACTTTGGCAGCCAGGTCGACGATTGACACATCGGGAGTCGGCACCCTCACAGCCACACCGTCCAATTTCCCCTTCAACTCAGGAATGACCAACCCGGTCGCCTTCGCGGCGCCGGTGGTCGTAGGGATCATCGACATCGCACAGGCTCTCGCCCGCCTGAAGTCCTTCTTGTGCGACCCGTCGAGTATCCTCTGGTCTCCTGTATAAGCGTGTATCGTGGTGCAAAACCCCTTCTCTATACCAAAAGCATCATTGAGTACCTTCGCCACCGGCGCAAGGCAGTTCGTAGTGCACGAAGCGTTCGACACGACGTCCATCGACTTGTCATACTCCCCTTCGTTCACGCCCAAAACAAGCGTCGGGCATTCCTTCCCCGGCGCACTTATTATCACCTTCTTCGCTCCACCCTCAAGGTGCGCCTCGCATTCTGACTTCTTCTTGAACTTCCCGGTCGATTCGATGACGATATCGACCTTGTTCTCGCCCCAGGGGATATCCTTCAACTCGGAGCAGGAACTCAGGATCACCTTCTTCCCGTCGACGTAAAAGCACCCGTCGCCCGCTTTAACCTCTTTCTCAAGGGTCCCGTGGACAGAATCGTATTTGTACAGGTATGCCATCTGCGCCGCGTCAGCACTCCGCGTGTTCACCATAACCACGTCGACATCGCTCCTGTCCTCGGCTGCGCGCATCGCCAGCCTGCCCGTCCTTCCGAACCCGTTTATCCCGATTCTTACGACCATCTTGAACCCCTGATTGTGTTTAATTTAACTCGTTTGATATAAAAATGCCTCGCTATTCTGTTTAAGCTCAAATTCATCGGATAGCATCCCGTCTTATGCCTATCTTAGGGGATAATATCCCTTATCGCCCATCAACCTCTTGTATCCCTCCGGGATATCCCCGTCTTCTACCTTCCCCAGATGCTCCCATTTGTTCGTCCGCGTCTTCAGGTAGACGTTCCCGTCCGGGTGCACCCGCCTTATCTTCCTCTGCTTGTCTTCTGGAGCGATGTCATAACCGACCCCCTCCACGGGCTTCTTTTTCTCCCTCGCCAGTCCCAGGTCCCTGACCACCGCCATCACCCCGGCATTGCACATGCACCTCGCGCATGCGACGTCCCCCTCACCGGGGATCCCCCCGCCTATCGGCGCCGATACTGTCTTCCGCCCCTTGGGGCTGTGCACAGTCACTATGGGCTCCCCGACGTACTTGCACTTTATCCCCAGCGGCGGCTCCGTCTCGTTCGGTCCGTGCCTGCACTTCTCGCACAAGGGATGAATCTTGGCCATCTTCTGCCTTTTTTTAAGCCTAAACGCAAATAAATGGGGAAAAATGATTTCTGGAAAACGTGTCCGTCTAGAGCGGATTATGAACAGGAAGGATGGAAGGACCATCATCGTACCCATGGACCATGGGCTTACGGTAGGCCCTATACCCGGCATCGAGGACATGAAGAAAGCCATCGACCAGGTAGTCAACGGCGGAGCTGACGCCGTTCTGATGCACAAAGGCATCGCCGAACAAGCCCACCGGGGCTACGGCAAGGACTGCGGCCTCATAATACACCTCAACGGTTCCACCTCGCGCGCACCGGACGGCAACGACAAGCGCATCGTCACAAGTGTCGAACAAGCTGTCAAGATGGGCGCAGACGCAGTATCGATCCACATCAACATCGGCGCAGAGACCGAAGCGGATATGCTTGAGGATCTCGGCGCGGTCGCAGAATCGGCCAACGAGTGGGGGATGCCCCTCCTGGCCATGATGTACCCGAGAGGGCCCAGCATCGACGACCCATACAATGCCGAAGTGGTCGCGCATGCCGCAAGAGTGGGCGCGGAATTGGGCGCGGACATAATCAAGACCAATTACACGGGCGACAAGAAGAGCTTCGCCCAGGTGGTCAAGAGCGCGGGCGTGCCCGTGGTCATAGCTGGCGGCGAGAAGGCCAAGGACACCAAGGAAGTGCTCAAGACAATCAAGGACAGTGTTGACGCGGGCGGCGCAGGCGTCGCCATAGGCAGGAACGTCTTCCAGGCAAAGGACCCTGCGAAGATGGTCAAGGCAGTCAACGCGGTCATACACGAGGGCAAGAGCGTAGAGGAAGCCTACAAGCTCCTCTAGGCTCCTTTTTAACCTTTTAACCCTTATTTTCCAACGCTTTCTACGATGCCTAAACTGCTTTGGGTCTCCGCACAGGGGACTTCGGACTGGGAAGACAGAAAACCCATGGTCACGTCGGCTCTCGAATCCGGCGCCGACGCCGTGGTAGTGAACCCAGGAGAAGAGTCGAAGGTCAAAGAACTCGGCCAGATAAGAGTAGCCTCCGGCGACCGCGAAGCCGATATAACCCTCTCAAGCTCGAAGGAAGTCTTAAGCCAGGCGGAAGGAGAGAAAGCCCTATACGTCAAGATAACCAACAAGGAGGAGGAGCGCGAGGCCTCTAAGGCTTCGAGCATCGCCGACGCAGTCGTCGTGGAAACGACAGACTGGACGATAATCCCCCTCGAGAACCTCATAGCGGACCTGCACAAGACGGATACCAAGCTCATAGCCAAGGTTTCTTCGGTCCCGGACGCCAAGACGGCGCTGGAAACGCTGGAGATAGGCGTCGACGGAATCTTATTCGACGGCTCCCCACACGAAGTATCGAAAGTGAAATCCCTTTTAGAGAAGATGTCGGGCTCGCAGGTCCCCCTTACAGTCGCCACGATAACCGCTGTCAAACCGGTGGGCATGGGCGACCGCGTATGCGTCGATACCTGCTCTCTCTTCAACATGGGCGAAGGCATGCTGGTCGGCTCGCAGAGCAGCGCGCTCTTCCTGGTCCATGCGGAGACCATAGAGAGCCCCTACGTCGCGGCAAGGCCGTTCCGCGTAAACGCCGGGCCGGTCCACGCCTACACGCTCCTGCCGAACGGCAAGACCACCTACCTGAGCGAGCTCGGCGCAGGCGACGAGGTCATGGCTGTGACCCCCGAGGGCGAGACTAGGTCGCTGGTCATAGGAAGGATGAAGATAGAGAAGAGGCCGCTCATGCTAGTCGAGGCAGAGGCGTCAGGAAAGAAACTCAAGACGCTCCTGCAGAACGCGGAGACCATCCGTCTTGTAGGAAAAGACGGCCAGGCACTCTCAGTCGCATCATTGAAGGCAGGCGACGAAGTCCTGGTCTACCTCGAGGAGAAAGGGCGCCACTTCGGCGTTGCGGTGGATGAATCCATCAACGAGAAATAATATTCATCAGTAATCAAGACCCGTCAAAAGGAAGAAAAATGGTGAAGATATGCGTACCGATAGTAGAAGCCAACAAGGCTGATGCTATCGCGGCCATGAAGAAAGCGAAGGAAATGGGTGCTGACCTGGTCGAGCTGAGGCTCGATTACATAGGCGCGTTGACAGATGCAGACATAGGCGACCTTATCAGTTCGGCGGATATCCCGAAGATAGCGACCCTGAGGCCAGAGCGCGAAGGAGGCTTCTACAAGGGCGATGAGAACGCTAGGGTGCGCCTGCTCCAGACAGCGCTTAGCTTCGGCGCGGAATACGTGGATCTTGAGGTCAGCACGGACATAGGCTGGAGGTACGAGATCGGCAAATCCTGCAAGTCCCAGGGCGCCAAACTCATAGTCTCATTCCATGATTTCAGGGGCACACCGAATAAGGATGTTCTGAGCGATACCGTCAAGAACGAATATGCCGCAGGCGCTGATATAGCGAAGATAGCGACCACACCGAAGGACTTCGACGATGTGATGAAGGTCTTAAGTGTCGTGAACAGGTTCAAGACGGACGGGAAGGACATCATCGGCATCGCGATGGGTAAGCTCGGCAAGGTCTCCAGGCTTCTCGCGGGCCCGGCCGGCAGCTACCTCACCTATGCGTCTCTCGAAACAGGAAAGGAGAGCGCCGAGGGCCAGGTCAGCATCGCGGACATGAAGAAGGTGATGGAAGTCTTAGTGGCTTAGTTCATCCAGCCTCACTTTTATCTCTTTCAGGGCCTCTTTGAGGTTCTCCTGATTATCGAACCCATCAGCTACGGCCCCCTCTTTGGCGAACTTGATGATATTAGGCAATGCCCTCGTGACATTATCGATTATCGACACAGTCGCCTTCCGGGGCGTCCTCGACAGGGGGTTCAAATCGATAGCGATGACCTTCTTCCCATTCTTCACAAGCGCTTCGGTCCTGTCGCCGTCCTCGAGCGCCACCAATACGACGTCAGCCCTTCCGATCCCGCGTTTATCCACCCTGCCTCGCGCGGAATCAAGCCCGGGGATGTCTTCCTTGGACTCCTCGTCCAGCCCGAACACCTCTTTGGCACCTTTCGCCTTCAGGACCTCACCTATCCTCTTCGCCCTATCATCGCTCCAGTAGAAGAGGTTGACCTCTATATTCGCCTCGACGGCCTTCGCCAGCTCGACGACCGCATCGGCACAGAGCGCAGTCACGTTACCATTGACAGATATCACAGCCCCTTCAGCCTCGAGCAGCATCTCCGCGGCCTTCTTCTCAGCCTTCTCCGCGGACTCTATCGTCCTCTCTCCCAGGAGGTAATCGAAACATTCACCTCGTCCCTGCGCTACCAATCCAGTCGGCGTGACGATGCCCTTCTCGACCCCTTCTTCCACGAGATGCCGCTGCATAAGCGACTTATATCGCGGATGCGATCTGGGTATTTCCATGTTATAACCGTATTTCTAGCCTAAATTGATAATAACTAAGGAAAAACGGCGAAAATGACGACTGGACTGCTGGTCGGGCGCTTCCAGCCCTTCCACAAAGGGCATCTGGAAGTGGTCAAGGAGCTCTTGAAGGAGTGCGACGAGCTGATAATAGGCATAGGCAGCGCGCAGTATAGCCACACCGAGGAGAACCCGTTCACCGCAGCTGAGCGCTTCGCCATGATACGCGCCAGCCTCGACGACGAGAAGATCCCGAGGAGCAAGTACACCATAGTCCCGATAACGGATATCCACAACAACGCCATGTGGGTGAATTACGTCTGCAATATCTGTCCGAAGTTCGATGTCCTGTTCACGCGGAATCCACTGGTCACGCGCCTGGTCAAGGAAGCCGGCATAGCGGTCGAGGAGCAGCCGGAGTTCGACAGGCACATCTACTCCGGGACCAAGATAAGAAAAGCCATGCTCGAAGATAAACCTTGGGAGAAGTTCGTTCCCGGGGGCGCAGTCAGGGTCATAAAACAATTCGGCGGCGTAGAGCGCCTCCAGAGCGTAGTTGGCAACGATTAGAGAGCCTCGAACCCGGCCATGACATCCAAGACCTTCTGGTCTTCCAGCGGCTTCCCTATTATCTGGAGCCCTGTGGGTATCTTCTTCACCTCGCCGCCGGGCACGACTCCCGCCGGCACTCCCGCGAGATTGGCTGGGACCGTGAACACGTCATAAGCGTACATCGCTCTCGGGTCCTTCAGCTTCTCGCCCAGTTTGTGCGGCAGCATCGGGACTGTCGGAGACGCCAAGACATCGACCCCTTTGAGTGCCCTGAGGAGCTCACTCCTTATCACGGATCGCGCCTGCAGCGCCTTCCTGTAGAACTTCCCCTGGAACTCCTTCTGGCTGATGTAGCTCCCCAATAAGATCCTCCTTAAGACTTCCTCGCCGCAGACGTCTTCTATCTTGTGGCCGTACCTCCGGCCGTCATATTTGCGAGTCGCTGAGAAGAACTCGACATAGACATTGAGGTAATAGGTCGCCACCGCTTTGTCAAAGCTTGGCAATGTGACCTCCTTTATCTTCGCCCCGGCTTTTTTCATCTTCTCGAGCCCTTCATGGATCACAGCCTCGATGCCTTCATCTACTATAAGGTCGTCGAATTCCTTGGCGTAGCCGATCTTCTTGCCCTTCAGCTTCGGGTCAAGCCCCTTCGCGAACCAGTTGGTCACATCCAGCGAGGTCGCGTCCCTCCGGTCTTTGCCTGATATCACGTCCAGAAGCAAAGCGACGTCTTTTACACTACGCCCTATGGGCGCTATCTGCTCCAAGCTCATAGCCATGTCGCACAGCCCGTATCTCGACACCAACCCATAAGTAGATTTGAACCCCACGACCCCGCAGTGGCTCGCCGGGTTCCTCACCGACCCGCCGGTGTCGCTCCCGAGCGCCATATCGACATAACCCGCAGCTACAGCAGCCGCGCTCCCTGAAGACGACCCCCCCGGTATCCTTCCCGGAGCAGCCGGGTTGTCGGTCGGCCCATAGGACGACGTCTCGCCGCTCGCCCCACACGCGAACTCATCCATATTTGTCATGCCGAGGATGATGGCGCCCTCGTCCATAACCCGCTCGATGGCAGTCGCATCGTACGGTGCCACATAATCTTCAAGAGTCTTAGACGCACAGGAGGTCAGGAAACCATCGACGCAGGTATTCGACTTCACAGCCAGGACCTTCCCTGTCAATCTTCCCTTGCCGCCTTCGGCGTCCATAGCCTTCGCCCGTTCCCTCGCCTTCTCTGGATAGGTCTTGATGAACGCATTGACCTTGTCCTTCTTCTCCAGCTTTTCCTCCAGGTTCTCAAGGGCTTTCATCTCTTCTTCTCGCATCTCACGTAGCCGTCGTCCCACTTGGGCGCCAGGTCCTCGAACTTGGCCCTGAAGCCTACATGAGACTCCCCGGGCGCATCCGGGCGTGTGACGTTCTTAAGGTCGACCACGTAATGGGTCTCCTCGGTCTCGGGTATCCCCTTCAGTTTCTCCGAGAACTCCTCGATTATCTTCTTGCCTTCCTCCAGTATCTTTTCCTGGTTGACCATAGCTATAGTTTAAGGAATATATAATATAAAACCAGGCATCCGGGTCTTTAAAGCCGGTGTAGTCAGATTATCGGCTCCGACGCGGGTCCGCTCTGCACGATGAAAAGCCGGTCCCCTTCGATGCACCATTCCACGACCTGTGGCTTGGCGAAGTAGTCTTCTATCTGCTGGCACACCTCAGCCAGCCTGATGCAAGCATCCTTCTTGAGCTTCCTGTCGCCGCCTTCGACCTCGTCCAAGTCCCTTACTTCGAGCTCGTCCCTCCCGAGCCGGCCTATCGCGCGTTGCGTATTGACCTTGTCCTCGGTTATCTTCATCCTCCCCTTGTCTATGATATATAGGTCCGGCTCGATCAGCCCGCCGACTATGGTGTTGCCCAGGCCCAGCCCCGCCTTGACGACCATGCGCGTCTTGTCCCCCGGGTCGGAGGTGAAGCATATCCCGGAGACGTCTGCGTCTATGAGCCTTTGCACTATCACCGCCACTGAAACGCCGCCCTTTCGTATCCCTTTCTTCTCCATATAGGCCGTCGCCTTCGAGCTCTTCATCGAGCTCCAGGACTCCCTTATCCTGTCTATCAGGCTGTCCCTCTTCACGCCGAGGAACGCCTCCAGTTGGCCCGCCCAGCTGTGCATCATGCCCTCCGAGACTACGGACGGCCTCACCGCTACGAACTCGGCCCCGAGCCTGTCGAACGCATCAAGTACCTCCTCGACCGGCAGGTGCCCCTTCAGCGCCTCAGCGGTTATCACAAAGCCGTTAGGCACGGCTACGCCGCTTCGTATCAATTCGCCGAGGCTAACAGCCTTCTCCCCGCTTATCCTGACGTCGCTCCTTACCAGCTCAGAAAGAGGTATTATTCTTTTCATCTATAAATCAATGGGAAAAAACAGAAAAACCGAAAGCCAGCTCACTTGAGCTTCTTGAAGCGGTCTTCGAGGTACAGGCTGAGCGCGCCCCGGTGGCCTGCAGCCTTGGCCTTCTCCATATATCCCTCGGCCTTTGCGACCTTCTCCATGAGCTTGTGCACCCCGCTGCCGTACTGTGCGGCCTTCTTGGCCCTCCAGACGATATCCGACGGCACCCCCGCAGCCTCGGCCGCCTTCTTCAGGATATATTTCCTTATATAAGACGCGCCCTCGAACTCATCCGCGCCCTCGGTCCCTTTCTTGACCTTCTTTATCTTCTCCTTCGAGTCTATAGTCAGCGCATATGATATGAAATCCCTATCCAGAAAGGGCGTCCTCAGCTCGACCCCGTTCACCTCGCAGGCACCGAGATCCCCCTTTATCAACTCCTCAGCCAACTCTTCTGTATCCTTCTCCAGCAGCTCGCCGAGGCCCTTGTAGCCTTCGTCCCTCAACACAGGCATATATCTCCAATACCCCCCGAACTCCTCATCAGCGCCTTGCCCCGGCAGCATGACTTTCACGCCGTCCTTGGCAGCGACCTTGGAGACAAGATACGGGACGAACGTAGCCCCGACCCTTACCGGGTTATGCAGTCCGAGCACCTTCAGGACCTTGTCAACGTTCTTCTTGATATCCTTCTCGTCTATGTGGATGAACTTGATGTCGAAATGGAGGTTGCTCTGCCTTATGGTCTCCAGGTCCTTGCTCTCCTTGCTCCCGACGGCGTAGGCGACCACATCCGCGTGCTTCGCAGCCAATGTAGCTACCAGCGTCGAGTCCACGCCCCCGGAGAAGACTATCCCTACCTCATCCTCGCACCTCTTCTCCACGGCCTTCTCAAGACGTTTGAGCAGCTCCTTGTGTTCCATGGTATTTTTAATGTTTTATGCATAAATGTATCAAGATGGCCCGCGGACCTGTAAAACAACCAAGACATGAGCCGAAATTGCCGTCATTCTCCAGCCCGAAAGCGGCCGCTATTTGGGTCAAGGGTATCGGCAAGAATGGCTTGCCGCCCGACAAGGTCGCATTGTTCCATGAGTTTGCAAAAGCGACAGGCAGCGCCGACGAGACCATGCGCCATGATCTGGGCCACGGCGTCGAACTCGTGCGGACCCCGAAGGGCATGTTCAGCATAATCCATACCAAAAAGGGCTTTTTTGGCGGCGAGAAAAAGATAGTTCACACATTCAATGCCAACGGCTCGAGATACAATCCTAAATGATTGTTTTTATCCTTGTTCGAGCAAACTAATCACCCCCAACGGAAAATGCAACTAGGACAAGTTCAGGATTTGCTTTACAAGCTCAAGCAGAACAAGGCAGTGCAGGTGGAGAGCACCACATTGGGCCGCTTTTTGGGCCCCAAGGGCGACCGCCTCGCCATGGTCCTCGGTAAGACCATCCTCTCGCGCCCGGTCATCGTGAGCACCTGCGACGAGAACATACAGATACTCGACCTTCAGAGCGGCATGGTCGTAGTCATCACCGACGTCGAGGAGGGCGTCGAGAAACTCATTCAGACATATTCCAAACAACCCATCGAAAGGCCCAAGAAGGTTTCGTCATATGAGAACTGCGAGGAGAAATTCGAGAGAGTAATGAAAATGGATATCCAACCAGAAGCGATCGGGGCTCAGCTTGGCGAGATAAACAAGCTAATCCACGAGTCCGCGGCGATAGCGAAGAAGTTCGACATGATAAACAAGGCCATAGATGTATTGGAGGCCCACAAATGCAATGGCTGCAGCGACGCAGAGATCGAGAGGGTCGAGAAGGCCCAACTCAAGCTCCGCAACCTGATACGCCACACGGAATCCAAGAAGCTCGCCCCAGGGCAGCTCCCCCCGGTCTTCGAGATCGCAGTCTGGCAATGGATAACACCCCAGAAAGAAGACCAGGATTCCTGCATATCAGAACTTTGATATCCCGAGCCAGTTGAATATCACTTCTCCGGCTATCAGGCTTATGGCCGTGACCAATACCGCCGCTATCGAAACGCCCCCCGCTATGGCGATGAATGCCTTCTTCCGGTCCATATGCAGCAGCCATGCTATCCCCGTTCCGGTCCACGCTCCCGTCACCGGCAGCGGGACCGCGACGAAGAGCATGAGTGCAATGTATTTGTTCTTCCCCCTGATACCCTCCCCCTTTCCACGTATCCGGTCTATGATGTCCTTAGCGAACGGATACTTCATCAGGTACGAATACCCCCTGTCCAGCCCTATTATTATCGGGAAATAGAATATCATGTTCGCAACGAGGGCTATTGTGAATACGACGAACGGGTTCAAACCGAATATCAATATCCCGATTGGTATCGAAGCCCTCAGCTCCAGCCACGGCAGCAAGGTTATCAGGAATACCAGGATGTGCGGGTCCATCATATCAGTTCTCCGACCTCGACCGCCGGACAGCCCTTCTTGGAGCATAGGTCCTTGACGGCCTTGAGGTTATTCTTATCGACGGCTATTAAAAAATTGTCAAGGTTGCGGTACATGTGGAAAGGAAGGTCGTCATAAAGATTATACCCGAGCCCGCTCTTCTCGGCCATCTCCAGCGCAGTATTGGCCAATCCCCCTTTTGTGATGTCCTTCGAGGCGTGGATATCCACCCCTCTGATCAGCCCATACCAGCAGTCGAACAGTCGTTTCGCCTTCCCGATCCTCTCTTCAGGCTCGCCCCATATGGATTCCCCGACGACGACGAGCTTATCGCCCTTTCGCCCCCCTGAGTCCCTTATCGGCTCATCAAGCGCCAGCTCCCCGACGACGAAGATATTCGCCCTCGCCTCGCCCTCGCCGGCCATGGTATTGCCCCCTAAGATCGGGATGCCCATGGACTCCCCCTGCTCTTTTAGGGCTCCTGCCATCTCCCTGACGTCCTTCTCAGGGCCGCCGAGTGTGTCCAGCGCGAACAAGATCTTCCCCCCCTTCACAACCACATCGGTGCTAGCATGCACCAACGCGCTCTTCATCACCAGGCGTTTCTTATAAGGCCCGTCGCAGCTGCACACCAGCTTCTTCCCGCCAAGATCGACAACGACCGCGTCGTCCCATGACCCTATACCCATCACGGGCTCGGCCATGTCGTCGAACCCAACGAAGAGTTGCCGAAGCCAATCTAGAGCGTGTATGTCCTTCATGGTTTTATTGAATGTCTCATTAAATAAAATGATGGCGGTCAAGAGATTCAGCAATCAGGACCTCGACCAGGTCATAGCGCATATGCGCTCCTTTCTCCAGGAGGACCTCAGCTATGACATAAGGATAGACCCCCTCGCAGGACATTGTGAGATCAATACCTCCCGCGGAGGCAAGAAGGGCTCCAACAAGAAGAGCAAGCTGAAGGAGCTTTCCAGATCGATGCGCCCCAGGAAGAGGAAACTCGTCAGCGCGGCAAAACGTCGGGAGAAGCCGAAGCTCAAGCATGTGAGGAACGGGCGCGAGATAAAGCTCACGGGCTATGCTCCCAGGACCAATTATTAGGCCCTTAGCAGGATCAGCAGAGTACCTTCTTCAGCGCAGGCTTCAGTTCTATGATGTTGGTTACACCACTCCTTCTCTTCTCGATGACATCCTTCGCTTCGAGCGAGGATATGACCCGCGAGACCTTGACCTTGTTCAGCCCGATGGCGGAGACCAATCTCGCCTGCTTCATGCTTCCGCCACTCTTCGCCAACTTCTCGATGACGACCCTTTGGTCGTAATCCAGCAAGCCGAGTATGGGGCTTAGGTCCTTTTTCTCGTGCCCCGAGATGAAATAGTATACGAGCGACCCGAGTATAAAACCCCCGGAAGCCATCATCGGCACAAGCAGTTCTATCGGGAACGCGCACCCGCATACTGCCCCGGAGTATATCTCTGATTGTATATACACCGACGCGGCTGATACCACCATTATGAATCCTGCGATTAAAACCAAGCCCATAACTACCTTATTTTCCATTTCAAGAAGCCTTAGTTTCATAAAATGAAACTAGTTTATTAATACTGTTTCATTACAAAGATAGTAGATAAAAACCATAAGGAAATATCAAATGAAAAATCGGATAATGGCACTGGGGCTTATATGTGCCCTCGTCATGTTGGTGGGTGCGTTCATAGTATACGCCACAGACTCTGGTTCAGCACCAGCCTCAGCTCAGAATATATCCACTACATTAGAAGACGCTGCTATAGAGTATAACGTCCTTAAGCTATTCTGGCGCGATGGTTGTCCCCACTGTGAAGAGGAGAAGAAAGATTTTCTCCCATACGTCCAAGATAATTATCCTGACGTGAAGATCGAACTCTACGATGTACTTCAGAAAAGTGGGTATGAAGAACTTGAGCACGTCTCATCGCAACTAGGCTTTGATCCGGGTTCGGTCCCTGTGACAGTTATCAACGGCAATTATGTGATAGGCTATGGCACTTTTGAGACGACCGGTCGCCGCATCGAGGCGTTGATACTCAATAAGACCTCAGATCAATTCATCGTCGAGGTCCCGTTCCTCGGGACGGTCGACCTTCAGGAATTCATGGGTGATATGGGGATTCCCTTATCCACCATGGTTCTGGGCTTGATGGATGGATTCAATCCCTGTGCCTTCTTTGTCTTGGCGATGCTCCTGTCATTCATGATACATGCGCGCTCACGCTTCAAGATGCTTCTTATAGGCTTGACATTCGTTTTCATCTCAGGTCTTGTCTATTTCATGTTCATGACTGCACTTTTCAGTGCTATACGAGCAGTCAATGAGATAACGATTCTTGCTATGGCTGGCGGGGCGATAGCCTTAACCATAGCAGTCATAAACCTGAAAGATGTCTTCTTCTTCAAGAAAGGCGTCTCTTTGAGCATCCCCGAATCCAAGAAGCCCGCACTCTACAAGCGGATGCGCGGCCTCATAAAGTCACAGAGCCTTCTGGAGATATTTCTGGGGACGATAATCCTGGCGTTCGTCGCTAATACATATGAGCTCCTATGCACGGCAGGCATCCCGCTCGTCTATGGGAACCTCCTCAACGTCCAGCAGCTTGATGTCCTAACCAGTATATTGTACATAGCCTTATATAATGTGTTCTATGTCCTTCCATTGCTTACAATAGTCATAGTGTTCGTCAAGACCCTTGGGAGTCGCAAGCTTTCACAGTCCCAAGGCGAACTCCTTAAGTCCATCTCCGGTTTTATGATGCTGGGCTTTGGTGTATTTTTGATAACTAATCCCACCATCCTCTCCAATATCTTCATAACAGGCTCTTTAATAGTAGTCGCAATAATAATTAGCCTGGTGATACATACCATCAAAAAGAGAATAATACCAGAAAATGAGCCTACCGAAGAATCTGAGATACACTAAGAACGCATGGGTGCGGATAGATGCTGACAAAGCGGCGATAGGGGTGACTGACTCTGCTCTGAAAGCCACCAAGGAGATTGTGTTTATCGAACTCCCGAAGGTCGGGCAGGATGTCAAGAAGGGCCAGGAGCTTCTGGTCTTGGAGTCCATAAAGTGGAGCGGCAGGATATCCTCGCCTCTTAGCGGTGAAGTGACTAAAGTAAACGACTCGCTCTTTGATGACCCCTCGGAACTGAACAAAGACCCCTACGGTGCTTGGGTATGCGAGATGAAGCTCTCCCAGCCTAATGAGGTCGATTCGCTGATGGACGCCGCCTCTGCCGAAGAACAGGCTAGCGATAACAGATAATCACAATCAATGACAAAGATAGTTATCATCGGTTGCGGCGATGCTGGGTTAAGCGCTGCATTCTCCGCATCCAGACAAGATCGGTCAGCAGAGATAACAGTCATCTCAAAAGAAGATTCCGTTTATCCTCGTTGTCCCCTTCCATACTTCATAGGCGGCCAGGTCTCGGAATCAGACTTGGTGCGGCCGCTAAGCAGGATGTTCTCCGGTTCGAACATCCAAGTCGTCATAGACGAGGCGGTCGAGATAGGTGGTTCATCCGTTAAGTGCCTAGCGAATGATCTCCCCTTCGATAAGGCCATATTAGCTACTGGGGGTACTGCCAAGTGTGTAGGAGGCAGCCTCACACTCAGGAGCATGGAAGACGCAAGGAAGATCAAGAGTCGTGCGCAGGAAAAAGAGCCAACTATAATCGGAGGGGGTATGTTGGGTTGCGAACTGGCTGATATGCTGGGTGGTACCATCCTGGAGCGCGAGGATCGTATTCTTTCAGCATTCGACCCGGATTTCTCGGAGATGATAGAGCAGGCTCTACTTGACAAGGGTGTCAAGATAATCACAGGGTCCAAGAAGTCTTCTTCCTCCCCCTTCCCCATAAGCTCAATCGGTGTATCCCCCGATGTAGGGCTCGCTAAGAAGAGTGGGATCAAGACCAGCGAATTCGGGATCAAAGTAGACAAAGACCTCCTTACTAATAGGAAGCATGTATATGCTGCAGGCGACTGTATAGAAGAGCGTTGCTTTCTGACAGGTAAACCCATGCACTCATATCTAGGGCCCCAGGCCGAGCGTGAGGGCACAATCGCCGGCATCAATGCAGCCGGTGGCAAGATGCATTATAAGGGTTCTTTGAACTCTGTCGTTGCCAAGATAGCAGGTATCGAAATCGGCAGGACCGGTTTGTGCAGTATGGATGCGAAGGAAGCCTGCGAAGATATGACGATAGGAAAGGTCCGTGTAAGGACTAAACCAGATTATTTCCCCGGGGTGGGCGAATTGACCATCAAGATGATATTCGGCGGAAAGAATCTAGTGGGATGCCAGGCTATCGGAGACGAGAGCGTCGACGGCATAATAAATCTCGCGTCGTACGCAATGCAGCATGGGGCGAAAGTTGATGATCTCATTAACTTGGATTACTGTTATTCCCCACCCATATGCTCTGCCCCGAACCCTGTCATACTTTGTGCTCAAAATGCCAAGAGGAGGATGTGATGAAAGATATGAACTATAAACTAAAGGAGGTCGAAGGCCTGATCAAGGAGCTAAACAAGGATTATCCAGAACATATCGGCCCATTCCTGAGCTTGATGCATAAGGCGGAGGGCGAGGGCGCGCTGGATACGAAGACCAAGGAGCTGATATCGCTTGCGCTATCCGTACAGACACAATGCGATTGGTGCATAGCCTTCCATACGAAGAGGGCGCTTGCTGCAGGAGCGACTAAGGACGAGATAGTAGAGGCGTGTTTCGTAGCGGTGGTCATGGGCGGCGGCCCTGCCTTGATGTATCTCCAGCTGGTGTTGAAAGCCTTGGAGGACTACAAGAGGAAGTGAGACCGGAATGGCTTAGGGTGGATTTGCCCTGCGGCGAGGAGTACGATTCCATGGTCAGGCTCCTGAAATCTACTGGCTTGAATACAGTATGCCAAGCGGCTCATTGCCCGAATATCTCGGAATGTTTTTCCTCCGGCACTGCGGCATTCATGCTCTTGGGTGATGTCTGCACCAGGGATTGCTTGTACTGCGATGTTCCCCCCGGCGTGCCGATGCCACCCGATCCTGATGAGCCTGCAAGGGTGGCTCAGGCTTGCAAGAAGCTGGGGTTACACTACGTAGTAGTCACCTCCGTGACCCGAGACGACCTCCCTGACAGCGGCGCCTCTCATTTCGCCCAGACCATCAGGGAGATAAGATCATTGAACCCGCAGTGCAAGGTGGAGGTATTGATCCCTGACCTGAAGGGCGACGTCTCCTCGCTCAAGAAGATACTTGCCGCATCTCCAGACATACTGAACCATAATCTTGAGACAGTCAGCCGCTTGTTCCCGGAAGTCAGGCCCCAGGGCGACTACCAGCGCTCACTCGATCTCCTGACCGCTGCAGCCTCTTTCGACGCGACCACGAAATCCGGCTTGATGGTGGGTATGGGCGAGACGGAAGAAGAGATACGCAGGGCACTCAAAGACCTTCGGGAAGCCGACGTTGCCTCAGTCACCATAGGGCAATACCTCCAGCCTTCCACAGACCATGTACTGGTATCCAAGTACTACAGCCCAGAAGAGTTTTCTTCTTTTAAGGACTATTGTATGGGGCTTGGGTTCTCCAGCGCTTATTGCAGTCCACTGGTCCGCAGCTCCTATCATGCTTCCGAGGTGTACGTTGGACACTAGTCTAAGGCTTTTGGATACCGGCGCGCGGAGGGCAATCGAGAACATGGCGATAGATGAGGCCATAATGAGGGAAGTCTCTATCCATATGTCCCCACCCACGCTTCGCTTGTATTCTTGGTCGCCGGCTGCCATCTCCCTCGGCTATTTCCAGTCGCTCGAGGACGAGGTTGACAAAGATGCATGTGCGCGCGAAGGCGTCGACATCGTGAGGCGGATGACTGGTGGCGGCGCGGTGTTCCACGAGACTGAGCTCACATATTCTATAATCCTACCCGAGGAGCCTGCTTTGGTATCTGATGACATACAAGAGTCCTATAGCCAGCTTTGCACCCCGTTGGTGGATGCTTTGGCCTCATTGGGCATAGAAGCCGAGTTCAAGCCAGTCAATGATATCATCACAGGGGGCAAGAAGATATCCGGCAACGCCCAGACGCGGCGCGATAAATCTATCCTGCAGCACGGCACCATGCTCTTGGGCCTTGACGTCCCTAAGATGTTCTCGCTCCTGAAGGTCCCCGACGAAAAGATGCGCGATAAGATGGCGGCATCTGCGGGGGAGAGGGTGACCTCAGTCACTGACCTCATAGGCGCTTTCTCGGAGGATGAGCTCAAGTCTGCGCTTTCCTCGGCGTTCGCACAAAGGCTCAGGCTCAATCTCGCTCCAGGAGCGCTCACGCCGAATGAAGCCGCTCTGGCCGATACCCTCGCAGCCAAATACGCTTCCTTCGACTGGACTTACAAAAGATGATAAAGAGGCTTGACTATAAGGTGCCGGGAGGCAAGTTGATACGAATCAAGGCGGATTTAGAAAATGGCCAGATCAGGGTTATCGCAATATCCGGCGACTTCTTCATCCATCCGGAGGATGTGCTCACAGGCCTCGAGGACTCCCTTAAGGGTATCTTGGTCTCCGATGTCCACGCATTGTCCGATGCCATCGATTCGGCCCTCGCAGCAGCCACGCTGATAGGCTTCTCTAAGCAGGATATCCTGACATGCATAAGCCGCATCGACTGACGCTTTTTTATGTTTACCCCTAATAGATAAGCCATGGCTGTCAAACCTATATTGCGCATCGGCAATGACCTACTCACAAAGCGATCGGAACTGATAGATGAGTATACTGCAGCTGAGGAAGACTTGTTCCAGGACCTTAGGGATACCCTTGAGGACGTGATGCGCAGAAAGGGTTTGGGCCGTGGCATCTCCGGTCCGCAGATAGGCGTTCTTAAACAGGCGGTCTACATAATCGAGGACGGGCAACACATGACGCTCATAAACCCCCGGATAACATACTCCTCACCCGAGAAGATACGCATCTGGGATTCATGCTTCTGCTATGACCTTGAGATATTCGTGCTTGTGGAGCGCCCGAGGGACATCGAGGTGGAATACACGCTCCCAAGCGGCGAGACCAAGAAGGAGCGTTTTTCGGGCCCGTTGTCAGAGTTGCTCCAGCATGAGATAGATCACCTCAACGGCGTCTTCTCGATAGAACGTATGATAGAACCGAAGAGCATGATGTGGCGCAATGAGTGGGAAGCCCACGGCTCGCCATATATAGTCTGACCCCCTGGACCGCCTACAAACCTCGCGGTCACCCGTCGCCTTCGGCTAGGCCGCTGACGACTTCACGCACCGTCCCCCTTGGCCTCTTCCCCGCCCTGTCCTTGATATTGTTAAGCCGGCGCTCCACGACCGGATCGTTCCTATCGGGTTGCACTATTCTCTTCTTCTTTTTCAAACCGAGTCTGGCTAAAAGGGACACTGGTTAATAAGGCAACTAAACATAAAAACATTTTTATCCCTCTCCACCTAATATTAGCGCAACATGGTAAAGATATCTCCCTACAACAACATCATGCTCTTGCTGATACTGCTGGTGATACTGGTAGCTCTGCCATTTGCGATAACCGGCGCTCTTGACGTTTTGTGGAACGACGGCATCTTCCTGTACACGATCTCGATAAGCGAGAACATCTACGCCGGTATATTCAACGCTATAGCGACAGTGATAATCGTCAAGGTATTCCTGGACAAAAAAGAGCGCTCACGCTGGGCTGAGTTCGATGCGATCAAGAAGGGCCTGCTCAAAGCGAAGATGGAGGCCCTCCAGAAGCGTGTAGAGGATATCTTGGGCCTGGAGAAGCAGGAGATAATAAAGAGGATAACAAAGCCCGCCGAGCAGGCAGTCGTAGAGAAGGAGAAGCACTATCGAAAGGTCAAGGCCAAGATAGAGTTCCCTGATCTGAAATCAGGTTCTGAGAGCCTTGAATATCGCACACTCACAGTAAACACGAAGGTCCTGAAGGAGACGATATCCGCCCTGCTCTCGGTCGAGAAGGGCACGTCAGACCCGGAGCGCATGAGGCGCCTGGTCTTCGTATATGAGAACTGTGTCTCAGTCTCTGCCTTGATGGAGGAAGGTTCGAAAAGCCCGAGCCTCAGGATATCCCTTGCCCAGCTCTACAATTCGATAGAGACGTATCTCGGAGCCTATCAGGAGGATTGAGCTTTCTTGTCTGTTTTTGGGTCTTGGCTATCTGTGTTTGACTATCCGCCTAACTTCTCTTCTACTTCTTTTATCTCGTCCTTGTTGGTAAGGACTACGATCTTATCCCCCTGGCTGATTACAGTATCGGGCTGCATCTGCTGTTGGCCCCTCATGACGGCGACCACCTTGGACCTCTTCGGCATCTTGGCATCCGTCGCCTTCTTGCCTACAAACCTCGAGTCATCGCCGACGAGGAACTCAGCGACTTCGATGGCTCCGCCTTCGAGCATCGCGAATCCCTTTATCCTGCGGTTCCTCACCATCTCCTGGATCTGCGTCGATGTCAGCATCTCAGGGTAGACCACGGAATCGATCCCGAGCTTCCTGAAGATACTCGCATCGTACTCTACATGGGTTATCCTACATATGGTCCGCTTCGCGCCAAGCTGCTTGGCGAGGAGGCATATGAGTATATTCGACTCGTCCCGTCCGGTCAGTGCGAGCAGTACGTCGCAATTCTCAACTTCTGCCTCTTTAAGTGTCTTTATCTCCTCGGCGCTCCCTTTTATCACAGTCGCGTCGAGCTTCTCTGACAACTCGAGCGCCCGCTCCTTCTTCTCCTCGATCACGACCACGTCGTGTCCCGCCTTCGATAGTGAATCCGTGGTGTAGAAGCCTACGACTCCCCCTCCAGCTACTATGACATACATGATAATGTAAAGGAAGATACGATAAAAACCTATCAGCTATCAGCGCCGCAAAACATAGGCCCCAAGCGCGAACAGGGGCCAGAACTCCAATCTGCCGAATAGCATGACGAATATCAACACTACCTTGACCGGCCCTGCGAAGGTAGTAGGCGCAATAGGCGACACACCGGCGCACGCCTGAGCCTGCGTGACTACCATCATCGAATCGATCGTCGGCATGCTGAACGCCACCAATATTGCAGTAGCGATTATCAGAGATGCCGCGTAAATGAAGATGAATGTAGCTACGGAAGATACCTGCTCCTGATTGATTGGCTTGCCTTCGTATCTCAGCGGCACTACCGCATCCGCCGGAAGCGTGTTCCTCTTCACTCTCCACCACACGACCTTGAGCAGTATCACGAATCGCTTGACCTTCACTCCCCCTGCCGAACAGTTCTGCGAACCGCCGATTATAGCGAGTATTATGAGCATGCCCTTGACGAAATCCCCTATGCCTGCGAACAGCGGCACGTTCCTGTCCAGCTCGAAGCCCGTCGTCGTGGAGCTGGATATCGCCTCGAACGACATGTCAAAGACCCTGTTAGCCTGGCCTTGAGAATAGAGTACACCGGCGATGATAATTGTGAACAGGATGATTATCGCGAAGAAGGCTTTCGTCTCGGTACTCTCCAGATACGCCCTAAAGCTGCGGTCTTTGAAGACCCTGTAATGCACGACGAAGCTGATAGCTCCTATTATCATCAACAGCGTCAGGACGCCCACGACTATATCGAAATTGGGCATCGACATATAATACGCCAGCGAATTCGAATGGTTGACCATCCCCGTGCTCGAGAGTGCATTCATGGACAGGTTGATCGAGTCGAAGACGGATACCCCGATGAGGCATAGCACTATCGCTCCGACGATGGTCCAGAATCCGTATATCTTTAAGATCTCCCTGCCTGTATTCGCAAGGCTGGGCTTCAACCTCTCATATCCTTCCCCCAAGACGAGTTTTGATACCGTCTTGGATTTCAATACGCCGTAGAAGGCCACTGCGGTTATACCCACGCCGCCGAGCCATGCTATCATCGACCTCCAGAGTATCAGGCTCGCAGACGCTGTCTCCACATTCGCCATCACCGAGAACCCTGCGGTGGAGATCGAGGAGACCGATTCGAATATCGCATCCAGTGGGTTCATCCCTCCGAGGAACAGGAAGGGTATCGCAGCGACGAGGCAACATATTATCCAGACTAAGGCAATCGTCACGAGCGTCAGCCTCTCAAAAGGCTCTTGCGGCCTCTTGAGGTATCTTTTGATTATGAGGCTTGGCGCGCATATCGCAGCGACGAAGGCGAGATACATGGGCCATGTGGGCTCTCCGTAGATGATCCCGACGACCATTGGCACGAGCATCAATAACCCAAACCAGAACAGGACTATCGAAACGTCCCGCAGCATGGTCTCGGCCTCTGCATACCTTTTTGAAAACAGATGTATCATCCTAGGGCGCTTAATTTATAAATACGGGTTATAAAACACTGTGATAAAATCCGAACATCATACCTTCCGATCATATGGGAGCGCCCTGGGCAGGACTTGAACCTGCGACCTTATGGTTAACAGCCACACGCTCTAGCAACTGAGCTACCAGGGCATAAGATAATCATATAGAATAGAATAGGCACAAGCCAGGCTATTTTAGACGTTTTTCGTATTAAAAGTCGATTCGCAGTGCCTTACTGTTGCGGCGGGGCTTCAGCCCCTGGTGGTGGCTTGCCGACAGGTATCTCGATGGCCCTAACATCCCCGCCGACGTCATAATAGACCCGTACGACACCCATGGCCATCTGCTCTTCTGCCATCTTGTTAATCACAGCTACGACCCTTTGGTCCTGCGCGGCTATGACTCCATCGAACTGAAGATCTATCACCTTGAAGCCGGCCTTGGTTATCATGGCCTTCGTTTTCTGTATCTCAGATTTGGCATCCATATTTATATAATTGTGGACAGAATAAAAATACCCGTAAGAATCGATAAGAGTACACAGTATAATATGATATGGGGCTTCAAGGCAGGAATTCTTCCGCCTTTATCTTCTCAGGCAGGTACTTCTTGGCTACGAATTCCAATGACTTGTTGGCCAGGGCTTGCTGTTCTATCCTGACCCCGCCCTTCAGCATCTTCTTGAGCTCATTCTGCCATCTCCGGTCCTGGAACCAGGGGTATTTCATCTCCTCCTTGATCCTCTTGACATCCAAGTCTTTGAGCTTCTCGGTCACGTTCTCCAGCGCATATTTCGAGATGTCCGTCATGGTCATCCCGATGAACTTCGCATCCGGTGTCCCGAGATCTGAGCTCAGGTAGGCTAGGTTTATCGACCCCATCTTCACTACGGAATATATGTAGTATCCATAAGGGTCTCCATCAGTGAACACGATGACTGGCAGCTTGGTGTCCTTATTAAGCCGATGTATCAGCCTTCTCACACCTCTCGCACCTTGTCCTTGGGTCGCGACGAGTATGGCGTTCTGCTTCTTCGCGAACCTTTCTTCTATCAGCCTCTCGTACATGGCGGCTGTCTCGATAACCATGACGAAATCGGCTTTGACCTCGCCGAACTCGAGCTCCTCGACGTTCGAGGGTATACCGTACCCCCCTCGCCCAAGCTTAGCACAGTTGATGGTATCCCCAGCGTCTATTATCTTGATATTTCCGTAGAGATAGCCTCGCCTGTCGGCATTCAGGTTCATCTGCTCCCGCAGTATATCTAAGCTCCTTTCCAAGTCCTCGATTATGGGATCTGACTCGCTCTGGTCTTCGAACGTATTCTCTTTGGTCCCTGATATAGTGTGTTTCAACTGGTAATATACCTCTCTGATCGATGCGTGCTTCTCCGAGTCTACGAGCTTCCTGCAGAGGTTTGCTATCATGATATTCTGCATGAACTTCCTTGAGTGGGCTATGTTCAAGAACGACCTCTTGGATTTCTTATCTCCCAGTTCTAGGAGCTTCTTGTCCTCATTAAAGTCAACGTTTCCTATCCCCTTCGCCGGCATGACGATTTCCGGAGCATCGCCCTTATTCACTTCGTCCTGGACTTCTTCACCCAGCTTCCTGAGCTTTCCGATTATCGCTTCTTTCTTCATTCTTAAAAGTAATCGACTATCTTGCGGTCGAATCTTGGCACAGGTTTCTCCTCATTCTCTTCGTCTCCTTCCTCTGGCGCGTCATCCGTCACCTCATCTACTTGGTCCTCTTCCTCTTCTATTTCACCGCTTTCTTCGCTAGGGCTTTTTTGTACCGTCTTCGCACCCTCTTCTCCCTCTACATCCTCTTCTTCCTGTGGGAGCACGCCGATCTTATCTTCAATGAGCTGTTCCCACTTCTCCCGTATCTTTTCTTTGTCCCTGCCGGTCAACTCACTTATCGCCGGCACTATTTCGCTGACATATCTCAGGAGCTTGTCCCTCCTGATCGCATGCTCCTTGGCTTTCCGCTTACCTGAATGGAACCTCTTGAACTTGCGTCCTAACTCCATCAAGGCGAAGCGTATTTCGTCAACTATCTCATCTTCATCTGCGACGCTTTGCTTTCCTGCCGAAGTATAGGGTATGTGGGTCGAGATAAGGTTCACGAAGATGGAAACGGGAGAATTCTCAAGATCCCTCAAGCCATATCGCTTCCAATCTACACTCTGGACGGCCTTTGTAAGGCCGCAGCCTCCTGTGTCGAAGAGGAGCGGCACCCTGTTGGCGAATCGCATAATCTCCATTCTAGTCTCGCCGCTGTTGAGCTTTCTGCCCGCGTGACCTCCATATGCCACAGCGACTTCTATCTGGAACGGGTATCCCCCACCGTACACATTGGGCTTCCTCTCGATGACAGATAAGAATTCCGGTGCGAGGATGCTCTTCATGGCCTCTTCGATCTTGGCCCCTCCGATGGGCCTAAGGCAGTCGGTGGCTGGCGCAAGGAACTTCATCTTCTTGAAGGCCTTGACTATCTGTTCCGCCTCGGTCCAGCCCATCTTTTTCGGCTTCATGCCGAGGTCGAAATTTACTAATTCCTGGAGCTCTTTTCCCTTTCCGGCGCTGAATCGTGTCAGCTCCTGTTGCAGCATGCTCTTGATACTGCGCGCCACGGACCTCTTGCCCATGAGCACAAGATCCTCGACGATGACTCCTTTCGGGTGTGGCTGGGTCTCTTTAGGTGGCTTGGGTATCTCCTGTGCGGTTCTCGGGAACTCGACTCTCGCACCGCTTGGGTCTACATAGGTTATCTGGGTATGTGGGTTTGCCAATGCCGTCCGTCGTAAATATTCATAAGGTCCCTGGTCCCCAGTCGAGAATTGGACATCTTTGAATTTCGCGACGTATTCGACACCAGTCTCCTCGGGGAGCGGATCGATCTTTTGCTTGTTTATTATATCTGCCTTGTTCTTCCTGATATCCACCATCAGCTCGATATCGTAGGCCTCATTCCTCGTGACGCTGATTATCTCGACAGGCTTCCCTGTCGTCATCTGAGAGAACATAGTCACGCCGGCCACGCCGATGCCCTGCTGCCCGCGCAGCTGGACATGTCTGTGGAATTTTGTTCCTGCGAGCATCTTACCGAAGACGCTGGAGATGTGCTTCTCGGGTATCCCCGGCCCGTTGTCCCGCTCGTGAACGACGACGAGATCATCCCCTGGCTGTTCTATCTTGACGAAGAGGTCCGGCAGGACCTTCGATTCCTCGCAGGCGTCGAGGCTATTGGTCACCAACTCGTGGACTACCGTGGTCAGCGACTTTATCTTGCCGCTGTATCCCAGCATCTGTTTGTTCTTCCTGAAGAACTCAGCTATGCTGTGTTCCCTTAAATCCTTGAATATCTCGTCTGCTCCTTTGGGCATATTAGAAAGTTGAGCTTTGAGGTTAAAGGGGCAAAGAATAAAAATTACCCCGCATCCTTACTATAACGATTGTTATATCTGGGCGTCTATCGGCACATATATATAATTCTACATGGACCTTACTAAACAGTCTTAGGCCTTCTTATCGACTATAGTGAGGGTCCCGAACTTGCCGGCAGTGAGCTGTGGCTTGTTCTGCCATTCGGAGACGTAGCCGTTGGTTATCTTGATCTTGTCCCCCACATCCATCTCGTCAATCTGTTCGTTCCAGAGTGATAGCGGTATCTCACCGGTCTCGTCCTGCACGGTCGCAGTCGCCACCCTGCCGGCTTTTCCGAACTTCTCGAACTCGCGTACTTCACCGATCTCTTTTACAGTAACCTCGATCTCGACATTGCCCATCCGGGGCTTCAAATCGCTGATTTTCATTTTCAGAATATTCTCGAGCAAAATAGTGCGTCTTATTTTGGGCTTAATCTTTAAAAACAGAAATAGCCGCTAGCAGACAGCTCAGAGGTCGTGCTCCTCGCGGATCATCTCGATCTTCTCGTTCAGGGCACGTATCTTTTTGGCCTCTTTGCCTTCCGGGACGCCCTTGGATTTGTGCAGTATGTCGTTTCGCTGCTCTACCGCCTTCTTGATCTTCTTGGCCGCCTTTTTCTTATCCGGATCGTCCTTGACCTTATTCGGCAGGTTCGGTGATTTCATCTTGAGGCATGTACTGACGTGTGTACTTTTATTACTACTGCATGGACTTTAAAAATCAACCCCGCTTATCAATATCGCCCTCACCGGGCTGGCTTCTACATCGATTTTGAGCGGGAGGCAGCAGAGCAGGTATTCGCCCGCTGGGACGTCTTTGAGGACGAGTCCCTCTATATTGATGATTTCTGCTTCGGCCATGATATCGTGCACTTTGTAGTCCCCAGCGGGCCTCAGTGCCTCGACGGAGAGCTCGTCGATGCCGACAGCCGAGACCTGTTTCTTAGCGAAGGACTCTGCGGCGCTGACAGAGAGTGATACGAACTCTTCCGGGAAATCGTTCTTTTTCCAATAAGAGTTTCTCGTCTTCAAGAGTATCCTATCTCCCTTCTCTATACCGCGCCCCTCCAAGTCGGCAGCCGTTATCTCGCCACCGCTCCCGATATCTGTGAAGTCGAGGACCTTGCAGGGCCCGATAATCTTCTCTAGGGGCACATCCTTGACGCTCGCTCCGCCCCTCTTGAAGTGCCGCGGCGCATCAATATGGCTCCCGGTGTGGCTGCCGAGTGTGATCTTACTGGCTTCGAAGCCGTGCTCCTCTATAGTGGTCTTCGTCTCCACCACCGGCTGGGGGTTCTTCGGGTAGACCTTCATCCCCGGCTTGATCGTCATGCTTATATCATATATCTCCATCTTATCTCCGGAGCGTCTCGAATATGAGCCGCGTATTGCTCTCCTTCACGTATGGGCTCTTCTGGAGCCACTTCACGAACTTGCTCAGCTCCTGCTTCTCCTTGAACCTCGCGAGGATTATCGCGTCCCAGTCCCCTGTCATATTGAATATGATATGGACGTTCTCGCTCTTCAGTATCTCTTTGCTCAGCTCGTCGAATTTCGCCTGTGATATCTTCAGGAAGATGAGCACTTCGACCGAATACCCGAGCTTCTCGTAATCGGCGACTATGGAATACTTCTGTATCACGTCTTCCTTCTCCAGCCTCTTTATCCGCTTATTGACCGTGCCCAAAGAGATATCCAGGTCCTTGGAAAGCTGCCTGTAAGTGGTCTTCGCGTCTTTCAGGAGCTGCTTCACTATGGCTTCATCCAGGATGTCCATTTTGTTCAATTATTAGCTAAAATGGATATAAAAATGACTATTTTCTGAACAATTTCGTATATATCGTCCATATTTTTAACCTTTTGTATTATATTTCAATGAAATGGGCGGTAAAAATCTTGTCGAAAAGGTGTTGCAGAGCCACTTAGTGCAGAACTCGAGGGATGAGCTGGCTATAGCCGTTGATCAGACGCTCACGCAGGATGCGACCGGCACGATGGCATATATGCAGTTTGAATCATTGCCCCTGAATTGTGTCAGGACCTCCTCGTTCTCATACATCGACCACAACACCATCCAGCAGGGATTTGAGAATGCGGACGACCATGCATATCTCAGGAGCGTGGCAGCTAAGTACGGCATAACCTTCAGCAAGGCCGGCAACGGCATCTGCCATCAGGTTCATCTGGAGCGGTTCGCTAAACCGGGCGCCACCCTCCTCGGATCGGACAGTCACACCCCGACCGCCGGCGGCATTGGCTCCCTTGCTATCGGATGCGGCGGCCTGGATGTCGCCCTTGCCATGGCCGGGCAGCCGTTTTACATGCCGAAGCCCAGGGTAATAAACGTCCGCCTTAAGGGGTGGCTGAATGATTTCGTCTCTGCAAAGGACATAATCCTGAAACTATTGTCGATTCTGACTACCAAGGGCAATGTAGGGTGCATCGTCGAGTACTCTGGCGACATAGCCCAGCTGTCGGTCCCTGAAAGGGCGACCATGACCAATATGGGCGCAGAGCTTGGTGTAACTACCTCAATATTCCCGTCAGATAAGGTCACCCGCGAGTTCTTGGAGGCGCAGGGCAGGGCGCAGGACTGGAAGGACCTAAGGCCGGATATGCACGCCGACTATGACAGGGTAATCGAAATAGACTTGGGTAATCTCGAGCCGATGGCGGCGCACCCGCACAGTCCGGACAACGTATTCCGCGTAAGGGATTCGGACGTGCATGTAGACCAGGTTTGCATCGGCTCCTGCACCAACTCTTCATACAAGGACCTCATGATAGCAGCCAGGATGCTGCATGATGGCAAGGCTAGTAACGGCGTCTCATTCATTGTTACGCCGGGCTCTCGACAGGTGCTGGAGATGATAGCCGCGAACGGCGCTTTGGCAGCGCTTATCGAAGCCGGTGCCAGGGTGACAGAGCCGCACTGCGGTTTCTGCATCGGCGCATGCGATGCCCCCGGGACGAACCAGGTCTCGGTGCGCACCAACAACCGGAACTTCAAGGGCCGCAGCGGCACTCCTTCGGCCGGCATATACCTGGCGAGCGTCGAGACTGCCGTCGCATCTGCAATATCCGGGAGGCTTACCGATCCCAGGGATATCGGCATCGTCTGCCCTTCTGTAGAGGTGCCTGCGAGTTTCTGGAATGATGATTCGATGTTTGAGTCGCGGCATGCCCCGGACACAAAGATCATACGTGGGCCCAACATAAGCGACCCCTTCTTGAATCGTGCCTTGGGCGATGAGTTGGCAGGGGAAGCCTTGATAAAAGCAGGCGACAAGGTCACTACAGACCACATAATGCCTGCTGGAGCAAGACTCAAGTTCAGGAGCAATATCCCGAAGTACTCCCGTTTCGTCTTCGAGGATTTGGACAGCGCATTCCCGGAGAAGGCCCTTGCCAATAAGAAGAGAGGTATCGATAATGTTATAATCGCAGGCGAAAGCTATGGCCAGGGCTCGAGCAGGGAGCATGCGGCGATATGTCCCGCGTACCTTGGTGTCAGGGCAGTCATCGCGAAATCGATAGAGCGCATCCATCGGGCGAACCTAATAAACTTCGGCATACTCCCGCTAATCTTCTGCGACCCCAAGGATTACAAGAGCATAAGTGAGGGAGACACCCTCAAGATATCCGGGCTCAAGGAAGCACTTGCTTCCGGCAGGGACATGACCGCCTTCAACTCATCAACCTCTGGACGTATCAGGCTGGGCCACGACCTGTCGGCAAGGGAAACGGAGATACTCTTGGCAGGAGGTAGATTGAATCTCGTTAAAAACAAAATGGTGAAAGAAGATGCATAAGGTGACTTTGATAAGGGGTGATGGCGTGGGGCCGGAGATAGCACAGGTAGCGAAGGATTGTATCGACGCTACGGGGGTTGGTATCGACTGGGAGGAAGTGGATGCTGGTGTGGATGTGATGGAGAATGTGGGCACCCCGTTGCCGGACGACGTGATAGACTCTATCAGGCGCAACAAGGTGGCATTGAAGGCGCCGATAACGACGCCTATTGGCTCCGGCTTCAGGAGCGTCAACGTCGCCCTAAGGAAGATACTTGGCCTTTACGCATGCCTCAGGCCATGTAAGTCTTATCCAGGCGTCAATTCAAGGTACCAGGACATAGATCTTGTAGTAGTAAGGGAGAACACAGAGGATCTTTATGCAGGCATCGAGTTCGAGAAAGGGGCCTCCGAGACAGACGAATTGGCTGGATTCCTTGAAAAGACCAAGGATGTAAAGTTATCTGATTGCGGCATAAGCATAAAGCCGATCTCGACCTCAGCGACCGAGAAGATAGTTAGGTTCGCTTTTGACTATGCGCTCAAGAACGACCGACAGAAGGTCACAGCGATAACGAAATCTAACATCATGAAGTTCTCAGACGGGCTTTTCCAGCACGTAGCCGAAGAGGTAGCTGAAGGGGTGGCCGGTGCATACGGAGCTCATGCGATCGGATTCGAGCACAAGCTTATCGACAACATGTGCATGCAGCTGGTCAAGAAACCAGAACTCTACGACGTCCTCGTCCTGCCGAATCTCTATGGGGATATAATCTCTGACCTGTGCGCCGGCCTTGTCGGCGGCCTTGGCCTCGCCCCCGGCGCGAACATAGGCGACGACTACGCAGTCTTCGAGGCGACGCATGGGTCAGCCCCTAAATATAAGGGCATGGACAAAGTCAATCCTACAGCCCTGATATTATCCGGTATGCTCATGCTCAAACATATCGGCGAAGCCGATGCAGCCGACAGGCTCGAGCAGGCCATCGCGGAAGTGATTAAAGAGGGTAAATACCTCACCTACGACCTCAAACTCGACAACCCTGTCGGCACGACGAGGATGGGCGAGGCGATAATCGACAAGATGAAGCAAGATGGTTGAACTCATCAATCCTCTGGAACCTAATCTGGTGAGGGGTTTGTTCCCCTATACTGAGGTGCCCAAGCTGGGCCTAGACCCTTCTCTTGACCCGGGCGAGGTCTTCATCACCGATACCACTTTCAGGGATGGCCAGCAGGCCAGGCCGCCATACACGACGGAGCAGATAGTCGATCTTTACAGGCTCTTGAACAATCTGGACAATGATTCAGGCGTGATAAGGCAGTCCGAATTCTTCCTTTACAGCAATAAAGATCGCGAGGCTGTAGAGCTTTGCAAGGGTCTTGGCTTCAGGTACCCCGAGATAACCGGCTGGATACGCGCCAACCCCAAGGACTTCCAGCTGGTCAAGCAAGCAGGTCTCAAGGAGACAGGGATACTGACTTCCGCATCCGATTACCACATCTACTTAAAACTCGGCTGGGACCGCGAGAAAGCGCTTGAGAATTACCTGGCTATAGTCAGGGAAGCTATATCCAATGAGATAGTCCCGAGATGCCACTTCGAGGACATAACAAGAGCCGATTTCCCTGGTTTCGTCCTTCCTTTCGCAGAGAAGCTGATGGAGGTCTCGCAGGAGGCTGGCATGCCGGTCAAGATACGCGCCTGCGACACAATGGGCTATGGTTTGCCTTATCGCGAAGCATGCCTTCCGAGGAGTGTCCCGCGGATATTCGAGGCGCTGAAGTCGGTGGGAGTCCCGTCAGAACTGCTCGAGTGGCACGGCCATAATGATTTCCACCTAGTCCTTGCGAATGCCCTGACTGCGTGGCTTTACGGCTGCAGCGGCGTCAACTGCACGTTGCTGGGGTTCGGGGAAAGGACAGGCAACACACCCCTCGAAGGGATGATCATGCACTACCTGGGCCTGAAAGAAGACCCGGGCCTCCAGACAAAAGCTATAACTGAGATAGCTGGTTATCTCCAGGGTCTTGGGATGGGAACGCCTGGGAACTATCCCCTTGTGGGCGCATATTTCAACACTACGCGCGCGGGAATACACGCCGACGGAATCCTAAAGAACCCGGAAATATATTCTATCTTTGACACAGTCGGGATACTCGGGGTCGAGCCGGGGGTCACAGTCACTGATAAGTCCGGTGTCGCGGGTGTCGCCCATTGGATAAACAAGAACATCAGATTCGACAATAAGGATTACAAGTTAGATAAGGAGCATCCTGCCGTGAGGGCCATATACTCTGACATCCTGCGCCAGTACGAAGACGGCCGGACTACAGGCATAAGCCCTGAGGAGATGCTCGAGCTGACCAAGACGCACATGCCCGAGGCGTTCATCTCAGACTTCGATAAGATCGAGGAGAAAGCAAGGGAACTCGCGATAAACCTTATCGAGAGATATGCCGCCTTTGAAGACCTAAGGGCGATGAACCCTGTGGAGCTTCAGAGGCGCATGATCGAGATAGTCGATGAGAACCATTTCATCCAGGCGGCTTTTGTAACCGATGATGCTGGGAGGCTTGTGACGGTCCCTGCCGCGCGCAGCGAGTTCTCCGGCATGTATCGGCATTTCATGCCCGGGACTGATTGCTCTGACAGGGAATGGTTTAAGGAGCCGCTAAGGACCCGGGACTCGCATGTCACCGGCTTCTACGATTCGAGGATAACCCACGCCTTATGCATAACCGCAGCCACGCCCGTACAGAACGGGAAACTCGTCGGGATATTAAGTATCGACCTGAACTTCAAGGAGCTGGCCAAGTTGGTTTGACGGGCGAGCAGATTTATTAGCTAGTCCACATAATTATACTGAGGCCAGAATGAATGTCCAGTACTCTGGGATGGTGTTGCCCGACAGGAACAAGGATTTCCTCAACCGTGAGATAGAGCGATTCAGTGCAAGGCGCTTCGACAAGCCCCTGACTGACCTGATAGTGAAGGTCGACGAACATAAGAAGGCCGGCGGCAGGTCATTATACCACACTCATATCCATGCCAAAGTAGACGGCACGCTTGCCTTGGCCGACTTCGATGATTGGGAGCTCAACAAATCGATAGGCGAAGCTTTCAAGAAGCTCGAGAAGGAGGTCAGAGCGAACCCGAAGCCGAAGCCCAGAGACTATCAAAATACTGTTTGAACCTGGCAGCTATCTCTTCCGACCTTATTGCCACGTTAGCCTCGTGGTTCTTGTCTAGGGAATAATAGCTCCAGTTGGTCGACCCGACCACGACGACCCCGTCGATTATCAGGAGTTTGTCGTGTGTCGTGCCCTCATCGTGCATGGCCCGGACAGCCACCCCACGCTCGTCCAGGTATCCAAACGCCTTGTCATTTCCCTCAGGCCACTCGTCGATGATGACCCTTACCTCCACCCCGCGCGTCTTCGCTGCGACTAGGGCGTCCAGCAGCTTGTTCGAGCTGCTGTCCCAATGCTCCGGGTTCGTATACCTTTGCATCGAGAACATCACTACATACACCCTCTCTTTTGCGCTCTTTATCAAGCTGCTTACGTCGTCGAAGTAATCCCTGTCCACGACCACTGCGGTAGCTCCGTCGCTCAATACCAGCGGCGCAGCTACGTAGTAATATACTTCCGCGAACAGTACCCCCATGACCAGGCCTGCCGCAAACACCAGCAATATCCTCTTGTCCATCGCCTAAGCTGGGATATGCGGTGCTTATTTTGGGTGATATGAGTTAAAAACAAAATCAAGACTAAAACCCGACAAGGTATTTCCTAGCCAGGTTCAGGAGCCTTGGGTGCTTTATGAGCATCTTGAACATGAACTTGAGCTTGCCCTTCTGCATGTCCATCAGGTTCTCACTGTTCAGGACATCGGCGAAATATTCGAAGTCCTCATCAGTCAGGTTCTCGAGGAAGTACCTGAGTTTAAGGAGTTTTTCCATCCTCACCCCGTCGGTCTCCCTCCATTCCATCTCATAAGCATAGAGGTTCTCCTTGCTCGTGTCATCCGCCCTTACAGCCTCAGCGACTATCCTGCCCGCTATCTGCCCGGCATAGAGGTTCGTGCTCATGCCGCCCCCGTGTATCGGGTTCACCATCTGCGCGGCGTCCCCCACAAGCATTAGGTTGTCCATGACGAACGAGTCTTTCATGCAGCCTGATACCGGTACCCCGCCAGCGTTTACCTCCACCGGCGATGCATCCTTGAAGAACTCCGGGTGTGCATAGATGAACTCCTCGAGATGGGCCCGCGCCGACTTCTTCTCGTTCTCGGTGGCGAGTATCCCGATCCCAACGTTCGCCAGGTCCTTACCCTTTGGGAACACCCATAAATAACCCTTGGGCGCTATGTCGTTGCCGAACCATAGGTGGATCTTGTTCATGTCCAGGCCGTCGACCCCCGCCATCTCATACTGAAACCCTGATATGTAATCGCGCATCACCATGTTGGTGTTCATGCCGGCGAGTTTCCCCACCTTGCTCTCGACGCCGTCCGCGCCGACCACGATCTTAGCCCCGAGCTCGATCTTATCGCCGAGGAAATCCGCTTTGATGCCGGATATCTTATCGCCTTCTCTAAGCAGGTCATAAGCAGTGGTCCTCACCATGCTGTCAGCACCGGCCTTGATCGCATCCTTCGCAAGGAACTTCTCGAAGACCTTCCTCTCAAGAACGTAGCCGTGCGCTTCCCGCTCGGCCATCTCGACGCTCTTGCCGGAAGGCGACCACAACACCGCCCCGTCTATCTCCTGTGCGACGAATCGCTTATCGGGCTTCAACCCGGCCCTCTCGAATCCTGTTATGCTGATGCCTTCGGCGCACCTCTTCGGGCTGCCGATCTCTGAATCCTTCTCTATCATGCAGACCGAGAGCCCTTCCTCCGCGCACTTCTTCGCAGTCATACACCCGGCGGGCCCTGCACCCACTACAACGACGTCGTATTCATTCATTTTTCTATCTTAAGCGCCCTCATGGGGCAGAATTTCACACAAGTACCGCAGTTGATGCATCTCTCCTCGTCTATGCGCAGGATGCCCTCATCTAGCGTTATCGCATTCACGGGACAGACGCCTACGCATCCGCCGCAATGCATACAAGTTTTACGGTTGACCTTCGCTGCCATTTTGAGGTTCTATTTACTTAATTAAACATTAAAAACCGTCTTTAATTGCTTTTTTACGTAAATATATCACCATGAGGGTGGTTGGCATCGATCTCGCGGGCAGCGAGAACAATGATACGGGGCTCTGCGCGCTTATCGGGGACCCCAACGAGAAGCGGGTCAAGACTTCGCTCCTCAAGAAGGATGAGGATATCCTCCTCCAGACGGCACTTCTCGAACCCGATCTCGTGGCTATAGACGCGCCCCTGTCATGGGCGACCAACGCCTATATGCGCCCCTCCGACCAAGAATTATACGAATACGGCAGGCTTCCCCAGAACCTGCGCGGCATGCGCTGTCTCGTGGAGCGCGGTGTAGCCCTCGGCCAGAAGCTCAAGGCGGAATACAAGGTCATCGAGGTCTTCCCAGCCGCGTCCGCGAAGATACTCGGCTTCTACGCGAAGGACGACACCCAGTACCAGAAGAACCTCATAAATCTCGGCCTCGGAGGCGACCTCAAGTCGCACATCCTCAAGCGCGACGAGCTCGATGCCATCGCTGCAGCACTCACCGGCTATCTTCACCTCCAGGGCAAGACGAACGAAGTCGGAGACGAGCAGGGCAAGATCGTGGTCCCGAGAGTATGATTTTTCTCGCTTATGGCATTACTATGCAATGGACGACTACAAGCCTAGTGGAGCATTAATAGCTTACTGGAAGAGATATAAGGAGCGTTACCATCCTCTGGAACCGATTAATTCGATGGCGCGTAGTCCTGCCACCATGAAGCACCTATTCGATGATTTCGCATCATTCCTGGAGCGGTCTGTGGACTCCCGGAGGATGAAAAACCCGCCCCACTTCTATGCTGCCGCTATGTTGAGACAAGAGTTAGAGCGCTTTCATCCACGTGCCCCAGATAAGATCAGGGAATGGGAAAATGCAGTTCCTCAGTTGAAGAAAAAAGGACAACGACCGCATAAATAGACCTTTTTATTCCTCCCGGCGTTTATTTCCCGATGGAAGACCCATTCGTTCTGATCTGGGATAAGCTCAATGATGCCAGCTGGGCCCTCTTAGATGGCCTCTATGACCGCGGCGTCCCGATAGTCGAATTCTTCGACTCTTACAGGCTTCCACCCCTGCTGTTCCCACTAGCCATCATCCTCTTAGTCTTCCTCTCGCTCTACATGATAGACCCTGCTCTCGTGGGTATGCCCATCCCCCCACCCCCGCCGCCGGAACAGATATGCGGCGACGGCATATGCGCCGGCCCCGAGATATGCTCTACGTGTCCTGCTGACTGCGGCGAATGCATGGTTCCGATAACGCGGTCAGCCATCAACACCACAAGCGTTGACGTCATAATAAGCCTCGGGTCGGCCCGGCAGGGGATAAAGACAGTATCGCTCCTCGCCTCCGACGGCTCACCCCTCCGCAAGGTCGCTGGCACCCGCGACGAGTTCAGGTTCAATGACATCCCCGTGGCTGTCGGCCCTGTCATAGCCAAAGCCGAGTCCGGGAATGGCAAGAGCGTATCGTCCCCTGCCATATATCTCGATGCGGACCCTACCATAATAACCCTTGACCTCACCCCTGATTTCTTCAGGAGCGACCTGGCTTTTGGCACTCTTTCGCTGGCTATCGTAGACAACACAACAGGCGACCCCCTAGACGCACATGTGATAGTCCTCGATCCTGTCAGGACGCGCGTCTTCTCAAGTGAAATCTCCGGTTCGGCGGACATAGAGCTCCGCGCAGGCAACTGGTATGAGCTGATAGTGGAGAAACAAGGCTTCCAACCGTTCTTCAGCGATCGCTTCTTCGTCCCCGGGATGCAGATAATAGAAAAGCGTGTCTCTATGCTCCCAGCAGGTCTCGAACCCGAGGCCGCTTCACTGTCAATATGCATGAAATATCTCGGCACTCCCGGGGAAGGCGGTTCCGTCTCCATCTTCTCCTCGAGCGGGGTCAAGGTCGCCGACATCCCTCTTTCCAGCTTCTCGAACGATTGCCATACCCTCCCTGCCGACCCGGGCATCGAGGTCTTCCTCTCGGTCGAGTCCCCGCCTGCCGGCTGTTCTGCGACCGAGGCGCGGACCCCCGTGGCGATAAACGGCCCCGCGTCGGTAACGCTCACTTTGGACTGCGAGACCTCCGCGCTATTGGGCGTCATAGTCTATGGCCACGACGATGTCGTATTGACCGGCCAGGCGACCGTGACCCTTTGGGCCTCAGGCAACCGCATCCCGGGCTCGGGTCCATTCTCGTCCCTCGACTCATCCGGTGACCAGACAGAGTTGATCGCGGTCCCAGCAGGTGTTCCCATTACCATAAGGGCCACAGGCGTCCCATTAGGATATGCAGCGACTGATTCTATAATCACTCTCTTACCTGGAGAGGAGCGCATAGTCAGTCTGCGCCTCGGGATAGCCGAGATGCTCCCCCTACCCATCATAGCCGATCCACTCCTCCAGCCGACCCTTGTCGCATCAGGTGAGACGATCACAGCTTCCGCTCTTGATATACTATTAGATGATTCGCCTCTCGGCCAGGGGGATATCAGTCTCATCTGCGAGACATCATGGGGCCTGGATATCCCCGCTACCTACGATGCCTCCGCTTCACGCCACTGGTCATGTTCGCTTACGGCTCCAGACGACCCGGGGCAGCACAGTGTCGTATTGAGGGCTTCGAGCACGACCACTACTGACGCTACAGAGCTGTTGGACCTCGAGGTACTGCCCCTCGGCTCCGAACCCCTGACGATAGTCAAGATCTCCAGCCCCTCATCAGCATCGCTCGCAGTCCTAGAGTTCGAGATATCACTCGACGGCGTGCCTGTGACCGATCTGGAAGGCTCAGTCGACCTCTCCTTGATCGGCGTTCTCGGCCCAGTCTTCATATCAAGGACCTCTTTGTCCCCTTCAGCAACGCCAGGACTTGGGGGGTATTTCTCTGCTGATGTATCGCTTCCGTTCGCGGGCGAATACAAGGGCCGCGCAGAGGTGAGTGGGGATGTGGATGGCCAGGCCCATTACGGCGTCCTCACCTTCCCGCTTACGATAACCGGGGTGGCTACCATACCTTCGCTATCCGGTGCGCTTTCACGGGTTGTAGTGGCTCCCGGGGAGACTCTCGATGCCTTCGCATCCCTTACCCTGGGCGAAGAGCCCCTTCCCAGCCAGACTATCTTGCTCGAGCTGGGCACCGAGACCCATTCATTATTCTGGGTCCCGGCATCCGGGGACTACCGCGCCACGCTGACCGCGCCCCTTGAGGAAGGCACCTATCCAGTAGATCTCTTCGTCGCTGAATCGCCTTCCGTAAGCCACAATACGGAGTTCCTCTACGTTGTTGATTCCTCACTTCCAGGCGCGCCTTGTCCGCCTGTGGCCCTATGTTCTGACATCCTCGAGGCCCGGGGCTGCAAAGCGGAATATGATTCAGGCATCATCGAAATAGACGAATTGCTTACTTGCATCAGGAACGGCATGACGCCCTTCGGGTGCGATTTCGACGGCTTGTGCGACTCTGCTGAGACCTGCTTATGCCCGGATTGCAACGGCCAGAGCTCTATATGTCCCCTGGGCCAGTCCTGCCGCTATCCTCTGGGTGTATGCGAGTTCTGCGACTTCAACGGCCTTTGCGAAGGCGGCGAAGACGCTTCCAATTGCCCGAGCGACTGCCGCATCTGCGATTCGCCCGGCGACTTCAACGGCAACGGCGGTCTCGATCTCGATGACCTCGCAGAGCTCCGCTTCATCGTGAGCAGGATACAATCCGACGGCAAGCCGTACCTAGGTGACTTTGGATGTGCTGATGTCAATTCCGACGGTTTCATCACCATTGAGGACGTCGCCTGCATGGACGGCATCCTAGACCCCGACAGCGGCATCGATCTGCTCACGGATTGCCCCGATTGCTCGAAGCATGGCGAATACGAGATATGCGCCGACTCTGTGGACAACAACTGCGACGGCCAGATCGACAGGGAGACCTGGATGGGCGTGGAGCTAGACGACCAGTGCGATTGTTCAGCCGAGACCTCATGCTTTGTAAAGCAGGGCTTCATCTTCGGCTCGGATTTCGAGCAGAGTTGCGTCTCGCGCGACTGGCTGGGCGAAGACCCTGATATGAGGCAATGGACGGTCCTGCCGGATTGTTCCTCTTCCATGCGCTGCGAGACCTTCTTGTGCGGCGGCGGCGAATTCATATGCACAGACGCCCTCTCCGGTTGGGCTTGGACGCCCTTGGTTCACCACGGCGCGGTAGATATCAACAGCTATGATTCGATCTGCTTGGCTTCTTTGGCGTCCAAGGATTATGTATGCTGCCAGGGCATCCTATCCGGGTCCGGCACGAACTTGGGCTCGTATACTATAAGCCTGAGCCAGCCCTCGCCAGTCTCCTGGCTGCGCCTTTGGGGTGATGGGGAGCTCGGCGATGCGACGATACGCCTGGATCTCTATCTCGACGGCGATAAGATATCGGAGAGCGACCAGAAGATACTACAGGATTCTGTGGGCGAGCGCTGTCCCGAGCCTGATTATTGTTATGTGGAGTTCGCATCACTGGCTGCTACAGCCGATGAGATCAGGGTCAAGGCCGCTTCGGGGCGTTTCAACCTGAAGGGTGTCGAGTATTACATCGACAGCCCCTGGCCGCCGGTCTAGTCTCCGGCAGGCCGGAGCGTCATCTTTACGGTGTTCATGCCTTTTGGTTTTTAATTGACTCATACATTATAATAGCATAATGGTACTTGGAGACCTACTGGGTTTCGGCACGATGTCGGGCGAAGTCTTTTTCGGCGTCAAGGTAGTCGCCCTCGTGATGGTCTATGGCTACATGCACATGAACCTCGGCGGCGGCATATTCTCCACGGCGATGTTCGCGATATTCGGCTATTACATACTCTTTTACGCTCAGGGGATGCTGGCGTTCATACTGCTCGCCATGTTCTTCCTGATGATCCACGGCTTCGACATATTGTGGGGCGGGGATATAGCGAAGGGCGCCTTCGCGGAGCGCGCGCAGGCGAGGCAGATGATGGGCCCGGAGATGGGGATGGGTCCGCATATGCGCCCGCCACCACCGTGATGAGATGATAAGATAGGATGAAATAAGACTAAACTAGGGAAGAAAGTGTTTGGCGAACTGAACATCATATGGCTCTTGGTGCAGTTGTTCTTAGTCATGGCCATATTCGGCTTTGTCAGGAACTGGACCGGGAACACGACCATATCATTCATCGTCGCAGGCATATTGATATACATATTCGTCATACGCTACCCGATACTCGGCGCGGGCTGGATGGTGCTGTCGCACATATTCATCCTCATATTCCTTTTTTGGTTTGTCATGCTATTTGTGCCCAAGTGAAATTATGTCTTGTCGAGCGGCAGGAGTCCAGGATACGATGCGTCCCGGACCTCGGCATCGCTTATCTTATCGGGGCTTGCAGGGACAAGGGTATAGATGTCTCCCTGGTCGCGGGTTCCCCGCGCACACTCTATGACTCGCTGGTGCGTGATGCGGCTTTTCCTGAAGCAGTTGCCGCCTTCAGAGATGACTCCTTGTGCGGTCCTTTCATTCGCGAGCATGGGGAATCCGCATTCCTCGGGACATTGAAAGACATCCATGCAGCTCTGACATCCAATGATATAACCGATAAGACGAACCCTGAGGCTCTGGCTGAGATGTGGCACGTCACAGGCGTCCTGAGAGACCGTATATGGCCTTCTACGGGTTGGGACGGCCCATCATTCCGCTCACGCCTTTATGAGTCTATATGCGGCACACGACCGGATGTCGTGGGCTTCTCGCTTTGGGATTTCTATGACCACCCCGAGATAGCCGGAGTCATATGCGACGTAATCGCCCGCCTGCGCGAGGACTTGGGTGTCCCGATAATAATCGGCGGGCCAGGCATGTCGACCGTTCGTTCACGTAGGGACGCCTTCGAGCTCTTCAAGCCGGATTACATAATCCATCACGAGGGTGATGACGCCCTCCCTCGCCTCTTGGGGGCATTGGATGAAGGAGCGTCTCCCTCCGGCCTGCCGAACCTTTCTTACAAAGACAACCGATTCATCGACGGCGCGGCGAAGCCGGTAAAAGACCTCGATTCGCTATCTTATCCTGATTTCTCTGATTACGACCTCGATTCGTTCTTTTTGCCGGTAAGAGTACTCCCTGCACTGACCTCGCGCGGTTGCGAGTGGTCGCGATGTGCATTCTGCAACCATCATGCCACATACCCGGGCTACTCAGAGATGTCGCCTTCTAGTGTCATCGACTTGATAAGGCATTGCAAAGAGAGTTACACTACAAACCTGTTCATGTTCCACGATGAGAGCCTGTCCGCCCGCCGCGCCCGCCTTCTGACCGACGCCCTGGCATCCTCAGGCATCAAAGATGTATACTTCTACAGCTATGCATATCCACGTGGCTATGACGCAGCACTCCTAAGGGACATGCACCGCGCCGGTTTCAGGACCCTTGTATGGGGTGTCGAATCCGGCAGCCAGCGCGTCCTCGACAGCATGCTCAAGGGGACTAGCGTATCCGAGGTGGAGGGCATACTGAAGGCTTCTAGCGAATCCGGCATCACCAACGTACTTTTCATACTCTTCGGGTTCCCTGGCGAGACGCGTGAGGATGCACTGCAAACGGTCGAGTTCCTCAAGCGCAACAGCGAATACGTCGAGCGCCACAGCAATTCCATATTCTTCCTACAAGAAGGTTCTCCCATCGCGGATGATGCGGCCAGGTGGGGCCTGATCCCTTCCCCGGATGGCGACCCGAGCGCCTATAAGGTCTCTTCAGGGCTGCAGAACGACGAGATCCGTTCATTCCTCCGGGACCTGGACTCTTCAGGCGTGAGGACTGCCTCCGGCTCGATGTATCATATGCCTGGCGATACTGAGTTCCGCGCCTATCTCTTCATGCAGTCGGTATTCGGCGAGACCTCCGTCTTTGGATCAGATGAGCTCTATCCGGTCGTCAACGGTACTCTGAAGGGTTCGCTCTTATCCCCCTCCTTCTTCTCCCATGATGCATCGAGGCCCGAGTTGCAGCTCGATACGGCGTCGTCGAAGCTCGTCTCCCTCTGCGACGGCACAAGGCCGGTCGCCGAGATCAAAAAGATCCTCGGCGATACAGCAGAGGGGCGCATCCGTGGACTCATGGTTCACCCTTATTTGATCTTCTATAAGCGAAGTTTTTAAATCGGGTTCCATAAAGCAAGCATGAAGAAACAAAACTATTTCAAGGGCAAGGTCCGTGTCGAGGGCCAAATAGTCCCTTGGGAGTCTTCCTTTCCTGTTGACACTAGATATGATTGCGTGAGATGTGGACTTTGCTGCTTCAGCAGGATAGACCTGATGCCGCGTGATGTCGACCATATGCGCAGAAAAGGTCTTCTGGAAGATACATGCAATTTCACCACACCCCCCTCGGGCGAATATATCCCGACCACGACCGAGTTGACCCGCATGCGAAACGTCAGCAGCGGTGCATGCATCTGGCTTGATGATAAACGTCTCTGTTCGAAATACGAACACCGCCCATTCATCTGCAGGACATTTCCCTTCGGGCCCGCAGTGGGTGTCGATAGGAACTTAGTGATGGATATCAACTTGCGCTGCCCTTACGTCATGGACTCCGACATGCCCAAGATCAAGAAATCAGACCTTCAGGCTTCCATGGAAGAGTACATAAAGAACGACCAGAATATACTGGTCAAGCTCGATGCTAGTCGCGTCTTGGTCAAGAGCGTCGGATACGCATATGACCCTGCTTGGTTGCCAAATGGGCTTCGTCTCTCCTTCATGGAGCCGGCGTTAAGGCTACTTACTTCGCTAAAGGGCGTCAATAACTTGCCTCTCTTTGCCCAGGCCTGGGCCGATGCGGTAGCACAGGAGAGCCATAAAGTCATCGTAGAGCGAGATAATGGGATAATAGACAGCCCCAAGCAGTCAAAGGATATCCTCACTGCAGTCCGCACTCGGCTCTCTTCCTTCAATGACCGTCCACTTAGGATAGCCAAGCAAGAATGGAAGGCCATCCTAGCGGATTCAAACGGTGCGATTTTCCATATGCGCAGGAGGAAGCCCTTTGGCAGATTCGTCAAGTTGGGTCGTTCCATCAAGGCAGGGAAGGAGATATTCGCATACAAAGATCTTGAGTCATTAGTATATGATGCCCCCGCCCTCCAGAGGCTCCTTGACTATCTCATCATCAACATGCGCAGGCCACGCTATCAGGTGAGTATGGCTATGGCGGCCGAATACGCGGTCAAGTTCAAGGGACGACCCATTGTAGACTATGAATTGGAGGCTGAGTTCATCTCGAGGGCCCTTATCGCGCATATAGATGCCATTGCCCGCATCCAGGCCGCTGTACATAAGAAGTCCAGAATAGGCGTTCAGGAGGTGGCCCTTGCGATAGCAAACATGGATGCTCAGATAACAAGCGGCTATGTTGACGGCACTATACTGGCCGAGCTAAAGAGGGAGATAAACCAGGCAGATTAGCATTATCTCCGCCCGCTCTGTGGGTGTAGGGTTTTATCACCTTTTTATTCATCCTCCAAAAATACTAACACAAATGGCCATAATAACCGACCTTCACCTGCTGATATGCATCGTGTCGTTCATATATCTCTTCCAGAAGGCTAGGGATAGCACCCAGTCGCGCGTGCTGGGCGTCGCCATAGCGGGTTTTGTAGTTTTCTTCATATTCTTCCAGCACATCTGGATAGCATTCCTCTTCTTCGCGGTGATGTTCGGTTACTTGTTCCTTGGCGGATTCACCTCCGGTCTTGTGGAAGGGCAGATGGCGGGCGCTTACATGCATTATCTAAGGAACCCGCCGCCCGGGCTCTTCGGCCAGTTGCCGCCGCCTTCGACCACGATAGGCGCCGGCTGGTTCAAGAAGTAAAGGAAAGAGATAAAGGATAATAGGCATACTAGACTATGGACTCATCCACCTTCGTGCTGTTCTTGATCCTCATAGGGCTCGCTTTCAGCACGGGACAGACTACTCTGATGTATATTGGCATAGGCGTAGCCGCGATATTCCTCATCACGATGGGTGGCGCTCACCACATAATCATAGGCATAATAGCTGTCGGCATAATATTCGTGGCTGCCAATTCAGGCAATTCAGAGTACCTGCTTTATTCGCTGATAATCACTGCTGGCCTCTTCATAGTATTCGTACTCCACGGAAAAGAGGAATCGCAGGGTGGCATGGGCATGGAGGGTTATCCGATGGAGGGTCTTGGCTTGCCTATGGGCTATTGATTTGTCGCATCAGTCTATCTGCTTGGCAAGGTTAGGCATTCCCAGCAGGTCTATGTGGATTGTTTGATTGTTTGGCTAGCAGCTCCTACTTTCTATGGATTAATAATCAATTGCCGATATTACACACCTTACTGGATTGCTTATCGTATCAAGCCGAACATTCTGCCTATGCCCTGTCCCCAGTGTTCCGGCATCTCTTCCCACCAGTTGTTACCGTCCCACGATGGTTGGTATTTGACGCGCAGCATCTGCTCCTTCGGCCGTTGCGGTGTGTCCATCGCAGGCGGGTTGTAAGTGAACTCTTTATTAGAAGTCTCGCTCTTGCCCCCGGTGTCGACCGTAAGCACCACCATGAGGATCCCCAAGCCGAGGGCTATCCAAATCTGTCCCTCTTTCAGGGCGAATATTATCAATATCAGCAACACCATTACCAATACCGTGTTCATCATACTATTTAGGGATAGGCATTAAAAAACCCACTCCGGTCATCAAAAGCCTATCTTATCTTGGTCCCATGCTTGAAATCTAGCATCTCCCCCAGTTCCCCCATGGGGATTGGCAGGTTGAACACGCCGCCCTCTACGCCAGGCATATTGGGTCCTGTAGTACCTCCCGGGACCCCCGGAGGGCTGTCCTTCACATCCCACTTAACGCCCGTTTGCCCTTCGTTTTTCTGCCGCGGCTGCCTCCACCTGGGCACATAATAGCGCGCCGCGGCGCGAGGCCGCTGCATTACAAGATAAGCGACAGAACCGATGGCTATCAGGGCCAGCCCAGCCCAGCTGGTGCCTCCCACTATCAAAAGGACGGCTCCGATGAGTATGACTATCACAGCAGGGTTCATAGTATTGTCACATATCTATGTCCCACCCTGGCTGGTCCCATATCTCCTTGTCCAGCGAATCAACGCTCGAATCCAACATCTTCGTTTTTTGGTAATAAATGGGCTTTACTGTCCTGAAGTGCCATGCTAGCAGGTTACCGCCCTTGATGCCTGCGGAATCCTTTCCGACAGGCATGAATGGTCCCGTATTGGCTGAAGCGCTCTGCACCTGGAATCTTAAGTCATCCTTGAATCTTATGGGTCCCATATCTATGGCTAGTGCCCCAGTCCTAGTTCCTGGCGTTACATTGCAGCCGCTTGGGGCAGTCTTGCTCTTCATCGAACCCATACCCAAGAAACCGTCTGCTGGGACTGAAGGCCTGAATTTCAAATCTTCGACAGTGGCCATCTTCTCTTCTTGTTCCCGGTCTTTGGAGTATCGTGGCTTAACCACGGCCGCTACAGGTTGCGGAGTTGGGGCCTGAGCCTTACTCCCACTACCCATCACAAGGAGAACTAGCCCCATCATTATAAGCCCTGCAGCGACCCACTCATAGCCAGAGCTGATAAACATGATTGCCACTACTATCAGGCCCAGTCCTATCGCAGTGTTCGAGGCCATAGTAATTATCAGTCTCCGGGCATAAAAGACTACTTCTTTTCGAGTATCTCGATAAGCTTGATGTTCAAATCCCGTATGACTTCTAGGATCTCTTTCATCTCACTCACTTCGTTCTCTAGGCCATCGAGTTTTGCATCCAGTCGGGCAAGATCTTCACTTGGCATAATCGTTTTTGGCGGCTTCTTTACTTCCATTACAACCTGTTTTGCAGAGGGGGCTTTTTGATGTTTCTCCTTCTTCTTACCTACTGTCGCCCCCGCGACCATCCTGGCCAGCGCCCCAGGACTCAGCTTCCGTTTCTTCTTAGACTCTTTCTTCGCCGTCACAGGCTTGGGTGGTTCCTTCTCTTCCGCAGGGGCATGAGCAGCGACTTTGAGCTCCTCTTCCATCTCTGCCAGACCAGATATCCGCGCCTTCAAGGCCTTTAATTTCTTGGCTCGCGCCTCTTGGTCTAGACCCTTATCCTTATGCTTTTTTTCCCTTCGCTTCTTTCGATTTTTATGAATTCTCACTTTCTTTTGACTGATTTTTCCCTCTTTAGGTTTTCCTTTTTTTCGTTTCAGGACGCTATCCAGCCAAGATCCCCCCTTCGCCTTTGATTCCTTCATCTTTTCGGTGTCGATCTTAGGGGCGTCAGCCTCTTTTTTCTTCTTCCCCAGCTTCTTGGCCTTATCCATAAGCTTTTTTGCTTCCTTGTCGCTCAAGCCTAGTTCCTCCAAGCGCGATTTGATCTCCGTGTCGCTCATGCCTTCTTCATAGAGCTTCGCTATAAGTTCTTCTGGAGCTGGAACAGCCATTTTATGGGTTTTAGTGTTGGATATTTCTTAATTAGTCCTCTAATTACTGGTAAGTTAAACCGATGTTTAATAAAAAATGGTATCAAAGACTGTCTGGAATTTGCCTGGAGGGCCTTGGACGCGGCTTTTCGCAGGCACCTGGAGCGGCTTCAACGTAGCAGTCTATGAGAACGAGGACCGCATACTCCTGACCACAATATTCCCAAAGAGCGGCGAGATCAACTGGGTGATGATCCGCGTGGACAAGGTGCTGCTGGTCCCGGAAGGTATAGATAAGCTATCAAAGGAGCTCGAGAGCAGGCACCTGCACATAATCAAGCAGCAATTCCCCGACCGCTCGATGGCCTTCATACTCCTCCCCGCCCTGCCGACTACGGTCGAGTTCGGGAGCAAGACCATCAATGCTGAAGTGATGGACAAGATAGTGAAGTTGGAGGATGAGACCAATGAGATAAATAAGATAGCAAAAAAGATGAAGGTCTCAGTCCTGGACCTAAAGGACGCATCATACGGCGACTCAGCCGCTATCATGGGCAATCCGCCTCTACTCCTGAGCTTATTGAATATATCGCCGGAACCGGGTGAGGAAGTCAAAAAGCAGAGGCTGACCGAGGTCCCCATAGGGAAGGACGAAAAGGGCATCTTCAAGATAGGTGAGCCCTTTTTCGATACCTTCATGTCTGTGAGGCGCGGCAAGGATGAAGAGCGTTCATACGCGGCGCAGATGATAGTCGAGAGTGCCATACTGGACCCATCCCCGATCCCGATAGTGCTCGATTTCAATGAGTCGCCCCTTAGACTGGATCAGTCGAATCCATATCCATATGATTATTCCGAATATGGGATAGAATCATCTAATACCCCATTTGAATTCGAAACTTATGACCTCTCACAGCCAGATTGCCCATTCAAAATAGACCTGAACGAAGTAAGCCAGCAGTATCTCTGGCATCTTCTTGGCATAGGTAAGGATGAATCTTCCTCAGTGATAATCCAAGCATATTATGCGCTCCGCAAGAGCGGCAAGCTGGACTCCTTGTCCACATTGGTCGAAGAGGTCAAGAAGACGCCATGCTCGAACGAACGCGACAAGTTCCATGTCTCGCGTGCTGTGAGGATACTAGGAGCTGCCCAGAGGGCATATGGTCCGATATTCAAGAAACAGGATTCGAAGTCCATGGTAGAAGGGTGGATAAAGAAGAACAAGCCGGCGTATCTGCGCCTCGCCTCGATGGGTCACCGCCCGCGCATCGCCTTCATGTTATACCTCTCGGAACTGCTCGAAGAACTCCAAGAGTCACCAGGGCTTTCTATAATAGAAAAGCGCAGAGTAGAGCATGTGTTTCTTGCCTTCCTTGGCATTGATTGGTTCTCCGATGGCATCCTGGAGTCCCAATTCGTGCAGGCTATGGTGAACACCAAGGCTGGGGCGCTGTTCGAGGGTGGCGAAGGCCTTCCCATGGAGCTTGAGAGCAGAATCAGTTACAAGTTCAATGTTACTGGGCTTGGACAAGTAAAACTCCAAATAGGTGGCCGGAGCAAGAACATAGAGCTCAGGCCCCTTCTGTCATGCCCGCCTTGAATATGTCTCGCCCGGTCACATGCCTTGATCAGATGCTTCTGGTCATTTATTTTTATTTATTTATTCCTTATATTCCCGATGAAAAACTGCCCAGAATGTGGGGGAGCCCTGGAGTTCTCTGAGGGTTGTATGTTATGCAGGTCTTGCGGTTGGTCTGCTTGTTCTTAAGTAAATCTTAAGATGGGTACCCTTCTAGACTCCGTTGGGCTAGCATAGGAGCTAATTACATACACGATATACAGTCCAAGAAATTACTTTTCTTACTTCTTCTTCAGCTTTCGCATGCCCAGTTTTACTATGCCGGTCCCGACAGGCGGAGGCTTGCCGACTATTATGGACTCGGCTACGCCGGTCAGGTAATCCTCTTCGCCCTTCAGCGACGCGCTGAGCAGGTGCTTCGTCGTCTCTTCGAAAGCGGCCTTTGCGAGAACTGACGTCTTCGAGCCGGAGATACCATGCCTCCCGATAGCGCTTATCTCTCCGGTAAGTGTCATCATATCGGCCACCACCATAAGATGCCTGATATCTACACTCAGGTTCTGTTCATCTAGGACCTGTTTGGCTTCGCGGACTATCGAGTTCCTAGCAGCTTCGATGCCCAGGAATTCATATATCTCCTGGATGTTGTTGGTGTAGATATTGTTTTTGTCCACACCCTTGAGCTTGAAGACCTCTCTGAGGTTCGAGCCCTCCGTGTATATAACGAATTGACCCTCTTCTTCCTTGATAAGGACTCTCTTTATGCCTTTTATACCTGCGAGCTTTATCTTGGTTATCTTCTTTCTTATCTTAGCAAGCTCTGCGATGCTTTTTTTGAGCGCGATTATCTTGAACGAGCCTTTCTCCTCGACGACTTCTCCTATCTTTTTGAGGTTCTTTTCGACATCCGGCATATAGAGCTTCGAGACGTCTGTGACGATGACCGCCATTTGGCTCAGGTCGCTCTTTATCGTAGCCACGTCTGAGATTATGACCTCCCGTATCTTCTTGCCGAACTGTTCCGCGTCCTCGAATGTCTTGATCTTTTCCTTGTCCAGTGGTATCCGCATTATGGTCGCGTCCGGTTCCCGCTTTGCGTCTACTACCTCTATGAGTCTCGGAAGGCCTTGGGGCACAGCCACCTCTGCCACACCGGCATAGTGAAAAGTCCTCATAGTCATCTGGGTTCCCGGTTCCCCGATGCTCTGGGCTGCGAGCGTGCCTACGGCTTCTCCGGGGGCGACCCTAGCCCTTGCGTAAGCATCTATAGCGCCTTCTATCATGGCCTTGCTCTCTTTCGCATCCTTCACAGTCCTAAGGCCTGCTTTGAGCTTGTCCATCAGCAATGGCGGTAGTACGCCCTCCGCTTCTTTCAATTCCTTGCCCATTTTCGGTTCAGCCATCATTCGTCAAACTCTTCGTAATCTATCATGCCGACCTCATCATCGAACTCCTCTTCCTTCAGCTGCTCTTTGCTCTTGACTTCTGCTACCTCTTCCTCGAGCAACTGCACATCGCCGCTGTATGTCTTCGAGACGTCAACGCCGTCCTCGCCGTATTTGAATTGCACGATGACTCCGCCGGAGTCTTTGACAGTATAATTCTTGTCTACTATGAGGTCCTGCAATGCGTTTATGAGCCGCCTCTGCAGGTAGCCGCTCCTGGCAGTCCTGATAGCTGTGTCGACTAGACCTTCGCGGCCGCCCATAGCGTGGAAGAAATACTCAGTCGGCGAAAGCCCGCTCTTGAAGGAGTTCTTGACGAAGCCCCTTGATTCTGGTGTCAGTTCTCCCTTTTCGTAGTGTGACGTAGTCCTCTCTTGGAAGCCCCTGCCGATCCTCTGGCCTCTAACGGCCTGCTGGCCCACAGCGCCGCATATCTGTGTCAGGTTCAGCATAGAACCCCTTGCACCGCTTCTCGCCATGATGACGGCGTGGTTGTCGACACCCAGGTATTTTCCGGCTATCTCACCGCTCCGGTCACGGCTCTCGCCCAGGATGCCCAAGACATAGTTCTCTAGGCTTTCCTCAGGTGTCTTACCTGGTATGACCTCTAACTGCTTCTTGCCATATTGGTCAATCAGCTTGTCTACTTCCTTGACCGAGTCCTCGAGGTTTTTGTGGATCTCCTTGATGACGTTATCCGGGAGGTCCGAGTCGCTTATACCTGAAGTGAACCCGAAGAAGGTTATCGCAGATATACCCAGCATCGCGGAGCTGTTGATGTAATCCTTGCCGCCTTCATTGCCGTAATTGGCTAATATCTTATGCAGGAGGATGCCGCCGACGCCCTCCGCATCTATAGCGCCGCTCTCCAGTTTTCCGTTCTTTATCTTGACGAACGCGTCCTTCTTGCAGCGCTTGGATTTCTTATCCCACTCTGGGCACTCCTCGCATCTTATCCCCCTCTGCTTGCAGAGCTTGTTCTTGTAGCTGAGGTTGAAATCGTCAGGTAGGATGACCGAGAATACCTCTTTTCCTGTGAACTTATTCTTGCTGAGGTCTAGTTTGTCTGCGAGGTGCTGCAGCTTCGCCCGGCCGAGTATAAGGCTGAGCTCTTCCTTGGTGAACTCGACGCCCTCGGCGGTCAGCTGGAACATGCCGCTGACGTGGTCGTGCTTGCCCCCGATTATCGGCGCGCCGTGCCTCAATGAGACGATGTTGTTCTTGACGTCCATCAGCTCTTTGACCTCAGACAGCGCCTCCTGGTTTTGGGGTACGTGGAGGTTCATCTCGTCACCGTCGAAGTCGGCGTTGTAAGGCGTCGTCACGGTGGTGTTTATCCTGAACGTCTTATACGGCAGCACCTTTATCCTGTGGCCCATCATAGACATACGGTGCAGGCTCGGCTGCCTGTTGAATATCGCATAGTCGCCGTCCACGATCTGCCTTTCGATGGTATCGCCGACCTCGAGGTTCTCCAGTATCATGTCCTTGTTCTCGTCCATCACGCGGATCCTGCGGCTTCCGGCTTTGATGACATACTTCGCGCACGGATATTCGGGAGAGTTCTTGATATACTTTACCATCTCCTTCATGTTGAATTCTGTGACTTTGTCCGGGAAGGTCAGCTCCTGGGCGACCTCCATGGGGACACCGACCTGGTTCAGGCTGAGGTTCGGGTCCGGCGATATCGGCGTCCTGGCCGAGTAATTGACCCTCTTACCTGAGAGGTTATGCCTGAACCTGCCTTCCTTGCCCTTGAGCCTCTGCGTTATGGTCTTGAGCGGCCTGCCGCTCCTGTGCCTTGCAGGCGGTATCCCTGTTATCTCATTATCGAAATAAGTGGCTATGTGATACTGGAGAAGGTCCCACGTGTCCTCGATGGATAGCTGCGGCGCACCCCCTTCGATGTTCTCGTACAGTCTCTGGTTGATCCTGACTATGTCCCCTAGTTTGTGCGTCAGATCGTCTTCGCTCCTGTCGCCGGTCTCCAACGTTATCGACGGCCGTACGGTTATCGGCGCTACCGGCAAGACCTGCAAGATGAACCACTCCGGCCTTGCGCTGTCAGGGTCCAATCCAAGCAAGAACAAGTCGCTGTTGAGGATCAATTCGAACCTGTTGCGGATCTCGGTCGGCCACAATCTTCGCCTGTCCTCGAAATAATAATAGGGCTTCTCCCACTTGATCTCACCCTGTTTCTCATCACAGTGCGGGCAGGTCTTCTTGACCCTTGACCTCTGGTAAGCCTCACGCTCCACAGCCGCCCCGTAGACGAACTTCATCTGTTCAACCTTCTCGCGGTATTTGGCTATCTCCTCTTCAGTCAAAAGGATCCTTCCGCACTTGCTGCATGTCGACTGCAGTATCTGGTAGACCTTCTTCGAGTAGCCTACGTGCACTACGGGCCTCACGAGCTCTATCTTCCCGAAGTGACCCTTGCAGCCCTTTATCTTGTCGCCGCAGGTCTTGCATCTCAACCCCGGGTCGATGACGCCCATCCTGAGGTCCATCAAGCCGTTCTTGATCGGGAGGCCGTCTTCATCGTAGGTGTCAGGCACCTCGATGGTGCAGACTGCGACCTGCCTGATCTTCTCGGGTGAGAACACCCTGAACTTGACCTTTTGAATCTCTTTTTTGCGGATCATTTTTTATCTTCGACCAATATGGCTGTGTCGATGCACATAGACTTTATCTCGTCCAGCAATAGCTTGAAAGCGTGCGGCACTTCGACGAGCACCGGCTCGATCTCGCCGCATACCGGACAACTGTATTTCCCTGAAGCTGATTCCCTTATCGCCTCTTCGCCGCAGGTCGCACAGAGCATTATCTCCGACCTGTCTGACTCGTCGACAAGCCGCTCTTTCAAGAGCAGCGAGGCGCCGTGCCCGATAAGGCAGTCCCTTTCCATCTCACCGAACCTCAGGCCGCCCTCGTTGGCTCTTCCTTCAGTCGGCTGGTGGGTCAATAGAGTGACTGGCCCCCTTGACCTGGCGTGCAACTTTCCTGATACCATGTGGTGCAGCTTCTGGTAGAATATCGGCGCGATGTAAAGCTCGCATGTGAACCTCCTGCCGCTCCGGCCGTCGTACATGACCTCTTTGCCGGATTTGTCGAAGCCCATCTTCTCCAGGCCGTTCCGCAGGTCGTCTTCATTCTCGCCCTTGAACACGGTCCCGTCGATAGTCCTGCCCTGGAGCGACCCCAGCTTACTGCCTACCATCTCCAGTAGGTGCCCCACCGTCATCCTGGACGGGATGGCGTGCGGGTTCAAGATAAGGTCAGGGACTATCCCGTCCTTGGTGAATGGCATGTCAGCGTGATTGACCAAGAGGCCGACGACTCCCTTCTGTCCGTGCCTTGAAGCGAACTTGTCGCCCAGTTCCGGCGACCTCTGCTTCCTGACCTTGATCTTCACAAGCCTGTTCCCTGTGCTCAGCGTGCTCAGTATTACCTGGTCCACTGTCCCTGATTCTCTCGGCCTGACGGTCAATGAGGATTCGCGCCGCTTATCGCCTAGCAGCCCGAACTCGCTTATCTCCTCCAAAAACCTCGGAGGTGACGTCTTCCCGACCAATACGTCAAGCGCGTTGACTTGTATCCCTGGATTCACGATGCCGTTCTCATCGAGGAACCTATACACGTCCGGACCCCTGTAGCCTTCGATTCCTTCATTGGGCCCCTCGAAGCGGTCTTTCTGACCGCCGGGATATCTCTTTTCCTCGATCTCATAGGTCCTGTAGAATGTCGACACACCCAGACCCCTCTGCATCGAGGATTTGTTGAATATGACCGCATCTTCCAAGTTATAACCGTCGAAGCTCAATACGGCGACCACGAAGTTCTGCCCGCTGGACAGCTTGTTGAAGCCTGATATCTCAAGGCCGTGTGTGGTGGTCAGCGGTTTCTGCGCATAGTGCAGCATGTTGGAGCGTGTATCGGTCCTGTAAAGATAATTCGTGGCGTAGAAGCCCAAAGACTGTTTGCTCATGGCTGCCCCCATGGTGATCCTCGGGGATGAGTTGTGCTCTGAGTAGGGTATGATCGAGGCGCCCACCCCTGTTATCAAAGACGGATCTATCTCCATATGCGTATGCCCCTCCTTCACCTGGTCGTATGATACCGCGGTATAAGCGTTCTCCTCCTCGAGAGCATCTATATATTCGGCCTTACCGTCTGCTATGAGCTTCTCTATCTCCAACTCACCCTTCATGAGCTGTTCGGCTTCCTTCTTGGTCACGAGCGCCTTGCCGTTCTCGACCACGACGACTGGTCTTTGCACCCTGCCCTTGTCGCAGAATATGTGTATCTCCTGGTTGTCTTCGAATGCCGCAATATTGATATCGGGGTTCAGTTTCCCGGCCCGCCTAAGTTTCTTTATCTTGTTCAGCACCTTCTCGGGCTTGTCTGTGAAGCCTATTATCTTCCCGTTGACTTCTATGACGTATTTCCCTGAATCGACATTGAACTCGCTGAGCGCCTCTTCCACCTCGATAGGGTCATGATCCCTGGTTATCTTCGCGGACAACGCAAGGTTCTTCACAAGGCCGCAGTTCTGCCCTTCAGGCGTTTCGCAGGGACAGAACCTACCCCAGTGTGTGCCGTGCAGGTCTCGCGCCTCGAAGTGCGGGTGAGTCCGTGATAATGTAGACGTGACGCGCCTTAGATGCGCCAGTACAGCCATATAATTCGTCCTGTCCAGTATCTGGCTTATACCTGTCCTTCCGCCCGGCCAGTTACCCGTGGCCAACGAATACATGATCCTCTTTGTGAAGACTTCAGGCCTGACTGCCCTCCTCAGGTCTATCTTCTTCCTCCTGGCGTAATTCTTCTCAGTCTGGTACTTGATGTCTTTTACCAGCGCGCCGAAGGCTGTCCTGAAGAGCTCCTCCATCATGTCTCCGGCGATCTTGAGCCTCTTGTTCATGTAGTGGTCCTTGTCGTCCGGGTCCCTCGAACCGAGGTCGATCTCGATAGCCCTCTTGGCCATCCGCGTCAGGTAGACGGCCTTCTTCCTTCTCATATCACTCTCGTTACCGATGTGCGGCAGTAGGAATAGGTCAAGGACCTGCTGGGCCCTCGTTATCTGGATCTCCTTCCTTTGCCCGACAGCGACCCTTGAGCCGATATATTGGAGCGCTGAATCAGTGTCCTCGCACTTGCAGAGCTCCATGTTGACCTTTATCTCCGGCTTCTCCTCGTCTTCGAAGAGGTCCAAGACCTCTTGGTCGCTCATACCGAGTGCCCGGAGGATCACTGAGAGCGGAAGGATGCGCGGAAGCCCAGGGAATGATACGTAGAGGGTCTCACCGCTCCTCATCTCTTTTCTTGTGACCGCGACCCTGCTCCTGAAGCCCTGTCGCGTGGAGAAGACCTTTACGGTGATATTCTCCTTCCCTGCTATCTCATCAAGGCTGGAGATGATTGTGTTGGGTGCCAAGTCCTCCAGTATTATGACAGCCCTCTCACGCCCGTTGATTATGAAATATCCGCCGAAGTCCTTCGGGTCTTCGCACTCCTTGGCCAGCTCAGCGTCGTTCAGGCCCTTCAGCCAGCAGTTGTCAGAGCGCACCATTATGGGGAACTCGCCTATCATCACGTCGTTCCCGGGTCGCTCGACGCCATCCATGACCGAGATTATCTCCAGCGAGAGCTTGCCTGAATATGTCATGTTCCTCAACCGAGCGTCGTTGGGCGTCAGCTTGTGCATGGTCGAGTCGATCTCTTTTACCTCGGGCTTGTCCAGCTTTATCTTGCCGAACTTTATCTGGAGGTTCGGGATCCTGGTATCAATGACCCCGGTCTCGTCCACGATGCTCTGCATCACGTGGTTCACGAAATCATTATATGAGTTCAGCTGATGTTTTATCAGATCGTCTCGCGCTATTTGCATTCTTTTTCCTCCAGTTGTGCCTTAAAGGCCTTCAGAGAGTGAAAGTGAAACTAAATAATGGTGTGATTATGAAAGCTGTTCTACGACTACCCTGTAATAGATGCTGCTGCCTGCCGTCGGGGAGTCCCTGGTTATTTTTATCACGTCGCCTATCTTGACCCCTTCGGGCAGTGCTGGGTCGATTATCTGTATCTTGGGTAACTTCGAGCGGTCTACCTTGTATTGCATCAATACCTTCTGAGCCTCTTCTTCGCTCAAGAGCTCATGTTTCGGTACTATAGAATGACCCTGAATCTCAACGTTCAACTTGACACCTCGCGCGCATAGAACCGTCTAAGTGGAAAAATGCCCTAAATTTAGAAGGATGGCTTATAAAAAGCTTTCGTTTTTTTGGATGCCCAAAAACACATCATCACACACAACCTACGTGATGCCGAGCACCTTCTTGACCTCGTTATTGTAATCCGGTTCATCCCATAGGCCCCCCATGGACGGAAGCTTTAAAGGCGCTTTAGCGGCCTTGCCGCCGTGCTTAAGCTCCGGCGCATCTTCGGGCACGTTCTCTATCGCCCAATCTATGGCATCACCGATCCGCTCGTTATACCTCTTGAAGATGTCCCCGAACTGCCCTACCTTTGGATTATACTGGCGTATCCCTTCGGCTTCTGCGGCATCACCCACCGCATTGCTTGCCTCCATTATCCTCCTTGCCACGACAGCCTTGAACCAGTCGCGTGCCTTCTTGTCGCCCTTTATCGCCTTATAGTCCCCGATTATCTCATCCGCTTTAGCATCTAATATCTCTTTGAGCCTTTCTCTTCTCTCCTCGATCCTCGGTTTGAAGTGCTCCGGTACCGGGAGGTGTATGATGGCGTGTGACTTTACCACTTTATTATCCAATTGGGCTTTTGCCCAGTCCCTGTGCTCTTTGGTTTGCGATAAGAACTTTTTGAACTGTGGGCTGTAGAGCCCGCCGTCCTTCCCTGTGGGGTCGACACCTATCGTCTCGGCTCCGTTGTCTATGCGGGAGAGGGTCTTCTGGATAAGCTTCGCCGCCCGTTCTTTGGCGTCGGAGTCCTTGCTCTTGGCCGCGGCTTCGTATGCCTTACTTATCCTTTTCGCAGCCGCATCGAGCTTCCTTTTCGTGTATCCCCTTGCCATAAGCATCTCCAGGGCGTTCTCGGTCATCTTCTCCGCCCTTTTGATATTCTCCGGCTTTGTGTTGCCTACGAATCCGAGTCCCGGGTCGCGTTTCTTGACAGTGCCCACCAACTCTTCCGGGACTCTCCTGAATGTCGTACCAAGACAATACTTCTGCTTGAGGGCTTTGCCTCTTGGGTCCTTGCTCCCTTTCAGGTCTGCCTCAGTATGACCCACCCGGAGAAACCCAAGATATCCGCCCAGCATACTGTGTGTGCTCTTCGTCTGGTCGACGTCTTCGGGCCCGCTTATGAACTCCAGGAACGCCACTGACCCTCCAGGGTCAGAGACCTCACCCCTCTTGACCGTGGACGGCCTGATGAGCTTCAATGCCCTGCCAAGCGGCTTGGTATAGGCTTTGATGAAATTGGCATTGGTAAGCGCATCACCGTAGCTTAGTCGCGGTGTACTCACCGCATGGAGCTCGTCATGTGACAGGCCGCATTGGAACTCGACCCCGGAGGGTATGTGTATAACAGCATCATATGGGCCGTGTTTTATCTCTTTTTCGACTTCTTCTCCAGTGGCCTTGCTAAGGTCCAGGAAGATATTAGTATGTTGGGATATCGGGGCCATGCTCTTGATGCCTGCACCGTCCCATGGACCAGACAACAGTATCTTGTACCTTCTGCCCTTTGGGGCCTGACTCTCATGGATGCCTGCAGATGAATACACCTCATCCAGCAGCGTCTTCATTGGGTCTTTGCGCCTCTTGGAGACCATATCGGCGAACATCAGCTTTGCAGAAGACGTCGTCCCTGGGCCGAATGATATTGCACCCTTGCTCCTTTCTCTCTTGCGGTTCTTGCCCATCGGTCTATAACCAGAGAGAGAATAAAAATCGGCTCATGCCCACTCGAGGACGTTCTCGGTTTCTTTCTTCTCGTTGGTTGGGTATATAGTGTTGGTCAATTCGCCGGGTTTGAACCATAATTTGATCTCCCTCTCCGCCTCCGCCGCGTTCTCGGAGCAGTGCACCGCGTTCTCATATACTCCTGAAGTGGTTATCCTTCCGTACTTGCCGCGGATTGATATGGGGTCAGCTTCCTCAGGGTTCGTGGTCCCTGCCAGCCTCCGCACCTTCGCGATGGCGTTGTCGCCTTCGTAGACCAAGGCCAGGACACGCCGCGTATGGAACTCACCCATTATGTACTTGATGAGCTCTGCGAAGAAGGGCTCGTCCTTGAGGTGCCTGTAGTGCTCCTCAGCCAGCTCCTTCTCGACGCTTACTATCCTCGCACCGACTATTCTCAATTCCGTCTCGGAGAGCTTGGAGATTATGTTGCCGGTCAGCGATTTCACCAACCCGTCCGGTTTTATCAGGACCAATGTCTGTTCTATAGTCATCTTGATCTTTGGATTTTTGCAGGGGATATTTGCGCCGCTCTTAAGAAAAAGCTGGATCACCTGGCAGTAGCCGCCTTGAGGGACCTTACATATCCTCCCAGCCCCCTCCGGTCGTCCCTGGCCTTCTTGATTATCGCGCTCCCGATTATGACGCCGTCGACGCCCTGCCCCATGAGCTCTTTTATCTGCCCAGGCTTCGAGATGCCGAAACCGGTGGCCACCGGGACCTTTGAATACTGTTTCGCCTTCGCGAGGATCTCATTGAGCTTGAATTGCATCTCCTCGCGCGCGCCGGTCACACCAAGAAGTGATTGCAGATAGAGGAAGCCCTTGCTCTGCCCAGCTATCTTCTTTATGCGCTCTTCGCTGTTCACGGGCGAGATTATGAAGATGAGATCGACGCCGCTCTTCTCGCAGGTTGACATCAGGTCCCCGCTCTCCTCGAAAGGCAGATCGGCCACGATCAGGCCGCTTATCCCAGCTTCACCGCAGCGCTTGCAGAATCTCTCCAGCCCGTACTGATATAAAAGATTATAGTAGGTCATGCAGACCTTCGGCACCCCGGTGATGCGCTTCGCGGTCTCGAAGTACTTGTCTGTGTCCATGCCTGCTTCGATGGCCCTTTGCGAGGCGGCCTGTATGGTCGGCCCATCCGCTATCGGGTCGGAGAACGGGAGCCCCAACTCCAGGATATCGACTCCGGCCCTGATGAGCTCGCCGGCTATCTTGACCGTCTCATCGGCGCTTGGGTCCCCACATGAGATATAGGCTATCAGTGCTATTTCGCCCTTCTCCTTGAGTCCCCTGAATTTGTCGGCAATATCCATTTGTTGTCCAAGCTATTCTTCGTAACCTAGTTCTCTTATGATGGTATTGACGTCCTTGTCCCCCCTGCCGGAGAGATTGATCACCAGGATATCGTCCTTGTCGAACTGGTCCGCTATCTTGAGCGCATGTGCGACCGCGTGCGCGCTCTCTAGTGCGGGCAGTATCCCTTCCTTCTCGCTCAGGGTCTTCACCGCCTCTAGGGCTTCGTCGTCTGTAGCGTAAGAATATTCGGTCCGCTTCATGTCCCTGAGCATCGAGTGCTCCGGCCCTACAGCCGAGTAATCGAGCCCGGCCGACACGGAGTGCGTGTTGTATATCTGCCCGAACTTGTCTTGTAAGACGTAGGTGTAATTCCCATGGAGTATGCCTTTCTTCCCTAGCTTCTCATCTGCGAATCGCGCCGCGTGCTCTCCGCTCTTGATGCCCTTGCCGCCAGCCTCGACGCCGATTAACCGGACGTCTTTGTCCCCGAGGAACTCGTTGAATATCCCCATCGCGTTGCTCCCGCCGCCAACGCACGCTACTATCGCCGCCGGCAGTTTCCCTTCCCTTTCCAGGATCTGCTTCCTCGCCTCTCTGCCGATGACGCTCTGGAAATCCCTGACCATCATCGGGTACGGGTGCGGCCCGAGCACTGAGCCTAGGAGATAGTGTGTGTCCTGGAAGCTCGCGACCCAGTCGCGCATGGCTTCGTTGATAGCGTCCTTGAGCGTCTTTGAGCCCGACTCGACGGGGTTGACCTTCGCGCCCATGAGCCTCATCCTGAAGACGTTGAGCTTCTGGCGCTCCATATCGATTGTGCCCATGTAGACTTCGGTCTCGAGGCCGAGTTTCGCCCCAGCGGTGGCGGTAGCGACACCGTGCTGCCCCGCCCCGGTCTCGGCTATTAGCCTCTTCTTGCCCATGTATTTCGCGAGCAGCGCCTGCCCTAGGGCGTTGTTTATCTTGTGCGCGCCGGTGTGTGCCAAATCCTCGCGCTTGAGGTATATCTTCGGGCCGTATTTCTCTGACAGGCGGTCGCAGTAAGTCAGCGCAGTCGGCCTGCCCGCGTAATCCTTCAAGAGCCCGGCCAGCTCCTTCTTGAAACTAGGGTCGTCCTTGAACTTCTCGTAGGCTTCGGCCAGCTGGTTGACAGCCTCCATGAGCACCTCCGGGACGAATTTGCCGCCGTATTCTGCGAACTTCCCCTTATCATCAGGATATGCCATTTTCCTGTTTAATTTGACCTTAACTAGAAAAAAAGAAAAAGACAGTAGGGATGACAAGGTGGCAGGAGGATAATCCCATCAAGAGACCCAGTTCACTTCTTCATGTCTTTGGCGACCGTCTCTTTATAGGCCTTCATGATGTCGCCCAGGAACTTGTCCTTGCTGACGCCGAAGTGCTGCGACGCCGACTCCGCGAGCCGTGTCAGCTCCATCGGGAATATCAGCTTGGTCGCCTTCCCGTCGGCTACCTTCTTCAGGGCCTCGAGGTAGATATAGGAGAGCGCCGGGTCTTCTAACTTGCTGGCCGCGCGCTGTATGGCATTTATCATCGCCTCACGGGCATACGCCTGCTGCTCTATGACCTGCCTCTGGTATTCTGCGCTCCTCAAGTCGTGCATAGACTCCTGGACCTGCCCCGGCAGGCGGATCTCCTGTATCTCTACTGATATCAGGTCGACGCCCCATTCGTCTTTCAGGCGATCCCGCTCGCTGATGAGCAATTCGTTGACCTTTGCGACGTTCGATATGACCTCCTCTGCGGTGAGGTTACCGACAGTCTCCCTCGTTATCGATTTAAGGAACGTTATTATCGCTTGGTTGATGTCCTTCACAAGGAGCACGGACTTGTATGGGTCGATGACCTTCGCATAGACGACGATGTCCAGGTATAATCTTATCTTGTCCTTGGTTATGGCCTCGTAGCCCAGAAGGTCCAGCGTCTTGACGCGCACATCTACGACGTTGTAGCTCTCGACCCCGGGGACTATGACGGTCCATCCGGGCCCTGCGACGCGGTTGAAGCGCCCGTATCTCTGGACCACAGCCCTCTCGAATTGTTCCAGGAAGACGATGGAGCTGAATATCAAGAGGCTGAGGGCGAGGAACAGGAATGATATGCCGGCGGCGATACCAACGTCCATGCCGACACTGTATCTTACGAAGACGTAGAGGACGATTGCCACCAGGATGGATATGACGATATTCATCACAGCCAGCGGCGGCTTTTCTTTCTGGATGATTATCCTGCTCTCCTTGCGCTCTTCCTCCTCTTGAGCGATAGGCTTCAGTGCTATGTACCCTGTGTCCCGCTTCGGCATTTTTCCCCGATCTTGCTAATAATCTTGTTAATCTTAATGAGTAAGTGGTTAAAAAAGACGTCACGGCAAGACATCTCAGGTCATCGCGTTTTTTATAAGAGTCCGGTAATATCCGTATCATGGCTGCGCAAAAGGGCCCCGGGTCTGTCGAAGCTTTGGTCCTCTGTATTGACAGGGACGACGATCTCGGCCGCAAGGCGGGTATAAAAGGGCCGGTCATCGGCGAGAAAGCCAATCTCGAGGCGGCGCAGAAGCACGCCCTCGTAGACCCTGAGGACAGCGACCTGAACGCCATCTACGCGGCTGTCAAGCTCAAGCGCGAGGCCGAGAAAGAGTATTCTTCCGTTGAGGTCGTGACGATAACGGGTGATGTGGAAGTCGGCATCAAGAGTGACCGCAGACTAGGCCGCCAGCTCGAAGAAGTCATAGAGCGTTTCTCCCCCAAGGGCGTCATACTCGTATCGGACGGCGCCGAAGACGACGTCATCCTGCCTTTGGTCCAGGGGCATGTGAAGATAATATCAAAGAAGAACGTCGCGGTCAAGCAGGCGCAGCAGCTGGAGGGCGCATATTTCAAGATAGTCGATTTCTTCGCCAATATAGGCGACAACCCAAAACGCGCGAGGACGCTCTTGGGTATCCCAGGCCTCCTGATCTTCGCGATAGTCGTGCTCTCCCTCTTCCGCCTGCCAGTCCTGGAAGTAATCTTCGCGCTCATAGGCGTCTATTTCCTGGCCAAGGGGTTCGGCTTCGACCACCACCTCTTTTCTGGGTTGAATGAGGCAAAGAATTCTATCATAGAAGGGAAGGTATATCGCCTATTCACGGCATTCGCCATATTGATAGTAGTCATGGCCCTTGTGGCAGGTTATTTGGGGGTGAGGCAGAATCTCGGCGCTATATACCGTCCAGGGACTATAGCCAACCCATCTTCCGCGACGGACGCGCTCTTCTCCCAGCCTTTCATAACACTCACGATAGCGTTCGTGAATGCGGTCGGCCTGCTGGCTGTGGCCGGCGTCCTTATCGCGGTAGGATTCATACTCCATAATTTCATCGAGAAGAAGTACCTCAAGATAAAGAAATACATATATATGGTGGCCATCATCGCGGTCGTATATTCGCTGAGCGGCGACATATACTGGAGCATGGTCCAGCTGAGCGGGCAGGCAGTCGAGCTCACCATTCCAGACAGCCGCCTAAATGCCCTCCAGGACCTCGCTATCGCGCTCTTAGTCTCGATCGTCGCACTGGTCATCCTGCACTACATGCTTAAGATAGTCTTCTTCGACTATGTCGAGCGTCGGCGCAAGCTCGAGAAGAGATACCTTGACAAGGAGGTCTACTCCGAGGACGGCAAGCAGCTCGGGCAGGTCAAGAAGATCGAGATGCTCGGCAGCGGCCTGAAGGGCATATATTTGAAGAAGAAGTTCGTCCCGGCAGAGAACATCAAATCGAAGGGCAAGCTGCTCGTGGTCGAGGAGTCAGAGGCCTGAAGGCTTTTTAATGCTCACACAGTAATTAATCACCCAAAACCCGATAAGTTTATATGGTTTTAGCCCTTAGATAGGACCAAGAAGATGCCCCCAGGAGGAAAAGGTATCAGCAGGACCCAACGCAGGAGAGCCAAGAGAGTCCCAGGATTGGAAAATCAAGTTAGAGTTCTGAACAAGCGTCTTGCTAGCTTGACCGACCAGTATGCTAAGCTGCATAAGGAGATGCCCGGCATGTCTGAGGCGGATTTCAAAAGGCGAAAGAAGGAACTTAACAAGCAGATAGGCGAGAAAATGGCCCGCCGTATCGCGATCGAGCGGGATATGAGGCGTTCTGCTGAGAAGGAAATCAAAAGGCTGAATGAAAAATCCTACCAAGATTGGGCTGAACATAACCAGGCGCTAGATGAATGGGAGAAGAAACACAAGAGGCTCGAAAGCGCACATAAAATTGCCCAGGCTAAGATAGTTGGATTAGAGCTTACTGCTAATCAGCTTTCTAAGCGCATGAACCCTGATGATGCAAAGAAGCTATTAGATGACCTATCCAAGGCCCAACAAGACCTAGAGGCCACGCGCCGGAGCTTGGGTTACGCTTGACTCCTGAACAAGCGACAGCACAGAAAGCAAAGATCGAAGAGCTCAAACAAAAACTCCATGATAAGACCCTAGAAGCATGGGACTTGGATGATGCCGTCTCAAACCATAAGAAGCGCCTGGAGGATGAGCAGCAATGGTCACAGCAGCAGCATGAGCGGATAAATAAGTTGAGAGAACAGGGCGAACAGCTGAACCGGCGGATAGGTGACCATGTCAACACGATCCAGGAGAAGGATCAGCAGATAGCCCAGAGGAACGAAGAACTTTCAAGATTGCGGGAGCAGTTAGGCAGAGCACCGACTGTTGAGGAGATGCAGGAGATAGCTACGCAGATACATAAGTTAATGGATCAGCAGGAAGAGGCTGTTGCGGAGCGCGATCGCGCTATTGCAGACATGAATGCGGCACGGGATGCACACCGAACCCTGCGTGATCAGTTCGATCAAGTACAAGCTGAAGCAGATGATCTGCGTGGTCGTGTTGCTGATCTTCAAGGGCAATTGGCTGCCGCTACTAGTCCTGCTGAACGTGCAGAATTAGAAGGGCGCATTGCAGCCGCAGAGGCTGATGCAGCAAAGCAGAAAAAGAAGAAAAAGAAGTTCAAGAAGAAGCTTAAGAAACTCAAGAAGAAAGGCAAGGGTGGAGAAGAACCCGAACCGGAAGAACCAGGGGGCGAAGCAGCCGAGATTGCGGAAGAGGAAGGCTTCGATCTGAATGATCCTGACCAGGCCAGGAAGTTCATGCAGATGATCAACCAGAGATACAGACGCGGCGAATTGACGAGGCGCCAGTATAAGGCTCTCCAGGCAGAGACTGAAGCGAGATTGGCTGGACCCTCTAGCGAGCGAGCAGATAGGCTCAGGGAAGCCGAGAGGAAGGCGGCGTTGGCCTCAGAGAAATGGAGGGGGAGAATCGGTTTCCTGCCATTCAGCGCTGTTAATCTGCTCTATGTAGTTATTTTGGCTCTAGCGATCTGGATAGTATTGCAGTTATTCGGGTATGCGACTATTTAGGGGTTCTGTTTTACACTACATTCTTAGGTTCTTACACTAGAGTTCTTAGGTTTTGCACTACAATTTTTACACTACCTTAACTACAGCAGTCACCCACAGTTACACTACAAATAGAACTAGTCAGGTCGTTCAGGCCAGCCTCTTGAGCAGCTTGGAACCGTTCTTCTCCAGCGCGTGGGTCAAGACATCCTTGATAGTCTCTGCATAGACGACCGTGATCTTTTTCTCATCCTTTGGGTCGAGTATCAGATCGCCTTTATTCGCTTTGGGGATTATGACTGTCTTAAGCCCAGCTTCGATAGCGGCTTCGACCTTTGGTGTTATCCCGCCGACCGGCAGGACTTCGCCCCTTACGTCGATCGAGCCGGTTAGCGCCACACCTTGCTTCACCTTGGCGTTCTCGAGCGCTGAGAGTGCGGCCACAGCGACGCTGATAGAAGCTGAATCGCCTTCGACTCCTTCATAAGTCTGCAGGAACTGGACATGGATGTCGTAGTTGGCTATATCCTTCCCGATGAAGCGTTTGATTATCGCTGATACGTTATTGACAGCCTCCTTCGCTATATCACCCAATTTCCCGGTCGCTACTACCTTGCCCTCGTTCCGGCTTTCGGCGGCTGTGACCTCCGCGACTATCGGCAGGACTATCCCGCCGTTCCCGATTACTGCTAATCCGTTGACGCGCCCGACCTCTGCGCCAGTCGTCTTGATAACTTCATACTCCTTCCGCCGCTCGACGTACTTCCCAGCCACCTGCTCCTCGAGGGTCATCGAAGCCTTCGAGGCCTCTTTGACGTCCTCCTTGGTCGCGTATTTGTGACCCTTCTCGATCGCGATGTCACCAGCGGCTCTCACGAGGCCACCCAGTTCGCGCATCCTCAAGGTCAATTTACCCTTGTGACCTGCCCTCTTCTTGGCTATCCTGATTATCTCCTCCACTGCATCCTTCATGAAGTGGGGTATCTTCTTGTCCTTCACGACTTCTTGAGCCACAAGCTGCACCAGCTTCTTCTTGTTCTCCTCCGTGTCCGGCATCACCACGTTCATGTATACTTCGTATCCGTAGCCCTGTATACGCGAGCGCAGAGCTGGGTGCAGGTGCTGGAGCGTTTCCATGTTCCCCGCTGCCACGAGGACGAAGTCGCACGGCACCGGCTGTGTCACGACCATGGCTCCGGATGACATCTCGCTCTGCCCCGTGATATGGAACTGCCTCTCCTGCATCGCACTCAGGAGATCGTGCTGCACCTTGATGTTCATGGTCCCTATCTCATCGACGAAGAGGACGCCCTTGTTAGCCTTGTGGATGAGGCCGGGGAGTACCCTCAAGTGGGGTGGTGTGCCCAGCCCTCCTGACTGCAATGGATCGTGCTTCACGTCTCCCAGCAATGCTCCCGCGTGTGCGCCGGTAGCGTCGATGAACGGCGGCTTCTTCGCATCCGCATTGTTTATCAAGAGCTTCGGGATGTTTCGATCCTTCGTGGCTGTGAGGCGCGTGCTGAGGATCAGTATGCCCACTAAGATGACGCTGACGACTATATATGCAGCGATTATCACATCGGAGAACCAACCGAGCCAGTAGGCGATGAGCGGGAACATCAATATCACAAACGAGAAGAATAGCATCATGTTGTTGCTATTCGCCTTGGCCATGCCCATTGTGGCTTTTTTCATGACCTTCGCGCCGGCTCCGGCTTTAAGCACTTTCACGCGCGGATTGTTCTCATCCTCCTGGTTTGGCAATACGACGACGTCCTGGAGCTCTTTCATCGGGAGCAGCTCTGCCATGGCCTGGGCGAGCATGCTCTTGCCGGTCCCAGGCTCGCCTATGAGCAGGACGTTCCTTCTCTGCTTCGCTGCCTTCTTGATTATATCTACGGCCTCGTCCTGGCCGATTATCTGGTCAGCCAGCTTCTCGGGAACAGCTATCTCGTCCGTAGTCTTAAAATCGTCCCACTTCTTGAGCTTCTCGATGTCCTTCCCCTTCTTGGCTTCGGCTTTGGTATTCTCAGCCTCTCCGACGCTAGCGGTTTTTGTTTTCTCTTCAGCCATTATAGCATGATAGTTTTTCACATCTCCGGAGAGCACGAAGAGCTCCCCAAGGCAGAGATAAGCGCGCTGTATGAAGCTTATGGCACCAGTCTGGATATCGAATCAGAGCAGGATAGGTATATCCTCGCCAACGACCTCCCCCCGGATGCGCTCCACAGGCTTGCACTCACCCATGAATTTTACAGTGTCTTTAAGCTCTCGACCCTTAAAAACCTGAGTGCTGATTTAGCGAAAGAACGCTTTGATGTCTCCTCTTACTCCATCCGCGCGCAGAATTTCGATAACAACTCACATCTTGAAGCCGGCGTCGGCGCCGAGCTTAACAAGGCCTGGGGCATCCCTGTGAAATTCAAGGGCCCTGAATTAGAGCTCTTCTTGATCCAGTTCGGCAATAGGGTAGCTGTTTGTGATAGTAAGCATACTATCGATAAGGCGGGGTTCAAGGAGCGCGACCCCCTCAAGAGGCCGTTCTTCTCGCCTGTAGCACTCAAACCGAAGCTCTCGCGGTTATTCGTCAACCTCTCCCGCGCCAAGGAGGGTGACACGCTTCTCGACCCGTTCTGCGGAACCGGGTCGATTCTTATCGAGGCAGCATCCATGGGTGTACGAGCTATCGGCAACGACCGCGACAAGAAGATGTATTACGGCTGCAAAAAGAACCTGAAGCAGCTTGGACTCGAGGCGGAGCTCCTCTTGGGCGATATCGGCGACCTTAAACCCGGGAACCCCGGACTGGAGACTGTAGACGCAATCGCCACAGACCCGCCCTATGCGCGCGCCAGCAAGGTCTTCGGCTCTGAGTTGGGGGAGATATACCCCAAGTTCCTCCAGGTCGCCAAACGACTTCTGAAGAGGGGAGGCTATATGGCATTCGCTATCCCGCATGACATAGGATTGGATACCCAAGGGTTTAAGGTCATCGGGAGATATGATATCTACGTCCACAAGTCGCTTTCGAGGCGACTGTATGTTTTAAGGAAATAAGCTCAATATTCGAACGTCTTGATGATCGGGGATATATCATGGAACTACACCTAGATCGAAACCTCATCCTGGAATCGAATTGCAGCTTCGAGGAAGCCAGGTTCGGCATCATGGGTGTGCCATTCGATTCCACCTGCTCCTACCGCCCGGGCTGTCGCTTCGGTCCGCTCGCGATAAGAAGGGAGTTCATCGAGCTCGAGAAGCCCGCATGCTTCTTTGATATTCCTCTTTATGATCTGGGGAACCTATATGTCATCCACGGCAACCTCAAGGAGACCTTAAACCTTGAGGAAGATACGCTCAAGAAGGCATTCGAACGCAATCAGGGTTTCATCCCGGTGGTGCTGGGCGGCGAACATTCAGTCTCATATGCGCCAGTCAAGGTCCTGGCTGAGAAGCATCCAGGCCTTCAAGTCGTGCATTTTGATGCGCATGCCGACCTGAAAGACGATTACCTGGGCGAAAAGTGGTCGCATGCAACGGTCATGAAACGCATCGCCCAGCTTGGAGTCGATTATTGCCAGAAGGGGGTTCGCATCCTTGACGATGAAGAGAAGGCATTGGTCCGTGACACTGAGCCAAAAAAAGGCGTCCCGACGTATATCTCTATCGACCTCGACGTCCTCGACCCGTCAGTCGCCCCGGGCGTGGGCACGCCGGAGCCTAATGGGATGATTTACTCGGAGCTGCTTTCAGAACTCAAGGGACTCTTGGATTCGACTCGTGTGGTGGGGCTGGATATAGTAGAGCTCTCACCGCCTTATGACGTCGGCGGCATCACGGCGGTGACGGCAGCCAATCTGTTGCTCAACATGCTCACAGACCGCGGGCATAAGCACTTGTAGGGTCAGTCGTAGCTGTGGTCCTCTTCTATGAAGAAATTCTTTATAGCTCTTATTATCTTGGTCTTGA
>Ga0180434_10000279_pt1 | contig 77009 bp, 61 predicted proteins | sample SS_ome_7_FD_132453 | JGI IMG/M metagenome (GOLD analysis project Ga0180434, IMG submission 132453) | Hypersaline lake sediment archaeal communities from the Salton Sea, California, USA - SS_1_D_2 metaG | ecosystem: Environmental > Aquatic > Non-marine Saline and Alkaline > Hypersaline >...
CTTACTTATCCGCCTACACACGCTTTAAGCCCAGTAATACCGAACAACGCTTGCCACCTTCGTCTTACCGCGGCTGCTGGCACGAAGTTAGCCGTGACTTCCTCTGGGTGGGATCAATACGCCGAAGCGCACTTTCTTACCCCTGACAGTAGTTTACATCCCGAAAGACTTCCTCCTACACGCGGCGTCGCTGTGTCAGGCTTTCGCCCATTGCACAATATTCGTTACTGCAGCCCTCCGTGGAGGTCCGGGCAGTGTCTCAGTCCCGATGTTGCGGGCCAACCTCTCAGTCCCGCTACCCGTCGTTGCCTTGGTGAGCCGTTACCACACCAACAAGCTGATAGGAGGCAGGCCGCTCCCGCGCCGATAAATCTTTGATCATTCGCCTATCGACAAATGATATTATCCGGTATTACCGCCCCTTTCGGAAAGTTACCGAAGTAACTGACGCTATCCCGAAGCACAGGGTACGTTGCCTACCCGTTACTAACCCTTTCGCCACTAACTGAACAATAAATTGAACAGTCCGTTCGACTTGCATGTCTTAGCCACGCCGCCAGCGTTCGTTCTGAGCCAGGATCAAACCCTTCAATTTGAATCGTCGAATCCGCCATTGCCGAAGCTCCGGCGGGTTTCGTCATTAAAGGCTCAACAATTTCAAGCATACGCACCGAAAATGCTGAAAATATGGTTCCCCGATTTTGCGGGGTCAATTTTTAAGCTCATATCGGAAGGGCGTATCCCGCCGAAAGAGCTGCACTTTCGCTGCCTTAGCACTGTCGGAAATAAATTCCCGACAATAGCTGGTTTGGCTTAACTGTTAACTTGTCAAAGAGCTTTATAAAACTCTCAAAAAACGTAGCGGCCAAGCAAGGATATTAACCCTCCGCTTGACCACAAATCAACATCATTCTAACCAATATACGTACGGCGTCAATAGAAATTGCAAAAAAAATGAAAATTTTTTCAAATTTTTCCCAGATTTGTACGGATTACCACGAATAAACACCAATCAACACCGAAAAATCGTCAATAGTAAATAGTCAATAGTAAATTACAAGGCGGGCCTTTTTTGTTATTCAGCAGTTGTTTTTAGGTTGTAAAATGATTATATGGTCGCCACAAGAGAACAAGCACTGGAAATAGCCGGGAAGGTTCGAGGCGAGCTTGAGAAGCTATACGGCGAGCGTTTGCGGGGCGTGTACCTGTACGGCTCGGTCGCACGCGACCAGCTAACCCCCGACAGCGATATAGATATCGCCATTGTACTCGATAAGGTAAAAAGTGCTTATGAAGAAATCGAACACACCGGTCAGCTCGGCTCCGATGTGAGTTTGGAATAAGATACACTCGTGACCTTCTTATTTATCAGAGAGGACGATTATAACAAAGGTCGATTTGCTATTCACAGGAATATTAAAGAAGAAGGAATTGCAGCGTGAACGAAGAAGTGCGTTTGCACCTTAAAAAAGCGGATGACTGTATCAAGGACGCGGAATTGCTGATATCTGCAGATCGTTATTTTTCTACGGTAGGATGGTGCAGCTTTGCTGCCCATGCGGGTTTTAAAAATATCTCACCACGAAGGGCGCGAAGAACCACGAAGAAAATCATAATTAACCGCAGATACCTAAGGCACAGGTAAACGCAGATGGACGCAGAGAAAAAATCACAAATCACGTAGGATGGCGCAGCTTTGCTGCCCATGCTGTTCAAAAAAAGGCCACAGAAAGCACAAGAACCGCAAGAAACTCATATAATCAATATTTAACCGCGGATTATGCGGATTTAGCAGATTTATTACCAACCAGGAAGGGCGCGAAGGGCCACCAAGAAGCACAAAATCCACCAAAATAGTCAATACCAAAGCCCTTGTTTTTCGCTAAAAGACCCAATTTCTGATACAGATTTCACTGATTACGCGGAAAATGCACAAAAAATAATAATTCATAAACCATAATAAATAAATGACTTACGCTTTTTTGAATAAAAATTTGTAAATTTTTCCAATTTTGTTATCAACAATTCGGGGGTCTCAAACGCTGTACGCTGTACAATATGAACAGGTTATAGAAGGCTCTCAGACAATAAAAAATAGGAAACCGCTGATGAACGCTGATGAACGCAGAATAATAGTCAATCGTCATTCATCAATAGTCAATACCAAAGGTGTTCTGTATTCTGTTTTTTAGGTTTTTCTTTGTTTATGACTCTTAAAATGGGTATAATTTTAACCAGTAACTTTGAGGTAGTAACAAAGGGCAATAGCTATGATACGAGTTTTTTAGACCATAGAATTGCGTTGTCAAGAAAATGAAACGAGGAAACAGTCAAAAAATGTACCGGACACCTTTAATTTTCCAAAACTATTAATAAACAGAGAAAATGGATATTTAACACGAAAATAAACTCAATTTACAAGTATGTCCTGGTTATTGCTATTTATGCGCTGGCAGCTTTTATGAACGGATGCCACGGCGTTAATTGGTAGAATATTTCGGCAGAAAGTGAAGGGCTTCTAAAAATGAAGAAGGCTAAGATTATCATAATTCTGATTGTTTCATTGTTGTCGCTGATAGTGTTTGTTCAGAACAGGCAGGCGGTTGATACAAAGCTGCTCTTTGCCACGATTACGATGCCGTTAGTCCTTCTGTTGATTCTTACTTTCATAATGGGCTCTATTCTGGGGCTTTTCATAGCCAGTTATGTACTGCGGAAGCCTCGCAAGCCCCGGTCGCCGGGCGAAAAGCAACAGTAAGGACTTGACTTGTACCGGACCAAGGGATAGAATTTTATGATTATGCGACCATCGAGTATGGCACCAGGAGAGATATACTTTGGATACGAAGATACAACGGATCGGAAACCAAAACAAAGTGTGGTTTGTTCAGTATCTTGATATCAGGAGTAAACCATGAAATTGTATGCGATAAATTTACGTGTACTTTTAAGAAAAAACCGCCTAATCGCTTTATTAGCAGCAACCTTTATTTGCATCTTTCTTTTGACGACCTGTGACGATTCAAAATCTGACCCCAACAGCAGCATAAGCGTCTACAGTGATCAATCTGTGGTCGACGGCAATAATATTGTCGAAGACAGCAACGGACCGACTTTGATAATGAGTTATAGTAAAAAGAAATTTGTAAAAAATCCTATAGCTTCTTTTATGTATTTTGTTCCGCTGATAGCTCCGACACTTGTTGATAATATATCCAGTGTCAATAATGAGCAGCAGGTAGGTATAATCTCACATAAGATCGTAGCTGATTCAAAATCCTTTCATGTGGTATGCGAATTTGAAATTTTGGGAAAAGGTTTTCACGAAAACACATTTGATTCAGCCGGGATGATAGCGGCACATACCGATGAGTTGAAAAAAGGAGAGACACTGACACAAATGCTTGATTATATCAAGATTGATGGAGATGGTTACGGTGTTATTGAGGTTAAAGGCCGGATAACCGGTTCTACCAGGACCGTTACCAGGGTGGATATGCAGTTCAATGAAAGAGGCCATAAAAGCCCCGTAACCATTGGTCTTTACGATATTAAGCCGAAAGATGGCAAGTATAAATACGAAAACAGATCGAATGAGATAATCGCCCGGGTTAATACGCTTGCTTTTAAGAAGACTGAACAGACACCAAGGATGGAAATAAAAGTAGCATCTATTGCCAAGAAAGGTGAGTCTGCCGGTTTACTCGGATGGCTTAAGGGGGCGATAGCCAATCTATTTATAAAACCCCCGAAGGTGACTAAACCCGGCAATACTACGATGCTTGAGTTTGGAGAGGCATTACTTCAAAAAAATACCACGTTTACTTTCCCGAAGGCTAAAAATATCAAGGAAAGCAAGGTAGTAGATATAGATCCTAAACAAAAGTAAAAATAGTAAAGGCATTCTCTTTATATTTATTGAGGTTGAGCATGAATATGGATAAAAAAATGAAAATTTTGCTTGTAAATCCGGAAGTACCGAACACATTCTGGAGTCTAAAAAATGCCTTAAAGTTCGCTTCCAAAAAGGCGCTTCTTCCACCTTTGGGACTTCTAACGGTTGCCGCAATGCTGCCGGAATCTTTTGAAAAAAAGCTGATTGATATAAATGTGGTTCCATTGCATGACCGGGATATCAAGTGGGCGGACTATGTATTCATCTCTGCAATGGTTGTCCAGAAAAAGTCGGTCGATCATATCATTGAGCGTTGTAAAAGGCTGAACGTGAAAATCGTCGCCGGAGGCCCTCTGTTTACCGCGTTTCCTGAAGCCTATTTGAATATTGACCATTTGGTACTGAAAGAAGCGGAAATCACGTTGCCTGCTTTTCTAAATGACCTGGAAAAAGGATGTCCCGAACCCTTTTACACCACTCGCGAAAAACCTGACCTGAAAGATACACCAATCCCCCAGTTAGATTTAATTAACATGAAAAAATATGCCGTGATGGGCATTCAATATTCCCGGGGATGCCCGTTTAATTGTGATTTTTGCGATATTACAGCTCTCTTTGGCCATAAGGTTCGTACAAAGACCACCAGCCAGATAATCGATGAGCTCGAAAACCTTTATGTTCATAAATGGCGAGGCGATGTTTTTTTTGTGGACGATAACTTTATAGGAAAACGCCAACAACTGAAAAACGAATTACTCCCGGCGATTATAGAATGGATGGACAAAAGAAAACATCCGTTCGCCTTTAATACACAGACCTCTATCGACCTGGTTGATGACGAGGAGCTTATGACACTGATGACAAGAGCCGGTTTCGACTGCGTATTTATCGGTATCGAATCACCCAATGAAGAAAGCCTGGCCGAATGCAACAAACAGCAAAATACCGGCCGTGATATTGTTGCAGCTATCAAAAAGATACAGAGGTTCGGTATGCAGGTACAAGCCGGTTTTATTATCGGCTTTGACAGTGATAAGCCAGGTGTATTTGACAAATTGATAAGCCTGATTCAGGACAGCGGCATAGTCACAGCGATGGTTGGGCTGCTCAACGCCCCTCGTGGAACAAAACTCTATAAGAAGCTGATGAGTGAAAACAGGTTGACAAAGCCTCCAACGGGAGACAACATGGACTACACAATGAATTTCATTCCCAAGATGGATATTCACGAACTTCTGAATGGATATCAGAAAGTTCTGAATACTATCTACTCACAGAAACACTATTGCAAGCGCATCAAGATATTTCTTGAAAACTACAATTTCAGTAACACAACAAGGCTTAAAGTGCGCTACTGCGGCATCAAGGCCTTTTTCAGGTCAATGTGGCGAATTGGTATGATAGAAAAGGGCAAAATATACTATTGGATGCTGATAATCTGGTCGCTGAGAAATCCCCGACGATTGACGTTAGCTGTTCGCCTCTCAATATACGGATTTCACTTCCGTAAGATGTTAGAACACATTAACAGTCAAATGAAAGAGTTAGCCACCATTTCCTCGAATGAATACAACTCCATTGACCATGAGGGAAGGAATAGGGGTCAGACCTTAAGTTATAAGTTAACACTTGACAGTCAGTTTGATTTGTGGTACGCTTTGCTTAATGGCTCGTCCGTTACGTATAGGGTTAGGTATTAGGGTCAGCTCTTAGAATAGTAATTTATTTTCTTGCATTCTTTTCCAGTATCGTCTATAGTCTGTCAGGTCCTGAAGATCAATCGGCAAACGCTTCATGTCCGACAAGGGAATTCATTCACCCGTGCCATAGCCGCCAAGGCACTTTGACCACTGCTGCATGACACAGAGGCAGGTGGCCGAAATTTTGGGCCTTCGCACGGGTGCTGCTGTAAGTTATCAGTTGCGCAAACTCAGTGAACAACTTAAAAAAGAGAAAAAAAGCTGAAACATATTATAGAGCAAATCAGAAAGAAGATGATGCCATTATTACTATACTAAGGGCTGACCCTAAACGATACGGCAAGATCCTGTCGGCCGAGGGCGAGGCCGAAGCCATTAAACTGGTTAACGAGGCAGCGAACACCTACTTCATTGGCAACGCACAACTACTTAGAAAGCTCGAGACTCTGGAGAAATCCCTGATGAATAATGCCAAGATCGTCATTCCTTCAGGATCGGAACTCGTCAATGTTATTGGAGAGATGGCGGGTGTGATGCCGCTGACAAAATAAACCTATGCGATTTTATCTGATCAATCCGTCAAATCCTCTCGTCAGCATCGTCAACGTCAAGAAGAGCCGCTGGCACCGCCACCGCGTGTGGAAACCGCTCAGCCTTAAGGTTCTCGCGGATCTGACCTCGCCGGAGGGGGAAATCTCGAGTAAAAAAAGATTTCAATTGGTTGTAATTCAAGGAAGACTTTGATATTATCGCGGAATTGGAACGCTTGCTCGCGTAGCAAGGCGTTTAGTATGGGTAATATCAGTCGATATATGAATATCGATTGTTTAGCAATTTGCAGATCCAAGACAATTTGGTTTTATTGAGGAATTAATATGTCGAAGACACAACATTTCAGTTTGCAACCAAGTGAGATCATAATCTTTCAGTCGGCTGTCAACATTTACGCAAGCTACATTGTGGCTGGTCAGGTAACCGGTGAGAATCAGGCAAAAAAGATGAAGGAAGCAATTTCAGCTTCTATTTCCATGGCTCGCCATGTCGAGAATATAATCGGCAGTGATGCTCAGATATCCGGCGATGAGAGGCTGAGTTTGTCAGACACGGTTAGGGAGGAAGGTAATCGTACATTCTAATGTCACGTGACTACGTTCAAATGTGTCCAGCCTGAAAAACTCTTGTCTGAGAGGTGAGCATAGGGGTCAGACCTTAAGTTATAAGTTAACACTTGACAGTCAGTTTGATTTGTGGTACGGTTTGCCTCATGGCTCGTCCGTTAGTTGCCTATGCACTATGCCAGTATGCCGGCAGCACCCAACGCGATGCGGCGGAGATTATGGGCAGTTGCAGTGGTGTGGCCGTGTCTCTACAACTGAAAAAGCTGCATCAACATGCAACAAAAGACAAAGACCTAAAAAAATTTGTAGCGAAACTTGAGAAGAGATTGGCTTCACTAATGAGTTAACTTATAACTTAAGGTCTGACCCCTAATTACTCTCCTAATTAGCCCCCCTAATTAGCCCTCTACAGAATTCGGGGCGATGGAAATTTCATGTAGGGTGTGCAAAATTCTGTTTTTTGCACACGCTGAAAAGAATATGTTTACGAATGAACCGCGTGTGCAACGAGTTGCACACCCTACAGGATTCGGGGCGATGGAAATATTTCGTAGAGAGCATATGAGGAGAGCGTATGAGGGTCAGCCCTGAATGGCACTTCCATAAGCAATTCTTAACGTTGGCAACCAGCGTTTTTGGCTCAGAAACGAGGATTTGGTCATCACGCTTAGCCTTAAGGAAGTAGCATTCAGGGCTGACCCTATTAAGTACTCCGATGTCCGAGGTTCCACACACGGATGATCGGTTTTGTTACATCAGACCTCCGTGCTCGCGAAGCAATTCGATGATATCCTCGTATGTTTCTCCCTCTTCGGGCCGAGCAATCGAGGAGGCCCAGTGTAGAGGAGTATAGGCCAGCAGATCTCTCGCATTCACATCTGCACCCGCGTCCAGTAAGAGCTCTACGACATGCTTTTGGTTCTGGTAAGCCGCATAATGCAGTGCAGTTAGACCCGGACTTTTGTCTTTTGCATTAATAGTCGCTCCATGGGCGAGCAGGACCTTGACCGCTTCCGAATGACCTTCTCTTGCAGCATAGTGCAGGGGAGTCCGGCTCATTGAATTTTCTGCGTTCACAAAAGCTTCCGCGGCAAGCAGAGCAAGGGCGACATCCTTGTGGCCACACAAGACCGCTATGTGCAAAGGAGTTTCCTTGTTTGTATCTGTGGCGTTTACATTGGCCCCCTTCTCGATGAGAAGCTCAGCAATTTCTGCATAGCCTTTTTCAGCCGCGTAGTGCAGAGGCGTAAACTCACGTTTGTCTTTGGCGTCTACATCCGCTCCGTGCTGAAGTAGAAACAACACGGTCTGCTTCTGCTCATTTTGGATCGCCTCGCAGAGAAGAGGCCGGCCTTCCTTGTCGGTATTCACCAGATCCGGTTCCTCTACCAGCAACGCTTGGGCCTCGTCAAGATTTCCCAACTCCAACGCCTGGTGAAACTGCGTGACGGAATTATTACATCCCGTTAATGTCAAACCGGCAATTAGAACTGTCACAGCGATAACCGCTTCTTTTCGATTAACCATAATTTACCCCTTAAAAAAATTAATGTCGACTACTAAAACGAACAATGCGACTGGCTTTTTAACCTTTGCCTGAGTTATCATCGTATGATCGCTGCTGGGACCACAGAATTCGTTCCCACCACCAAATAATCAGTGCGGTGATTAGTCCCGTTCGTCTACGACGAATCCTGCTTAAATTATAAGAAATACATTCAGAGAAACAAAACGCGTGAGCGCTAAAATTTTCGCTCTCACAGAATTGCACAGCACGTTTGCCAGACTTGATTTAGGGTACGATTTGTCTCTTGCGAGAATAGGGAACTACCAGGAACAGTCACCTATTAAATGATTCATTACACCAGATAATGTAAACATCATACCCATTTCCAACCGGAATAATTCGCTCTTTCTTATCACTCGTATGTAACCAAAGCCTATCCGGCCGTTCTATTTATTACAGCGTTTGTCGAGGTGAAAATGTTACCTATAATTTTGGAAAAAAGTAAAAAAGCCAAAAAACGGCGATTATGTGTTAACAGCAGCGTTTTAGATGGCGAATTTTTTCTGATTAACCACAAATTTACCCCGTGAGATAACTCAAATCGACAAAAACAGCGTATCTCAGGGGCGAACGCGGATAAAAATAGTAAATAGAAAATCGTAAATAGTAAATTGATACGGCCACAGAGGGCGCCGAGAACACAGAGAAATAGTAAATTTATGCCATAGGTATAATCAATTCGAAAGCGGTTTTTTATTTGGCAAGAGGTGTTTTTAGGTTGTAAAATGATTTTATGGTTGACACAAGAGAACAAGCACTTGAAATAGCCGGCAAGGTTCGAAACGAGCTTGAGCGTATATACGGCGAGCGTTTGCGTGGTGTTTACCTATACGGCTCGGCCGCACGTGACCAGCTAACCCCCGACAGCGATATCGATATCGCTGTCGTCCTCGATAAGGTAAAAAGTGCTTACGAAGAAATCGAATACACCGGCCAGCTCGGCTCCGATGTGAGTTTGGAATACGATACACTCGTAACCTTCTTATTTATCAGCGAGGACGATTATAACAAAGGCCGATTTGCTATTCACAGGAATATTAAAGAAGAAGGGATTGCAGCGTGAATGAAGAAGTGCGTTTGCACCTTAAGAAAGCGGATGACTGTATCAAGGACGCGGAATTGCTGATATCTGCAGATCGTTATTTTTCTACGGTAGGGAGAGGTTATTATGCAATTTTCCATGCCGCTACGGCGGCTCTGCTTACTAAAGATATAGTAAGACGTTCTCATCAGGGCATAATTTCTTCTTTCGGTCGGGAGTTCATCAAGACAGGACAGGTCGAGCCAAAATTTCATAAGTATTTTACAGAAGCGTTCGATCTCAGACAGGAAAGTGATTATCAACCATTAGTAGAAATAACTCACAGGCAAGCCAATAATGTAGTTGAAAGGGCAAAGGAGTTCGTCGAAGCCTGTAAAAAATTATGCACGTCGAACTATTAACCACAGAGCACGCCGGGATCGCAGAGAACAAATCAATAAACCACAACCCGTAGGATGGTGTAGCTTTGCTGCCCATGCTGAATTTATTTACCGCCGAGCCCGCCGGGAACGCTGAGAAATAGGAAATAGTCAATCGTCAATAGAAAATCCCAAAGGCAGCCGGGCTTGCCAGATATGGGCGGCTCTGTTATTATGGCCTTGTTTTAATGAGGATAATGGATGGTATTCAGGATATATCTGATCATACTGATATTTTTGCTGCCGGTATCGGCCTGGGGCGGGGGGCTGAATCCGCCTGAGCAGGCGTGGTTTCCGAAGGCTCCGGCACTGCCGCGCGGGGCTGGGCCGAGTGTCGAGGTCTCGGATGTACCGGGGCTGATTGAGGCACTGAGCAGCGCAAAGCCCGGACAGACCATACTGCTGGCGGACGGCCGTTATATGATGAGCCGCTACGTCCAAATCTCCGCCGACAACGTCACGTTGCGCAGCGCTTCGGGCCGGCGGCAGCGGGTGATTATCGACGGGGCCGAGAGCCGCCACCGCGAGCTAATCGGCATCTCGTCCTGCTCCGGCGTGACTATCGCGGATTTGACCATACAGAACATCCGCTGCAACGGCTTTAAGATAAATTCCGAGACGAACGTCCAGAACCTGACTATCTACAACTGCATCATTCACAATATCTGGCAGCGCGGCGTTAAAGGGGTGAAGGTCCCGAGAGAGAATCGCAGCGCGACCCGCCCGAGGAATTGCCGGATACAGTACTGCCTGTTTTACAACGACCGGCCGAAGCGGCTGAGCGACGACCCGTCGGATATCGCCAAGGGCAATTACGTCGCCGGAATCGACGTGATGTACGCGACCGACTGGATTATCAGCGACAACGTTTTTGTCGGCATTCAGGGCAGGACGTTCGAGGGCCGGGGCGCCATTTTCATCTGGCACGATTCGCGGAACTGCGTGATCGAGCGCAATATTATTATCGACTGCGACGTCGGCCTGCAGCTCGGCAATCCGCACCGTGACAGTGAAACGACGTATCATTGCGTCGGCTGCATCGCGCGGAATAATTTTATCACGCGCGCGCCGGAGGCCGGTATCGTGACGGTATATACGAAAGACTGCAAGGTCCTGAATAACACGATTCACGACCCGGCGAGCCGGTTGCGGCGGCTTCTTCGCTCGGTATTCACAAACGACGGGCTTCTGTTCGCCAACAACCTTCTGAGCGGGCCTGGAATGAGGAACGAATCCGACAGCGAGATTACGTTTTCCAGTAATCTCATAAAAGACCTGACGGATTATTTCGTTAATCCCGCTTCGGGAAACCTTCACCTGAAAAACGGCGCAATCGACGCCGTAGACAAGGGCGTTGCGCCGGCGGAAGTCACCGAGGACTTCGACCGCCAGCCGCGAGGTGCCGCGCCGGATATCGGTGCGGATGAAATAATAAAATGACCTCATCCGTACTTATACTGAATGTAATTTTATGATAACGAAGGTTTGTACGCTGGAAGGATCACATAGTGCAGATTTATCAGTTCCGGAGGTGTAGTATGCGATTTCTGGTTACATGTATTATGTTTGCGGGAGTATCCGTCCTTTTTGCAGATTCGACCGATGAGGATCGGCACGGCTTATCAAGGGCCGGTTCCGGGGTATCGCCGCCGGGAGCGCCGCTAACACAGAAACAGCAGCTCGGTAAGAAACTTTTCTTCGATGAGAATCTTTCGACGCCTGTCGGGCAGTCTTGTGCAACTTGCCATGCCCCCGAAACCGGCTTTGCCAATCCGAAAGCCGACTATCCGGTCTCTCAGGGCGTTCATAAAGACCGTTTCGGAAATCGCAACGACCTGCCCGCAGCCTATGCCGCTTTTAGTCCGCCATTCCATTATGATACCGAGGAAGGTCTGTACGTCGGCGGGCAGTTCTGGGACGGCAGGGCGGCGGACCTGGCCGAGCAGGCGAAAGGCCCGTTCGTTAATCCACTGGAGATGGCAAATCCGGATGAGAAAACCGTGGTCGATAAAGTGCGAAGCTCGGAATACGCCGATCTTTTCAGGGAGGTTTTCGGGACCGCCGCGTTCGACGATCCCAATAATGCGTACGATCTGATAGCCGATGCCATCGCCGCTTATGAGAGGTCCAGCGAGCTGAACCAATTTAATTCCAAGTACGATCTTTATCTCGCAGGGAAAGTGGCCCTGACGCAGCAGGAGCTCCGGGGGCTTGCATTGTTCGAAGATGAGGACAAAGCTAAATGCGCCGAGTGTCACCCGAGCGAGCCGGGAGACGATGGGACTCCGCCGCTGCTGACGGATTTCACGTACGACAACCTCGGCGTGCCGCAGAATCCAGAGAATTCTTTCTACTACCTGCCCAAAGAGCTCAATCCGGATGGAGTACATTTTGTCGATTTGGGGCTCGGCGGCGAACTCGACAAGCTTTCCGAGAACGGCAAGTTCAAAGTCCCGTCACTGCGAAATATTGCGAGGACGGCGCCTTATTTACATAACGGCATATTCAAAAATCTTCGCCAGGTTGTCGTTTTTTATAATACCAGGGACGTCGGGCCGTGGGCACCCCCGGAAGTCCGCGCGAATGTCAATCGCGATGAGCTGGGCGATCTCGGTCTTACCGAACAGGAAGTCGACGATATCGTTGCGTTCATGCTGACTCTCACCGACGGCTACAATCCGGACGAAAAGTGACAAGTATCGGGTCATCTACCGCTTCGAAAGTCTATAAGGAGACTGTAAAAATATGACTGCAACCATAAACCGAATAACCGGCGGATGCAGAATGCAAGTTTTAAAAAGAAGGAGAACCCATGAACAGTTTAAGATTTTTGCTAATTATCGTTCTCAATGCACCAATCGTTGCGCAGGCCGGAGACAAAACCGGCTGGCCTTGTTTTCACGGGCCGCGGCGCGATAACCTCTCGGCCGAGACGGGGCTTTTGCAGGCCTGGCCGGATGAAGGACCGCGATTGTTGTGGACCAACTCCGATATCGGGCATGGTTACAGCACAGTCGCGATAGCAGGGGGGCGTATCTTTACGGCCGGCATGATTAAAAAGCAGACCTACGTGACGGCCCTCGACATGGACGGGACAAAATTGTGGCAGTCTCTTAACGGGCAATCCTGGGAAGCCTCCAAACGGCAGAGCTGGGCGGTTCCGTATGCGGGCTCTCGCGGCACACCGACCATAGACGGCGATACGGCCTATCACCTTTCGGAGCTGGGCCGGCTGGCGGCGTTCGATATCGAGACGGGAAAGGGGCGGTGGCACTTAGAGCTGCTCAAGGATTTCGAGGCCGAGCGGCCGGAGTACGGCTACAGCGAATCAGTGCTGATTGACGGCGAGAAATTGTTCTGCTGTCCCGGCGGCGAGAAGGGCTATGCCGCGGCATTTGAGAAAGGGACGGGACGCACGCTGTGGGCAAATACCGAGATAAAGGACCCGGCGGGGAACTGCTCGGCCGTGATTGCGAATATCAACGGTGTCCGGCAGATTGTTACGTTGAGTCAAAAAAGAGTGCTCAGCTTCGAGCCGGAAAAGGGGCATCTGCTCTGGCAATTCGAGTTCGGCAACAAACGCGAGAATAGCTGCACGGACGTAATCGTCAGCGACGGGCTGGTCTTTGCCTCGACCGGGTACGGCGGCGGCTGCGTCCTGCTGCGGCCGAAGCGGCAGACCGGCGGAAAATTTTCCGTCGAGCAGGTCTGGAGAAGCGAACTGCTGGATAACCATCACGGCGGCGTTGTGCTGCTGGATGGTCACCTGTACGGAGCCGGGCATGAGTCACGCGGCTGGTTCTGCCTGGATTTTATGACCGGCGGCAAATTGTGGCAGAGTCCGGGCAAAGGCTCGCTGACTTACGCCGAAGGCCGGCTCTATTGTCTCGACGAAAAAGGCACGATGTCACTAATCGGCGCTACGAACAGCAAGTGGGACGAGGCGAGCTCATTCCGTATGCCTCGCGGCGGCAGGGGACTCTACTGGGCCCATCCGGTAGTTTACGACGGCCGGCTCTACGTGCGCCACTCCGAGCAGCTCTTCGCGTACGGCATTCGGGCAGATTGATTTGCAATCCTCAAAGCATAAGGTTGCTGTCAGTTTTTACCAATCTGTCGAAAATCCTTTGGAATTGATTATAGACAGGCCATAAATTTATGATGGCTAAGACATACATTGGCTGTCGCCGTTAAGTGACAAAGTCTTCCGCGGCCGTCAACCCCTGCGACCGTTTTTTAATCTTGATGAGCCATTCTCTGACCTGAACCATCAGAGAATGCACCAGTTAGGTGTCAAACATAAACGCCATCCTTTTCGATCCGTATTTGGTATGGATTCCCCAACAAAACCCGCGCCGTTAGACAAGCTCTAAGCAAGGCCGGATGCGTGTGGAATTACAGGTAACGAGCCCGGTTTCGCCGGTTAATTTTCAGTAGTCTTTGAAATTTCTCATCCACTCCGGCCAGTCTTCGGGGATTACTGCTCCGGCGGCGGTCCAGGCGTTGGCCGTGTCGAACGTGCGATGCCACTTTAAGCGCCACAGCTCCTTTAATCCCACCTTGTCGATAGACCAGTCCATGAACAGCATGTTGATGTAACCGTTGTGTCGATTCGTGCAGGAGCGTCTCATGCCGCCGCCGAAGGCCCAGAGAAATTCGCCGTCCTGCTGCGGCGGGGGATCCACCGGTTCGGGCCTTAGCAGCATGAATCCGCAATCCATCAGAACCGGGATATTGCTGGGATTTTTCTGGCCGGTCCGTCGCCACTTGTTCTTCGGATCGTGGTTGCCGTTCACCAGGTCGCTGTCGTTGATCCACCAGTTGATGCCGTAGCTGCCTGTCTTGTATAACGGGTCTTTGAGAAAAGAGAAATCGTTGGGATTTGTTAAGCTTACATTCCATGCCGTCCACGGTAGTGTGCCTCCCTCTTCGATGGTGCGTTTGGCTTTGGGACAGAGGCGAATGTCCACATCCTTGTGATATGGAATCAGCGTGTATATCCAGGAGTATTGACCCGTCGCCCAGTCCTCGTCGATGCCCGGCATGAACCGGCCGTCGTAGTCGGAGGTGTACATTGTCAGGCAGAGCGCCCATTGCTGCAGGCGGCTCCGGCAGACGACGGTTTTGGCCTGCTCTTTCGTCCGGCGAAGGGCCGGCATCAAGATAGCCATCAGAAGCGCGATAATCGCGATGACCACCAGCAGCTCTATCAGTGTAAAGGCTCTGCGTTTGTTCATGACAATACCCAAATTTACTTTGAGCCGGGATTGTAGCTCCGAATTCAAGTATAGCTTTTCCGACGCTGAAAATCAAGGATGTGAGTAATAACTACGAATTAACACGAGTCAACACCGAGAATTATTCACTAATAAGAGCTCCTTGATCCTGAATTATCCTTTAAGCCTTTCGACAAGCATAAATCAGGCTCTGAGTGTATCCGAAGTGGCCGTCGAAATGCTGTTTTTCCCCGTATATTCGTCCTGAGCGGAGTTTAAGTGGAGTTTTTCAAAATTTTTCAAATTTTTTCAAAATTATAGGTAACATTTTGTCAGTGAGATACGCTGTTACTATAGATTGACAAATAGAGAAAAATTGAGATACGCGGCAGAATCGTCGTATTTCTTGAGATGGTTACTCTCAATGTACTCGAGTTTCGGCTCGACGGCTTGTATTCAGCGTTTTAAAAATGCCGGAATTCCTGAAAATTGGTCTCTTGGCGTTGCAATTCGGGAGATGTTTTGGTATGATAATATAAGTGCTTTGTGGAAAAGGCTTTCCAGCAAGTCTAAAATAGAAAAAGCCGGGAATTTTTTGGAGGACGTATCATGGTAAGTCGCAAGTCGTTATTCGTTTTATTAGTCATGACCGCCGGTATTTCTGCGATGTTGCTGTTTTTCGCAGGCGGTCGGCAGTCCGCTTCAGCTAACAGGCAGTCGGCTGATGAACAGGTTCTTTCGCGGCAGATAGCCCGAATTCAAAATCGAAGCGCTAAAGCGTTTGGCAAACTCACAATTCCGGCTGAGGTTTTTGTGGATTTGGCGGATACTTCGATTTCGGGCGGGCCTGTGACGATTCTCATCTCTGCGGCGTCGCAGATTCCCGTCCGTTCGGGGATTCTCAGGCTGAAAGTACCGCCTGTCGCCGAGATTCCAGCCGAAACGCAAATAATATGGTCGGGAATCCCCTCCGATTTCGTTGCCGAGACGGTCGAATACACAGTGGATAACATGCCGGCAGGCAAATACCGTTTCATCGCTGTTTTGGAATTTACGCCGGAAGGTGAGAATACCAAAAAGCTGTTCATCTCGAAGTCGCTTTATCTGGATGTCAGGAAGGAGAAGATTCTTTCGTCAAATGTTTCTTTCGAGCAGATTAAGCGTCTGGAGCTTTGGGATGAGCTTAAGCAGCGCATTCTGACGGATTTGAAGACCGGCTCGACAGCCGTGGGCCTCAAATCGGTAGCTCGTGACACTGTGACGGCAGAGGCCGTCGATCCCGGCTTTATAGCGAACAGGATCGCAGAGCTAAAAGCGTTCGATCCGGACGTCGCCCGCAGGATTATGGAATTGAACCGTGTAACACCGACGCCGACAGAGAAACCTCAGACTATAGATATAAGTCAGAAATCGCAACCGGACCTGCTGCAAGACCGGCCATCCTTTGAGCGTGCCGTGCCGATTCCTGAGAAATATCGAGACCAATAAGAAAACAGTAAGCAGAAATTCTCTGCTTTTTCAAGAAGGACATAAACCATGAAACCATCATTTTTCAATGCAAGATTCCTTGTTGTTCTAACACTCATTCTTGCATTTGCTCTTGTCGACAACGCATTGGCAGGTGCGGATTTACAGATAAACACTGCCGGGATCCGGCATTTGCCTGGGGATAACATTTATCATCCGGGTGACTCCGTTGGCGTTCACTGGAACGTCCAGAACTTTGGCGATGAGACCTCGGACAGCTACACCATCGAGTTCTACGCCGGTGATTACAACATCGGCTCGGGAAGCGGTGGCAGTTTGGAACCAGGTACAGCAGATGTGGGCCGCATAGGATCAGGCTCACTCCCCGATGATATTCCCTATGGCGATTACACTATTTGGATGGAGGTCTCCTGTTCTAACGACAGCAATCCAGATAACAATTCGGCTTCAGCTCCCGGGGGTATTACTGTCGCTGAGAAACAACCTGCCGATTTATACTTGATGAGCCTCAATATAAGCCATATGAATGATGATCACCTTTATCATCCTGGCGACTCATTTAGCGTTGCTGCATCAATAGAGAATATAGGTGACGAGATTGCAGGCAGTTTTACGGCTGATGTCTATGCCGGTGGTTATCTCATAGGTTCCGCCGTCTATGAATCAGTATCCCTGTTTCATGTATCTTGTACACTGCCCAGTGATATTCCTTACAGCGAATACTCGGTTCATATGGAAATCTCCTGTTCGAACGATGTCAATCCAGATAACAATACAGCTTCAGCTGATACGACTATTATTGTAATTCCTCCGGCTCCCGATCTTAATTTAAGTATTTCTTTATATGGTTACATCAATCCTTACTTTCCGGGGAACACAGTGATCGTTGATTGTACCGTCTACAACATCGGTGAACTGACATCAGATAGCTACATCGTTAACATCTATGCCGGTGATTACAATATAGGTTCCAAAAGCAGAGATGGTGTGGAACCGGGTGACGCAGATTACTTTGATGTAAGAGGCCCACTGCCTTATGATATTACTGAGGGTTACTATCAAATTAGGGGGGAACTTTCTTGCTCGAACGACAGCAATTCCGGCAACAATTCAGATTCGGATCGCTCAATCAGGGTCGCAATGAAAGAGCCGACAAATGTTGAGATACAATCAGTGGATGCTGCCGATGGCGTGTACGAGCCAGGCGAATCCATTGTGGTCGATGTTGTGATTGACGGTGTTGGCGACCAGCTTGATAACAGTTTTGAAGTTGATGTCTATATATCGTCAGATTCTGAGATTACAGATAACGATAATAAAATTCACAACTTCGGCGGCGAAACTATCAGTCCCGGAGAAACTCGCTATCTTGAAGCGGAGTGCCGGCTACCTTCCGATATTCAAGCAGGCGACTACTATATCGGGATCATAGTCACTTACTCGGTTAAAGACGGCTCGGAAAGTATACAAGCCACTGACTACAGTACTGTTTATATAGGCGGTCCGTCAGATCTTAGGGTCCAGTCTGTAGATGCTACCGGCGGCAGGTATGTGGCCGGGGACCAGATCGAGGTTTACAGCCTTATAAAGAATATCGGCGAATGGCCTTCGAGCAGCTATACGGTTAATTACTACGCATCAACGGGTACCAATATCACGGCGGACGATTACAATATTGGCCATACACAGCGCAACGGTCTGGCACCGGGAGAACAACACAGCTACAAAACAACCTGTAGTTTTCCTCGTAATATTCCTTTAGGCACCTACTTCATTGGGGCGATAGCCGTATGCTCGAATGACGAAAATCCTGGAAACAACCGGGCATATGACGGCATAAAGGTACGAATAGCGGTTCCCGTTGTGCCGCCCGGTTCACTTTCCGGTCAAATGAACTATCAGGACAGAGACGGTGGGCAGCACCCCATTAGATATGCACTGATAGAGATTTATGACGCCGATAATAATGATGATCCGCTGGACGACCGTTTAATCGGACAGACGCACACCGACCATAACGGCAATTACAACATAACCGTTACGACTACTGGCGCCGGAGGCCAGGAGCTCTATGTTAAGGTTTTTACTAAGTCTTTCGGCGGAGCTTATCCCGAAACCGCGAGCGAGATTTGCAGTGTAAAGGACGATGTGTTCGATGAAGTTTATTACATGCAAAGCGACCTCTATCCGGTTCCCAAAGACATATTGCTCACGGTCGATATGTGCGCTCCGAACGACGTCGGCGAGTTTATGGTTTACGATTCGCTCGTCGAAGGCTTCGAAAAGGCAAAGAAATTTTTCGAAATCGAGCTCGATGAAGTCATAGCGCACTGGCCCAGCGAGGAAGAAATGTCATATTTCGATCCGTGCGATTTGGGAATCTATATCGCTCAGGAAGATCGCAGCGATCGGGACGTTATTATGCACGAATACGGCCACTATATCGCACAGATATACCTTTTCGGCCAGGGCGACGTCGGAGAAAATTCGTTACACATTTGGAATGCCGACCTGCGGTACCACCCGGACGTCAGTCGTACCCCCGAAGAAGCGAGGAATCTGGCGTTTCGCGAGGCATGGGCTTCGTTGTTCAGCGTTGCCACGCAGTACGGCGACACCGGTTATCCTAATTCCGGCGACACCAAGTACCAGGATGTGGATGAGGGTAGCGATGAAGTTTTCGAGGTCGATCTGGAAAGAGATCAAGGCTATGAGTACTCGCCGGGAGAATATTATGAAAATATGAACTGTTGTGCGATGTGGGATGTTTTTGACGATGAAAGCGCCGGCGATATCTATCTCGATTTAATAAGCGATGTATCCCTTTCTAAAATATGGACGACCTTATTGGGTTACCAACCTGATGATATTATAGATTTCTGGGAGAGCTGGTTCGAAAATTACGATGACGAGCGTTATATGAGATATATCTTCCGGGCGCATAACATGCCGTTCTCCAAACCGGAGGAGCCCGTTACGTGGATCACGGAATAAACATTTAGAAGTTTGCTTAATCTTGTAACATGGCTGGTAAGGGGGGGGCGTAACGCTCTGGTTGCTTATTTGCCCGAGGCCGGGCTTGCCAAATGGGGGCGGGTCTGTTATTATGTCTGCTTTTGATAATGGATAATACTACTTGGAGCAGGATTTTAATATATGGTCAAGACGCAGGAAATAACGATTAAGACTAAAGGCAACTGCGAGGTTGTTAATATTACCGATCAGGTAGGCGCGGCGGTGGGGCGGTCGGAAATCCGGGATGGTACCGTGACGGTTTTTAATATCGGCTCGACGGCGGGGATTACGACGACCGAATACGAGCCGGGACTGGCGAACTACGATTTGAAGGCGGCGTTCGAGAAGATAGCGCCGGAAAATGCCCGCTACGAGCACGAAGAAACCTGGCATGACGATAATGGACACGCCCACGTGCGGGCCTCGCTGCTTGGGCCTTCGCTGAGTGTGCCGATCGTTGCCGGCCGGCTCACACTCGGGACCTGGCAGCAGATTATCCTGGTCGATTTCGACACCAGAGCCAGGACCAGAACCATCATCTGTCAAATCATCGGAGACTGATACAATCGGATTTCAAGCCATACTTTTCGACCTCGACGGCACGCTTTTAGACACATTAGCCGATATCGCCTGCGCCGCGAACGCCGGGCTCAAAGCGCTGGGCTTTCCGGCGCATCCTGTTGAAAGCTACCGGCGTTTTGTCGGCGACGGGGCCGGCTGTCTTGCCATTCGGGTTTTGCCCGAGGATCACCAGGATGACGATACGGTTGAGCGGTGCAGGGAAATTATCAGGGCCGAATACGTAAAATGCTGGGCGGATAATACCAGGCCGTACCCCGGCGTTCCGGGAATGCTGGCAGAGCTGGAGACACGCGGCGTTCCGATGGCAGTGCTGTCGAACAAGCCTCACGCTGCAACCAGGAGAGTAGTAGATGGATTTTTCCCGGACTGCCATTTTCAGGTCATACGCGGCGCTTTGCCGTCGGTTCCCATCAAGCCCGATCCGGCAGGAGCGATTCAGGTTGCCGAGGAGCTTGATATTCCGCCGGAGCGATTTGTCTATCTCGGCGATACGGACACCGACATGCGCACCGCCGTCACCGCCGGCATGTTTGCCGCCGGGGCGCTCTGGGGCTTTCGAACCGCCGGGGAACTAACCGAAAACGGTGCAAAAGTACTCGTAAAAACTCCGCAGGAAGTTGTAAATTTATTCAACGCAAAAAAATAAACTTTCACTGATTGATGCTGAAGCATATCTTATGAAACAATAAGGTTTGAGATTTCATGGAAAGGGTTTGTGATGGTTCGACGAGAGATTTGGCTTTTGATTTTACTTTGCATTTGTGTCGTATCGCTCGCTCAGGACAAGCCGGCGGAGAATCCCGCCGAGCGTTGGGAAAAGACGATTCGCCAATTCGAGCAGTGGGACAGTAAGAATACGTTCCCTTCGGACGCCGTGTTGTTTGTTGGCAGTTCGAGTATCCGGATGTGGCCGACGGCCGAATGTTTCGAAAAATTTGCCGTTATTAACCGCGGATTCGGCGGCTCTCAAATCTCGGAGGTCAATTATTTCGCCGGACGGATTGTGCTGCGTTACGAGCCGAAGGTGATAGTATTTTACGCCGGCGATAACGACGTTGCGGCCGGAAAGAACTCAAAGCGTGTGTTCGACGATTATAAGAAATTCGTAAAGCTGGTTCACGAAAAGCTGCCGGAGACGAGGATTATCTATGTCGGTATCAAGCCGAGCACAAGCCGATGGTCTCTTTGGCCGGTAATGAACGAAGCGAATATGATGATTAAGGATTTTTCCGTCAAGGATGGCCGGTTGTTTTATTTCGATTCGGCCTCGCCGCTGCTGGACGCCAACGGCAAGCCCGATACTGTATTCTTCCTCAAAGACCAACTGCACATGAACGACAAAGGGTATGAGGCCTGGAACAGGCCGCTTCGGCCGATTATCAAAGAGGCGTTTGAAGCAGCTATGAAAAAATAGTAAACTGCGCTGCGAACGGCAGGCTGTCTGAACGAACGAGTGCTCTATATCGAGAATCGAGCTGAATAAAGACTCGAAATTGCACTTGACATCGGTAGTTCTCAGGCATAATATTGAGTTGTTATCTCCGCTGCATATTTAGCCTTTTTTGAGGTGCTTGGTCATATGAAAATGATTTTTCGAAAACCAGTTCATTGCATTTTGTTTCTGCTAACCATTTGTTTAGCAGGCGGTTGCAGTGGGCAGGGCCGTGCGGACAGAGGTGCGCGTGATTTCTCGTCCACGGCGGATTTGGGCGCCACAATCGGCTCGTTGGTTGAGGTCTTAACCGCCGAACCGATCCCGGTCGAAGGATACGGCCTGGTAGTCGGGCTCGATGGAACAGGCTCAGCAGAATGCCCGCCGCAGATCAGGGAATATCTTGGACAGTACATTCTCAAGCAGTTGCCGGCGAGCACAAGGCTGGATACCGATAAATTCATAGACAGCCCGAATACGGCGGTGGTGCTGATCGAGGGGATAATACCGGAAATGGCATCGAAGAACCAGTACTTCGATATGAGAGTAACCGCATTGCCGAGCACGCAAACCACTTCTCTTGAGGGCGGCCGGCTCTTTAACTCCGAACTGAAAATGCCGGGCAATTTCGGCGTCGATACGAGAATCTTAGCCGATGCGGAAGGACCCATCTTTATCGACAAAATCAGCGACTCGGATATCGATAAAAAGACCGGGTACATCCTGGCGGGCGGCAAGGTTCCTGGTGAGTACAAAAATTTTCTCTTGCTCGACAAGCCCGATTTTAAAACGGCAAACCGGATTCGCAACCGCATAAACGGGCGATTTGGAAGTGCCACGGCCAAAGCGGTTCAATCCGACCGGATCGAATTGACCGTACCGGCCGGATATAAGGAACAGAAACAAAGATTTATTGCAATAGTCGCGGCAATGTATCTCGAACAGGAACCGGAAATCAACAGCGAAAGAATAAGGGTGTTCGTAAACAGGCTTTCCGTTTCCGAGGACAAGTATTCGAGCGAGGTTGCTCTCGAAGCCATCGGCAATGAATGCCTGGGCAAGCTCGGCGCTTTGTTGAATTCATCCGACGAGAAGGTTCGGCTGCGTGCGGCCAGATGCATGCTGAACCTGGGCAGTGACGCGGGTTTGACGACTCTTAGACAGATTGCTCTGAACAACAAGTCGGCCGGCAGAATAGAGGCCCTGGAGTCAATCACCGCCGGGGCGAAACGCAACGATGCGGTCGCGCTGTCGAGGAGGCTGCTGCGAGACGATGAGTTTCGGATCAGGCTGGCTGCATACGAACAATTACGAAAATTAGATGATGTTGCCATAGCGCAGGAATTCGTCGGGCGTAATTTTTATCTGGAGCGGGTGATGCAAACACAGCATAAGACAGTTTTTGTCTCTCGCAGCGGGCAGCCGTGTATCGTGCTGTTCGGATCACCTATTTATTGCACCGACAATGTTTTCGTGACATCTCGGGACGGTGACATAATCATTAACTCCCTGTCCGGCCAGGAATACGTCAGTATCATCCGCAAACATCCGAAACGGCCGAACGTCATCGCTCAGTTGAAAAGCTCCTTCGAACTCGGAGATATTATCAGAACGCTTTGCGACGAACCACCTAAAGAAAACGAGAAGGAGCGAGGCGGTTTAGGAGTCTCGTATGCAGATGCGGCGGAACTTTTGAAGCTTATGTGTGACAAAAGAGCGGTGGGAGCGGAGTTTCGTGCCGGACCCATGCCAAAAATCGGCCTAAATATCAAGAAATGACAAACCTCCGGCCGATAACAATAGTGAAGATTTTACATCGACGCCGTGGGTGAGCGTCGTGTGAGTAGTTACCGGACGTTAACAACAGGATAAGAAATGAGACTTGAAAAAGTTGTACTGAATGGATTCAAAAGCTTTGCCGACAAGACGGAATTTGTTTTCGATTCGCCTATTACGGCCATTGTGGGGCCCAACGGCTGCGGGAAGAGCAACGTGGTCGACGCGGTCAAGTGGGCCCTTGGCGAGCAGAGTGTCAAGAGCCTTCGAAGCGGACAGATGGCGGATGTGATATTCGGTGGAAGCAGCAGCAGGAAACCTCTGGGTGCGGCCGAAGTCACCCTGGTTATGTCAAATTCCGAAGGAGTCGAGGCCAGGCAGCTTCCGATAGAGGCCGACGAGGTACAAATAACGCGAAAGATATTCAAAAGCGGAGAGAGCGAGTATCGTATAAACAATAAAGCCTGCCGGCTCAAAGATATCCGCGAACTGTTTATGGACACCGGTGTAAGCACCAAGGCGTATTCGATTCTCGAACAGGGGCAGGTCGAGCACCTGGTAAGTGCGTCAAAAACCGACAGAAGGTTCATATTCGAGGAAGCCGCCGGTATAAGCAAGTACAAGGCCCACAAAAAAGAAGCCCTTCGCAAGCTGGAACGCACGGAGCAAAATCTGCTCCGGCTTGCGGACATTCTGGGAGAAGTCGCCAAACGTTTGCGGAGCGTTAAGCTTCAGGCGGGCAAGGCGAGAAACTACCTGCAATATACGCAAAGACTCAAAGAGCTGCAGGTCAATTATTCGCTGGTCGAATACGCCAGGCATAGGGCGCAGATAAGCCGGAAGCAGGAAGCTCTCGGACAGGTGACAGAGCAGTTCGAGACGCTCGATGCCGAAGTGACAAAAGAAGACGCTTTACTCAGCAGACTGGGAGAAGAAATAATCGAAACCGAGCACAAGCTGAGCGGCACCGGAAACAGCCTCGTGTCCGTACAGAGCAAAATTGAGCAGCATCTTCAGCGGATCGACTTTTTGCGTGCGAGGGTCTCGGAACTGAATGAGAGGAAGAATTCATCGGCGGAAAAAATAGAAAAACTGCAGGAGCAGATGAGCGTTTTCGAGGAAAATTCCGCCAAGTACCGCAGCGAGTCGGCAAGCTGTGAAAAGATGCTCGAAGAGAAAACCCGGGACATAGAACTTGCCGAACAGGCCGCCCAGAAGGTAAACGCCGAATGTATCTCGCTCGAAGCGGAGCTCGAGGATGAGAAATCGGGCATTATCGATATAGTCAGAAGGACCGCGCAGCTTCATAACGAGGTCCAGAGCATTTCGGTTTACCGCAACAATTTATCCAGCCAGAAAGACCGGCTTGCCGGACGGGCCCAAACCGCACGCGCCGAGCTCGAGGAGCTGTTGACCGAAAAGGCGCAGCTCGGCGCCCGCCTGAGTGATATTGAAAAAGTGCTCGGCGAGCTGAAGGACAGCCTCGAAACCAAACGTAACAAAAGCGAAGAGCTCGAAAAGTATTTGTCGGAAGATAACAAGCGACTGGCCCGCAGCAAAGAGACGGCAAGTGCGCTTAAAAGCGAGCTGGCGATATTAACGGATATGGAAAAGCGGTGCGAGGGGCTCAAACCGGGCGTCAAGAGTATCCTCCAAAACCGGTCGTTTGAAAACAACAGGTTCGATTACGTCGAGGCATTGCTGGCCGATATAATCGAGGCCGACGTCGAATTCGCTAACGCCGTCGAGGCCGCCTCGAGGGCCAGACCGATTCGCTCGTGGCCGGTAGTTCGAGCAGAGCGCTCGCCGATATCGAGCAAATCGAGGCTCTTGACGGCAGAGTAGATTTTATATGCCTCGATAAAATCGAGCCGTTCGTGGACACAGGCGACCTGTCGGAACTGGCCTTTGTAAAGGGCAGGCTCGTAGAGTTCGTGAAATTCGACGGCAAGTATGCGCCGCTGGCATGGAAACTGCTCGGCAAGATACTGATCGTCGATTCTCTTGAAGAGGCGGCCAAACTGGCCGACGAGGGAATAAAAGGGTATAAATACGTCACTTTGAAAGGCGAATTCGCCGGCGCCGACGGCGTAATAAAACTCGGACCGCTGGGCAAGGCGACCGGCCTGATATCACGCAAAAGCAGATTGCGCCAACTGCAGGAAACCATCGCCGGCATTACCTCTGAAATAGAAGCGACCGAAAGCCAAATCGAGAATAACTATCAGGCGAAGGTTCATCTGGATAAGCTGTGCAAGGACTTGAGGACGTCCGTTTACGAAGCGAACACCGAAAAGATGCAGGTAGGCTCGAAGCTCGGCATAATAGAACAAAACGTTAAGCGGCTGAAGGAAGAAGAGCCCCTGATAGCCAGTGAAATCGACCTGCTCGCAGAACAGATAGCTCAGTCGGTGCAGAAAGAATACGATTCGAAACAGAAACTGCACGAGCTGGATGTTGTTAACAATCAGCGGACCGCACATATAGAACAACTTCAAACAAGACACGCCGAACAAAAACAGCAGCAGCAGTCGCTTGCAGGCAGGCTGACCGACCTGAAGATCGCCCTGGGTCAGATTACCGAACAAAACAAGGCGTTACAACAGTCAATCACAAGCCTGGAGAGCCAGGTGCAGCAGAACCGGACCGCCGCCGGCACCGCCGAGAAGGAAACAGCAAGCTGTATCGAACAATTGAAGAATACCCAGAGGGATATTCTTAACTGCGAAGCGGCGGTATCGGAAATGTTCGTTAAAAAAGAGAAGAAGCAGGAAAGCAGCCGGCTGCTGCAAAAAGAGGTCCGGAGGCTGTCCGAAGAAAGACAAAAAACCGAGGAGCTTATCCGGCTCAAACGCGCCGAGAAAGGCCGGGCCGAGCAAAAAACCAACGAGCTGAAGATAGAATTGAGCCAGTTGGAGGTAAGGCAGCAGGACCTGGTCGAGAGGGTCAGGGATGAGCTGCAAATAGAACTGGCTGAGGCCTACAAGGACTATACGGACCAGGAAGTTGACTGGGATGGCATCAGGGCCGAGATTACCGAGCTTCGAGGCAAAATCGAGCGGCTCGGCAATGTGAACGTGGATGCAATAGACGAGCAGGAAGCGCTCGAGAATCGGCACGACTTTTTGAGCAGCCAGGTCCAGGATCTTAACAGCAGCAGGGGGCAGTTGCAGCAGCTTATCAATCGTCTCAACAAAAAGAGCAGGGAGAAATTCCAGCAAACGTTCGAAGAAATACGGAGCCATTTTCAGGATATTTTCCGCAAGCTGTTCGGCGGAGGCAAGGCGGATATCATACTCGACGATGCGGAAGATATTCTCGATGCCGGCATAGATGTGATAGCCAAGCCGCCCGGCAAAGAGACAAGAAGCATATCATTGCTCAGCGGCGGCGAAAAGTCGATGACGGCGCTGGCCCTGCTTTTCGCGGTTTTCAAGGCAAAGCCGTCGCCGTTCTGCTTCCTCGACGAGGTCGATGCGGCCCTGGATGAGGCGAATAACGAGCGTTTCAATATGCTGGTGCGCGAATTTCAGAAGGATTCGCAGTTCATAATAATCACGCACGCCAAGCGCACGATGAGCATTGCCGACATACTGTTCGGAATCACGATGCAGATCCGCGGGGTGAGCAAGAAGATAAGCGTCCGCTTCGGCGAATACGAAGAAGAAGAACCCGCCGCAGTGGCGTGATACGTCGGGCGTAATTCGTGTTTCAACTATTTATTCACGGGAGCTTATTTTCTGCTGTCTGTGACAGGAGTAATGATAGGGTGATGAAAAATGTATTTACATAACCTGATGTGTCTTATATATTATAGTTCTTAAAGCTATTGTCCTTATCTGAATATTGATTTAATTGGAGGGACGGAATGTGAAAAAGATAGCGAGATGTGCACTATGTATTTTTATCATTGGATGTTCTGGCGGACGTGCGCTGGGAGATGGAAAGTTCTTTGTTGTTGAAAAAGTCCCGCCGGATATTTCGTATCAGAGGGGATTTATACTTTTTCATGAAGATTCGGAGACATTGATACTTCAAAGTAAATATGAGTTTTCTCAGTCTGAAGCTATAGATTCCTTAGGCTGGGTGGTACCGGTGCCATCGGTTCCGGAGATAGCGAGTGTAGATGCAGATGTTGCCTGGACCTCCTTCTATAAAGCTTCTTGGCATACCCAACCGGAAGTAACGAGGATTTCAGGTTTCATTTCCCCAATAACTGTCATCCTTTTCTTTTGTTGCGTTGGATTCCTGCTGGTTCTGCTTGCAGAGTATCCGTTTCTCAATACAATTAGATCGTCAAAGGCTGCCTGGCAACGTCGGTTTTGGATAAATTTGCTTATAATATTTATTGCCTTTATTCTGATGATATCGACAAGGACTCGTTTCAAGGCAAGTTTTAATATTGAAGTTGAGATAGTCAAGGCCCAGAGGGCGGGTATATATGATGTTAAAGTCATCAGGAGCCAGAGTGCTGAGGCGATCTCAGGTTGGTTGACGGAGAATGGTTTTGGTTTTAACGATGATGATGCGGATTTATTCAAGGATTATGTTCACCGCGGTTGGTGTTTTGTTGTGGCGAAGGTAGAACCTGCGCCGGAGATCGAAGAGCAAAAAATAGTTGCTGAGGATATGGTTGCTCCACTCATCTTGAAATTCGAGACCGAAAAGGCAGTGTATCCGTTAGCGCTAACTTCAACTATTGGAGCGGAAACGGAAATACTTCTTTATACATTTAGTGAGGATAAGCTTAGTTGTGGTGAGCGACTTACACTTCGATACGCCGGTAATAAGAAATCGACGTACTTTATATTGGGTTTATTATCAAGCGCCGAACCAGAAATATCTGATATTTTAACAGAACTGCCCAAGGTCATGTATCTTTGCAAGTTCAAGAAAAAACTAACGCCGGAAGAGATGAAAACGGACCTTGAGTTCGAGTTCGCACAAGATAACGAGCCGTATCGGGAAAAGAAAATCGTCTGGTAAGGTATATGGATAAATCGTTAGAGTCATGACAGTACGTTTTATAGACAGTTCCTTAAAGCAGGTTGTACCTCATTCGATAGGAAAACTCTGATGGGAATCTGGTGGGGGTTTTCGTATTGATATCGCAAATCAAGGCGTTTATAATTCGGTTTATGACAGGAAGCTCAAATAAAAACGCCAAACGCAGGAACAACTCCCGGCAAACGGACCCAATCCGGGCAGCAATTGACTATGGGATAGATGTTTCCATGCTCGCAGACAATCTTCGAAGAAGCGTGACAGACCGAATCAAACGACACCAAATCGCACTTAATACGGCGGAAAAACTCAGGAAAGCTAAACGACTGTGAGCAACGATTTCGTCAACCTGCTTGAGAGACTGGTTAAAAACGGGGTGGACTTTGTAATAGTGGGGGGATTCGCGGGCGTTGCACACGGATGTACCTATGTGACCCAGGACATCGACATCTGCTGCGATTTTTCGCTGGCTAATCTGCTCGCACTGCAAAAAGCCATTTCTGATTTGGATCCTGTGCACAGAATGACGCCGCATCGAAAGAAGTTGAAGCTAACGGATAAAACGTGCGCACAATTCAAGAATCTGTATCTCGATACGAAGGAAGGCCGGTTGGACTGCCTGAGCTTTATTGACGGTTTGGGCGATTATAGTCGAGCCAAACAGGAAAGTGAGCTTATTGAAGTTGAAGATATGAAGATCCGCGTACTGAGTCTGGATGCCTTGATTAAAACGAAAAGAGCGATGAACCGCCCCCGCGACAAGGCGGCTGTCCTGCAGCTTGAAAGTATACGGAAACTGAGAATAGAAACTTCCGAAGAACAGGGCGAAGATTAGAATACGACTTCTCTGCCGTCGAAGACGGGGCCATCCTGACAGCACATTTTATAAACAGTATCGTTCGACCCGGGCACTTTGCACTCGACGGCACAGCTCTGGCACAGGCCGATGCCGCAGGCCATTCTCCGCTCCATACTTACCTGGCAGTCGATGTTCTTTTCGGCGGCGATTTGGGCCACTGACGCCAGCATCGGCTCGGGCCCGCACGCACAAATGATGATATCACCAGATGGTAAGTCGGATTTTTCGAGCCATTCGGCGAGGCAATCGGTGACAAGCCCGTGATAGCCGGTGGATCCGTCGTCGGTTGCGATTAGCGATTCGATGCCGTATTTGGCAAACTCCGGCACGGAGAATCCAAGTGTCTGTGAAATCTCATCCAGCCGGCCCTCGAAGGGCAGGGCCTCGGCGGTTTTGGCGCCCGCAAAGGAGAAAACGTCGATACCATCATTGCGGGCGGTAAGGCTCTGTGCCAGGTGCTGCAGCGGCGGCGTGCCCATTCCGCCGCCGACGAGAAGGACCGTTTTCCTGCCGTCCGGGATGCTGTAACCACAGCCCAGAGGCCCGATGATTCCGATTCTGTCTCCGGCCGATAGAGTGGTCATTCTCAGCGTGGCCGGCCCGACCACGCAATAGAGCAGCTCGGCGAACGTCTTATCGCCCTCGGTTGTCACTTCGGCAAAGCTGAAAGGCCGCCGAAGCAGTATCTTCCTGCCGGAGGCGTCGCGAAGCTGTTGCGGCACGGCATCCGGCGACGGCAGGGCGGTATTGGAGAGGTCGAATTGGGCGAACTGTCCCGGCTGGAAATTGGCAAAAGCTATAGCTCCATCCTGCGTAAACTGAAGTCTGAGCCGGTGAAATCCGGGGCCGATCCGCCTGTTGGAACAGACCTGTGCCTCGAACTTGCCCTTTGCCGATGACGAGCATTCTTCCGACATAAATCGCGGCCTCTGTTACAATAAGAGTTTTGCAAAATTGAAGTTAAAGCAGGCTTTCGTAAACCCTCACGCCGTCCACGACTTTGCACACATGGACGGCATATTTCTCTGCGAAATCGGGGCAGCTTCGCGGATAAGCAGTATCGACCGCGGCTTTCACCGCCTCGACGGATTCAGCGCCGACCAGGGCGCCCGATGCCCCTTTATCGCCGCCGCCCAGCATCCTTTCTCCGAGAACCCCCGGCACCGTTCTGACCGTGTCGCACATTGTTTCGAGCTCCGGGCCGGAGATTTTGTAATCGTCGCGGAGTCCGAGGCCGTCGGCCCGGAATATCCGCCCGACTGTTTCGATGTCACCGGCCTTCCACGCTTTGAGCATTTCATAGAACCGTTTCTGGGCGCCGAAGATATACTTCAACCGGTCGCACAGGTCCGGATATTTTGCTCCGAATTCACTCATTATCTTTTCGTAGAGCTCTTCATCCTTGATATCCGCGAGGCAGGAGATTTCGTAGCCGGCCTTCTGTAATATCGAAACGAGCTTTTCGCACTCGTCCCTTCGTATCTTGTAGGTCGATTTTTCCAGTCCGGGCCGGTCCGTGCCGGTATCGAGTACAACGATACGAAAATCGGCCGCTCCGGCACCGATAGGCACATAGTCAATCGAGCGGTCCTTGGGATCGTAGTAGGTCGCCATTCCCTCACGGGCGAAGATTATCATGGTCTGGTCGAGTTTTCCGCAGGGTGAGCCGATGTAGTCGTTTTCCACCGCCTGGGCCAAATCGACTATCGTGTTCTTGTCTTCGACTTCGATGCCGTTTGCGTCAAAGAGCGACAGAATCAAATTGTTGCACAGCGATGCCGACCGGCTCATTCCCCCGCCGGGGATGTTGCCGTAAAGAACGCCGTCAATGCCCTGCGAAAGTTCGTAGCCTTCTCGTCTGAGGATATAGTCGATCCCGTACGGGAACCGGCCCCATGTCTCGGCCACCTCCGCCGACTTCGGCTCGGGGACGTCGCCCAATTCGAATTCTACGACACCGTCGCCGGGGAAATTTGCGCTGAAGAGCCTGACCTTTTTCGTGCCGTTAGGCTTATAGGCCAGCCAGATGAACCTGTCGGTTCCGACGCCGAACAGTTCTGTGCCGTTGTAGTCACCATGCTCGACGCCGAGGCAGAAGCGCGACGAGGTCCTTCTGATTTTACCGCCCCTGACGTCGATACCGTTATCTTTCGCGGCCTTTGAGATTATATCTAATGCCGCTTGTCCTTCTTTAGTCAGTTCCATTGCAAAACTCTCAGAAACTCGTTGTTATTTTGACAGGCCAATCGGGCTGAACAGCACGTAAAGGATAAGCGTAATGATCACGACCACGATACCGGCCATGAAAGCTCCTTTGGAAGATTTAAGGTCGAGTGTGGTTTTCTGCTCGAATTCGACAGGCTTATCCAGAGGCTTGAGTATAGTAATGATGGTCATTACAACAATATTAATTCCGAAGCAAATCGCCATCCTGTTGAGAAATTGTATTTCCGTGATGATATTGTATCGCCCGAGCAGATACATTCCGCCGTAGCAGACAATATTCGTAAGCAGACCCGCGACACCGGCCATTGGCGGGGCCTTTTTCACTATCAGGCCGAATGCGAACACCGCCAGAATGCCCGGCGAGAGCAATCCCTGAACTTCCTGGATAATTGTGAAAATACTGTTGCTGATATTCGGATCGCCTAACTTCGGAGCCAGCCAAATCGCCACAAACGCGAATACCACAACGCATATACGGCCTAAAGTGACAATACTTTTCTGCTGCGCTTTCGGTGAAATGTATTTTGTGTAAATATCCATCGTAAAGATGGTGGACGCCGCATTGAGCATGGCCGCCAGTGAGCTGACGATTGCGCCGAGCAAAGCGGCCAAAACGAAACCTACTAAACCGGTATTCTGGGGCAGAACGTTACTAAGCAATTGCCCCAGGGCCGTATCGTATTTAAAAGCGATAAATTTCTCGCTTGTGACCGGAACGCCCGCGGCGTTTGCGGCTTCTGTGACGGAGGCATTATACACGTCCAATTCCGCTTTCAGTTGGGGAAAAGCCGATGTCCATGATTTATCATCGGATTCGAATACCGTATGTTCTTTTAATTCAAGTTCGTCATATTCTTCCTGTGTTATAGGCAGCACAAAAGGATTAGTTGTACTAACCGCCTTTTTAGCATCGTCATCGGGATATATCGCAATCATGAATTTCTGCCGGTTCCATACAGCAACAGCGTTATCATCCGGAGCCGGTGCGGTTTCGACCATTTCCGTATCGGGATTGGCCATCAAGTACTTTGCGATTACCGGGGCATTATCACCGACCGCCTGATCTTTCATGTCCTTCGAGTAGAGGTTGAAGGCTATGATACCCGGAATAACCACGACGAACGGAACGAGCAGCTTCATAAACGCCGAGAACACGATGCCTTTTTGTCCCTCGGATAATGACGATGAAGCCAGTGTCCGCTGAGTGATGTACTGATTCAAACCCCAGTAGTAGAAATTCGGTATCCACAGGCCCAGCATGAGCGCCGTATAAGGCAGCACTTTGTCATCCTTGGGCAAAAACATATTCATTCGCACTTTGTTAAGTTGCCAGAACCGGTCTATCGCTCCGGTATCCTGAGCAAAAGTTTTAACACCGACTGCTCCGGTTTTGACGTTTTCTATGAAAGCAAGTCCGTCGGTTGCCGAGCCGAGTTTCTTGAATGCATAGATCATGACGACGGCGCTGCCTAAAATCAATGCGCTTCCCTGTATCAGGTCGGCCCACGCACAGGCTTTCAGGCCGCCGGCGGTAACGTAAACCATCGCGATAAAACCAATCACAATAGCCGCCTGGAGCAATGAAACATCCCGGCCCATTTTTGCGGCCATAGTCTGAATTGTCAGGGCGCCGGAGTATGTCACCGAGCCGAGGAGTACAAGGTAAAGAAAGATAGTGCCGGCTGCCATAATAGTACGAGCTGCCGCATTGTAGCGTACTTCGAGGAACTCGGGCATAGTATAGATGCCCGCCCTCAGGAAATAGGGCAGAAAGAAGAATCCGACCACTACCAGCGTGATAGCCGCCATCCACTCGTAACTTGCTATCGCCAAACCGACGTGGCTGGCCGCGTTGCCGCTCATGCCCACTAATTGCTCCGATGAAATATTTGCGGCGATTAGCGAGAAACCGATCAGCCACCATTTCAGACCGCGCCCGGCCAGAAAGTAATCCTCGCTGGTTTTTTCATGCCGGCTCTTCCAAAGTCCGATCGAGATCACTGCGGTTATAAAGCCCAGGAAGACCGCAATATCCAGAAAGCTGAATACCATAATAACTCCTTTCCTTTCCTTCGACTCCGCTCAGGATGAAACTCTTCTTCATACCGAGTGAAGACAAGGCATTAATAAATTATCCTTACACAAATTGTTATGGTTTAACTATCGTAGGGTTATTTTATTTACAATTACTTGAAAAATCATCTATTTTCTAATAAAAATATGAATTCTACAAAATTGAAGTTAGGCATACTTTTGGAAAGAAAAAATTTGTTTTATTTATTTTTTCTTTCTAAAAAAGATACATAACCTTCTGCTCGTTGGTATGCTATCATACGATACTCGATTATATTTAGAAAATCATGAAAGAAGATTTTCTAAAATAATATATGTCTAACTTCAATTTTGTAGAAGCCTTATAAAAAATACTTATCATGAGCGATGTTACCCGCATTTTAGCAGCAATCGAGCAGGGCGATGCCCGGGCTGCGGACGAGCTGCTTCCACTGGTCTATCAGGAGCTGCGTCGTTTGGCCGCTCAGAAAATGTCGCATGAGCCGCCCGGCCAGACGCTTCAGGCTACGGCGCTTGTCCATGAGGCCTATATAAAGCTGGTTGGCGCCGAAGCTCAGAATTTCAGCGGACGTACCCATTTCTTCGCCGCGGCGGCAGAAGCGATGCGGCGAATCCTGATCGATAATGCCCGCTGCAAACAGCGTATTAAACACGGCGGCGGTCAGCAAAAAATCGATCTTAATGACATAGAGCCTGCCATCGAACCACCTTCCGATGACCTGATCGCACTGGATGAGGCCCTTGAGAAGCTTGCAAAGATGGACAAGGTAAAAGCCGACCTGGTAAAACTTCGCTATTTTGCGGGCCTCACGCTCGAACAGGCGGCCGGTCTTCTCGATCTGCCCGAGAGAACAGCCAAAAGGTATTGGTCACACGCCCGGGCATGGCTCTATCGGCAGGTTAATGAAGGCCGGTAGCGATGCCGATTTGTTAATATTTTCGATTGGCTGTCACGGTTCATAGAACCAGTGCCGGCGATGGTGAGCAGGGCTTGCGGAAAGAATTTTCTCAAGTTGATTGCTTTTGCGTAAATGTTTTTTTGAAATGAATATAGGAAACTTGTCATTCTGAGCGCAGCGAAGAATCTCAAACGGCAAACTGGTTTTATACCCATTAAAATCCCAGATGCTTCACTTCGTTCAGCATGACGAATCAAAATCCAGTCAAGTAGTAAATTTTCTTTTTTTCATCAGAATTATGGCCCGAAACCGGCCCGAACAGCGCATTACTTAATGGAAGCAAAGTATAAGACGCCGAAAGGCCTGATAAGGGAGCTAAAATCATGGCGACAGAAAACTTCAAAAAAGCCGGGGAAATCTTTCAAAATGCGATTGAAATAGAGGATCCGGCCGAACGTGCACGTTATCTGGAAAGTGTCTGCAAGAAAAATCCAAAGCTGCGGGCGGAGGTGGAATCTTTGCTCAGAGCGCATGAGAAAGCCGGAGATTATCTCGAAGCCCCCGCCGCCGGTGCAAACATGACTCAGGAAGGGCCGGCACGGATCGAAGGTCCCGGCACGAAAATCGGCCGATATGAGTTGCTGGAGCTAATCGGCGAAGGCGGCATGGGGATGGTCTATCTGGCCGAGCAGCAGGAACCGGTCAAGCGTCGGGTGGCCCTGAAGATCATCAAGCCCGGCATGGATTCTAAGGAAGTCATTGCCCGCTTCGAGGCCGAACGGCAGGCTTTGGCCATGCTGGACCATCCGAACATCGCCCACGTATTCGACGCCGGGACCACCGAGGCCGGCCGGCCTTATTTCGTTATGGAGTACGTTAAAGGCATGTCCATCACTCGATACTGTGATGAACACAGGCTCGATGTTGAACAGCGACTCAGACTGTTTCGAGAAGTCTGCGAAGGATTGCATTACGCGCATCAGAAGGGGATCATCCACCGCGATATCAAACCCTCCAATATACTAATATCCATGCATGGAGACAGGGTGGTTCCCAAGATTATCGACTTTGGAATTGCCAAGGCCGCTTCCAATAGCCTGACCGAGAAGACCATGTTCACCTTTCAGGGCCAGTTGTTAGGCACACCGGAATACATGAGTCCCGAACAGGTGAACCTGGCGACTCAGGATATTGATACCCGCTCTGATATTTACTCCTTAGGCGTTGTTCTTTATGAACTCCTGGCCGGTGTTCTTCCATTCGAAAAAGAATCCTTGCACAAGATTGGATTTTCAGAGCTTCAACGTACGCTGCGGGAGTTGGAGCCGGCATCGCCAAGCATCCGGCTATCGAGTCTGGGTGAGAAGGCCAAGGCGATTGCGGACAGCCGCATGACGCAGGTCGTACCGCTGGCCAGACGTCTGCACCGGGAGTTGGAGTGGATTCCGCTCAAAGCCATGCGTAAAGACCGCTGCCGTCGATACAAATCCACCTCTGATATGGCGGATGATATACAGAGCTACCTCAATGGCAATCCTCTTGTAGCCGGCCCGGAAACGTCCATGTATCGCGTACAGAAGTTTGTGCACAAGCACGCAGGCTCCGTGGCCATGGTAGCTCTGGTGGCCGTAGCAATTGTTTTAGGCTTGGTGACCAGTATATTGCTGGGCTGCAGAGCGGAACGAGCCCGGAAACAGGAAACCGCTGCTCGCAAGCAAGTTGAACAGGCTCTGGCGCGAGTTGAAAAAGCCGAGAAAGTCGCACAGGAGCAGCGTAAGCTTGCAGAACAACAGGCCGACAAATATCGAAATCTTTCCTACACTCATGGTGTTGCACTGGCTGACTTAAAGTATCGTGAGAGAAATCTGCGTGATGCCCGAGAATTGTTAAAATCTTGTCCTGAGGATTTAAGGAACTGGGAATGGTATCGGCTTAATTATGTCACAGACGAGGCCCTTATGATCTTAGGTCCACCTCGGACAGGTTTTTCTTCGATTGCCGTAAGTCCGGAAGGGAAACGCATTGCTGCGGCGAGTATGAGAAGTGAGGATATCTCGATATGGGATGCTGAGTCTGGAAATGTAATCCTGACTTTCAAAGGACACAAGAATAAGATAGCGGTCGGGCTTGTTTTCAGTCCGGATGGTCAACGTCTCGTATCCGCGGGATTCGATAACACGATTAAAGTCTGGGATGTAAGCAATGGAAGCGAAATCATGAGTCTGGCAGGTCACAGCGAAAGTATCAAATCTGTTGCATTAAGTTCTGATGGCAAACTGATAGCTTCCAGCGGTTTCGATAAAACAGTCAGGATATGGGATGCTTCGACCGGTCAAGAGATCAGGACTTTATTGGGACATAATGATTTCGTTACGAGTGTGGCCTTCAGCCCGGACGGACGGCATATTGCATCGGGCAGCTATGATCATACAGTTCGAGTTTGGGATGCAGCAAGAGGCGAGGAATTAAGGTCTTTCAACGTGCAAGGTCGCAAGATTATCACAGTTAGTTTCGATCCTGCAGGACGACGGATCGCAATGGGTTGTGGCGACGGAACAATCAAGGTTTTAAATGTCGAAACCGGTGAAGAAGTGATGCTCATTGAGGGTCGGGGATGGGATCAGAGTCTTATCACGCAGATTGTGTTTAGCCAAGATGGCAAGAGACTTGTTTCAGGCAGTTACGATCAGACTGTGCGGATTTGGGATGCAGAAACCGGCCAAGAATTGAAGAAACTCCTTGGTCATGATGGTCCCGTTTATTCGGTCGCTGTCAATCCGGACGGGACGCATATCGCTTCGGGCGGAGTGCACGATGTCAAAGTATGGGATGCTTCTACAGGAGAAGAATTGATGGCACTTCACGGACATAAAGTTAAAGGCGCTATTCATTCGGTTGCCTTCAGTCCCGACGGAAAGAGCATTGTCTCTACCGGCAGCAACAAAACGATCAGGATCTGGGATGCAGAAACAGGCAAGGAACTGAGGATACTTTCCGGGCATATGTGGCTCGTTTGTAACGCACTGTTTACTCCGGATAGTGAACGCATCGTTTCAGGAGCTTACGACGGTACTGTCAGGATCTGGGATAGTGCAACGGGAAGTCAATTAATGACGCTTCTTGGGCATAAGGAAAATCATATTGAGTCTCTTGCGCTCAGTCCTGATGGTAAACGCATTGTTTCCGGCAGTTTTGCCTCAACCAAGCTGTGGGATATTGATTCGGGTGCCGAGTTAATGACTATCTCCGATGAGCACGGGGCAATGGGCCTTGCATTCAGTCCAAACGGCAAGACCATCGCTGGTGGGTGTGGGCCCCGGAAGGGTGATATTACTCTGTGGCAATCTGGCCCTCGCCTCGCTATGGATGGTTCAGATCAAAGTAGTGAATCCAAGCAACAGGCAGTGGATTGAGCACAATATAAAGATGGGTAATGAGCAATTGGCTTGAGGTGATTTCTGAACGTGCGAAAATTGAGGAACTGGGATTGGACTTTTCCTACCCGTATGTATTGACTTGTTACTTGTCGCCATTCTTTGTGTGATTTCGATTCTGTTTAATGTTTTGTGGTTGCTGGCCGTATGGGAGTATGTTTGGCTGGGAGACAGACAGCGGCGAGAAAATGATGAGGGCCAAGGCTATTGTCCCAGACCCAGCCGAAAGACTAAAACGGTTGATTGTTAGTATTAAAAAGTAGCGAAGACTTGCTGTGCCTTAATGCTTCAGGTCTTTCTTACTGTGATTTTATCGGCATTGCTTTCAGCGGAGTGTTTAGTTTCCCTGGATATTTAATACAGGCTGCTTATTTACACAATTCTTCAAAGTTATTTCTAAAGGAATCCCGGAGATTCACGATAAATTAATTATCGAGACGTTATAAACCGGGGGGGGTAACTATAAGTGAGTCGCGGGACACGGCTTATTGGAAAATGCTAACCGGGGGATCGGAAGCAGCCGGGTGGCTGAGTGTATTTTAACAACATTAGGGGGTGATGGCATCGGGGCGAGCGGCACTTACAACAATACGAAGCAGGTTATCGGTCTTGAGTTTGATATCCTCGGTGAAACGTTGAATTTTCAAATCGGCATCGGCAAAGACCGCGCTAATCTTGCCGACATTGTCCCGCTGGCCCGCACGGTTTGCACCGGTATTACCAACGTTGTGGTTAAGCACGCCCGCAGCGACGGAGCTCGCATCCCGTGCTGCGAGGGCTGCTCAGCGTGCTGCAGCCGATACCTCGTGCCGCTGTCGGTTCCGGAGGCCCTTCGGTTTAATGAGGAGATTTCTGCCGCACCGGCGTATCGGCGAGAATCTATCTGGAGCTCCTGTCTTCTTTCGGCACGCCTTATCCTGAGTCAAAAGCCGCCCAAGCCGTTTATGCGCAAAGCGGATGCTGTATCGCCGGCCGGGCCCGTGGACCTGAATCTTATATCAAACTGGTACATGAGTCTGAAGCTTCGATGCCCTTTCCTATATAACCATACATGCAGCATTTATGACCAGCGGCCGCTGGCGTGCAGGGAGCATTTTGTCACCGGTTCTGTCAGGGCGTGCAGAGGTCAGCGTGGCTTCGCGGAAGTAGTTGAGATGCCGGTCCAAATGCCAAATGTTCTCGGTCAACTGGCAGGTGAGCTGGAGGGTACGCCTGCGGAGGCCGTGATATTGCCGCTGGCACTGGTCTGGGGCGAGGAGAATCTTGAGCGTGCCGAGCGGACCTGGCCGACGGTGATAATGGTCGAGCGGTTCGCCGAGATTGTCAAGACTATGGCGAGCAGGAGTTTGCCGCCAGCCGCCTCGCAAAGAACAATTATCGGTCTTTCAAAAAAGCGTCCGGCAGCGAATCAATTATGTCGGTCGTCATCAGGCTGACCTGACCGAATTTTTCCGCCGCGATATCACCGGCCAGCCCGTGAATGTGAACACCGAGAACCGCGGCGTCGAAGTCGCTCAATCCCTGGCCGAGCAGGGCGGTTATAACTCCGGTCAACACATCTCCCGAGCCGGCCGTGGCCATGCCGGGATTGCCCGTTTTGTTGATATAGACTTTCTCCCCGTCGGTGACGACCGTCCCGGCCCCTTTTAAGACGACGGTGGTTTTTGTCCGCTGTGCTAATTGCAGCGCCTGCTGTTGGCGATCAGATGGTAGCTCTTCCCGCAGCAGGCCCAACCAGAGCCGTCTCATTTCGCCGGGATGCGGCGTGAGAATCAGCTTTGCTTTTAGCCCATCGGGCCAGTTTTTTATGCCGGCAAGGTTATTAAGACCGTCGGCGTCTATGACCAGCCTCAGATCCTGCTGATAGAGAAGCTTTTCGAGGATCGAGCGCAGTGCCCCGCCGGTCCCGATACCCGGCCCGAACGCCACGGCGTCGTTTTGCCCGGCCGCTTCGAGGACGGTGTGGATTGCCTTTGCGGAGATTCGCCCGTCGCCGTCTTCGGGCAGGGCGATTGTGGTAAAGGAAGGCTCTATCGCAGCGACGATCGGCAGAACGCTTTTCGGCGTCGCCACCCGCACGAGCCCGGCGCCCGCCCGCAGGGCCGCCCGTCCCGCCAGCGCCGCCGCTCCGCTCATCCCGACGCTGCCGGCGATGATACAAACCCTGCCGTAATCGCCCTTATGGCCGTCAACCGCTCTTGGTTTCAATCCTGGAATAGTTTCTATTACCTGCATATAAGCTCGTTTCGAGAAATATATTATAGACTGTGCAACATATGGTCAATAAAAGATTTGACAAACAAATAAGAAGGTTTATAATATAATGAAAGACTGCTGGTTTTAGTCGAGATTAAAACTCATGAGTGAAATTATATTTGTTGTTGAAAATTCCGACGAGGGTGGCTACACCGCTAAATCTCTCGGTCACTCTATTTATACCGAAGCGGAAACTTTAGATGAGTTAAAAGAGAATATCAAAGATGCTGTAAAATGCCACTTTGACAAAAAGGAAATTCCCCGTATTGTGCGTTTACACATAGTAAAAGATGAAGTAATAGCAATATGAAACTTCCCCGAGAAATCAGCGGCGAAGAATTAGCAAAACTTCTTGAAAAACACGGCTATAAAATAACCCGGCAATAAATGATTCTTATGTTCGAAAATTCTCTTTTTTATATTGTTGGTTATTCCAACATATAAAGTCCCGGATTTACTTGCCATTATATAGATGTAAATGTTTTGTTGTTCACATCCTGATTGTCTTTTTATGTTTATACTGAATAGAGTTAAATAGATTTCTCGGCTTCGCTCGAAATGACGGTGGCTTGTTCGATTTTCTTGTTTATCAGCGTGGCCGTGACGGCGGCGGAGAAGCCATTGTCGATGTTTACGGCGGTAACGCCGGCAGCGCAGCTATTGAGCATTGTCAAGAGGGCCGAGAGCCCCTCGAAGGCCGAGCCGTAGCCGACGCTGGTGGGCACCGCAATGACCGGGCAGCTCATAAGGCCGCCGACGACGCTGGCCAGGGCTCCTTCCATTCCCGCGACAACAATGACTACATTTGCCTTCTGCAGTTTGGGCAGGTGTTTGAATAACCTGTGCAGGCCGGCGACTCCCACGTCGCAAATCAATTCGGTCCGCTGGCCCATTATCTCGGCGGTAACTTTCGCCTCGGTCGCGACGGGCAAATCGGCAGTTCCGGCGGTAACTATCGGCAGGACGGTCTTTGAGGCCGGCGGCTCTTTCTGCTCCAGGATGATGGCCCTGGCTAATTCTTCGTAGCGGGCTTTGGGAAACATCTTCGTTTTTTCCAGAGCCTCGAAAACATCGGGTCTGGCTCTTGTGGCAAGAACGTTGTTGCCTTTAGCGGCGAGGCTCTCGAATATTTTTATTATGTGGTCGGTGGTCTTGCCGGGACAGAAGATGACTTCCGGAAAACCCCGCCGGATTTGACGATGGTGGTCGAGGCACGCAAAGCCCAAATCTTCGAACGGCAAATGCCGGAGCTTCTCGACCGCCTGGTCGATGCTCAGCTCATCGTTTTTGACCTGTTCCAGTAATTTTTTTATCTGTTCTGCCTGAATGTTTCACCTCTTAGCTACGAACTACTTGCTTTTGGCTCGAGTGTCAAATCCGCGAAAAGCCCGGCCTTGAACTTGTAATAGCCTAAAGAAGCTACCATAACGGCGTTGTCAGTGCAATATTGTTTTGGTGCGACCAGCAACTTTAGCGGCGGGGATGAGGAGTCGCACATTTTTTGCAGGGCGGCTCGCAAAATACTGTTTGCCGCGACACCGCCTCCTAACAGGATGGTTTTTGCATCGATTTTTTTGGCGGCCCGCTGCGTTTTTTTTACAAGGACCTCAATTACTGCGGCCTGAAACGACGCTGCTATGTCGGCTATTTCCCGCCGGCTCATCGAATCGACCTTGTTCCGGCCCTTCATATTCTGGCCCCGGCAGTAATACAGCACGGCGGTTTTTATGCCGCTGAACGAAAAATCCAGCGAATCGGGCCCCAGCATCGAACGAGGAAAATCGATTGCTTTTGGATTCCCATCCACCGCCGCCTTTTCGATGCTGGGCCCGCCGGGGTAGGGCAGTTTCAGGATGGATGCTACTTTATCGAAGGCCTCGCCGGCGGCATCATCTATCGTGGAACCCAACAGTTTCGGCTCCAGCGGCGAATAGTAATCGTAAAGGCTCGTATGTCCGCCCGAAACAATAAGTGCCGCGGCGGGCAGCTCCAGGCTTTCGGCGGACATTATCGCCGACTGGAGGTGGGCGTGCAGGTGATTGATTGCGATAAGCGGCTTGTCCCAGGCGAAGCTGAGCGTCTTGGCGGCGGTTACTCCCACTACCAGGGCTATGGTCAGCCCCGGCTGATTCGCAATGGCGATTGCATCAATATCGTCCTTAGCCACGCCGGCCTGCTCTGTCGCCTCTTTGATAACCGGATATATTTTCTCGATATGCGCCCGGGACGCGATCTCTGGAACAACACCGCCGTATTTCTCGTGCAGCTTAGTCTGCGAGGCCACCACGGAAGATTTGACAACCTTCCCATCGGCAACCACGGCCGCCGCCGTCTCGTCGCAACTGGTCTCAATACCTAAAATATTTACGGTTCTGTCCTGCATAGAGACGGATATTAGCCGAATAAGCAATAACTGTCAACGTTCCAGGAATTAGCCCTCGCAGTACATCAAAGCGCTGCTTTCTCTTGTTGCAGGGGCAATAAAATGTTATTCTGCCCTGGATTGATTCATAATCATGTGATAAATACAGGTTATATATGAGTGATGAACTTGAGGTACTGAAAATGTTCGACACTCATCCTGATATTGCTATTAAGTTTCGGGATTTAATGATGAGCAAAACCGGCGAGCAGCGATTGCTCATGGGCTGCTCGATGTACGATATCGCCAGGCAAATAGTTCGCAGCTCCATTTATAACAACCGGCCGGAGATATCGGAAGATGAAATGAAAAAAGAGATTCTTCTAAGATTCTACGGCAGGGAATTCAGCCGGACCGACAGGGAAAAGTGTCTGTCAGCACTGGCAGGCAAGTAGTTACCAAGACTCATCACATCTTGTCGTGCTTGTTTACTCAAACAAACCGATTTATTTTGTCATGCTGAGCCGAAGGCGAAGCATCTGGGCAGCGAATTGATTATTCCCAAGCGGAGATTCTTCGCTTCACTGCGTTTCGCTCAGACGTTGTCCTGAGTAAAACGAAGGAATGACAATTTCAGCCAAATGCTTGTATAGCAAAAACTTGTGAACACTCTTGCATTCGAATCGGTCAGTTTGATTTTTTAAATTTCTCCGGCTTTTTCTTTGTTTTGATCCGCTGAGGTGGTATACTTCGCCAGCATCATCTTGATATAGCGAGAGAGATACGAACGGCAGGCAACTGCGGATATATGCGTTTCGAATAAATGCGCCGAATGCGGCGGCAGTCCGATTTACCGCCGGGATGTGTCCGAAAGCATTGTCAAAATTGTCAAATGAGAAAGGAGATTGTTATGAACAAGTACTTTGTTATTCCCGTGGTCATCAGTCTTTTGGGTATTCTCGGCTGCTTGCCGAATTTAGTTGTACGCCCGGACCCGGAGGTTAATTTTGAGATGAAAACCGTCAAGGTCTCGGTCTCCAACATCGGCCGAGAAACTGCCGGCACGCAGCTCACCTATATCGAAATCAATGCGGTCGATGCCGATGACGCTGACAAACCTCAGTCACAGTTCAGTATAAGTGTCCCGCCAATCAACGCGGGCGCTACGTGGGAATCGGACGAAATTCATTTCAGCAGGTTCTCGTCTCCCCGCGGGCTGGACCTGATGACCCTGACGGAAATGAATCTCGTGGTGCGCGCCGATGCAAAAAAAATGGTGAAAGAAAGCAACGAGCAAGACAACGTTTACGACGCGGATCGTTAATTTTCTATTCAAATACAGATCGTTATTACCCGGACCGCAGGCCGGGCAATTCGATGCGCTCGGCCTGCTTGTTCTGCACGTGTGTAGTTTCTGCTTGACGCTGATTGTTGCCTTATCTTGCTCTTTCGGCGTCATTAACGTGCTCTGCGAAAACAGTGCATTTATTTTATGCAATCATGATGACGCGCAGCCCATGCGGCTTTAGAAGCAGCGGGGCTTCGGGCGCAAGAATTTGCCGCCGGGAAGTCTGCGGATCGAGCAGTAAACGTCCGCCCTTGAGGGATGTCTCCAATTCCACTTCAAGATTATCCTGGCCTTCGTTAAAGACAATGTAATAGTCCGCCCCGTTTTTGAAAACGTGCCGCACCCGCAAATCGTGCTTTGTCGGCCGGACATTTACATCCACAGGCACCAACTGGTCAATTCGGCCAGGCAACTCCGAATCTTCCATACGTTCATTCCAACGTATCAGCCGCCCGGACTTTTCCAGCACGTCCAGGGCCGGTTTTGCCTTCTCAGGCGGTTCGACCTCAACAATCAGCGCCCGGTAGTGCATACCCGCGATCCTTATGCCGTTCCGGTCCACCCGGGCATCCTCCCAGAGATGCCGTGCTTCGATGTAATTGAAATCCCGCTGGTTTTGGAAGCAAATCTTCGCCGCCCGCCAGGGCAGATGGTCGTTCAATCCTAATATTGCCAGTTCGCAGATGTGCCTGCTGTCCGTATTCAACCAGCAGAGCCGTTGAACCGAATCTGCGAACGGCCGGTACTGGTCCCACCAGGCGCTGTTAGGCCCGACGTCCGGCGGACGCTCGTCGATTCGGGGGCCTCGCACCGAATAATAAAACGCGTGCGGATACAGCAGGTTGCAGCCGCGTACAATCAGCCAGTTCGTCAGCCACTTCATCTCTTCGAATGTGAAATTGTGTCCGTACGCCCCGCAATATTCGTTCGAATTTCGCCGCCGGCCCAGGTGAATCATCGCCGAAGAAGCACATTTTGCCTGGGTGGACTGCGTACCTTCAAGGGCGCTGGCTTTGCCCGGCTCGATATACCGCCAGACAATATCCTGTCCCGGTATTTGGAAATGCCGAAGATGACCGATGTCATCCGGGGCGGCCGGATGTCCCGTCAGCGCGACGCCGTGCTCCCGGCACCATCTCGAAATCGGCTCGTAGAAAGTTTCTTCAAGCCTGTGCTGCAGGGCCCGCTGGTAATCTCCTTTATATCGGTCCGCATCCGGCTCGTCTCTGTACCACAGCGCCGGCAGATAGGGACGAAAGTCGTACCCGAGGTGCGAGCTGACGTGTTCGAGTATATCCGTTGTCCCCGGTACTGCCCCTCGCTCGGCGCGCTTGGCGAGAAACGAAGGCTCATCGGTAAAAATCGCCTTTACCGTTTTGCCGAAATGCTCCTTGAACTGGTCGTAGAACCGCTGGTACACCAGCCTGATAAAACACTCCACTGATTCGGGATTTAGTATGTCACCCGCCGGCGGGGTATTCTCCGGCACCTCTCTGTGGTTATCTCGCCTCGGCGGATCATCTTCGACGAAATGAAGACCGCGAATAACCGAGTATCCTTCACGGATGGCCCTGTCAACAACCGCGATACGATGCCCGTTCTTTTTCCGCCGGACTATCGCAATCAGGTTCTGACCCTTTGCAAGTGCAAGCTCGCCGTCCCGGCCGATTTTGATGCCGTGTTTGCTGGTTCCGGGTTCTGCTTCGTCCAGATCAATCTGGAACAAACCCCTGGTTCTGAACGCAGCATTTTCAGCCACGACCTGGCCACTCGATGAGCCGCTCGGATACATGCCCTCATCGTACAGTACAACCCACATCTTGCGTTTGGCCGCCTGTTCGATAGCGAATCTCATGAACTTAATCATCGGCTCGCTCATCCATCCGATCTCACGCGGCAGACCGGCCCGCGGATGTATCACGAATCCGTACACCCCATGCGCCTTAAAGTCGTCCAACTGGCGGGCAATCTCCTTTTCGCTCAACGCATCGTTCCAGAACCAGAACGGCGCCAGAGAGAATTCCGGCGCCGGCTGAAGCCATCCCTCCGGCAACTCAACTTTACCCCGGTTTTTCCGCGCCGCCGAAGCACCGTAAAGATGAATGCTTCCGGGCCATGCTCCTGCCGCGATTCCGGTTCCCACTAATCCGATAAATCCTCGTCTGTCTATTTTGCCAGTCACTGCTCTACTCCTTATTTATCATTCCCGCATTGTAGGGTGGGGCCGTGCCCCACCACAATCGTTCGGTGGGCCAACACCGTAAGGCATCCCCAAGGGAGGCCCACCCTACCAGTATTAATCATTTTTTTCTGCCTTCTCTGTGGTTAATTTTTTAGCTGCGGATTTCGACAGCAGCAGGATCTGTTTGCAGATACTTTTGCAGACGTGCGGCAGGGAAAAGCGGATTGGAACCAGCTCGGGCAATACGAAATCCGTGCATATAGTCTGCGGGAAATCGTCGCCGGCGATTTCTATTTTGGCCGGGTCCGTGCAGCCGAATTCTGTTCGTTTTGCCGTCTTGATAATGGGCACGTCTTCCGGCACGATATTGACCAGTTTGGCGCAGATGGTTTCGCAGGCGATTGGATCGGTTCCGCCGATAAGCCACCCTAAAGGTCTGGCTCTGCCGCGAATCGGTCCTTGGCCGTCCATGGCTGTTACCGCATCGATAATCGTCAGGGCCGGATGGAGATACCTGTAAATGTCGATGAGCAGCTCGCAGAAATCATCCTGGCGACTGCCTTTTGTAAAGTGCCAGATTGCCTTTTTCTTGCCGCTGACGCAGCCGAACATGTTCTTGACCGCGAAAGTCGCCAACAACTGCTGGTGCGATTTGAACTTGGGTAGATTGATAATCACGTCGGCGTCGAGCGCTACGGAGCTTATGCCGACGGAGATGTTCTTTGTGCCTATCCGGCATTTTTTTGGACTGTCGAGCTGTTTTACCGGCACAGATAATTGTCTGAGCGGCTCGTCCAGCTTCAGCGCTTTTACACAGACAAACGTATTGCCCCAGGCCGGCGAATCGGCGACGAAAGGCCTGGCGCCGAAATCTTTCAGCAGCCGGGCCGTTTCGAGAATTACCGCCGGGTCGGTCTGCGTGGCGTGCCGGTGAGACCTCGGGGCGATGAAATTCGGCTTGAGCAAAACACTGTCGCCGGGCCTGACGAATTTATCAAGCCCACCGAGCAGATTGAAATGTTTTTCTATCGCTTCGGCGACTGCCGGCCGGCTGTAATCGCTGCATCGGGTCAGTGTCACTATGGAATCGGACATGGGCTGGTCAATAATTTATCCCGGTACAAACCAGTAGATATACCCTGACGGAGGGCTTATATTCGGGCCCCTTGGTTTTGCTGAAAAACATGCTGACCTGCGGATTGTTGAAAAACATGCCGCTTAAAGATGTCAGGTCGTTGACGTATTCTTTCGGGGCCAGGACTACGAAATCGCCCGGACTCATTTTCAATCCGAAGGCGACGCCGGTGAATGGAAATTCGTGTAGTTTCCCTCTCGCATCCAATTGCGGTATCGCGCTTTTGGTAGGCGGGGAAAATACCGGGTAGGCGACCAGATCGCAGACTCCTCTCGATCCGGGTATTTTTTCGGCCTTGACTCGCAGGCCGAATACGCCGGGCCCTACTTTGGCACCCTTGTTTGTGCCGTCGGACGCGGTATAATAAATAGTTTGCGGGCGGTCCAGGCCGGCGATGGCGATGGTCTGGGCCTGGCCGTCGGACAGCATTAGCGAGACTTTGGAAATGTTGCGGCCTTGGGCTTCGAGCAGCCAGTCATTGGTTTGCTTCCACATATCGACCTGGCCGAAGCGTACAAGAAAAAAGTTTGCGTTGAAGGCCTCATAATCCTTAAGTCGCAGGGGTCTAATGAACAGCCTTTTGCGAATCCTGTCCAGCATTTTGACGTTTTCGGCGGGTATCTCGAAAATATGCACGTCCAGCTTCGTCGTCTTGAGCAATTGCTCCGGCGTAGGTTTGCCGCCGTTGGAAGGGGCCAGATCGCCGATCTTGACCTTCTCCCAAATGGGCATCTCCGGTTCTGGCTCGGAACAGCCCATAAGGCAGAAAACAGATAACAGAATACAGAATACAGGAGACAGAAAGAATCCCGTTCGGCGTTCGGCGTCCGGCGTTCTGCGCATGGAGTGCTTAGGACGGCAAAGAACCCGGAACGCAGTACGCAGCACGCAGCACGAATCTCGAATGGCACAAATCATAAAAACAGATTATCAATTACACAATCAACTGTCAACAAAATCGCATCGATTCTGGATGCTCGTAAGAATCGAGGGTCTGTCAATTTTCTTGACTGGCTCGGCGGTTTGGTTTTTAATGATGCGGTTGTTATGTAAAAAGACGATTCGAATTAGAAAGGTTCAATTGAAATGAAAGTCAGCAAACGAGCCCGGGAAGTACCGGTTTCGGCGACGATCGCTGTGACTTCGCGAGCGCAGGAATTAAAAGCAGAAGGCGTGGACGTGGTCGGCTTCGGCGCCGGGGCGCCGGATTTCGATACGCCCGAATATATCAAAGAAGCCGCGATTGAGTCGCTCAAGGCGGGTCAGACGAAGTATACACCCGCGGCGGGCATTCCCAAGTTGCGGAAAGCCATCGCCGAGAAGCTGCGGCAGGAAAACGGGCTGGACTATAAGCCCGAGCAGGTTATTGTCAACATCGGCGGTAAGCACTCGGTTTACGAGGCGATGCAGGCGGTGCTGGATCCGGGTGACGAGGTGATTATGCAGACGCCTTACTGGGTTACGTATCCGGAAACGATAAAGCTCGCCGGAGCTACCGCAAAGATTATCGAAACCGACAAAAGCACCGAATACAAAATCACGCCGGAGCAGTTACAAGCGGCGATTACGGACAAAACCGCCATGCTGTTGCTTAACTCGCCCAATAATCCGGGCGGATTTACTTATACGCCGGACGAGCTAAAAGCCATTGCGAAGGTTCTCGAAGGGACAAATGTAATGGTTATTTCGGACGAGATTTACGAAAAGCTCATCTACGGCGATACGAAGTTCGTGAGCTTTGCTTCGTTGAGTGAAGATGCCTTTAACAGAACGCTGACGCTGAACGGCTTCAGCAAGACTTACTCGATGACCGGCTGGCGGCTCGGATATACCGCCGGGCCGCTGGAAGCCATCAAGGCGATGGGGCGTTTGCAGTCTCACATGACCTCGAACGCCGTTACCTTCGGCCAATACGCGGCGATTGCGGCTTTGGGTGAGCCTTCAGCGGCGGCAATCGAGCAGATGAGGGCCGAATTCGAGCGGCGGGGAAAATATATGGCCGAGCGGCTGAACGGCATTGAAGGCATCGAATGCGCCGAGGCCACAGGCGCTTTTTACTGTTTCCCTGATGTTTCCGCCCATTATGGCCGAAATATTAATGGTGCCAAGATTACCGGCAGCATGGATTTTGCCAAAGCACTGCTGGAACAGGCCAACGTGGCCGTGGTTCCGGGTCTGCCGTTTGGATGTGACGATAATGTGCGTTTGAGTTTTGCCTGTTCGATGGAGCAGATTACCAAAGGATTAGATAGACTTCAAGAATGGCTAAGTCAGTAAAGAGCAAGAAACGCGGCGTCCCCACCCCAAGAGTGGAAGATACTACGCTCTCCGAACAGGCAGTACAGGCGGTCAAGCACAGGGCATTATCCGGGTGGCCTATGATTTTCGGCTGGCTGGCAATGCTCATTTTTACGTTTCATGCCTGCACTCACATGGTCGCCGCCGGCGATACCTGGGTTGCGATGGCCTGCGGGCGGCATTTCGTCAATCACGGCGTCGATACAGTCGAGCCGTTCAGCGCAAACTCGCACAAAGCAGGGCCGACGGAAGAAGAGATTAAGACCTGGCCTGACTGGGCACAGTGGATTACAAACAAAGTAGGCCTCAAGACGGTTAAGGCCGTGCATCCCACCGGCTGGGTCAACCAGAACTGGCTGACGCATGTTATCTTCTATTTGCTGGTTCCCAAGTCGTCCTATGCTGACGGTATGAGCTTTTCGTCGAATGCGCTGGTTTACTGGAAGTTCACAATTTACATATTAACCGTAATTTGTGTCTATTACACCGGCCGGCTGTTAGGGGCTAATCCCGCGCTTTGTGCCGTATTTTCCTGCTTCGCGATGTTCACAGGGCGTTCGTTTCTCGATGTTCGCCCGGCAGGCTTCTCGAATCTGCTGGTCGCCGTCTTTCTGATGATACTCGTGCTGACCACGTATCGAAACATACTGTATATATGGCTTATCGTCCCGCTGACGGTTTTCTGGTGCAACGTTCACGGCGGATACATCTACGTCTTTATCATGCTGGTCCCATACGTGGGTCTCAACCTCCTAACGAGCATCTCGAAAAAAAGGTTCATCTCCATCGGACGAAAAGGAATATACCACGCGATGGCCGCCGGCTTTGTCGCTTTTATAGCGATGATTTTATTCAATCCGTTCCATTTTACGAACCTCACTCATACGTTCGTCATCAGCGTCAGCGAACACGCCGAGCGGTGGCGTGACATTCACGAGTGGAGGTCCGCTTTCGACTGGTCCAACCGTGTCGGTACGGGTTTTCCTTTTTTATTACTTTATATTCTCAGTATCGGCTTACTTGTTCTCTGGCTGTTCTGTCGCTTTCTCAGGCCGCGGTTTCTCAAAGCGCCGAAAAATGAGCTTGAGGCCCAGAAAAGGGCGTACAACAAGCTTTCAATGGTTTTCGGCTACGTGGGGGCCGTGCTGATCAGTTGGGTGACATTTGTCAGTTTTTCGCTTCTTGAGCTCGATGCCCTCAGCTTCTTCTGGTGTGCCGTATTTGTAGCCATTATCATGCTGAGCGTTTACAAAAACGTTCATTTCATTTACCTGGCGATTCTGTTGACCCTGCTGGCCTTATGGTCGGGCAATCCGAACGCCGGTTATAACGGCAGATATTTCTTTCCTTTCGTAATCCTGCCCGTGTATGTCGTACTGTATATTCTTGCTTCGCTTTTTTCCAAGTCGGTAAAATACAAGCCAGTGAACATTGGCTTCGTGGCCCTGGCGGCTTTCGTCTCGCTGCTGATGATGGTAGTTATCTTCAATCCGTTCAAGTTCGAGATGCCGGTATGGAACGTGGGGCAATTCTTTGGCCTGCAACGGACGTGGCGCCCGGTGTACGAGCGTAACGTCGGATTGTCCTATTCGCGCTTATTCGACGCATTTTTTATTCTGAATATGGCCTCGATTATTTTATGGCTTGTAATTCCCTACCTGGAAGAAGTCATCGGCCGGGCACAAAGCCGGTCAAGTCAGAAGCCTGAAGGCCGGATGTATGAATTTCCCCGGATCGATCCGGCGGTAATCACCATCGCCGCCCTGACGATTTATATGGCCGTCCGTTCCCGCAGGTTTATACCTATCGCCGGGATAGCCGCATGCCCGGTGGTGGCGATGTTAATCGACCAGCTCGTTCGCGGGATTTCGGCAATCCGGAACTTCTATAAAAAGAACCGCCTGACTGTCTCATCGATGCCGAATATCCTGGAAAGGTCTTTTATAGTTGCCGGGATTGCTGCCGTTCTGTTTTTCGGTACGTGGTGGGGGCTTAAGTTCAAGTGTGTTTATCTCGATCCGTGGCCATCGGACCCGAAGCTAAGCTCCGTTTTTATGCGTATGACCGCCTCGGACGCCAAACCTTTCTACGCATTGAAGTTCATCAAAGATAATAAGCTGGAAGGTAAAATGTTTAACTACTGGACGGAGGGCGGTTTCATCGCCTGGGGCCAGCAGCCCGATCCGAAGACGGGCAAAACGCCTCTGCAGTTGTTCATGGACGGCAGGGCACAGGCTGCATACGACCGCACAACCTTTGACATCTGGACACATATTATGTCCGGGGGGCTCCGCGGTTCAGTCGGTTACGAAATCATGCGGGCCGCCCAGATGAGAGCAAGTACGACCGGGCAGAAGCTGGGAGACATATTGACAGACGATGATTATGTCAAAATCGGGCGCTCCATGAACGATGAGCTTGAAAAACGCGATGTCTGGATTGTCATGATGCCATCGGCCGTATATAACGATCCCGACCAGACGAGTTCTTATCACGCGATAAAAGCATTAGAACGCAATCCGAACTGGCCTATTGTATTTTTGAATAACCGGCAAAAATTGTTCGTCGATGTAAGAACGCCCAGGGGCAGGGAGCTTTTCGACGGTATATTCAACGGCAAGACAATCTATCCGGACGAATATCACAAAAACCTGATTCGCGCCCATAGCTGGCTGTATTATCGTCAGGGGATAGAGGAAAAAAAGAAGGCCCTTGATTTCGCAATAACGGCATTCAACCTAAACCCGATGCCTAACACTATTCTTGAAATACTTCTGATGGGTTCGAATTTTTCCGAGCTAAGCCCCAGCGTAAATAAGTTCTGCCTGGACTATTTCAGCGAGTTTACGGAAAAAGAAAAGGTTTGGGCCAAACAGGACGGCTACCGGCACAAAGTTGAGGCGGTGCGATTGGTATGCTACCATCTTAGGAAGCTCGCTCAGACTCAGAGAAATACGAAACTTATGAAATTTTACGCCGCCAAGGAGAATGAATATTTGAGTGAATTGGGCAGAATACATCGGAGCAAGAGGTGGTAATGGTTTCAATCAGCATTTTTTTCCCATGCTACAACGAGCAGGAAAATGTTGGCCTGGCCGTTGAAAAGGCACTTGCGGTCATGGAGGAGCTCAATGCTGATTTCGAGGTAATCGTCGTCGACGACGGCAGCACGGACGGTACAGGTCAAATCGCCGACGAGATTGCCGCCCGTAACAGCAGGGTAAAAGTGGTACATCATCAAAGCAATCTTGGGTATGGGGCGGCGCTGCAATCAGGTTTCAAAGCGGCAACAAAAGAGCTTGTCTTTTACACCGACGGCGACGGCCAGTTCGATATTAATGAAATGCCGGCATTACTGCCTTTGATGGAGCAGTATGATATTGTGAGCTGCTACCGGCTGAATCGCCGGGATCCCATAATTCGCAAGATCAACGGCTGGTGTTGGACGAAACTGGTCTGCCTGCTGTTCAGCCTGAAAATCCGCGACATCGACTGTGCTTTCAAGCTGTACAAAAGGGAGATTTTCGACGACATAAAGATGTCGAGCACCGGCGCCCTGATCGACACCGAGATACTGGCACGCGCCGCCCGCAAAAATTACAGTATAACTCAAAAAGGCGTGCATCATTATCCGCGTCCGGCGGGGTTATCGAGCGGTGCAAATCCGAGCGTGGTTCTGCGTGCGTTCAAGGAGCTCTTCAGCTTGCAGCGCAGAATCCGGAGCGGAAATTGATTACTGAAATGAAATACGACATTGAAATTATAATATAGATATTATGAACGAGGGAAAATTCAATTTGTTTATCTACGGCTCGCTCCGTGACAGCAGAATCTTTCAATCGGTCAGCGGTTTTAGTTTTTCAAGAAAGGCTTCCAAGCTCGACCACAAGACATTTTTTGCCGAACCCGCTTTGCTGCCTCATTACCGTCGGGTCAGCCCGGACAATGTTTATTACTATGCCATTGCAGCAAAATCTTCGAGGATTGACGGCTTCGTAATCTATGATATTCCCGCCCCGGCAATGGCTGAAATCGACAGGTACGAAGGCAAGCGTTATGAGAGAGAGAGCGTTCGGGTCAACACGGCAAACGGTTCCGTGGAAGCCCAGGCCTACTTAGTTACCCATGACTCGATGGAAAAGCACTTCGGTGACAGGTTCCACGTTAACCTGATACATGAGTTGTGGCTGCGAAAACGCATCGAGAAATTCATCAAACGCCGCACTCGTCCCGGCGAACGAACAGTGGACGCCGAATCGGAACGCGGTGCCGATCGAGAGCTGCTCGCAACTACCGAACGCGATCTGGTTATGAGCCATTATCGTACGGATGCCGTTAGCGATTATTATCTTGAGCACGAGCTGGACCGTCCCCGCCCGAGTATAAAAGAAGTGTATGACAATCCACATGCCAGGCCGTTTATCAACAATTATCTGGCTTTAGTCGTCAAGCAGGTCCTGCTCAATCAGCTCGAGAAACGAACCCAGTCCCGATACCGCTTTGAGCTCGACCGTTTGCGCACTTCAGACAGGTATTTCAACCGGTCGGTGAGTTTGCTCGCGGCTCTTCAAATGATTAACGAAAATAAAGGTGCCGTCAACCTGATTGTGGACGAATGCCTCAAAACGATGCCCTATGAAAGCAATGATCTTATCGACTATGTTAAATACGCCGTACGTGCATCGAAAAGTATGTTCGATACTCGCGTGGCCGGCGCAAAACTGACTCGAATACGTTCGAATTTACAACCCGGACTGGTTCCACTTGGAATTGAGGTCGAGCTGAGTAACGTCGGGGCGGCGGCCGTCGAGCCGCAGCGAAGCATCCAAAAGCTGGTCGATCCGGTTTATGACGGATTCAAATATTTCTACGATTTTCACCTCGATGTATTGAGCTGGAAGCTCGGCGGATATATTGACGACCACTCCGGCTCGACCGACCAGGCGCAGCGCAGAGGCTTTTTAGAACTTGCGCCGGGAAGACTGAATATCGCGGGGGAACTGTCACGTCCGGCGACGGGCGATCCCTGGCTGCTTAATAAATTGATTAACGAGATCGTCAATTTCTATGATATTCACCCGCACAGTTTGCATCTTTCTCTTCAACTTCGGAAAAACCAGCTCGGCAAACAGAAGATTCTGCCGCTGGGTTTTGTCAAATGTCTGCTCGTTCTGGGCGGCGGAACGGAGCGAAAGGGTACGGGCCGGCTGTGGGTTTCGAGAATGGGACATGACGAGATCAAGCAATACGGGTACGGTGAAGAGCTTGTCTTTGCCAGGACCAGTAAGCGCAGGTGGTACCTTGGTGGTGACGATATCGCAAACAAACCGCCGGCACAGGCAACTACGTACGTTCAGCAGTACAAATTTATTCGTCTGGAAAAAAGAGCCAACTATGAGCCTTTGATCATGTGCCTGAAGGGTTTGCAGCTATCCTACAATCCCGCCGATTATTTGACCGCCGAACAATTAAAGAACAATCCAAGATTGCAGCAGCAATACGGGCAGTTGAAGGAGTGGGCCGTCGAGCCGACTCAAATCAGTCATCAGATAATCAGCAGATTTGTCAGAGCTGTCCAGGACGGTTTGATGAACGAAGGACACCGCCGGCCCGCCCACAAGCTGCACTACATCGACTGGGCGCTCAGCGCGATTGACGTTCAGCTAAGAATGTTCAACAAGCAGCTCAGGCAGATATCGTGACACCGAACACGCGGTCGCGTTATGTCTCGCGCATCTCCTTCACTTTTTCCTTTATGAAATCGGCTGTACGGCAAGCGGCATCTTTACCGAAAACAAGGCACTTGTGCATCCCGGTATTAAAAGACTGTACGAACTCTTCCGAATTGAAAGTCGAAGGTGCCGAGTCTGTGCCGGAAGAATTGACTTTACCCTCGGGTGTGGGTGCCAGCATGTAGATTGCGGTGGCGAAGCCGGCAAAATAGACGATTAGCAGGAAAATGAATTTGGATCTCCAGCCTCTTACTCTCACTAAGTTTCCCCCTTCCTGAAAAACTTTTCCTCGGCCGCTCCCCCCACCTGGCCTTTATTTAGTCTCTATTAAATAATACTACGAAAAACAACGGATGCCAAACGGAAAATACAATTTTTATTCTTGGTTCCTGTTTGGCTTATAGCGTATAATTCGATATATTCGACAGTAAGGATTGGATTGCTGAAGATAAGGAGGATTAGTGGATACGAAAAATAGAATAGAGTATTGGCTGCAAATCGGGCACTACGGTCTGGTAAGCGCAAAAGCGATGCTTGAAACGAGAAGGTTTCTGTACGTCGGCTTTCTATGTCATCAAGTTGTGGAGAAATGTCTGAAAGCTTACTACTGGCATACTCAGAATAAAGAGCCGCCTTATAGCCATAACCTCCTGTTACTTTCAGAATAATCGGGATTTGACGATCTCGCCGGTGAGGAGCATTTGTTACTCTTCAACGAACTCATGCCGCTTAATATACAGGCCCGTTATCCGGAAGACAGGGAGCTGTTATTGAAGTCGCTTACCGCCGATAAATGCGGCGATTTATATAAGAAGACAAAGGACTTCTACAAATGGATAAAGAGATTGTTAGGATAGCCCAAATCTACGCACAGAAGGTCAGAGACTTTATGCCGGTAAGTATGGTGATACTCTATGGCTCCCATGTGCGAGGCTCTTCGGGTAAATACAGCGATATTGATATTGCCGTGGTAGTGGAGAAATTTAGGGGCGACTACCTCAGAACAAGCGCTCAACTGTTTAGCCTTGTCCGTGGCGTAAATAAACGTATTGAGCCCGTTCTTTTGACGCGTGAAAATGACAAAAGCGGTTTCCTCGAAAGCCTGCTTAAAAAAGGGAAGATTATCTACAGTTGTGACTAAAATTATAAGACCATAGATATTAGCGCACTTCTGACTTCCCGTTTAAAACCTCACTAAGTGTCTCACAAACAACGGCGATCTGGTCTTTGGTCAGATGGTTATGGAAGGGCAGGGCGATAGTTCTTTCGCCGGCGGACTCGGTAACGGGAAAATCGCCCGGCTTGTATCCGAATTGCCCGGCGATAAACGGCATCAAATGCACGGGCGGAAAATAATTGCCGACCTGGATATTTCGGCTTTGCATCTGTCGTAAAATCCTGTCTCGCTGCTCCATTGTGAAGCCCTCGGCGAGCCGGACAACGAATACGAACCAGCTCATATCGCAGCCGGCCGGCTCGACCGGCACGATCAGCCGGTCCTCGCCGGCAAGCATTTTGCTGTACCATTCCGCGACCTGCCTGCGTTTTGCTTTGATTTCGTCGATTCTCGATAGCTGCACGATGCCCAACGCACAGTTGATATCGCTGAGACGGTAATTGTAGCCGAGCCTCACGTGGGCCAGCCAGCCGCTGCTTTTGCCTCTTCCCTGGTTGCGAAGCGAGATGCACGCATCGGCCAGATTGTCGTGGTCGGTCAAAATCATGCCGCCTTCGCCCGTGGTTATCTGCTTGTTGGGATAAAAGCCGAAAACGCTCATCTTGCCGAACGTCCCGACTTTTTTCCCGTTCAATGCCGAGCCGAGGGCCTCGCAACTGTCTTCGATGACCGTGAGATTGTGTTTTTTCGCGATTTCACAGACGGCGTCAAATCCGGCGGGATTGCCGAAGACTTCCACCGGCAGAACGGCCTTTGTCTTTTCGGTGATAGCCGGTTCGATTTTAACCGGATCGATATTCAAACTGACCGGGTCGATATCCACAAAGACCGGTCTGGCGCCGGCCATCATAATAGAGGTTGCCGAAGCTGCGAAAGTAAACGGTGTGGTAATTACCTCGTCGCCCGGCTCGATGCCCAGCGCCATCATGCACAAAAATAAACCGCTCGTGCCGCTGTTTACGGCAACGGCTCGTTTTGTGCCTATATACTCGGCGAAAGCCCGCTCAAATTCCGCGAGTTTGGGACCGAGCGACAGATCGGGACTGCGAAGAACGTCACAGACGGCCTCGATTTCCCTTTCAGTGATATCCGGCCGAGACAAATGTATGCACATAACGAAATCACCTAATTACATAAGAGGACAAGAACAATTAACGAGATTGTACCGCCCGCACACGATAAATCAAAGCATTTTCGATACATAATACGGCGGCAAAACTGAGTCGTTTTTAGCTCTATAGGATTAGTCCTTTGGGTATATAGCAGGAACACTTATAGGACGTCATATAGTAAAGACCGCCGTTTATTTGCTGCTAATATGAGAATTGCAATTGTTTGTTAAACAGTCCCCGATTTAAAACCGAATATAAAAACGCTTTGATAAACGAATGGTGGGAATCGCGATATGTCAAAAGGCAAAAATGTACTGACAACGGGAGATGTGGCCAGGATTTGTCACGTTGCTCCCCGAACAGTTTCGAAGTGGTTTGATAACGGCCAGCTCAGAGGCTATCGCATACCCGGCAGCAAAGACCGGCGAATACCCGTCAGCGAGCTGATTCGCTTTATGAAAGTCCATAACATGCCGACTTCGGACATTGCGGTCGGCAAAATCCGTGTGCTCATAGCAGACAGCAACGCCAAAATATCTTCGTCTCTTGCCGATAGTCTGCGGAGCAAGACCGACTACGAAGTGCAAACCGTCGGCAGCAATTTCGAAACGGGCTCGTTAATCCGGAAATTTTCGCCGCACGTCCTGCTGCTAAGCCTCCTGGCTGATAACATCGACGCCACGGCGGTATGCAAAGGCATTCGTGAAGATGAGGAGCTGCGGACAATCAAGATAATCGCTCTCGTGAACCAGTTAAGCGATTCGGAATCGGCGGCCCTGCTGCAAAAGGGCTTCGACGGTTACGTATCGTACTCCGCCGACCCTGTCGAGGTAATCAAGAGAATCGAAGAGGCGATAGCGATCATCTATTAGCCGCTAAGAAGTCTCCGCGGTTTGCCTGAAAAAGTGAGGCGGCAGGGGGGCAATTCCTTAATAGTCTTTGAAGCTTCTCATCCATTCTGGCCAGTCTTCCGGGCTGGCAAAGCCGGCCCTGGTCCAGGGGCCTGCTGTGTTGAAGCCGCGATGCCACTTCAATGTCCAAAGCTCCTTGAGGCCGACTTTCCTTGTAGTCCAGTCCATGAACAGGACGTTTACCGCCGCATCGTGCCTATTGATGCAGAAAATGCGCATCTCATCGCCGCCAACGCCGACGCCAGATCTCGGCTCACCCTCGAATGTCGGCGGGCTGTCGGTCGGGAATGGCTGGCCGTCGGAACGCCAGGCGCCGTCCGCCATTACCGGCGCGTTGCTCAATCCTTTATTATTGATACTTCTCCAGTAATCCTCGAGTTTCCGGTTGCCGCTGGTATCGTCGCTGTCGTATATCCACTCGTTGAGGGCGTAGCTGCCGCAGCGGACGCCGTTGTTTTCAATGATTGCATAGCGGATGGGTGCACCTTCGGCGTAGGTTTTTGTGGTCATGGGGCAGTATAGCAGGTCCTCACTGTCGGAATAATACTCCACCAGCCTGCGCATCCAGTCGTAGGCGAGGTAGTCGGGGAACTTGCCGTTGTTTTCGTCGGTGTACATCGCCCAGACGAGCCCCCATTGTTTGAGATTGCCCTGGCAGAGCACGGTTTTTGCCTGTTTCCTGACCCGCTGCAGGGCCGGCATCAAAATCGACATCAATAATGCGATAATGGCGATTACTACCAGAAGTTCGATTAATGTAAATGCCCGCCGACGGCTCAAAATGATACTCCTTCCGGGGTCATAGAAATAACTTAATGAAAGTTCGGAAAAAAGAAACCTTTCAGCAATTCCCTGCCATTAAGAAAACCGGCCGTTCTTTATTGGCTTAGTAATCCTTAAATCGCCTGAGCCATTCGGGCCAGTCTTCGGGCCGGGCGCCGCCCGCAGTTGTCCACGGTCCGGTCGTGACATACGCGCGATGCCATTTCAATGTCCACAATTCCTTGAGCCCAACATCCCTTACGGACCAGTCCATGAAAAGCAGATTTATAAAGCCATTGTGCCGATTGATGCAGAAATGGTTCATCTCCTGCGAAGTGCCTTGATCCATTATACCAAAAGCATCCATATACTGTGATGGAGTATCGGTATGGCGGGGCCAGGCATCGTACCAGGTGGAATCACCGAAAACCGGTATCATGTTTGTGCTTACCGGCCTTCCTTCTGTTTCCCTCGTATCGGGTCTTACGGTCGAGTTGTTCTGAGTATTTCTCCAGAACCATTCCAGCAAACGGGCTCCGCGGTCCACCTGCACGGAATTTGTCCAGGAATTGATGCCGTAACTGAAGACATATTCGTCGAGATAAGCGGCCTTAAACGTGCCCCAGTCCATATTGTTTTGCATGATTCTTGTGGCCGTCGGGCACAGGAGCATGTTCGCATTATCCTTGTAGTACGGCTGCAATGCGTTCATCCACACACCACCACTTGTACTTATATCTCTGTTATTGAAGTAGCCGTCGTAGTCGTCCGTGTACAGCTTGAAGATAAGACCCCACTGTTTCAGTCTGGCCTGGCAGCTAACCTTTTGCGCCTGGTGCTTGACCCGGTTAAGTGCCGGCATTAAAATCGCCATCAGAAGTGCGATAATGGCGATAACGACCAGAAGCTCGATTAATGTAAATCCCCGCCGACCGCTCATAATGATACTCCTTTTATGGCCTGAATAGGAACTTTACGGAATTTCAGCTAAAATAGAAACTTCTTAGGAATCACCTACCATTAAGAAAGGCCAGTCTCGAAAGGCTGGCCTTATACTTTTTTAGTAATCTTTATAGCGTCTGAGCCAAACCGGCCAGTCCTCAGGCCGGACGCCGCCGGCTCTCGTCCACGGACCCGCCGTCTCGAAAGCGCGATGCCATTTTAATGTCCAGTTCTCCTTTAGGCCGACGGGTCTAACGGACCAGTCCATAAACAGGAAATTGACGAATCCGTTGTGCCGGTCGATGCAGAAGTGGTTCATTTCTCCCGAAGTACCCTGATCCATTATACCAAAAGCATCCCCGGTTTGCGAGGGAGTATCGGTGTGACGGGGCCATGCATCATGCCACGTGGAGTCAGCAAATACAGGTATTTTATTTGCATTTTTTACCCCCACGCAATTCTTCCAGAACCATTCCTCCAATCGATCGCCGCGATTGCCGTGCATGTAGTTAGTCCAGGAATTAATGCTGTAGCTGAAAACATAACGTTGCGAACCGCCGCCTGGAGTCGAGACTGTGCGTTCGGCCGCCTTAAACGTACCCCAATCGCTCGCATTAGCCATTAGCCTCGTAGCCGTAGGGCATAAAAGCAAATCCCAGTTATCCTTGTAGTACGGTCGCAGCGCGTTCATCCACAACGTAGTCTCGCCGACACCCCAGCCTTCATTAAAATAACCGTCATAGTCATCGGTATATATTTTAAAGATAAGGCCCCACTGTTTCAGCTTCGCCTGACACGTAACCGATTGGGCCTGGCTCTTTACACGCTGTAAAGCCGGCATCAATATCGACATTAACAACGCAATAATGGCGATTACCACCAGAAGCTCGATCAAGGTAAACCCTCTTCGCTTGCTCATCCTAATACTCCTTACACATTGGGAGAATAATATTTTCTTAAATTTAAGACTGACTTTTAGCTATTTTACCAAAGGTTTGGGTAAATTTCAAGCAGTAAATGACGTTTTTTTCACCCGTCTCAGTTTATATTATTTCGTTCTTCTTTCAAGCATACGGGTCAGCAGCTTTACCAACTGCTCGGAATTAACTTGCTGTTCGTGTCCATCGACGAATGTGAGTTCATATTTGCCGTCGGGCAGCTTACGTTGCATCAAAACGGAATTGGCATCCTTAATATCGATAGAATCGCCGTACCATATCGCGTTTTTATCCCTTTCAAGCAAATGTTCGTATTTTGACCTGGCAATCGCGATGTGGTCTTCGTCGACACCACCCCAGTATTTAATCAGAAGCATGCCGTCCTTAAAAATTCCGGCTCCTATAGACTCCCGGCCGCCAAATAAATTCAATAGTAAAATCATGGCAATGATGATTACTGCCGCTGCGACTGATTTGCTCAACCTCAAATCAATGATAATATTGACCGTATCCCAGCCGATTTTATGCCGGGACAGCCTGTGTGGGATTCGCTGCTTAATCTCCTCGCCGAGACTGGGACGAACCGGCTCGGTCTGATTTTGGCCCAGTTCAGTCAAAAGTTCTTTGATTTGCTCTTCTTTCATCGCGGCACCCTTTAAATCATTTCCTTTCTCAAGGTTTTTAGTGCTCTGTTCAGCCTGCTTTTGAAAGTCCCTTGATTTAAGCCCGCCGCCTCTGTTGCCTCGGCAATCGTCAATTGCTGCATATAATGTAAAATAATCGTTTCTCTGAGCTTTGACGGTAATCTTTCCACTGTATCTCTCAAACGTTCCAACTGCTCGTTATGCTCCACTTTCTCATGCTCTCTCATGCCGTTATGCGGCTTTTCAAGGCCTTCGATTCCGACGATTTCCTTGTGTTTGTGTTTGCGCCAATGCAGCTTCGAAACATTACTTGCGATGCGATAAATCCAGCCATTTAATGCTTTGGCGTCTTTCAACTGGCCTATATGGTGCCAGGCGTTGAAAAAACACTCCTGCGTCAGGTCTTCACTTACCTGGCGATCATGGCCGGATCTCCTCATAAACAAATAAATCTGCTGATAATACGCATCTACAAGTTCGGCGGCTGCCGTCCGGTCACCGTCTCTTAATCGCTCCACAAGGGAATCTCGGCTTTCGATCAAATGCTGTTTATCTCTGTCAAGATTGCGCTTTGTACGCTTTGTATTCTTAAGATACGCCAAATCATCCTTCTGTTCTGCTAATTTTGCCTTTTTTTGCATATATTTGTAATTTCCTAATCAGGCAGTTGACAGTGTATCTTTAAAGCTGTCAGCTTGCAACATCAAATCCGCTTAACAGCGCAGATGCAGAAGAATCAAGAAAATGGTTGATATGACACTTTTGTTGTGGAATAATACGGCACCGTATGAAAACCAGGATGAAAAAACTACTGACTCTAATCGGATTTGCTCTTTACCTGTGCAGCCTGGCGAGCGGCGAGTTGGCGGAGCAGATCGACGGTATAATCAGTGAATCTTTACAGAAAAGAGTCCAGTTTTCCATTCGTATCATAGAGGCCGATTCCGGCTGGACGGTTTATGACCACGACGCGAGAGAGCTGATGATACCGGCCTCGAATATGAAAATTATTACAAGTGCGGCAGCTTTGAAATACCTGGGGCCGAATTTTGAATATAAGACAAAGGTAGGGCTTTGCGGCAACGCACTCGTAATCATCGGAAGCGGCGATCCGCTGCTGGGCGACGAGAAAACCGATGCCAAATATGGCCGGGAGCCGGGCTGGATTTTCAAAGAAATCGCAAACGCGCTGAGATCCAAAGGTATTGGAACCATCGAAGGGATTATTATAGACAGTAGCGTCTTCGATAACGAGCGCGTGCATCCGAGCTGGCCGGAGGAAGATTTGAACCGCTGGTACGCGTGCGAAGTGAGCGGGCTAAATTATAACGACAACTGCATCAAAATCAGTGCAAAGAATATCGGCGGCAAAGTGGCCGTCTTTGTCGATCCGCAAACCTCTTTCGTATCGCTCATCAACAAGGTCGTGCCGATATCGAAGGGCAGCGGTGCCGTGGGAACATATCGCAATCGTCACCCTAACAGGCTGACCGTTTTCGGCAAGTGCAAAGACGAGGTCGGCCCGTTTGACGTCGCAATTGAAAGGCCCGCCGCATATTTCGGATTTCTATTGTACGAGAATCTTGCCGAGATGGGAATCGATGCGAAGGGACATCTCGTCGAAAAAACGCTGGAAGACGGCGGCGATTTTATTCCGCTCGTCGAATTCAGTACGCCGCTGAACGATTGTCTGGTACGCTGTAATAAGAACAGCCTCGGACTGGTCGCCGAGGCAATGCTCAAAACCGTCGCCGCAATGAACAATACGGATAAGAAAAACGGAAGCTGGGAGAGAGGACGGGAACTGATTTCCGAATTTCTTACGGGGCTCGGAATCGATAAGAGCCAGTTCTATATTGACGACGGCAGCGGCCTCAGCCGGCAAAACGAGCTTACCGCTTACGCCATAACGACAGTTTTATCGGACATTTATAAGGGCGACAACTGGCAGTTGTATAAGGATTCGCTTGCAGTAGGGGGGGTAGAGGGAACGCTCGAAAGATATTTCAAAGAGGAAAAGTACAAGGGTAAAATCTTCGGCAAGACCGGGTATATCAACAGCGTCAGGTCGCTCTCGGGTGTATGTGTCACCGGGCGGGGCGATTACATCTTTTCGATCCTCTCCAACAACACCAACGGCCAAACCCGAACGGTCATCAACAACATAGCAAAGGCAATCATCGATGACGCGGCAGATGAGACTGTGAATTTGGCTGAAAGCCCGGCTCAGTAGCACCCCCGGCGGCTATTGCAGTTGGACTACGGCGATCTCGTACACGCCCACTTGCGGCACGATAAATGTCACGAAGCCGTCTCGTTCCTGAAACATCGCTTCAAGTTCGCTGCGGCGCTCCGGGCTGACGATAGTGACGGTTTTCGCCCGGCGTCCGGAGGGTAAACGCAGGCGGATTGAAATATTTTTCACGGGATTGTCGGCGTTGTAATTCAGCAAATGAACGAGGCGCATGCCGGGTTGTTCGGTCAGCTCCGAACAGAGTCCGGATCCGGCCCGGATTGAGACCGAAAGCCGATCATCGCAGGCTCGACGGACGGCGGCGACAACATTCTCGTTTTCCTCGATTCGCACGACATTGGCGGCCGGAAGGTCTTCCAGTGCCGGCCGCTCCCGCGGAATCAGCCACTCGTCGTATATGCCCGCCGGACCCACGATGCAGACCCGTCCGCCTGAGTTCACGTACCGCCTGATCTGCCCTGTCTGCCGATCCGACAAAGCCGAACATCCCGCGAGAACCAGAACGCGATAGCGATTCAGATCAGCCAGGTGGTGGTCATAAATGATCTGGAAACACACCCGGTTTTCGATAAGGGCCTGTTCGACTCGATGTGTGAGCCCGGCGTGTTTCGAATCCGCGAATACCTGTGAGGGCAAACTCCTCAAGACCGCGGCGTCGGCGACAACTTCGACGTTACGCAGCAGGTCGCGGCGCGTGTGAAAAAACCGGATGAACGGAGCGAGAGTTTTGGAAACCGGCTCTTTCGAACCCGGCTTGGCGACGATCCTGGCGTACTCGAACCAGCAGATGCACCCCAAACAATCGCGGTTGAACGCCATGGATTCGGCCATTTCGAGGGGCGTAGTAGTGTATGCAAAGGCGATGTTGTTCATCCGTCCGGCCACTTTGTACGTTCGTATGCGCGTGTGTAGCTGCCCGCCATTGTAGCCGGGAGGGCGTCCTTCGTCCCAGAATGCCTCGCCGCCCTGGAGAAGGCGCCCGTGGTCAACCGGGGGGCGAATGCGGTCTCGCGGACCGCCGGGATTGCACTCTATGAGAATGTCACCGCGAAGGGTCCGGGCGTACCGGCTCATGTCGTGGTAGGAATCTGCAAGCGACCGGCAGCAAAATTCCAGCCACGCCCGGCGCAGCATGGTTTCCGGCGGGCCGGTCATGGGCGGACGTACATTATTCAGGTCATTTACACCCATTTGCCTTAACTTCTCTGCGGTAAAGTTATTGCCGAGATAGTCCCTGAATCGTCGGACGGAGTTCGCATCCTGACCGGGGCCATACCCATAGTTATCGAAGTGCAGCAAATCGGCCCCGATGTCCTTGACGGCATATCGTACGAGTTGCCGGTAGAATGACTGAGCACCGGTGTTGTTACGATTCCAGCGATAGCGATATTTGGCGCTGCCATACGTTAGAGGCCGGCCGTTTGCATCGAGCAGCACCCAGTCTCTGGCCTTAGAATTTTCTTGAAACAACGGTTCCCAGAGAAAGGCCCCGCTGTAGTTGTAAACTCCAATTCGCAGGCCGGCGTCGTGACACATTTTCGCGAACCTGACCGCATCGGCCATGCTTTTGTGTTCCGCTTCGAGACCGGCACCTTTGTAGCAGTGCATCATGATGAAATTGACGCCGAGGGCTTTCAATTCGGCAATCATCTCGGGACTGTGCTCCCGCTCGTAGGCGGCAAGCTGTTCGGCGGTCGGCGTATAGCCGTCGCTGCCGTCGCGCCGAACGCGAAACAGCAGGGGCTCCCAACTGCCCGCCATGACGATCCCGTCCCGCCTGAGCCAGTCGGGTCGCTGCTGCCGCGGCAAAGTCAGAAGTTCGGCTCTCGCCGGGCAGGCTAGGAGAGATATAAGTACGATAACATGCCAAACGGGCGAAAAGGTTATTTTACGGATCGACAGGGCCGGTATTTCTTTGAATAGTTTTCTGTACATATCCTGTTTCCAAATCATGGCCTGAAGTAAACGATGGGGCCGTTTTCGTAATCTTTAATTTCCCAGTCCGGCGTAATTACCGACTTATAGATTGTTTCTTCGAGTCGTCCCATTTCCACGCCGAGCACGACCGCCGACGGTGGGTTTTTGTCGAGTGATTCTGCGAGTGTTTCTATGCCCGCCGTATGCGTTATCCGACGGTCCTCGGCAGGCAGGGAATCGGCTATCCGGTAGATTATCGCGCCGGCGGACAACTCGGTATAAATATCGCAGCCGCCTTCGAGAGCGTATAGGGGGGCCAGGGTAAGTACGAGCTTCGAGTTGCGATTTTCGAGCTTTCCGGCAATTTCTTCAGAGACCTTGTGGATTTGAATCGGGATCCAGCTTTTCGGCACGAGAGCTACGGGGGTTCTGTACAGGACAAACGGGTACGAGAGGACGGTTGCGAGCGATGAAACAGCCACCAGAGCCGCCGCTATTTTAAAGTGCACGATAACGCCGGATTTGACGGCAAGACTTCGCAAATAGGATAGCGGGAAGGCAAAGCCGATGACCAAAAAGGGAACCGGAATCGCGAGATACTGTCTCCACATTGTCGGCGGAATCAGGGCGATTATAAAAAATATCACAGGCAGCAGGGCGGCAAGCAGCAGGTTTATTCTGTTTGGAATCTTTAAGCTCCGGCGAAGGAAGAACACGCTGAGGCAGAAGTAAAGCGCCATCGCGATAAGGACGAAATACCCCGGTATCATCAGGCAGGTTAACGTCAGTTCAAATTTGTTATGAACCATCCCGATTTCGCGGAGCCATTGGCCGTAGAGCGACGGTATTTTCACCAGGTTGAGAAAGAATGCCCGCGGCGCCTGGGCTATCACCCAGACAGGCCAAATCGAAACAATCGCCCCGGCCAGCAAAAACGGCAGGGCGGTCCTGAATCTCTCTTTGATCGAGCGGGCGGGCACGCTCAGCAGCAGAACAAAAAACAACAGCTCGACAAGAATCGTGGTTACACGCATATAAGTGGCCAATGTAAGCAGGGCGCCTATGGCCGCGGTGCGCCAATATTTCGATTTTTGCTGAAAATCGGTGGATATGAACAGCCAGAAGGACAATACCACGCAGAAGATTACGATATCGTGGTTCCATGCGTAGCCGCTGGCATAATCGACGAGCGGATTAAATACGTACAGGACAACCGCCCCCAGGCCCAAAATCATGCCGCTAATCGAATAAGGCCTGAAAACGTGCCGGTATATGCCGACGATGCTAAGCATCACGAGAATGTCACACACGCAGGACAGAATTCTGCCCACGAGCAAATAGTGTGTCGTGTTAAACACCTTATACAAAGTTGCGCAGAGCAGCGGGTGGTATGGCATCTGGGCGGCGTATGAAAAATCCCTGTAAATCATCTTGCCCTGGCCCAGCATGACCGCGCCGGCGCAGTACATCTGTTCGTCACGGCCTACCGGCTTGAACATCGTATTTGCCAAGACGGCAAGCGACAAAACGGCAAGCAATAGAACAACTATAATATTAACTATTTTCGGCGACATATTGTTATTCAATTTTTATTTGAGTCCGGATACCATCTTACCATTCGGCAAGTTCTCCGAGAAGCTCCTCGACCAAATCCTTCATCGTTACTATGCCGACCGGTCTCCGGCGTCCGAAGCGGCCGGCCCTCATCACAAGAACAATCTTGTGGTTCTCCTTCTGCATGATATTCATTGCGTCTATAACAGTCATGTCGGCATTGAGTTTTCGTATCGGCGTTGTGATACCTCGCAGGTCGGCGAACTTTTCCGAAGAAGTTAGTGCCTCGTAAATACTGACAAATCCGATGATGTTACCACCAGGTCCTTCGGTGACCGGCAGGCGGGTAAACGCGCACCTGTTCAATTTATTCAACAGTACAGAATCGTCGGAATCGACGTCGACCGTCTGAACGTTGTGCATGGGAATCATTACCGAACCGATATGCACGTATGATATACCGACCAGCCGATTAATGATGTCACTCTGTATGGGGCCGAGAATCCCTTCTTCGTGCGTATCCTGCAGAATCGCCTGTACTTTGTGTCTTTGTGTCGATACGATGAACGTCCTGGAAGAAGCGGTAAGCCCTACCAGCCGGGCAAAAGAGCCCGATATGAATTTGAGAGCAGGTACGATACCGCACCAGCTCAAAAGTTTGTAAAAAGCGTAAAGGATCGGCGAGAAATAAGGCGTCAGCACATCCGCACGATAAAGAAATATGTTCTTGGGAATCAATTCGGAGAAGACAAACAGAACTGGAACCATCAGCAAAGTGGCGAATAATTCGGCTCTATGTTCGTATTCGACGCCGAACCGGCCCAGAAACGAACTGGTGACAAGGCTTGTGGCGAGATAGTTAACGAGATTATTGCCTATCAGCAGCGACAACAGCAGGCCGAAACTGTCGTGCAAAGAGCGGCCGAGAATCACAAAAGGTAATTGTTTCTTTTCGATGCCCAGTCTCATGCGAAGTCGACTGAGTTGATATAGACCGGTCTCGGAACCTGAGAACATGCCTCCCAGTATAACGCAACAGGCAACGGTTAATACTATGAGTGTGTTATCAATCATTGTTCTGGAACGGTTCAAGTGTTAACACGAGCGTTTTGATCCGGTGGTGTTGCACGTCTTCTACGGTTAACTTCAGATTTTTTAGATACGCCGAATCCCCCGGTTTGGGTATCTTGCCGAGAAGGGCGGTAACGAGTCCGCCGATTGTCACCATGCGGGTATGTGCCAGATCGATTCCGAACACGTCGGCCCAGTCGTGGATTGCGACGTTGCCCGACAGCCGATACTCGAAAGGCCCCGTCTGTTCGACCGGTTCTATATGGCTCGTCGGTTCGATCTGACCGAGCAGTTCTTCGGCGATATCTTCGAGGCGTACCGAACCGGCGATGCCGCCGTACTCATCGACTACGATCGCCATATCGCTTTGACTCCTGCGGAAAAATTCCAGCAGCGATTCGACCGTCTTTTGCTCCGGCACAAAATTGACCTTCTGGACAATCTTGTCCAGTGACACTTCCGGCTTCAGCAGAATCTGCCGCAGGTGAACCAGGCCGACGATGTTATCTACCGTACCGACGTAAACGGGTAGTCTTGTCAGGCGGTTTTCTTTCATCTTCCGCCGGGCTGTTTCGCTCGATTCGACGACATCGCAGGCAATCATGTCCACTCGCGGCCTCATTACGTGTCGAACTTTCAGAAAGCCGAGTTCTATCACCTCGGTAAAGAGTCTGTTTTCGTCGGCGGTAATCAATCCCTGTTTTCGGGTGGTCTCGATCAGGGATTTGAATTCACCTATGGTTATCGCCTTCGGCTGTCGTGACGGCCCAAGAAGCAGCCTTAAAACCGGTTCTAAAATGACGACTTTAAAAACCAGTTCGACCGGCCCGAATATCTGAAGGCAGAGATAGGCCGGCAGGGCGGCGGCAACACAGAAATTTCTTGAGTTGGCGTAGGCCAGGGATTTCGGCAGGATTTCACCGAGGAGCAACACCCCGGCAAAGCTCAGCAGGACGGCAAAGACGGCGGCCAGGCCGCCATAATCTTTGATCCGGATTATAAGTGTGCTGGAGACGGCAAAAAAAAGAACGTTGAACGTCATGTTGCCGAGCAGAAAGCAATTGAGCAATTTTCGGCGTCTGCTCAGGAGACTCGCGACCAGATGTTGGAGTTTGTGTTCGGATTTCTTAAGCAGGCTTATCTGCCTGGTTGATAGATTAAGAAAGGCTGTCTCTGATCCTGAGAAGAAAGCCGAACCGGCAAGCAGTATCATCATTAAAACAATTTTGGGCGCCACGGCCGCCATTAGCTACTACCCGATTTTGGTTTAGGCAAGTTTATCTTAAAATTGCTTCCGTTACCGGGTTTGGATTCTACCGAAATGCGGCCTTGATGTCTATCGATAATCATTTTGCAGAAGGCCAGGCCGATACCGGCTCCGGAATCCTCGGCCGGCGAGTTGTTATCGGCTTTTGTAGTGAAGAAAGTCTTGAAAATGTTTTCCAGGTCGGCCGGCTCAATGCCATTGCCCGTGTCGGCTACTTCGATTTCAACGGCCTCGGCCGTCTCTGTCGCTTTGATGGTTAAAACTCCGGCGCGGGGCAGGATTGCATCGCGGGCATTCAGAATCAGATTCATTAAAACCTGCTGAATCTGGACGGGCACAACGCAAACCGTCAGGTCGTCGGGAACCTGGATTTCCACGGTTATCCCGTCCTTGGCGAAATCCCTGCAAAGACAGGTGAAAATCTCTTCGATCAGACCGAGGAGCCGGACATTTGTCTTTTCCTGAGCGTCGCCGTTTACCAGGGCGAGCATACTTTCCATGATCTTCGATGCGCGTTCACAATTATTGGCCACTTTTCGCAGTGCCTTTTCGGTCAATGCTTCGTCGCCGGGATTGCCCAGGGCAAACGTCGCATAGCTTTTCAAAGGTGTGAGCAAATTATTTATTTCGTGGGCGATCATATGGCTGACAGTGCCGATATTGGCCAGGTGCTGGAGCCCGACGAGCTGGGATTTAAGTGCCTCATTTTGATGCTGCTGGACTTCCACCCGCCTGTGCAGTGAAAGACGTTTTTCCATAATACTTGCCAATTGTCTGCTCCTACTATAAAATTTGTACTCTATCGATGTATATCGACTTTTGAAGCGTTTTTTCTTGAACCCGGACATAGGTAAAATGATATACGGACGATGAACGAGCAAAGTATTTTAGACGAGCTTTTGGCATTGTTGGAAGCGAACGGCGTGACAATTCGCAACGAGCCGCTTGGCGGCTCCGGCGGGGGACTGTGCACGATTAAGGGCAAGTATATTTTCTTTTTGGATACCGAGGCTCCATCGATAACCTCGGCGGTAATGTGTGCCGAAGCGGTATCGAAAGTTGCAGATATCGAGCAAATATATATAAAGCCTCAAGTCCGCCATTTTATTGAAAATCACAGCAACCATACAACTTGAAAGGTAATTACATGATAAAAAGCAAATGGCCGGCAATACTGGTAATCTGTCTTGTGACAGTACTATGTCCCTTAGACGGCACGGTGGTATTGAATTCGGCGCAGGAAAACCGGACATTCGTCAACTCGGTCGGCATGAAATTCGTTCGCATCCGGCCGGGCTCCTTTCTGATGGGACAGAACGAGGGCGGCGATTGGGACGAGCGGCCCGCTCACAAAGTGAACATCACGAAATCTTTCGACATGGCTTCGACCGAGGTTACTAATGCCCAGTACGAGCAGTTCGACCCGAAACACCGGGAGCTTCGCGGAAAACTCGGCTTCTCCAAGCTGGACGATGAGGCGGTGGTTTTTGTAAGCTGGCACGAAGCGGCGGCGTTCTGCGAGTGGCTCTCGAAAAAAGAAGGCAGGCCATACCGTCTGCCGACCGAGGCCGAGTGGGAGTACGCCTGCCGTGCCGGCACAACTTCGGCTTATCACACCGGCGATACCCTGCCGGAAGAATTTCAAAAAAACGCCCGGATAACCTGGTTTCCCGATCCTGCCCGTCGCCGCAAGGGCGCTGAGCCGGTGCCGCTGACTGTCGCTCAGACCGAGGCTAATCCGTGGGGCCTTTTCGATATGCACGGCAACGTGGAAGAATGGTGTCATGACTGGTACGGCCCATACGAACAAGGCGAGCAGACGAATCCGGCAGGGCGTTCCGGCGGGGATTTCAAGGTTACCCGCGGGGGCAGTCACAGCACAGAAGTCAAGTTTCTGCGTTCGGCGAACCGGCTCGGCGCACTGCCCGAGGACAAAAGCTGGCTCATAGGCTTCCGGGTGGTTATCGGCGAGCTGCCGAAAACCCAGCCGATTGCCGAACCTGAACCGCCGTTGAATCAAAGGAACGTCGCACGGGATAACAGGCCTGACTGGACCGCCGGTCCGGATTCGAATAAACCGTATTTCAAAGGGCCCCGCGTGTACGTCAAGGTCCCGCCGGGCTCGAACGGGCCGATGTACTCCGAGCACAATCACGACCCGGCGCTCGTCGATTGTCCGAACGGCGACTTGCTGGCGATCTGGTATTCGTGTTGGGACGAACCCGGGCGAGAGCTGACCATCCTGGCGAGCCGGCTGCGATACGGCGACGAGCAGTGGGAGCCGGCCTCTGTTTTCTGGAACGCGCCGGACCGCAACGACCACGCTCCGGCACTGTGGTACAACGGCCGGGATGCTATCTATCACTTTAACGGTCTCTCGGCGGCGGCCACGTGGGGGAACCTCGCCACTGTGATGCGAGTTTCAACCGACAGCGGCGCCACGTGGTCTAAGGCCCGGCTGATAAATCCGGAGCACGGGCTGCGTCACATGCCCGTCGAATCGGTTTTTCGGACGCGTGAGGGCTATCTCGTCTTACCCTGCGATGCCGTGACAGGCGGCAACGGCGGGACGGCCGTGCACATCAGCCGCAACGGCGGCCGGACGTGGAAGGACGCCGGAGCCGGCCGGGCTATGCCTGCTTTCGAAGCCGGAACGACCGGTGCCTGGGTCGCTGGGATTCACGCCGGAGTGATGCAGCTCAAGGACGGCAGCCTGATGGCGCTCGGTCGCGGAAACAGCATCGACGGCCGGATGCCGATGAGCATATCGAAAGACATGGGCAAAAACTGGACATATTCGGCGAGCGAATTTCCGCCGCTTGGCGGCGGGCAAAGACTCGTTCTCAGGCGATTGCGGGAAGGACCGGCCCTGCTCGTCAGCTTCACGGATCGTAGAAGGGGGATGATGCTCAGAGATCCTTCCGGCAGACAGCGCCGGGTATTCGGCATGTTCGCAGCCCTTTCGTTCGATGAAGGCAAAACCTGGCCGGTCAAAAGGCTGCTCACCGGCGGCGGCCCCGCAAGGCAGATCGACGGCGGCGGCAATACCGGAAAGTTTGTGATGGATTCGACCCATGCCGAACCGAGAGGATACCTGGCGGCGACACAAACCCCCGACGGGCTCATCCATCTTATTAGCAGCAAACAGCATTACGTCTTCAATCTCGCCTGGCTGCAACAGGGCACAGAGCAAGCTAAACCCCAAAGTTCTGCCGGAAGAGACGACTCGCTCGTTCCGGGCGTGGTTATCGACCACAGCCCGGCCCGCACCGAAACATATCTTGGTTCGCCAAGCATCGCCGTATTGGCCGATGGTTCTTATATAGTCTCTCATGATTTCTACGGGCCGGCCACAAATGAAGACCGTACGGCGATATTTCGCTCTAAAGATGCCGGAAGTACATGGGAAAAACTCACGGATTTTTACGGCCAGTACTGGTCCACAATTTTCCTGCATAAAGAGGCACTTTATATTATCGGCACGAGTATCCATAACGGCCATATAGTAATTCGCCGGTCCACTGACGGGGGGCGGACGTGGACCACGCCGAAAGACCGGAACACGGGACTTTTGGCCTCGCAGGGTAAATTTCATTGTGCACCGGTCCCGGTTGTAGTGCACAACCGGCGAATTTGGCGGGCGATGGAAGACAGGTATCCGCTCGAAGGGCCGACAAGCAATCTGAGGACTTTCGTAATCTCGGCCCCCGTCGATGCGGACCTGCTCAAAGCGGAAAGCTGGACCATGAGCAATCGCCTTGAGTTTGACCGGGCATGGCCCGGCAGGTTGTGGCTGGAGGGCAATATCGTCGCTACGCCGGATAACAAGCTTGTAAATATTCTGCGAGTGGAATATCAGGAAGAGGAAAAAGCCGCCGTCGTTCGTGTTTCCGAAGACGGCAGGACTATCCGGTTCGATCCTGAAAAGGATTTCATCGACTTCTACGGCGGCACGAACAAATTCACCATTCGATTCGATCCAACGACGGAACGTTATTGGTCACTTGTCAATAAACAGAAGAATCCGGAGGCCTATCGTAATATTCTGACGCTTGTTTCATCCGCCGATTTGCGAAACTGGGTGATCGAATCGGTGATACTTCGGCACCACGACAGCGTGAAGCACGCCTTTCAGTATATCGACTGGCTCTTCGAAGGCAAAGATATCATCGCCGTATCAAGAACTTCGTACGATGACGGCTTGGGCGGGGCCTTCCGGGCGCACGATGCGAACTATATAACCTTTCACAGGATTCACAATTTTCGCGAATTGTAACAATGATAAATAAGGAGCAGTAAAACATGACAGTGAAAAAAGTGGCTATTTTAGTCGACGAAATGTATCAGGTTCTCGAGGTCTGGTACCCGTACTACCGGTTCATGGAGGCGGGTTTTGAGGTCAATTTGGTTGCGGCCGAGGCAAAAAAAGAATATCATTCCAAAGAAGGCTATCCGTGTATCTCCGAAATTGCGGCGGCAGAGGCGGATGCCGGCGACTATGACTGTATGCTCGTGCCGGGCGGATTCGCGCCGGATTTTATGCGAAGAAGCGCCGATGTTATAAAGTTTGCAAATGACATGGTGGATACCGGCAGGATTATAGCGGCAATTTGCCACGGCGGATGGCTGTTGTGCAGTACGAAAATTTATAAGGACAAAAAGGCAACCTGCTTTATGGCGATAAAGGACGACATTATAAACGCCGGCGCCGATTATATAGATAACGAATGCGTCGTGGACGGCAACCTGATTACGTCGCGCAAGCCGGATGATTTGCCCGCCTTTTGTACGGCAGTAATGGAAGCATTGAAAAAGTAGCGGGCCGAACTTCATCCAAAAGGGCGATGAAACATATTTTAATAACGAAAATCGTTTTTCCGATTCGAACAGGAGCGTCATTTTATGAGCAAGTCTAAAACCGCAAATAAGCAGGATACGAAACCTGTAGTGCTGGTGGTTGACGACAATCAGCAAAACCTTGAATTGCTGCAAGTGTATCTTGAGGACGTGGACTGCCGTGCAATCCCCGCACAAGATGGGCCGGAGGCATTGGAAATCATCGCCAAAGACCCGCCTGATTTAATACTGCTGGATGTGATGATGCCCAAGATGAGCGGTTTCGAGGTTTGCCGGAGAATCAAAAACGATCCCAAAACAAGCGATATTCCCGTTATTATGGTTACGGCACTGAGCGAGTTCGGTGACATCGAACGCGGAATCGACTCGGGCACGGACGACTTTCTCAGCAAGCCCGTCAATAAGCTGGAGCTTCTGACTCGCGTTAAAACCATGCTGAAGCTGAAACACCTGACCGATAAGCTTCAGCGTACACTGGCATATTTAAACGAGATAGAGAAGCAGGCCCAAACAGCGAAATCTGAACCCGATAATCGGCTTATAAAATCGTAACAACCGGTACAGTACACACAATCGGCCCGGGGAAAAGGCAAAATGGCGATTCGGGTGACTATTTGCCGAAAACGGGGTAAATCCATCCATATCTATAGTCGATAGTTAATTGTGATTAGAGGTGGATGGAGGCTCTAATCCACAATCACAATTTCAAACCATAGATTGTAAACTGGATGTGGGTGATGTATGAGTCGATTACTTGAAATTCTCGGCAGGGCGATAACGGTCGATACCGCCGATTTGATATGGCACTGGTTAAACGTGGTCGGGCTTCCGTCCGAAGATATCGAATCACCTCGATACCGTCAGTTGAATAAGACGATCGGTCTGATGCGTGATATGAAGCTCGATGCGGCCGCCGAGGAGCTGCGGATGTATCTTTTCGAGAATCCTTCCTGTACTCACGGCCGGCTTGCGGCGGCGGCAATTTGCCTGCGCAACGTCCAGTTAGATGAGGCGATAAAAGAGCTCAATTCGGTCTATCTGCGCAGGCCGAACAACACAATGGCCCTTTATGCCCTCGGGCATTGTTACGAGCGGCTCGGCAGAGAGTCTCAGGCTGTGGAATTTTATCAGGACTGTCTGAAGTTCAAAAACTATTTGCAGCTCCCGGCTCAGCGGCTGGCCGCCATTTACTTCAAGAACGGTCAACTGGAAAAAACCATACAACAGTATGAACTTCTCAAGAGCGAATATCCCGACGACATCTCAACGCTCATTATGCTCGGACATTTGTACGTCGCCACCGAACGATACAAAGAGGCTGTCGATACCTTTAATACAGCTATATTGATACATCCGGACAATTTCCATGCACAGGATTATCACACAGACCAGTTAATTGCCGAAGGACAGCTTCACGAGGCGCTGGAGTGCATCGAGGACCAGTTACAGGCCCGGCCCGACAGGGCCGATTTGCTTATGAAGCATGCGGATGTTCTTCGCATGATGGGCGCCACCCTGGATGCAGTCTCGCAATACGAAGAAGCTCTTCGCATCTGTCCGGATTTCCTCGAGGCTACGATAAAGCTTGGCACGCAATACTTACAGATTGACAAAGAGGATCTCGCCGCAGAACAACTCAACAAGGCTGTTGAAATCAACGACAATATCATCGATGCCTACATAGGTCTGGCAATTTCCCAGAATTTAGCCGGCAACACCTCGGATTCCCTGGGAACGTTATCGCTCGCGTCGGCAATTCAGCCCAACAGCTCCTTGTTGTTCACCGAGACGGCTATCCTGCGATTTAAGGCGGGCCTTAGCGAGAACTTATCATTCGAGTACAAAGACGACTCGATGAGCCTTACCGAAACTGTGATAACAGCACACCGTCAACAGATTGCGCTTCGGCCGCAAAATCCGGACTTGCACTACAGACTCGGCATCCTTATGATTAACATTGGACGATTGTCTAATGCCATAGAGTCATTCCAAACCGCCTTAGTTATAAATCCCGCCCATACGAGAGCAAAAAGTAAACTGGCCGTCTGCCTGTTCCAGGCAAACCGCAAAACCGAGGCGCTTGATTATCTGGGAGGTTCCGAGTTTATAGATAAGGACACGCTCGAGTTGCACTATAAAACCGCTTTGCTCTATTGTGATAAAGTAAAGTTCGCGTCGTCCTTAATCAACCTCGAACGTCACCTTGAAAACAATTTCACATGCCCGGATGCGACGGTCAACATTTCAATTATTCTGCAGAACCTCGGCTTGCTGGACAGGGTGACTGTCATGTGGGATAATCTCACGGACACAGCCAGCCAGGCAATTAGTTCCGACTATCCGTTTTGACCGTAAACGGACCAAACGCCGCCGGAAGGGCACAAAACACAAAAACGAACTCTTTGCAGGATAACCAAACTCGAATGAAACATAACATATATAGGGACACAAATTGCTTGACAGTGAAGTTTCACGCGGTATGTAACAGCAAAACTAACAGAAAACCGAACAGCCTTCAAGGTTAAAAAAGGGGGGTTGAGAAAAA